>Ga0207648_10001794_pt1 | contig 23519 bp, 22 predicted proteins | sample KBSMisM32_FD_184310 | JGI IMG/M metagenome (GOLD analysis project Ga0207648, IMG submission 184310) | Miscanthus rhizosphere microbial communities from Kellogg Biological Station, Michigan, USA - KBS Miscanthus M3-2 (SPAdes) (version 2) | ecosystem: Host-associated > Plants > Roots >...
ATCCGCAACCTGATCCGCGAGGGCACGACCCACCAGATCTACGCCGCGGTGCAGACCTCGGGCGCGGTCGGCATGCAGACGATGGACGCCGACCTCGCCCGCCTGGTGCGGACGGGGAAGATCACCCGCTCGCTGGCCGAGCAGCGCGCCTCGGTGCCGGAGGAGCTCAAACGACTGCTCGGCAGCGCCCCGGCGGGGATGCCCGAGGCGCCGGTGGCGCCGGCCGCCAACGGCTCCGCCGCGCCGCCCGCCTACACTCAGGGGGCTTAGCCGGTGGCCGGGGCGACGACCTTCAGCTTCCGCGCGCTGGACGTCGCCGGCGCCTCCAGCGCCGGCGAACTCGAAGCCGAGTCCAAGGCCCAGGTCGGCGAGCTGCTGCGCCAGCGGGGATTGATCGTCCTCGACGTGACCGAAAAGAAATCGGCGGCCAACATCGAGGATTTCTTCAAGCGCTGGCAGAGCGTCGACATGCGCGAGCTGGCCGTCTTCTCACGCCAGTTCGCGACGCTGGTGGCATCGGGAATGCCGATGCTGCGCACCCTGCACACGCTCGAGGAGCAGACCCAGGACGACGCGATCCGCGAGGCCGTCGCCGGCGTCCGCGCCGACGTCGAAGCCGGCAGCACGCTCGAGCAGGCGATGGAGCGCCACCCCAAGGTCTTCGACAAGCTCTTCCGCGCCATGGTCCGCGCCGGCGAGCAGTCGGGACGGCTCGAGGAATCGCTCGATCGCGTCGCCTTCCAGGTCGAGAAGGCCGACGCGCTGAGGCGTCAGGTCAAATCGGCGATGATGTACCCGGCGCTGGTCTTCGGCTTCGCGATCGTCGTGCTGGTCGCGATCGTCGTCCTGGTGATCCCGGTCTTCGCCAACATCTTCAAGGAACTCGCCAAAGAACACCCCGAAGAAGCCACTGGCCTGCCGGCCCCGACGGCGCTCTGCGTCGGCGTCTCCAACGTTCTGACGCAAGACTGGTTCATCGTCGTCCCGGGGATCGCGCTCTCGCTCTTCCTCTTCTTCAGATGGAAGAAAACGGAGAAAGGGCGTGAGACCTGGCAGCGCTTCACCCTGCGCCTCCCCTTCAAGATCGGCGACGTGATCCAGAAGGTGGCCCTGGCGCGCTGGTCGCGCACCTTCTCCGGCTCGGTCTCCTCCGGAGTGCCGATGCTGCAGTCGATCAAACTGACCGGCGAAACCGCGGGCAACGTCGTCGTCGAGCACTCGATGGAGGACGTATACGACTCGGTCAAGCGCGGCGGTTCGCTCGCCGGCCCGATCGAGCAGAACGAGATCTTCCCGCCGATGGTCGGTCACATGGTCGCCGTCGGCGAGGAGACCGGCCAGCTCGAGCACATGCTTGCCAAGATCGCCGACTTCTACGAGGCCGAGGTCGACGCAAAGGTCAAGGCGCTTACTGCACTGATCGAGCCGATCATGATCATGTTCGTCGGCGGGATGGTGGGCTTCATCGTGATCTCGATGTACCTGCCGCTGTTCAGCATCTACGAACACATCCGCTGACAGCCTTTCGAGTGCTACCCTGACGCACATGAACAAGGTCGGGGTCCGCGAGTTGCGACAGAACCTCTCGCGCTACCTGGTCGAGGTCAAGGCGGGGGAGAGCTTCGTGGTCACTGAGCGGGGAAGGGAGGTGGCGCGGCTCACGCCTTCGGGCCCGGTCGATTCCCCTGTCGCGCGCCTCGTGGCCGAGCGCGGAGCGACCATGCCAAGGGGCGATCTTCTGTCACGGGTGCGCAGCTCGCGCACTCCTCCGGCCGCGGGTCCGCCGAGTCTTGAGGTCCTCGACGAGCTGCGCGAGGAGCGACTGTAGCCGGCCGGCTCGCCTATCTCGACAGCTCGGCCTATGTGAAGCTGCCGCTTCGGGAGGCCGAGTGCGATGCTCTGCTTGCCGAGCTGGTCGAGTGGGATGGCTACGTATCGAGCGCACTGCTTGGAGTGGAGGCGGTGATGGCGTGCGGACGCTATGGCGACGCATACGCAGCCGACGCTCGCGCCTTCCTTGCGGACATCGCGCTGCTGCCGCTCGACGACGGTGTCATCGATGCGGCTATGGAGTTGGGTTTAGTGGGCCTCCGCAGCCTCGATGCGCTTCATCTGGCCACCGCCTTGAGCATCCGCGACGACGTCGGCGCGATGGTTACCTATGACCAGCGTCTCGGCCAGGCGGCGCGCGAAAATGGTCTACGGGCGATCGCGCCAAAGGCGTGACGACCGGACGCAGCTCGTGCCTGGCCGAACGGACTAGCCGCTGTCGGGGAGGCGTGGCCGAGAATTCCCGGCAGGGACCCGATTTTTGGGGAGAAGAAGTCCTAGTTTCAGGGATCAAGGCGGCGTCACGGCTGCCGATGAATGGGCCGTGATGAATCTGCCAGCGCTCTGGTGCCAAAGGCAAACCCGTCGCGAGGCGGGGGCGCAAAGCCAACGGGGCTCCCTTCGGGGAGCCGGCTGGGCTTCCACCGGGGTCGACAGACACCACGTGGCTGAGATGCGACGGGGCTCTGGCGCAACTGAGTTGACCATAGGAGGTCACTGATGTTTGTCCAGAATCTCCGGGCCAAGATCGGCGCCCGGCTCAACGGCGACAGCGAGGCCGGCTTCACGCTGATCGAGCTCCTCGTCGTCATGCTCATCCTCGGAATCCTGGCCGCGATCGCGCTGCCCGCCTTCTTCAACCAGAAGGAAAAGGCCGGCGACGCAAAGGCCAAGGAGACCCTTCACTCGATGCAGGTTGCGATGGAGACGTGCGGTACCGACAACAACGGTGTCTACAGCGAAGCAAACTGCACACAGGAAGATCTCCACAACATTGAGGGTACGATCCCCGCGGAAAGCACGGAAGAAGAATCCCAGCAGCTGACCGTGACGCCGGAAGGCGCCGCCGGTTACACGCTCGCCGTTGAAAACACGCTGAGCGGAAACACGTTCGAAATCATCAACGCCAGCGGCGAAATGAGCTACCCGTGCGAAACGGCCGGCAAAGGCGGTTGTCCGTCGGAAGGCGAATGGAACAAGTAGTCCCGTTCGCATCGCTTCGGCCTAGCCAAGCGTGAAGTCTCGAGGGGCGGGCCAAAACTGGCCCGCCCCTCGCGCTTTTGGCCAGGCGACGAGCAATCACTAAACGAATGGCCGAAACGAGCCGATACGGGCAGACGATGGTCCTCAAGTCGACAGGCGCCTTGACGGCAGCGCTGCTCGCGCTCGCGCTGTGGGCGCTCCCCGCCGGCGCCCTACCGGTCACCTACGACGGCATCGCCGCCGACGGCCACCTGGCCATCTTCAGCACCTCCGAGCAGATGGTGCCCGGCGACACCGACCATGAACAGGACGTCTACGTCAGGGCCAAGGACACGGGCCTCGGCGAATGGGTGACGCGGGAGGTCTCGATCGGGCCGCTGGGTGGCAACGACGCCTACCCGGTCCAGTACGACGGCGTCTCGAGCGACGGCAGCAGGGCCTTCTTCTCGACCAAGGAGCCACTCGCCGCCGCCGACGCCGATCGCAGGGAAGACGTCTACATGCGGAACCTGGAAACGAACGCGACGACCCTCGTCTCGCAGGGGGACGCGTCATGCGTGTCGGAAGGCTGCGGCAACGGCGCCGCCGACTCGAGCTTCGTACCCGGTGGCGCCGTGCCCTCGGGCGAAAGGGTGTTCTTCGCCACGACCGAACGGCTCAGCGCAGCCGATGAAGACAACTCCCTCGACGTATACATGCGGGACCTCGCGACCGGGGAAACCGTTCTCGTCTCGCAAGGCGACCCGTCCTGTGCCGCATCCGATTGCGGCAACGGGCCTCAGTCGGTCGTCTTCGACCAGGCCTCCGAAGACGGCGAAAAGGTCTTCTTCACCACCGCCGAAGGCCTCGTGGCCGGCGACGAAGACGGGCAGGTCGACATCTACGAGCGCGACCTGGCGACCGCAACAACCAAGCTCGTCTCCGTGCCCGGAGTGTGCCCGACGTTACTGCCAGAACAGACCTGCGACCCGACCTTCGGCGGCGCTTCGAGCGACGGCTCGCATGTCTTCTTCGAGAGCAACGAACGGATCTCGCCCGCCGATGAAGACAGCTCCCAGGACGTCTACGACTGGTCCGGCTCGGGCACGCCGGCCCTGGCCTCGATTGGGCCCAGCGGCGGCAACGGCGCCTTCAACGCGACCTACGCCGGCACGTCGGGACCGACGGGCGCCGTCTACTTCAAGACGAGCGAGGCGCTCGTTCCTGGCGACACCGACGGCACGGAGGACGTTTACGTCCGTTCCAAAGGGGCGACCGAACTGGTCTCCACCGGGCCCGAAGGCCGCAACGGCCCGGCGCCGGCCTCGTTCGAGTGGGCCTCCCCCGACGGGTCGAGCTCGGCGGCGATCTTCACCACCAGCGAAGCGCTGGTGCCCGAGGACACAGACTCGATGCCCGACGTCTACGAACGCAGCGGGGGTGTCACCACCTTGCTGTCGACCGGCTCCGAAGGCGGCAACGGCGCCTTCAGCGCGTCCTTCGCGGGCGCCTCGGGTGACGGCTCGCGCGTGTTCTTCGCCACCGACGAGTCGCTGGTGGAAGAAGACGAAGACGAAAGCGTGGACGTATACCGCCGCTCGGGCGGGGGGACGGAGGTCGTCTCGACCGGGCCGCTGGGCGGCAACGGATCATTCCCCGCCGGCCTGCGCGGCGTCTCCAGCGACGGCTCCGTGGCCTTCTTCACGACCAAAGAACGATTGACCGTCGACGACGATTTCGCGGGCGAGGAAGACGTCTACTCGTGGACGGCCGGCAAAACCGAAGGCGCCTCGCCGACCACGCTGCTCGTCTCGGTGAAGAACTCCTCCGAACTCGCGCTCGGTCCGCCGCCGCCCTTCCTCGAAGGCACCAACCCGGCGAGTCCGGCGGAAACGACCGAACCATCGATCTTCGGCCAGGCCGAAGCCGGGGCGACGATCACGATCTACGCCAACTCGACCTGCTCGGGCGAATCGATCCGGCCCGGTGGGACGGCGGAAGAATTGGCGGGCGCCGGCATCCCGGTCTCGGTCGAAGCGGGGACGAAAAAGACCTTCTATGCGACGGCCGAACTCGAAGGCATCGTCTCGCCCTGCTCGAACGGCGTGTCCTACAAGCAGGAAAGCGCGTCGCCTCCGAAAGAAGAAGGTTCCGGCAACGGAGGTGGTGGGGGAGGTTCTGGCGGCGGCGGCTCAGGGGCCGGAGGCCTCGACGAACTTCCGACTTCCAGCGGCAGCGGCGGAGGTCTCGACTTCGTCACCCCCGAGGCGACGATCACCTCCGGGCCTGCCTCCAAGACACGCAAGCGCAAGGTCGTCTTCCGCTTCGACGACGCTACCGGCCAGCTGGGTACGAGCTTCGTCTGCAAGCTCGACCGCCATCGCTGGAAGGGCTGCCGCTCGCCGCGCTGGGTGAAGAAGCTCTCCTTCGGCCGTCACGTCTTCGCGGTCAAAGCCGTCAACAAGCTGGGCGTCTGGGACGAAAAGCCGGCAAAGCGCGCATTCAAGGTGGTCCGATGAAGCGAATGCGAAGCCAGTCCGGCTTCACCCTGATCGAGCTGCTCGTTTCGATGACGATGGGCGTCATCGTGCTCGGTGCCGTCGGCTCGCTGGTCGTCAGCGCGATGAAAGACCAGCCGCGGATCAGCGAACGGGCGCAGGACATCTCGACCGCGCGCTGGATCCTCGAGCGGCTGACGCGGGAACTTCGCGACGGCATCCGCGTCGACAACGCAACCGCGTCGTCGGTGTCGTTCGAAACCTACGTACGGCACACGACCTGCGGCGGCAGCACTGTGCTGGCGAGCAGCGCTGAACCGATCAAATGCGAGGTGACCTTCACCTGCTCGACGACCAAATGCACCCGCATCGAGGCGGCGCCGAAAGTAACGACCGGCAAAGCGCAAACGATCTTCGAAGGGATCGCCAGCAGCAGCGTCTTCAGCTACAGCCCCAGCGCCAAAGAAGCGACCTTCGTCAAGGCGACCCTGCAGCTGCCCAACCCGGCGGGAGACGCCCCGCTGACCATCTCCGGTGGCGTCAGCCTGCGCAACGCGACCCTCACCAACTGATGCGACGATTGAGCGAGAGAGAGGCGGGGTTCACGATCATCGAGGTGCTGGTCGCGATAGTGATCCTCGTCACCGGCGCGCTGGCGACCTTCACCCTGCTCAGCGACGCGAATCGCAACACCGATCGCGCCAAGGCCACCCAGGTCGCCCTCAACCTCGCCGAACAGGAACTCGAGGCGCTGCGCAGCCTCACCAACGAAGAACTGGCTCTGACTTCCACTCCACCTCATTCCAGCAACGACCTGGAACCCAACTACCGGGTGTCCAGCGGCAAATTCGCCGTCGTCCGCGAACCGCTCGGCTCCTACCGCAAACTGGTCGTCAACGGCGGCGAAATCGAAGGCGAATCGGGGAAAACGATCGTAGGCGGGACCGTCAAACCATCTGAATCGTTCGAAAACGGAGACGTCAGCGGCACGGTCCACCGCTACATCGTCTGGGCCAATGACGATGCCTGCGGTTCCGCCTGCCCGACGTCGCAGGACTTCAAGCAGATCGTCGTCACCGTCAAGCTCAACACCACGGTCGTCCAGGGCGGCGAACGGGGCTATGTCGAAGCCCAGTCGGACTTCGTCGACCCGACCGACAGCTCCGAAAAAGACCCCGCCGCCAACTCGAAAGGCGAACTCGTCACCGCCCAGCAGTTCTTCCTCTCCGACACGCCCTGCTCCTCGTCCGGCGCCACCGAACGTCAGGAAATCACCGAAGACCACCTCCTCCACAACACACTCGGAACCTGCGCCAGCGGCGCCCAGACCGGCTCGACGCTGGGTGCGCCCGACGCGCTGCTGCTCGGTGGGCCGCCCGACACAGCCCCCGAAGACCCCAACGACCCAGCGCTCTACGACTACTCCAACGACAGCTATCTGGAGCCGACGCCCAATACCGACGAGGGCGTGCAGATCCTCCGCGACGACACGGCCGGCTGCCACTACAAACCGACTGGGACGACCCATCCCGAGGCACAGGTCCACCGCTGGGTCACCGACTCGATGGCCGTGGCATTCAAAATGACCGAAAAAATGACGCTCGAGTTCTATTCGGCGACCATCAACAAAGCGCTCTCGACCGGCAAGCTCTGCGTCTATCTCTTCAAACGGCACGAAGAAGGCTCGCCGCCCGTCGCCACCGACACGATGTTGACCAACAAGAACGGCGGCACCGCCTACTGGACTTACACGCCGGAAGGAGGTGGATACTGGCCCAAGGAAGAATGGACCAAGGTGCGCCTGACGATGGCCTTCAACGAAGCTCCCTACGCGATTGAAAAAGGCGACCGGCTCGGAGTCGCGCTCAGCGTCGAACGCAACGGCACGCAGACCGAATCCCTCCAGATCATGTATGACCACCCCACTTATCCGGCGAGGATCGAGGTCGATACAAGCACCCCGATCGAAAGCGAATAGTCGTGGGGGCCGGGGTCGCGATCGCCTTCGCCGGAGGGCTCATCGGGGGCAGCTTCCTCACCGTCGTCGGCCATCGCGTGCCGCGTGGGGAATCGATCGTCGGGCCGCGCTCGCGCTGCACCACCTGCGGCGCCCAGATCGCCTCCTACGACAACGTTCCCGTTGTCTCCTGGCTGCTGCTGCGGGGACGAAGCCGCTGCTGCGGCGAGCGAATCTCCGCCCGCTATCCGCTGACTGAGCTGGGACTCGGCGTCCTCTACGCGGCGACGGTCGCCGTGCTCTGGGGCGACGGCGGCGAGATCGCCCTCGGGCTCGTATTCGACACCATGCTCGTCGCGGTTACCCTCACCGACCTCGAGCAGCGGATCATCCCCAACAAGATCCTGCTGGTGTCGGCGATCGCCGGAGCCGCGATCGCGGCCGTCGCCGATCCGGGAAGCCTGCCCGAGCGGGCGATCGCCGCCGCCGCGGCCGGAGGCCTGCTCTTCCTCGCCGCCCTCGCCTATCCGCGCGGAATGGGCTTGGGCGACGTCAAGCTCGCGGCGACCATGGGCCTCTTCCTCGGCCGCAACGTCGCCCCTGCGATCCTGGTCGCCCTCCTGGCCGGCTCCCTCGTCGGCTTGGCGATGATCGCTCGCGAAGGGGTCGGGGCGCGCAAGAAGGCGATCCCCTTCGGCCCGTTCCTGGCGCTCGGGGGGGTCGTCGGCCTGCTCGCCGGCGACCAGCTCGTCGACTGGTACCTGGGCACCTTCTAAGACAGCCGTCCAGAATCTCCTAGAAATAAGTAGTTGCAGGGCGAAAGGTCTGCGGCCTTTCTGTCGATTGAGGGAGGGCGGGTGCGCGATCCCGATCGCCCGATTCCCTTTCATGCAATTCCAGCTCACCAGAAAGAAGAAGCTCTCCGCCGTCGTCGGCCTCGACATCGAGGCCGGCAGCGTCGCCGCGGCTGAGGTCAAGCAGAACGGCGGCGCGCCGGTCTCGGCTGCCGCGGTGGAGTCGCTGGCGCCGGGTGTCTTCCACGAGGGAGAGGTGGCCGACGCCGACCGTCTTGCCGAGGCGCTGAAGGAGCTCTTCGGCAAGAACAAGCTGGCCAAGGACGTGCGCCTCGGCATCGGCAACCAGCGGGTGATAGTGCGCACCCTGCGCCTGCCTGCGATCGAGGACAAGAAAGAGATGGAAGCCGCCGTCCGCTTCCAGGCCCAGGAGCAGATTCCGATGCCGCTCGACCAGGCGGTGCTCGAGCACCAGGTGGTCGGCGGCGTGCCGGCCGAGGAGGGCGCTCAGCCACAAGTCGACGTCGTCGTCGTCGCCGCCCGCCGGGACATGATTCGCTCCTTTCTCGGGCCGATCCGCAGCGCCGGCCTGCAGCCCGTCGGCGTCGATCTCTCCGCCTTTGGCATGATCCGCGCTCTCGCCGGTACCGGTAACGGCGCCGAGGCCCCGACCGAGGTCGTCGACCCGACCGCTCCGGTGGAGGAGGCCGTTCTCTACTGCAACATCGGCGACGCGATCAACCTCGCCGTCGCGCGCCGTCGAGCCTGCCTCTTCACCCGCGTGTCCAGCGTCGGGCTGGAGGGCATGGCCGCGCGGCTCGGATCTGAGACTGAGCTCAGTCCCGAACACGCCGCGCAGTGGCTGCGCCATGTCGGCCTCGAGCTTCCGGTCGAGCAGGTCGAGGGCGATCCGACCGTGGTCGCAACCGTCCGCCGGGTGCTCGAAGAGGGCATCGGCGGCCTCGTCGACGAGCTTCGCCTCTCCCTCGACTACTACGGGGCGCAGGAGAGCACCGTTCGCGTAGGCCGCGTCGTCCTCAGCGGCCCGGGCAGCGCCATCCCGGGCCTCGCCGCGCAGGTCGAGGAGCTCCTCGACCTCAGCGTCACCGTCTCCCGCCCGCCGGCGCTCGCAGATTTCGACGAGGGCTCGGCGGCCCGTCTCACCCTTCCCTACGGCATCGCCCTGGAGCGCTGAACCCGTGCGTCCGGTCAACCTGATCCCGATAGAGGACCGGCGCGGCGACAGCGCTCCGCTGCGAACTGGTCCGGTCGCCTACATCCTGCTCGGCGCCCTCGTGCTGGTCCTCGCCGGCGTGACGATGCTCGTCCTCACCGACAACAAGATCTCCGATCGCAAGAGCGAGCTGGCCCAGGTGCAGCGCGAAGACGCAGCCGAAAAAGCCAAGGCCGAAAGCCTCGCCTCCTACACGGCGTTCAGCGCCCTGCACGAAGAGCGCGTGCAGACGATCTCGAGCCTGGCCGACAGCCGCTTCGACTGGGAACGGGTGATGCGCGAACTCTCGCTCATCCTGCCGCATGACGTCTGGCTGACCACCCTCGAAGGGTCGGCGTCCGCCGAAGCCGAAGGTGGGAGCGGCGGCGGCAGTGCTTTGAAGGGCGCGATTGCGGGCCCCTCGCTCTCGATCACTGGCTGTGCCGCGGGGCAGGAAGCGGTGGCCGGGTTCGTCACGGCGCTGAAGGACATCGACGGGGTTACCCGCGTAGGGATCGAATCGTCCGAACTCTCCGGGCAGGAAGAAGGAGCGGGCAGCGCCGGCGAAACCGAATCGGGGGGCAGCTCGTCGGACTGCCGCACGCGCAGCTTCATCGCGCAGTTCAGCCTCGTCGTCGCCTTCGACGCAGCCCCCGTAGCCAGCGAAGGCGAAGGCGCCGGCCCCGCCACCGCGGTCGAACAAGCGCAGACCACCTCCTCCGAAGGGTCCGGCGAACAAGAAGGCTCGGAAGGCGGCTGAGATGGACTCGAAGAGCAACAAGTTGATCGTCGCGATGATCGCCGTCGCTGCCCTGGCGTGCGCCTTCTGGATGCTCGCTCTGAGCCCAAAGCGCAAAGAAGCGAGCGAACTTTCCCAGCAGGTCAGCCAGGCAAAGGAATCATTGGCCCAGCACCAGTCCGAAGTGGCGCTCGCCGAACAGGCCAAGCAGGAATTCCCGGTCGCCTACCAGCAGCTGGTGGTGCTCGGCAAGGCGGTGCCCGGTGACGACGACACTCCCTCTCTCCTGGTTCAGGTGAATCGGATCGCCGATCGGGCGAAGGTCAGCTTCGAGACGATCAAACTCACGGGAAGCGGGGAAGGCGAAACTCCGACGCCGCCGCCGGCCGAAGAATCCGCCACACCGGTATCGCCGACCGAGGTTGCGGCTTCGACGCTTCCGCTCGGCGCGACGATCGGCTCTGCGGGCCTCGCGGTGATGCCGTATGAACTCACCTTCAGGGGCGACTTCTTCCACATCGCCGACTTCATCCACGGCCTCGACGCCCTCGTCAAGACCGAAAACGCCAAGGTCGACGTCTACGGCCGGCTGATCACGATCGACGGCTTTTCTCTGGAAGCGGATTCGGAAGCCGGATTCCCAGGGCTCGAAGTCACCTTTCACATAACCACCTATCTGACTCCGCCGAGCGAAGAAGGCGTAACCGGAGAAGCGACGCCCGAAGGCCCTGCGCCCGCCGAAGCGACGCCGGCTTCGACCACGACGGGAGGCACGCCATGAAACGCATGAAAATGGGACCCGAGCTGAAGCTCTCGTCGTTGAAGCTCTCCGAGGTCAAAGTGCCTCCCTTCGTCAGCGATCTCTATTGGGATCTGCGTGACCGGAGGCTGCTGCCGCTGGTGGCGCTGGTCATCGTGGCGATTGTCGCCGTCCCCTTCCTGCTCGGGGGCAAGTCCAGCCAGGGCTCGTCGCCGAGCACGCTCGCGGTTTCACCACCCGCGGCCGGCGGCAGTGGCTCGGAAGGGTCGAAGCTCGTGGCGGTGGAGGCCAAGCCCGGCCTGCGCAACTATCACGAACGCCTTCTGAACCACCGCAGCCCGACCGACCCCTTCGAGCAGCGCTACACGGGGCCGCAGACGGCGGCCGCGCAGCTCGGCGGCGGCGAAACCTCCTCGACCAGCACGACGACGACCACGACCAAGACCAGCTCGGACGGTTCGTCGACCACCGTGCAGACGGAAACGACGCACCAATCCGGGGGCGGTTCGGCTCCGGCGCCCGGAGAACTGAGGCTCTACACGACCGCGGCGGACATCAAGATTGTTCGCAGCGAAACCAAGCCCAGCGGCAAGGTCGTCCACGACGATCCGGTCGTGCGCCACCGGGTCCTGCCACCCGCGCCGATCCCGAACGAAAAAACGGGGGCGGTCGTCTACATGGGCATGGACAAGAACCGCCTGCCGCTGCTCCTGGTCTCCGACGCGGTGACGGGCACTTTCGGCGAAGGCAAATGTCTGGCCGGCGCCTCCACCTGTCAGCTGCTCGAGGTCGAACCGGGCATGCCGACGACCTTCGTCTACGGCGAAAGCGGCAAGGTCCGCTACAAGATCACGATCCTCCACACCGAACCGGTCATCGCCGGCAAATACCCGTCCAAGCCGGAATAAGCGCCGCCTGAGCAATGCTTCAGTAAGTGAAGCGCTATCGCTACACTTGCTGAAGCGAGGCAATCGACACAAGCCCCTCGCCTCTGCCATGAGCGCCGCTTCCAACTCTCGATGTCCCGTCTGCCGCACCGCGGAAGTCGTCTGCGGCAAGTGGACGCTCCTCGTCATCCGCGACCTCGCCGAGGGTTCGAGCCGCTTCTGCGAGCTGGAGCGCTCGCTGGAGGGGATCAGCCCGCGCACCCTCTCGCTGCGCCTGCGCGCTCTCGAAGAGGAGGGCGTCGTCGAGCGCCACACCTTCCCCGAGGTCCCGCCCCGCGTCGAGTACGCGCTGACCGAGAAGGGCGAAGCCCTCGTGCCGCTGGTCGAAGACATGCGCGCCTATGGCCGCCGCTGGCTCTGCGACGAGGCTCGCGCCCCCATTCCCGCCTGACCGCGCCGGTAGTTAAGCCCCCATAGGGGCCTCTAAACAACCGGCACGTCCTGCAAGCAGGCGTGCAGGCGCAGGAGGCTCAGGCGTGGGCGGGAAGCGAGGGGCGTGCGTGATCGCCTGCTCAACGACTGCCTGACGCGGCTCGCCTCCGAAGCGGCGATACGGCTCAGCGCGCTGGTCGCGGCGGGCGACCAGATTCCCTTCGACGTCGGTGCCGAGGACGGCGACGACTCGCTCTTCTACAGCTACCGCCCGTTGACCGCGCACTACGTGCGCGAGCACGAGGGCGAGCTGCGCGACCTGGACGCCTTCGGCCCTGCTCGCGACGCCGTCGCGGCCGCCGGCATCGCGGCGACCTACCTGGAAGCTCGCGGCGAGCAGGTCGCGGGCGATCCCGGCGAGCGCGCTACGCAGATGCTCGTCGTCTTCCTCGCTTCTCTCTGGGAGGGGTGCACGGAGCTCTCGCTCGACCACGAGCGCCTGAGCAAGGCCCTCGCGGTGCTCGAGGCCGAGACTCGCGGCGCCGAGGAGGCGGACGTGCTGCTGGCGCCGCTGGTCGGCCTGCGCATGCCGCTGCCGCGGCTGCAGCTGCCGCGCGGCGTGCAGATCGTGCGCGCCGACGCGGTCGAGGCGCCGATCGAGGCGATGCGCAGCGAGGGCATGGGACGCGCCGCCTGGGAGCCGCAGTTCCTGGCCCTGGCGGAGCAGGGCGAAGGCGACGACAGCGCCGAGGCGGCGATGCTTCAACTGCGCGAGCTGATCAGCGTCATGCACCTCTTCAAGACCGGCAGCGTCGGCCTCGGCCCCTACGCCTTCGCTCCGACCGGCGAGGACCGCTGGGCGCGGCTCGCGACCGGCGCGCCGGCGACCCGCGCCGGCGCCTACGACCTAAATGAGGCCGAGGCGCTCGAGCTGGCCGAGCTGGCCAGCGCGCTGGAGGCGCGTCCCGACCCCGACGGCGCACTCTCCTGGGCGGTCGCACGCTTCGAGATGGGCTGCGGGCGCGGCTCGGCGCTGGAGGGCCTGAGCGACCATCTGCTGGCGCTGCGCGCGGTGCTCGAGGGCCACGGCCCGGTTGGCGCCTCGCTGCCGATGCGCGCCTCGGCGCTTCTTGCCGGAGAGGAGACCGACCGGATCGAGGCCGGCGAGCGGATCGAGCAGGCGATGGAGCTCGAGCGGGCGCTGATGAACGGCACCCAGTCGCTGCCGGGACTAGCCCTGGCGAGCTGGCTGGAGGAGGGGGTGCGCCGCATCCTGCGCGACGCCGCGCTCGGCGAGCTCGGCGCAGACCTGGGAACGGCCGCGGACGAGAGCCTGATCGCCGCCGGGCTCGAGTCCGGCGACGTCGAGATCGCCGTATCCGCGGAGCCCGTCGTCGAGGTCGCGCCGCCCGAGGCCCCGGTCGAACCCCAGGACCATCAGCCGCTCTACAAGTCAGAGGAGGAGTACATGGAGCAGGAGACACGCATCCTCGAGCCGATCCCCGAGGAGGGCGAGATTCGGATCACCGCCAGGGACTGGCTCGACGAGGTCGGCGCTCCCGAGAGCACCCTCGACTTCCCCGCGATCGAGGGGGACGTGCGCCATCGCGAGCGCATCGACACTCCTCGCGTGCGTCACCTCTTCCCGGTTCCCGAGGACGCGGACTGGGAGGTCCGCGAGCTCAAGTACGACCACTACCGTCACACCGGTTGACCAGCCCTGCTTGGGGCGTCCCGCATGTCCATGTACGGTGGGTTTGTGAAACGCGCGAAGCGAGCTGGCAACTGGACCCCCGACGGCAAAGCCGAGCGCGCCGCCCTGAGGCGCGACTACACCGACCTAACGCCTGCACAGCGCATGGCGCAGGTCTTCGAGCTGTCCCGCTTCATGTCTCGTGTAGCTGAGGCCGGGCATCGCAAGCGCAGTGCCTGAGCTCGATATCCCTGGAATCCTCGCGGAGCTCAACCGCGAGGAAGTCGAATTTCTGGTGATCGGTGGCGTGGCGGTCGGCTTCCACGGTTATGTCCGTGCCACCAAGGACGTGGACATCGTGCCGGCACCTGATTCGGAGAACCTCCAAAGGCTGGCTCGCCTCCTCGACCGTCTCGATGCTCAGATCGAGGGGGCTGACGAATTCGAAGAGGATGAGCTTCCCGACCCCCTCGACCCCGATGCCCTTGCTCTGCGCGGGAACTGGGTGCTGCGCACGCGGCTTGGTCGCTTCGACATCATGCAGTGGATCGGAGACGAGGCGCTCTGGGAGAAGCTGGCGCCGGCCGCATTGGACACGGAAGTGGACGGCCTGCGGATCAAGGTCGTCGGCTATGAGGATTTGGTTGCCCTCAAGGAAATGGCGGGCCGACCGGAAGATCTCACCGACTTGCGACGACTGCGCCAGGCGCGGGGCGAGGAATAGCGGCTAGGTGCGTCCGGCGGCGATCGCCTCGCGCTCCTCGCTGGAGGAGAACAGGTAGCGGTTGATCTCGGCCAGGCCGCCGAGGTCGTGCACGTCCTCGTCGAGGTAGGGGATGCGGATCACGCCGCGGGTGCGCAGCTCGGCGGCGAGACGCTCGATGTTGCGCGCGTCGCGCTCGGCCAGCGCTTGGTAATCGGCGAAGTTCTCGGCCACGCGGCGGGCGAGACCTGCATCGCCCAGCTTCTCCGTCAGGGTCGCCTCCAGGTCCGCCCCGTCGCCGCGCAGGCGCTCGGCGGGGTAGTGGACCTTGTTGACGATCACGCCGCCGAAGGGCAGCTTGGCCTCGACCAGCTTGCGGTGGAAGTAGACGGCCTCGTCGATCGGCTCTCCCTGCGGCCCGCAGACGACGAGGAAGCAGGTGTGCGAGTCGGCGAGCAGGCTGTTGACGCGCTTGGCGCGCGCCTGGAAGCCGTCGACCATGCCGCTGAAGGCGTTGAAGAACTCGGCCAGGTCGGCGAGCAGGTCGAAGCCGACGATTCGCTTGAAGACCGAGAGGGCGACGGAGGCGCCGCGTCCCGCGACCCTGGCCGCCAGGCCGGTTGGACGCATGAAGACGCGCAGCGAGCGACCTTCGATGAACTGCGTCAGCCGTCGCGGCGCGTCGAGGAAGTCGAGCGCGTTGCGGGTCGGCGGCGTGTCGAGGACGAGCAGGTCGAAGCGGCCTTCGGTGTGCAGCTCGAAGATCTTCTCCATCGCCATGTACTCCTGCGAGCCGGCCAGGGCGTTGGAGATCTGCTGGTAGATGCGGTTGCCGAGCACGCGGTCGCGCGACTCCTCGTCGGGCGCCTGGCGGGCGACGAGCTCGTCGAAGGTGGCCTTGGCGTCGAGCATCATCGCCCAGAGCTCGCCCTTCATCTCGACTCCGTGCCGCTCGAACAGCGTCGGGTCGACGCGCTTGGCCTCGTTGCCGAGCTCCTCCAGCCCGAGCGAGTCGGCGAGCCGCTTGGCCGGGTCGATCGTCAGCACGCACACCTTCATCCCGCGCGCGGCCATGCCGGCGGCGATCGCCGCCGAGGTCGTCGTCTTGCCGACGCCGCCGGAGCCGGCGCAGATGCAGATGTCCTTGCCCGCGAGGATCTCGCCGACGTTGGCCATCAGCCGAGCCTCCTCGCCAGGCGTCCGGCGGCCTCGACGTCGAGCTCGGGCTCGAAGAGGAAGGGCAGCGCCTTGACCGGCGCCTCGACGCGACGCCGCAGGCGGGCGAGCTGGGCCCGCTGCGAGCGCGCCCGGTTGTGCTCGGAGAGCGCCGCTCGGGCCGCCGCCCGGACCGAGCCGTCCTCGCCCTTGGCCAGGCCGCCCAGCCGCTCGGCCTCCTCGTTGGAGAAACGCTCCGGGTAGAGCCCGTTCATATAGACGCGGTCGACGGCGACGCCGACCTCGTCGCGCAGATCGCGCTCGAGCGCCGCCGACTCGTTGACCGGCATCTCCTCGGGCAGGGCGACGATCGCCACGCCGGTGTGGGCCTGGTCGGTGATCAGGCGGTCGAGCTCGCGGGCCTGCGAGTGGATCGGGCCGACGCGGGCGATCCCGGCGAAGGTGCGCGGCGTCTGCAGGAAGCCGACGCCGTGGCCGGTTGCCGGCGCGTCGACGATCACAAGGTCGTACTTGCGCCCGTGCTTGACCTTGCGGTCGAGCTGCGCCAGCTCCCAGATCTTGCCGATCGTGACCAGCTCCTTGAGCCCGGGCGTCGCCGCGGCCAGGTAGCTGAAGATGCGGCTGCGGAAGAGCATGTCGCGCATCGCCCGCACCTTGAGCTGCAGCAGCACGTACTCGCGCATCGACTCGTCCGGGTCGATCGAGATCGACCAGAGGTTCTCGGCGACCTCGACCTCGTGGAAGCCGATCTCGGTGTGCTCGAAGATGCGCGACGCGTTCTCCTGGGCGGCTACCTCGCAGACGATCGTGCGCCTGCCTTTGGAGGCGGCGCGCAGGCCGAGCGCCACCGCGACCGTGGTCTTGCCGACGCCGCCCTTGCCGGTGACGAAGACCAGCCGCTTGTCCAGAAACTCGGTTACCGGACGATTCCTAGCAATTTCGAGCGCTGGCAGGAAAAGCGGGAGGCCATGCGAATACCCGCGCAATGGGATTCCTGAGCCGCAAGAGCAAGTTCGTGTCAACGCCGTCCGCCGACGAGCCGCATCCGATCGTCGAGGAGCTGGAGCGCATGGAGGCGGAGATGCCTGCGCTTCCTGATCGGCCTCGGCCGGCGGGTCCTGTCGCGGAAGAGGACTCCTCGTCCTCGCAAGCTGCGGGCGAGGAGCCCACCTCCGCGCCACCCGCCGGAGAGGCGGTTGGGGAGGACGCATCTCCGGCTCCAACGGGCGAAAGCTCTGCGGCAGCCAGCGTCGATAGCTCTCCAGTTTCGACAGCGGTCGCCGACAGTTCTCCGGCGCCGGCGACGCGGATCGTTGAAGCTGCAGGGCCGGAGCGTCTGAAAGCCCGGGATCTCATCGCGCCTTCCCGGCACGAGATGGAAGCTGACGAGGCCGTCGAGCCCGAGGCGCCGGTGAAGACGGCCGAGGTGATCGCATTCGCCAACCAGAAGGGCGGGGTGGCGAAGACGACGACGACCTTGAACCTCGCCGTGGCGTTCGCCGAGTCCGGGCACCGGGTCCTCTGCGTCGACCTCGATCCGCAGGGCAACCTGACGATGAGCCAGGGGATCGACCCCGACAAGGTGGAGAAGAGCCTCTACGACGTGCTCGTCCACGACATGCCGATCAGCGAGATCATCCAGCACCGCGAGATCGACATCGCCGTGGCCTCGATCGACCTGGCCGGCGCCGAGATCGCGATGAGCACCAAGATCGGCCGCGAGCGCTCGCTGGAGAAGGCGCTCAAGGAGGTCGCGGGCGACTACGACTTCGTCTGCATCGACACGCCGCCGAGTCTCGGCCTGCTGACGATCAACGCGCTGACAGCGGCCAACAAGGTGATCGTCCCGGTCCAGTGCGAGTACCTCTCGATGCGCGGCCTCGTCCAGCTGCAGAACACGCTGAAGATGATCCAGGAGAACCTCAATCCCGACGTGAAGATCGAGGGCATCCTGCCGACGATGCTCGACTCGCGCACCGTGCACGCCAAGGAGGCGATCGAGATCCTCGAGGAGAACTTCGGCGACCTCGTCTTCAAATCGCGGATTCGCAAGGCGATCAAGTTCGCCGAGGCGCCCGTCAAAGGATCGAGCGTGCTCAAGTACGATCCCAAAGGCAACGCCGCGAGCTACTACCGCGACCTGGCGAAGGAGGTTCTGGCGCATGAGTCGGCGTAAGAAGCGGGCGAGCATGCGCGAAGGGCCGCTTTCCGAGCTTTTTCGGTCGACGACCCGGGACGAGGACGATTCACCGGCGGGTCCTGTCGCCGCAGGGGACCCACCGCCCCCTGCGGGCGCTGACGCGTCCTCGGGGGCAGTCCCCCCTGCGACGCCACCCGCCGGAGAACCGGAGTCGACTCACGGTCAGGGACCGGAGGGGCCCACTCTCGGTGAGCATTCCTCTGAGACGCCGCCTGAGAGGCTCAAACGGGTCTTCGAGGAGCCGCACGGAAGGCGAGAGCTCGAGTCGATCGTGGAGACGCCCAGATACGGGCGCGAGGAGCCGGAGTACGAGCCTCCCGGAAGCGGCGAGCCGCACCAGCCCAAGATCCGCGTCGTCGGCGTCGGCGGTGGCGGCGTCAACGCCGTCAATCGCATGGTCGAGGCCCGCATCCCGGGCGTCGAGTTCATGGCCGTCAACACCGATCTGCAGTCGCTGCAGCTCTGCGTCGCCGACGTCACCGTCCACATCGGCGACGAGCAGACGCGCGGCCTCGGCGCTGGCGCCGACCCGGAGGTCGGCCACCGCTCGGCCTTCGAGGAACAGGACAAGATCAAGCGCCTGCTCAAGGGCTCCGACATGGTCTTCGTCGCCGCCGGCGCCGGCGGCGGCACCGGCAGCGGGGCCGCCCCGGTGATCGCCCGCCTCGCTCGCGAGGTCGGCGCGCTCACGGTCGGCATCGTCACCAAGCCGTTCAGCTTCGAGGGCAGCCGCCGCGGCGGCCAGGCTCAGAAGGGCATCGAGGAACTGGCAAGCGAGGTCGACACGCTGATCGTCGTCCCCAACGACCGCCTGCTCGAGGTGCTCGACCAGCAGACCTCGATGGTCGAGGCCTTCCAGGTCGCCGACGACGTCCTGCGCCAGGGCGTGCAGGGCATCTCCGACCTGGTCACCCTGCCGGCGGTGATCAACCTCGACTTCGCCGACGTGCGCACGATCATGTCGGAAGCCGGTCGCGCCCTGCTCGGCATCGGCATGGGGCATGGCGAGGGCCGGGCGGTGCTCGCCGCCGAAAAAGCGATCTCCTCGCCCCTGCTCGAGACCTCGATGGAGGGGGCGCGCTCGATCCTGCTCTCGATCACGGGCGGCGCCGACCTCTCGCTGGTCGAGGTCAGCGAGGCCGCGAAGCTCGTCGGCGAGGCGGCGCATCCCGACGCCAACATCATCTTCGGCGCCAACATCGACGAGGAGATCGGCGACCAGGTCTGGGTGACCGTCGTCGCCACTCGCTTCGACGGTCGCGGCGCGCCCCCGCGGCGCGCCGCCGAGCCGACCATCCGCCGCACCAAGGACACCGGTCGCGGCCGGGTTCCGCGCAGCGAGAAGCCCGGCGGCCTGGACGCCCTCGACGTCCCCGAGTTCCTCCCGGGGTAAGCGGCCGCCCCATGCGCGGGGTTGTCGCAGCGGGGCACCCGTTGACCGCCGAGGCGGGGGCGGAGGTGCTGCGCGGAGGCGGCAACGCCGTCGACGCCGCGGTCTGCGCGGCGCTTGCCTCCTTTGCGGTCGAGAGTCCGCTGACCGGCTTCGGCGCCGGCGGCTTCATCATGGTCCACCAAGAGGAGACCGTCCTGATCGACTTCTTCGTCTCGGCCCCGGGTCGGGACGGAATCGAGCGCGGCGCCGAGCTCGTGGCGGTGCCCGTCCACTTCGACGCCGACACCGTGCAAACGTTCTACGTCGGCCCGGCCTCCTGCGGCGTACCCGGCACCGCCGCCGGCTTGGAGGAGGCCCTGCGCCGCTTCGGCTCTGCCTCGTTGGGCGAGCTCGTCGGGCCCGGCATCCACCTCGCCCGCGAGGGCGCCCCGGTCAACGCCGAGCAGGCCTACATCCTCGACATCCTGGCGCCGATCCACGAGCGGCTTCCGGGCACGCGCGAGCTGTACGCGCCCGAGGGGCGCACGCTGCGCGAGGGGGAGACCTTCCGCTTCCCCGAATTGGCCGAGGCTCTCGAACGGTTCGGCGCCGAAGGCGCGGAGCCGTTCTACCGCGGCGAGGTCGCGGCGCGGCTCAGCGAGCATGTGGTCGCCGGCGGCGGAACCCTCGGCCCGGCGGACTTCGCCGCCTACGAGGCGGTCGAGCGGGTGCCGATCCGCGTTCCCTTCCGCGGTGCGGAGGTGCTGACCAACCCGCCGCCGTCCTCGGGCGGCATCCTGATCGCCTACTGCCTGGGGCTGCTCGAGCGGCTGGGCGAGCGCAGCGGTCCCGAGCAGCTCGTCGCCGCGATGGGAGCCGCCAACGACGCCCGGGGCGAGGCCTTTGCCGAAGCTCTCTACGGCGCGGACATCGGCGAGACCCTGCTGGACGGAGCGGCGCTCGACGCCGCCGCCGGCGACCTGCTCGGCTCGACCACCCACATCTCGGTTCTCGACGCCGACGGGACCTGCGCCAGCGTGACGTGCTCCAACGGCTCAGGTTCCGGGGTCCTGGTTCCGGGCACCGGCGTGATCCTCAACAACATGCTGGGCGAGGAGGACCTCAACCCGCTCGGCTTCCACGCGATCGCGCCCGGGCGCAGGGTTCCGTCGATGATGGCGCCGACCGTCGTCCTGCGCGAAGGCGAAATCGAGCTCGGCCTCGGCAGCGCCGGCTCGAACCGGATCCGCTCGGCGATCCTGCAGACGATCGTGCGCGCGGTCGAGCAGGGGATGGCGGCCGAGGAAGCGGTGCGAGCGCCGCGCCTGCACTTCGAGCAGGGCATCGTCCAGGCCGAGCCCGGCATCGACGAGGAAGCTCTGGCACGGATCGAAGCCCGTGGCATGCCCGTCCTGCGCCGGCCGGCGATCAACCTCTTCTTCGGCGGGGTGCAGGCCGTGGCCCGTGACCCTTCCAGCGGAGCGCTCAGCGGCGGCGGCGACCCCCGCCGTGGCGGTAGCGTGGCGCTCGCATGACCGACTTCGAGGCAGAGGGGCTGCTCGACGGCGTCGAGGGGGAGGCGCGCGAGGACCGGCTGAGGCTGCTCCAGCAGCTGGAGGCAGATGGCGTCCCCTTCGAGGAGCTGCGCGACTCGGTCGCCGCCGGTCGCCTGACCCTATTGCCGGTCGAGCGCGGCATCGCGGGCGGCGGCGCCTCCTATACGCCGCGCGAAGTGGCGGAGATCTCCGAAGTCGAGCTCGACCTGCTGCAGCGGACGAGCTCGGCGCTGGGGTTGCCCTACCCGGATCCCGACGAGCAGACGTTGAACGAGAACGACGTCGAGGCGGCGCGCCGCGTGAAGGCGTTCCTCGATGCCGGCCTGCCCGAGGACGGCATCCTCCAGGTCGTTCGCACGATCGGTATGGCAACCGCCCGGATCGCCGAGGCCAACCGGGAGCTGATCGTGCGCACGCTGATGCAGCCGGGCGACACCGAGCGCGATCTGGCGCTGCGCTTCGCCGCCGCCGCCGAGCACATGCTGCCCGTCTTCGAGCCGGCGTTGCTCTACGCAGCGCGCGCCCATCTGCTCGAGCAGATCCGCCGCGACGTGATCGGCACTGCCGACCTCGAGGCGGGGGAGATGGGCGCGACCACCGAGGTCTCGGTCTGCTTTGCCGACCTCGTCGGTTTCACCAAGCTCGGCGAGGAGATCGCCCCGGAGGAGCTTGGCCACGTCGCCGGCCGGCTGGAGGAGCTGGCCACGGCCGTCGCCGAGGCGCCGGTGCGGCTCGTCAAGACGATCGGCGACGCCGCAATGCTGGTTGCGCCCGACGCCGAGGCGACGATCGATGCGGCGCTGCGACTCGTCGAAGCATCCGAGGAAGAGGGTGAGGACTTCCCTCGTCTGCGCGCTGGCGTCGCCCGTGGCGCGGCACTGATGCGAACCGGCGATTACTACGGCCGCCCCGTCAACCTCGCAAGCCGTATCACCGGCGTCGCCCGGCCGGGCAGCGTGCTTGTCGACGAGCCCGCGAAGCTAGCCGCTCCCGACGCCTTCCACTACTCCTTCGCGGGCGAACGCCGCCTAAAGGGAGTCGATTCGCGCATCAAGCTCTTCCGCGCCCGGAAGACAAGTTGAATGCACGACCTTGCATTCAAGCTTCATCCATCCCGCGCCCGGTGATCGACGCGATCGTCGACGTTTGCCGGCGGCGGGCTGAGCAGCTGACGGGCTGATTCAGGCAGGCTTGCGGCCGGAGACGAGCAGGTTGTAGAAGAGCTCGGCGGGGAGGTGGGGCTCGAGCAGGCGGCCGTCGACCTTCTGCAGGGCGATGTAGCTGCGGAAGGCGAACTTGCGCCAGCCCCAGGAGATCGAGTCCGGCTCGGCGCTCGACTCGACCGTGCGCAGGCCCCAACCCCAGGCGTTGGCGAGCAGCTCCTCACCGCCGACGTGGCGATCCTCGAAGCCGGCGTTGCGCAGCAGGCGGCGCAGGTCGGCCGGCGCGAACGCGTGCACGTCGACCTCGCCCTCGAGGCTGTGCCCTTCGGACTGCTCGGCCTCGGCGATCGCGCGGGGCCGCGCTTTGACGAGCCGCCGCCATGCCGGCGCGGTGAGCAGCCCGGCCCGCTTCGGCAGCGCCGCCAGCTGGTCTCCGTAGCGCGAGGGCTCGCCGGCGAAGGCGATCGCGCCCCCGGGACGCAGCACGCGGCGGAATTCGGCGAAGGCCTTGTCGAGGTCGGGGATGTGGTGGAGGACCGCGTGGCCGAAGACGAGGTCGAAGCTCTCGGCCTCGAAGGGCAACTCCTCGGCCTCGGTCCGAACGGTCTCGACGTCGAGGCCGAGCCCCTCGGCCGTCGTCTCCAGGCGTTTCAGCATTCCGCTCGAGATGTCGGTCGCGGTCAACTCCTCGATCGCGCCGAGCTGCATCAGGTTGAGCGAGAAGTAGCCCGTTCCCGAGCCGATCTCGAGGCCGCGCCCGAAGCGCCGGCCGCCGCGCCCGCCGAGCGCCTTGGCCAGCTTGGCGCCTACCTGCGCCTGGCCGGTGGCGCCGAAGTCGATGCCCCACTTGGCGTCGTACTCGTCCGCCGCCGCGTCGTGGTAGCGGGTGTTGACGTCCTTGATGTGCGCGGGGGTGGCCGTCGGGGAAGCCGGCATGCGGCGGGGAACAATACGGTCCCCCCTCGTGACGCGCGAGTACGTGCAGGAAAACCAGCCGCCGGGAGTGCCGCCGCTGCCGCTGACCGGCGAGCGCACGCTGCCCGACGTGCCCGAGGAGAACTACTGGTACCGGCGCCACCTCGTCGTCTACGAGTGGATCGCCCGGCGTGTCGCCGGCAAGCGGGTCGTGGACATGGCTTGCGGCGAGGGCTACGGCACTGCCGCTCTGGCGCTTTTGGCGACGGGCACGCACATTGATGCCGAGAGCTGGCGCGCCTATGCGGTCGTGATCGGGTCCTCGGTCCTCCTCGGCGCCGTCTTTCTGGGGCTTGGCTATCTCGTCAGCGCGACGGTGCGTGAACGCGGCACCGCGGCCGGTATAGCCATCGGGATCTGGCTGCTGCTTGTCATCCTCTATGACATGG
>Ga0207648_10001795_pt1 | contig 23516 bp, 20 predicted proteins | sample KBSMisM32_FD_184310 | JGI IMG/M metagenome (GOLD analysis project Ga0207648, IMG submission 184310) | Miscanthus rhizosphere microbial communities from Kellogg Biological Station, Michigan, USA - KBS Miscanthus M3-2 (SPAdes) (version 2) | ecosystem: Host-associated > Plants > Roots >...
CGGCGATGACCTCCTCGCCCTCGATGGCGGGAAGGATCTCCCGCACCGCTCGCTCGTAGTCCTCCGGGAAGTCAATCTCGGTCCACGGGAAGGCGCGCGTGCCGATGACGTGCAGCGGCCGGAGCCGCGCGAAGTCGCCGAACGCCTTCGGCGCCCAGTCGCGCAGGCCGCCCGCGATGACCCGCCGATCCAGCAAGCTCACCAGTAAGCGGGCGCCCTCGCGCCCGAATTTGACGACGCCGACGTTTTCGCCATCCGCCTCATCCGGTGACAGCGTCTTGGCGATGTCGGTCACCCGCCCTCGCCGTACCTTGACCTTCATCTCCTCGTCGCCGAACGGCTCCGCGTCGTCGTCCTGGTAGGCGATGAGCAGGGCATCCTCGTGGCGGGAAGTGACCAGGTCCGACAGCATCTGCGGATGGAAGAGCACGTCACAATTCATGACTACGAAGCCGTCATATAGCAGAGGTCGTGCCAGCCAGAGCGAGTACAGGCTGTTGGTCTGCGCGAAGCGCGAGTTCTCCACATAGCTGATGCGGGCGCCGCATGCCCGCCGCACGCTGTCCGCCTGACAGCCGACCACGACGACGATGTCGTTGATGCCGACTGACTTGAGCGCGTCGATCTGGCGCTCGACCAGCGTCTTGCCGCCGACACGCAGCAGGCATTTCGGCTTGTCGCCGATCGTGCCGTTCAGGCGCGATCCCTTGCCCGCCGCGAGAATGATTCCTCTCATCGCTCTCCTTTGTCAGGCTCCCGGAGGAGTCCGCGCGACCAGCTCGGCCGTCACGCTGCGGCGGCCGCCACGCGCCGGCGCGTCCGCATCAGTTCGTTCACTTTCTCCATATAGAGCCGCCGATCCTTGCTTTTCACAGCGAATGCCAGGAACGTGGCGAAGTACACGGCTGAGCCCACCGCCGCCGCCGCTGCGACGGCCCACAGACGCACCGGCAGCGCGTTCCGAAGAGGGATGACGACTGCTGCCATCACGACGACGGGCCAGATGGTGGGCCAGACCGCCTGGAGGAACGCGGCGCCGACGCGCATGTCGACCCGGCGGCACGCGGCCGGCCACAACACGAAGATGGCGGCCAGCGCGACCGGCACGAGCGTGCCCATCGCCTGTCCGATCAGCCCGTAGTGTCGAATCCACAACAGGCTCAGCGCGATGTTCCCAAGCGCGGTCCCGGCATTCGTGTAGGCGAGGAGCCGATGGAGTCCCGCGCCTTTCAGCACCGTTGTCGCTGTCGCGTTCCCGACGCGAATGGCGACGACGCAGATGAGGATCTGCGCGACCACGATGCTGTCGACGAACTTCGGACCGACCCAGGCGCGGATCAACGGATCGGCGAGCAGTCCCATCGCCGCGGCCATGGGCACCACGCTCACCAGCGACAGGCGGGTCCCCTGGACGAAAATCGCGCGCAGCCGCTCGGGCTTCCCGCCCGCGTCGCTGTCGACGACGACGGGGAAGAGCACGCCGTTCAACTGGTTGGTGAGCCGCTGCAGCATCTCGGCGAGGCGCTGCGGCACGGTCCAGAGCGCCACCGCGGCGGCGCCGAGATAGGCGCCGATGATGATGGCGTCGATCGAGTAATTCAGCTTGTTCGACCAGTCGATGATCGAGACGTAGACGCTGAAGCCGGTCAGCTCGCGCACCCGCGACCAGAGGAACAGCCGCGGCTGGATCGACAGCAGCGGGAACACCTTGTAGGCGTTGAGGCGATAGACGAGATAGGTGGCGATGCGCGCCGCTGTCGTCACCATCACCAGCTGCACCAGCGAGAAGCCGGAGAGCAGCATGACGACGTTGATCACCGCGACGATCAGGCTGCTGCCGACGCCGACGACGTTGTTCAGGTCGTAGCGCTGAAAGCCGTTGATGATGCCGCCGAAGATGCTGAAGGGAAAGCCGAGCGAGACGTAGACGCCGATGATCAGCATCAGCGAGCGCCCGGTGGCGATCTGATCCGGCGTCAGCGTGAAGAAGCGGCCGATGTTGAGCGCGAGCAGGACGAACACGCCGTAAGCGATGACGCCGACCACGCTGAAGATGACGAACAGCGTGCTGGCAATCTCGTTGAGGCCGCGCGCGTCGCGCTTGGCGCGGTAGTGGGCGACGAACCGCACCACCGAGCCGCCGAACCCGAGGTCGAGGACCGAGAAGTAGGTGGTCATCGACGCGGTCAGCATCCACAACCCGTAGGCGGCGGGGCCGAGGTGGTGGACGTTGAAGGGCAGCAGCACCAGGCCGATCAGGGCATCGGTCACGATCGCCATGTACCGGGTGGTGACGTTCTTCGCCACCGTCATCAGCTGACGGTCTTCGCGCCAGATGGCGTCGTGCGGGTCGACGACGCGTCGCGTCACTTGGCGCCCTTTCCGAAGAGAATCACTTTGACCGTGTCGAGCACGATGGTGAGGTCGAAGACGATCGACAGGTGCTTGATGTAGTAGAGGTCGTAGCGCAGCTTCTCCATCGCGTCTTCGACGGTCGAGCCGTACTGGTATTTCACCTGCGCCCAGCCGGTGAGGCCCGGCTTCACCGCGTGCCGCTGCAGGTAGAACGGGATCTCGCGCGCCAGCTGCTCGACGAAGAACGGCCGCTCGGGCCGCGGGCCGACGAAGCTCATGTCGCCGCGCATCACGTTCCACAGCTGCGGCAGTTCGTCGAGGCGGGTCTTGCGGATGAAGCGGCCGATGCGGGTGATGCGATCGTCGCGGTCGCGCGCCCAGATCGGCTTGCCCGCCTGTTCGGCGTCGGTGCGCATCGAGCGGAACTTGTAGATCTTGAAGACCCGCCCGTTCTCGCCGACCCGCTCCTGGCTGTAGAGCATCGGCCCGGTGGAATCGAGCTTGATCGCCAGCCCGGTCAGGATCATCAGCGGCGTGGTGATGATCGCCAGGATCATCGACAGCGACAGGTCGAGCATCCGCTTGACGAAGCGGGTCACCCGCGAGGCGCGGAAGCCGTCGGAGAAGATCAGCCAGCTCGGTTTCAGGTCGTCGATCAGGATCTTGCCGGTGAGGCGCTCGTAGGTGGTGGTCGCGTCCTCGACGCGGACGCCCGACATCTTCGCCCGCAGCAGCTGCTCGATCGGCAGCCGGCCGCGTCGGTCGGACAACCCGACGACGATCCGGTCGACGTGGCGCGAGGCGACGATGCGATCGATGTCGAGCGCGTTGCCGAGGATGTCGTGCTGCCGCACGTAGGTCGCTTCCTCACCCTCGTCGACGAAGCCGACCAGGCGATAGGCGAAGTCCTGCTGCCGGCCGATCTGCTGCGCCAGCGTGCGCGCGGTGTGCCCGGTGCCGACAATCAGCAGGCGCTCCTCGAGGTGCGGGTCGTGGGCGAAATGATTGAAGGCCAGCCGCCAGCTCAGGACCGCCACCACGAACACGCCGAGCGCGGTGACGAAGGTGCCCGGGTCGAGCAGCAGCGACGGGAAGACGATGCAGGCGAAGGCGAGGACGATCGCCGCGGCGCCGGCCGCCTGCAGCAGCCGCACCACCAGTTCACGATTGGAGTGGACGACGGTGAGATCGTAGAGGTCGTTGTAGTAGAAGCACAGCTGGCAGAGCGCGGTGACGACGGCGATCTTCGACAGCATCGCGCCGGTTTCGGCCGCGCCGCTGAAGCCGCCATGGAGGCTGGCCGCCAGCGCCATCGACCCCGAGATCAGGATGATCTCGAAGCCGAATACGGTGAGCCCCCTCACCGACACGTTCCTGTTGAAGACCTGCATCGCGGTAACCTGACGTTGCGGATTGCGGCTTGCGGATTACGGATTCACGAATGCCCCAATAAATCCGCATTCCGCAATCCGCAATCCGCAATGTCGCGCCGCTCTAGTGCCTCGGCCCTTCGTAGCGGTAGTCCTGCTCCATGCCCGATTCGTTGAGGACCACGCCGAGCAGGCGGGAGGAGTCGAAGGCGCGCAGCGCGTTCTCGATCGCGGGCTTCGGCGTGACGCCGGCGCGCACCACCATCAGCGTGCCGTCGACCAGCGGCGCCAGCACCGCGACGTCCGCGAGCGGCAGCACCGGCGGCGTGTCGAGCAGCACGCGGTCGTAGCGCGTCCGCAGCTGATCGAGGAGGCGGCGCATCGCCGTCGATCCCAGCAGCTCCGCCGGGTTGGTCGGCGCGGCGCCGGCGTGAATCACCGTCAGGTTGTGATCCGGCAGGAACCGCATCACGTCCTTCAGCTCCGCGGCGCCGGAGAGGTACTCGGCGAGGCCGGGGCCGGGCGGCAGGCCGAAGAGGTGCTGCAGCGACGGCTTCCGCAGATCCGCCTCGACGATGATCACGCGCCGCTGCAGCTCCTGCGCCATGGTCAGCGCCAGGTTGGCGGCGGTGACCGACTTGCCCTCACCCTTCTGCGGGCTGGTGATCAGCACCGTGCGCAGGTTGCTCGCGCCTTCGGCGTGCGACAGGCGCGTGCGCAGCTGACGATACTGCTCCGCGGCCAGCGACTTCGGCGACAGGCCGGCGACCAGCAGCGGATTCAGCCGGACGCTGTAGCTCTGGATCGTGTCGGCCGCGACGGCGGCGGGCGCCGCCGCCTGCACCGACGGCGCGCCCGGCACGATGTCGCGCACCATCACCGGCTCGGCGGCCGGCATCGGCGGCGTCGGGATGTCGATGGTCAGCGGCACGCTGGCCGCCACCTGGTTGACCGGCACCGGAATCGCGGCCGCCGGCACGCCGACGCGCGTCGTACGGAGGCTGGCGCCGTCGCGCTCGGCCTTCTCGAGAATGTTCTGAATGCGGCTCATCTCAATATCCTCTCGTCGCTATCCCATCACCGGCTCGATGCGCGGGATCTCCGCCAGCACCGGCAGCTCGAATTCGTCACGCAGACCGCGGGCGTCGTGCACCGAGCGGTCGAGGTACTCGCGGCCGAAGGCAAACGCGCCGCCGAGGACCAGGCCCGCGGCAATCGCCATCAGCATCACCCGCATCGGCTTCGGCTTGAACGGCTCGGAGGGAAGCCCCGCCGGCAGCAGCACGGCGAACTGCTCGCCGCCCTGCTTGCGCTGCAGCTCTTCGTTCAACAGCGCGGCCTGGCGCTTCTGCGTCAGGTCGCCGTACGACGAGCGCTCGAGGTCGTACTCGCGCTGCAGCGAGACCATCTGCTGTTCGACCCGGGGCGCCGCTTCGACCCGGCCCTGGTAGTGGGCGATCTGGTTGTTGATCGCCGACTGCTGGCGCTGCGACTCGGTGATCCGCATCTTGGTCGTCTCGCGGTCCTTCAGCAGCTGCCGGTACTCCGGGTTGGCATTGAGGATCGCCATCCGGTCCGAGGCGGGACGCGCCTTCTCGGCCGCGGCGGCCTTCTCGGCGGTCGCGATCTCGTCCTTCAGCCGGATGATTTCCGGGTGCTTGTCGGTGAAGGAGAGCTGGGCGTTGGCGAGCTCGCGGCGCAGCGACAGCACCCGCGACTGGGCGTTTTCGGTCGGCGTGCCGCGGGTGGCGGCAATCGCCTCCTCGGCGCCCTGCTGCATGCTCTCGATCTGGCGCTCGATGATCGACAGCCGATCCTGCTCGCTGCGGGTGTTGGTCGTCGCCGACTCCAGCTGCCGCTGCATCGTCGCCACCATCGCCAGGTTGGAGTTGGTCTGCTCCGGCAGCCGGCCCATGAAGGCTTCCTTCATGTCGCGCAGCCGCTCTTCCAGCCCGTTCAGGCGGCTCTCGCTGGCCCGCAGCTGCGCCTCGATGAACTGCGAGGTGTCGGCGGCGATCACTTCACGCGAGCGGTTGTTCTCCTCGACGAACACCTGCGCCAGGCGGTTGACGATCCGCTGCGCGTCTTCCGGCGACTGGTCGATGAAGCGCACCTGGTAGGAGTCGAGCTGCGCCTTCTGATCGGGCGAGAGCTGCGACGCCGGCGCGCCGCCGCCGCCGCCGGGGGTGATCGAATCGGGCAGCGACACCGAGATGCCGCCGCGCAGCCGGTTCACCGAGGCGTCAATCGACTGATCCTGATCGAGATGCTCGAGGCGCGCGGTGCGCTCGAGCACCGGGCGGCTGAGCAGCTGCTGCGAGACCGCGCGCATCCGCTCCTGCCGGTCGATCTGCACCGCGCCGACGACATTGCCGGCGACGCGCGGCGCGCTCACCGCGATGGTGGTCGCCGCCTGATAGGTGCGGGGCAGCTTCCAGACCAGCAGCCCGCCGATCAGCAGCGACAGCGCGACCGGGATGATGAACCACCACTTGCGGCGGTTGAAGACCGAAACATAGTCGAGTGGGTCAAAACGAGGTTCGTCCATCACTGCATCCTCACAGGCTTCGAAGTCACGATCTGGAACCCGATGCGATTGCGGGACAGCCGGCCGCCCGCACGCAGGGTGCTCTGCTGCACCAGCGAATAAAACCCTTCGATCCGCACCCAGGGCTGCGGCTCCCAGCCGAGCGCGGTGTGCGTGCGCAGCGAGCGCAACGGCAACTGCTCGACGGTGTTGGTGAGCGGGTCGTTGTCGCGGAACACGAGGGAGTTGTCGAGAGAGAGGCGCCGGCTGCCGAACAGCGGCGTCCGGTAGCCGACGCCGATTTCCTGGTTCTGGATCGTGCCGCCGAAGCCGAACGACGGGATGTAGGAGCGGATGTAGCCGGCGTGGAAGGTGCGGCGCTGGCGCTGCCGCTCGATGCGCAGCCGCCAGGCCGGACCGGTCTTCGCCGCGGTCAGCTGCGTCGCCTGCAGGTGCACCATGCCGGCGGCGCCGGAAAAGGTCCACGACGGCGACACCTCGTAGTCGATCGCCGCCTCGGTGGTGTGGATGTTGAACGCCTCCGGGTCGTCGACCACCGTCGCGCGGCGATAGGTGTAGTCGGCGCCGAGCGCCATCCGGCCGTTCACCTTGTGGCGCCAGCCCTCGATCATCTCGGCGACGCGGCCGCCGCGGAGGAACGCATGCACTTCCTCGGGACGATCGAAGTTGACCACCTGGCGGTTGACTGCGACCGACAGCGAGTTGCGGGCGGTGAGCGCGTAGTCGACGCTGCCGCGCATGTCCGAGGTCTTGGCGCCGGTATGGCGGAAGGGAATGCCGCCGAGCTCGATCAGATCGGTGGTCGGCATCATCGCCATCGACGCGCGGCCGCCCCATTTGAGGCGGGCGGTCTCCTGGCGGCGGATCTCGACCTTGGCCCGCTGATCCCAGCGATTGAGCACCGAGAAGGTGCTGTAGTTCAGGAAGCTGCCGCGGTAGCCGCCCTCGAACATCGTGTGCTTGCCGCCGTAGTGCATGTCGGCGCCGGGCAGGATGGTCGAGATGAAGTCGTCGTTCTGCTGGTCGGCGGAACCGTCGCCGAAGAGCGAGATGTTGTCGTCGTAGGTCTCGGCGAAGCCCATCGTCGGGGTGAACGTCCACCCGCCGCGATACGACGCCTGCGGGCCGCCGGAGCCGAGCTGCTCCTGGGCGGTCACCCCGGCGGTCAGCAACGCGGACAAGACGAGGGTGATGCGCGTGGTTCTAGTCATCGCAGCTCTCAACCGGTGAACGTTCAGCATGGCCATCAGCCGTCAACCCTTCACGGGACGATCACGGTGTCGCCCGAGCGCAGGTAGAACGGCTTGGCGTCGCCGTTGATCACTTCCTTGTAGTTGAAGCGAATCGTCTCGATGCCGTTGTTGCCGTTGCGCGGGCGCAGCACCTTGACGTCCTTGGTGTTGGCGAACTCCTTGAAGCCGCCGGCCATCGCCAGCGCCTGCAGGATCGTGGTCGGCCCGTGCAGCTGCATCGTGCCGGGGTTGGTCACCTCGCCCATCACGTAGACCTGCGAGGCCAGCGCCTCGACGACGATCACCGTGACCGTCGGGTTGGTGACGTACTCCTTCAGCGAGGCGGTGATGGCGTCGCGCAGCTCGATCGGCGTCTTGGTGCTCGCCTCGAGATCGCCGACGAGCGGCAGCGTGATCTTGCCGTCGGGCCGCACCTGCACCGACTGCGACAGCTGGCTGTCCTTGTAGACCTCGATCCGCAGCTTGTCGCCGGGGCCGAGCCGGTAGTCGTCGCCAATCTGGGCGGGCGCGGACGGCGCCGGCTTCTTGTCGTCGGTGGCCGGAGCCGCCGAGAGTGGCGCCAGCGTGCACAGCGCGGCCGTAAGCGAGGCAGCGAGCGCCCGGGTGATGATGGTGTGCTTCATGTTCGTGCTCCCTCAGTTCGAATCGGCGGACGAGCGGATGCCGCCGCGCCAGTTGACAATCGGCCGGGACAGGGCCTGCCGTTTCAAGGAGTCGGCATCGATGGCGTGGGTCGGATAGCAGGCGGCGCCGACGGCGATGCGCAGTGCAGTCGGGAACTCGTAATTCTCGATCCGCGACACCAGACGATCGATGACCCGCGAGGAGTGGTCGAAGTCGGCGTCGAGCAGGACCAGCGCCAGCGTGCCCTTCTCGGTATGACCAATCAGGTCGGTGTCGCGGACTTCGCGGCCGATGATCTGCGCCACTTCCTGCAGCGTCCCGTCGTCGGCGGTGACCATCATGCCTTCCCACTCGCGGCTGGCCTCGACGGTGACCAGGGTCAGGTAGTTCTGGGAGCGCACCGCCCGCTTCAACTCGCTGTCGAGCACGAACTCGAACGCGCCGGGCGTCAGCAGCTTCGACCCTTCTTCGTAGAACGCACTGCTTGTCATGATTTACGAGGCCTTGTCGAGACCGTTTTCCTTGATCTTGTAGAGCAAGGCTTTGTAGCTGATGCCGAGGATTTCGGCGGTCTCTTTCCGGTTCCAGCGCGTCTGCTGGAGCATCTTGAAAATCAGCTCGCGCTCGGCTTCGCGCGCCGCGGTGCGGGAGATGTCCTTGAGCGAGTAGTTCCCGGCTTCCGCCGCGGCGCAGGCGATCTCGGTCGGCGTCAGCGGCCCGGCGTGCGCCGGCGCCGTCGACGAGCCGTTGTGCGAGCCATTGCCGGCGTGCGAGCCGTTCGACCCGGCCGCGAGCGGCGCGTGCGTCCGCGCCGGCGCCGCGGCGGCGACGCCCGCCTGCATCCGGTGCGCGGCCATGGCGATGCCGTGCATCATCTCTTTCCGGATCGGCGCCTCGCTCGCCAGCACCACCGTCCGCTTGACCAGGTTCTCGAGCTCGCGGATGTTGCCCGGCCAGTCGTACTCCATCAGCAGGGTCATCGTCTCCTGCGACAGCTCGGAGTACGGCTTGTTGTATTGCACCGAGTATTTCTTCAGGAAGTAGTCGCAGAGGATCGGGATCTCCTCGCGCCGCTCGCGCAGCGGCGGCAGGTTGATCGAGACGACGTTGAGGCGGAAGAACAGGTCCTCGCGGAACTGGCCCGCCGCCACCGCGTGCTCGAGATCCTTGTTGGTCGCGGCGATGACGCGGACGTCGACCCTGACGTCGTGCTTGCCCCCGAGGCGCGAGAACTCGCCGTCCTGCAGCACCTGGAGCAGCTTGGCCTGCAGCGGAAAGCTCATGTCGCCGATCTCGTCGAGGAACATCGTGCCGTGGTTGGCGAACTCGAACTTGCCCGGTTTGTGCTGAATCGCGCCGGTGAACGCGCCGCGCTCGAAACCGAAGAGTTCAGACTCCAGCAGTTCAGTGGGGAGCGCGGCGCAGTTCACCTTCACGAACGGCTTGTCGCGCCGGAGCGAGGAGGCACAGAGCGCCCGGGCGACAAGCTCTTTCCCGGTTCCACTTTCTCCGCGAATCAGCACGGTGACGTCGGTGTCCGCCACCCGCTCGATCAGATCCTGCACTTCGGCCATCCGCTCCGAGTGGCCGAACAGCATCTTGTATTTCGACTGCGACTGGAGCTGGTCGCGCAGCGTCGCCACTTCGCGGTTCAATTGGTGCTGCCGCAGCGCGTTGGTCAGCGGCACCTCGAGGTCGGTTTCCTCGAAAGGCTTGCTGACGAAATCCGACGCCCCCAGCTTCATCGCCTGCACCACCGTGGTGGTGCGGCCCTGGCCGGAGAGGACGATGATCGGCACTTCGCGGTCGATCTTCTTGAACGCCGCGAGCGCCGCCAGCCCGTCCATCTCGCCAGGCATCACCATGTCGAGAATGACCGCCGCCGGCCGGTCGCTGTGATAACGCTTCACCGCTTCTTCCGCGCTGCTCAGCGTGACCGCTTGATAGCCCCGCTCTGCGAGAAACGATCGCAGAAAGTTGCACATCGTTTGATCGTCGTCGACGACCATTACCTGAGGTTTGCCGTTGAGATTCATGCTCGACACCGTGCTCCTGTTGAGCAATGCAGGTGCCAGAGCGGAAAACTTCTGGCGTGATTGAGGAAAAGCGGAGGTTTAAGGAGGGAAAGCGTCTTCAGCGTGGGAAATACCGAAGACGCACGGAAGCAAACTACCTAACTATTTCCTGCTGATGCCACACTCCTTGATCTTGTTGAGCAACGTTTTATAGCTGACCCCGAGTTGTTCGGCAGCTCGACGGCGATTCCAGTGGACCTGCGTGAGCGTGTCTTCGATCAACGCGCGCTCGGCTTTGAGCGATGCCGACTTCGCGACGTCGGCGAGGCGCGAACCGACCGGCGCCGCGGCCGGTTCCTCGACCGCGACCGCGTCGTCGTCGACGTCGACCAGGTCGTCGGGCTCTTCGGGCGCGCTGACCATCGGGCCCCGCCCCACGCCGACGCCGGCGCCGGCCGAGGCGTACGCGGCCTGCGGCCGTGCGGCGCGCGACATCTCGCGAATCACCAGGTTCTCGTCCTGGAGAATCACGATCCGCTTGATCATGTTCTCGAGCTCGCGGATGTTGCCGGGCCACTCGTAGGACTGGAACAGCTGCGTCAATTCATCCGTGAGCGGGCGCGCCTGGCGGTTGTAGCGGCGCGCGTAGCGGTCCATGAAGAAGCCGGCCAGATGCGTAATCTCGCCGCGCCGCTCGCGCAGCGGCGGCACCGTGACCTCGATCACCTTGAGGCGGTAGTAGAGATCCTCGCGGAACTCGCCGCGCAGCATCATCGCCTCGAGATCGCGGTTGGTGGCGGCGACGATGCGGACGTCGACGTTGATCGACTTGTTGCTGCCAAGCTTGGTGAACTGCGCGTCCTGCAGCACGTGCAGCAGCTTGGCTTGCAGCGCCGCCTTCATCTCGCCGATCTCGTCGAGGAAGATGGTGCCGGTGTCCGCCTGCTCGAACTTGCCGATGCGCGTCGTCGCCGCGCCGGTGAACGCGCCCTTCTCGTGGCCGAACAGCTCGCTTTCGAGCAACTCGGACGGCAGCGCCGCGCAGTTCACTTTGACGAACGGCCGCTCCTTGCGCGGCGAGCGCTGGTGAATCGCGCGCGCCACCAGTTCCTTGCCGACGCCGCTCTCGCCGCGGATCAGTACTGTCACGTCGCTGTCGGACACCTGCTCGATCACCTGCGCGATCGTCTTCATGTCGGGGCTGTCGCCCCAGAAGAGGAAGGCGCGGTCCTGGTCGTCGCTGAGCTGCCGCCGCAGCTCGGTAATTTCCGACACCAGGCGTGTCTTTTCTATCGCGCTCTTGATCGCGGCATCGAGCGCGATCTCGCCGAGCCCTTCCGGGTCGTCGGGCTTGACGACGTAGTCGGCGGCGCCGAGCCGGACCGCTTCGACGATGGTCGAGGCCTGTTCGCGGCCCGAGAGCATGATTGCCTGCATGTCGGGCTTCGCCGCCTTCAGCGCGCGCAGCGTCTCGAGGCCGTTCATGCCCGGCATCATCACGTCGAGCAGGACGATGTCCGGCGGGTCGCCCTGTTTGACCGAGGCCAGCAGTTCATCGCCGCGGGCGTAGGCCCGCGTGTCGTAGCCGCGCAGCGAGAGAAACGTGCGCAGGTAGTTGGCGAACGCGGAATCGTCATCGACGATCGCGACGTAAGGCTTCTTCAACAGGTCACTCCGTAATCGGTAGAGAAATGATGGCGGACCCTCGAGCCAGCGGGTCGTTCGATGGCCGCCCCGGCTCGGGCAGATGACCGTCGCTCGGCATCGGCGCCCAGAGGCGGCCGCCGTGGCCTTCGATCACCCGTCGCGCCAGTGGCAGAGCCAGCCCGACGCCGCCGCGGTCCTCATCGAACGGTCCCGGCTCGCGGTCGTATGCCGCTTGTACGCTCGCCTCTTCGGCCACAATCAGGATCGCGGTGGCCCGGCCGTCGATCCGCTCGATGCGGCGGTCGGCGACAACCGTCGCGTTCGGACCTTTTTCGCGCACGATTGCTCGAAAAACTCCGTTGAATGCCTGGCGGAGCCGTCGTCTATCGCCTGCCATCGAGGCGCCAGCCGTGAGCCCTCGCACCTGCAGAGTAACCTCGCGTTCCCTCGCCTCATGCACAAGCGCGGCCACCTCATCGACGAGTGGAAACGCGTCGAGAAGCTTGCGTTCGAGGCTGGCGCGCCCGTCGTCGAGCTTGCCGACTTCGCTGAGCTCTTCGACGATCGCGGCCAGACGCGCGCACGATTCGGCCGCCGCGTCGATCAGTTTGCGATGGCGCGCGCTCAGCGTCTCGTCCTTGTCGCGCTGCAGCATCCTGAGGTAGCCGCTGACCACGCTCGTCGGGCCGCGAAATTCATGAACGGCAAGCGAAATCAGCTGCGGGTAAGTCCGTTTAGGCGTTTCCACTCTGGATCACCTTCGCGCGGTGGTGCACCGACGAGCTGGCTCGACCGCGCCAGCTACCGATGAGCGTAGCACACGTCGTTTCGCTGATTCGCTTGTCCGAACTTGTGAAAAGTGGTTCCGCCAGCCGCGGCGCGCACGGTGTGGCTGGGGTCTGCACGATCGCCGCAGCCTGTTCTCGCATGGCAGGTTACGGCTGCTTTCGATCTCCTGCCGTGCGCAGCCGTGAGCGTCGAGCACGCCGTGGCACATCGCTTGAAGTGTAGGTGGATGCAGAGTGATGGCCGGCCTGACGTTCTCTGCCGTGCGCCGATTCAGGTCGCAGCGAAAGACGCGGGGAAAGATACGGGAAATGCGCAAACGATATCGAGTCCTGGTTTTTGCGGCGCTGGTGGCCGCCCTTGTCGTGCCCGTCGGGTACGCGCTCTCGATCGACTCGAAGCCGAAGACGACGCACGCACGCTATGAAGTGATGCCCGCGACCGCCGCCAACGTGGTCGCTGCGCCGGTGATGCTGCCCCACATGACGACGGTCGCCGACACGTCCGCCTCAGAGATGGTCCCGATGTTCGACGCCGCCAAGCTCCTCTGCATCGGCACGGTGCTTTTCGGTCTGGCCGCCGCGCTTCGAAAAGCGGTCTGACCACCCTGTCCTGGATCCTGCCGGCGTTGCGGCCGCGGCGTATGTCCGCACTTCCGCGCCCGGCAGGCCAACCGGGTTTCGCAAGACCTTCACCAGCACGAAAGCGTCGCGAGCAGGGGACGTGCGAAAGCACCCCTATGTCGACGCGTTATTGTACCGGCGCATGCCTCCCGCGCTCGAGCCGGTTTCGGTGAGCGTCGTCATCCCGGTGTATCGCGACAGCGAGGCGCTCGCGGCGATGCTCGACGCGGTCGACTGGTCGGGCGCGCAGGTGATCGTCGCTGCCGCGGCAGACGACGCGACGATCGAGACCGTGCGCCGGCGCCATCCCGATCTGATGTGGACCGAAGCGCCGCGCGGCCGCGCCCGCCAGATGAACGCGGGCGCGGGGCTCGCGCGCGGCGAATGGCTCGTGTTCGTCCACGCCGACTCCCGGCTGCCGCGCGGCTGGCGCACGGCCATCGACGAGGCGGCCCGGCACAGCAACGTTGCGCTCGGTTGCTACCGTTTTGCGCTCGACTCGCCGTCGTGGTTCGCGCGCGCGCTCGAGGCCGGCGTGCGGGTGCGCGTCGCGCTGGCCGGCCTTCCCTACGGCGACCAGGCGCTGTTCCTGCGGCGCTCGCTGTTCGAGGCGGCCGGCGGGTTCGCCGACCTCCCGATCATGGAAGACGTCGATCTGGTCCGGCGGATGCGCCGCGAGGGCAGGCTGTTCCGGTCGACGCTGCCGGTGGTGACGTCGGCGCGGCGGTGGGAGCGCGACGGGTGGGTTCGCCGCACGGCTCTCCACCTGGCGCTGATCGCGCTGTATTTCTGCGGTGTCCCGCCCGAGCGGTTGGTGCGCCTCGACCGCGCGCGTGCCCCGCATCCGGAATCGCCCGGCCCGCGTATGTCCTTATAATGAAAGGGTCTCGCTGAATGCACGGCCCCACCGTAACCGGCGGCGTGCGAGCGGCGTCCAAAGGCTGACCATGCTGATCAAGCCGGCTTCTGACATCCGCAGCTCGGAAATCACCCCGAGAGCGCTCTATCTCAACCGCCGCGAGTTCATCCGCGCGACGACGGGAACGGCGATGGCCGTGGCCGCGGGCGCGATTGGCGGCGAGGCGATGCTGAAGGCGGCGCCGCCGGCGGCGCACGGCCGCAAGCTCGAGAACATCAAGAAAAGCCCGTTCAGCGCCGACGAGAAGCCGAACACCTGGGACCACATCACCACCTACAACAACTATTACGAGTTCGGCACCGACAAGGACTCGCCGGCGATGCTCTCGCGCAGCTTCAAGACCGAACCGTGGTCGGTCGTCGTCGACGGCGAGTGCAACAAGAAGGCGACCTGGAACCTCGAGGACATCCTGAAGGGCCAGACGCTCGAGGATCGGATCTACCGCCACCGCTGCGTCGAGGCGTGGTCGATGGTGATTCCCTGGGTCGGATTCCCGCTCGCCGACTTCATCAAGAAGTGCGAGCCGACCGGCAAGGCGAAGTACGTCGAGTTCACGACCCTCTACGATCCGAAGCAGATGCCCGGCGTCCGCCAGCCGGTGCTGCGCTGGCCGTATGTCGAAGGCCTGCGTCTCGACGAGGCGATGCATCCGCTGACCATCCTGACCGTCGGCCTGTATGGCGAAGTCGTCCCGCCGCAGAACGGCGCGCCGCTTCGGCTCGCCGTGCCGTGGAAGTACGGGTTCAAGCACATCAAGTCGATCGTCAAGATCAAGTTCACCGAGAAGCAGCCGCTCAACACCTGGCAGGAATCCGCCCCCCAGGAGTACGGCTTCTATTCGAACGTCAACCCGACGGTCGACCACCCGCGCTGGAGCCAGGCGACCGAGCGGCGGATCGGCGAGTTCCTGCGGCGCAAGACGCTGATGTTCAACGGTTATGGCGATCAGGTCGCCAGCATGTACGCCGGCATGGATTTGAAAAAGAACTATTGATTCGCGTGAGGATTCCGGATCGGGTCGTTCGCTTTCTTTTCAAGCCGATCGTCTTCGCCGCCAGCCTCGGACCGCTCGCGTGGATCGTCTGGGCGGCGCTGACCGGCAACCTCAGCCCCAACCCGCTCAGCGACATCACTAACGAGACCGGCGTCTGGACGCTGCGCTTTCTCTGCATCACGCTGGCGATCACGCCGCTGCGGATCATCACCGGGTGGAACGCGGCGATCCGGTTCCGCCGGATGACCGGCCTGTTCGCCTTCTTCTACGGCACGCTGCACTTCCTCATCTACGCGATCGCCGACCGCTTCGCCGGCCTCGACTTCACCAACGGGATGTTCACGCTGGCGACGGCGCGCAACCTGGCGGCCTCGGTCGGTGAGGACATCTACAAGCGGCCGTTCATCACCGTTGGCTTCACGGCGTGGTGCACGATGCTGCCGCTGGCGTTCACCTCGACGGCGGGCATGATTCGCCGGCTTGGCGGCCGCCGCTGGAACCTCCTCCATCGCCTCGTCTACCTCACCGCCACCCTCGGCGTCGTGCACTACTACTGGCTGGTGAAAGCAGACGTTCGCCGCCCGGTCACCTACGGCATCGTCGTCGGCGTGCTCCTGGCGGTGCGCGTCGTGCGCGCGTGGCAGCGGAGTGGCACGCCTTCGATGGCGGCGGCGCGGCGCGCGCCGGCGCCCTAGCGCGGTGTGACCGCGACCGGCAAATGCGGCATCGGCGTGATGGCGCGCGCGCCGTCGGCCGGGAAATCACGTCTCGCGCCGCATCTCACACCTCCGCGCCTCCACGCGCTTCGCGCCGCGCTCGTCGGCGATACCCTCGAAGCGGTGGCGCGGGCGCGGGTGGGGCGGGACGAGGTGGTGGTGTTCGTGACGCCGGCCGGCACCGAAGCCGAGATCGCGTCGCTCATCGGGGAGAAATTGTCGTACGCGCCTCAACCCGATGGCGATCTCGGACAGCGGATGAAAGCCGCGTTCGACGACCTGCTGATCGCGCGGCGCTGCGACGCGGCGCTGCTCGTGGGGTCGGATATTCCGTTTCTCGATCGCGACATCATCGCGGACGCGCGCGAGGCAGTCGGTTCAACCGATGGTGTCGTGCTCGGTCCGGCCGACGATGGCGGGTATTACCTGATCGGGATGTCGCAGATTCATGCCGTGGTATTCGAGGGGATCGAGTGGGGAACGGCGACGGTGCTGACGGAAACGCTGCGGGCGGCGGAACGAGCCGGCATCTCCACGCGGCTAGTCCAGCGCGCGTTTGACGTGGACACGATTGAGGATCTTCGAAGGCTCGAGCGCGAAATCGCGTCCGCGCCGACCGACGTGGCGACGCGGACGCGGCGTTGGTTCTCGCGGGAGTAGATCCAGCCCCTTCAGCCGGCCCCCAGCCCCAAGTCCCCAGCCCCTATTTCGCGGCGTCCTGCGGTTTCAGGATCTGCACGTCCTTCGCGCTGCATCCCGACGGCAGGCGATTCTGCCGCGGCGGCAGGTTGCCGAGATAGCAGTTCGGAATCACGTACATCACCGTCGGCGGCGCGGCGGGCGCCGGCACGACCGCGGGCGGCGGCCGATCGGGGTCGAGCGCGCCGCGATAGGTGACCGTCTCCATCGGCGACACGCGCACGTCGACCGTCAGCGTTCGATACTGCGGCGCCCGGAACTCGAGCCGGTGCGGCCCCGCCTCGAGCTGCAGCACGCGCTGCGCGTCGACGTCGGCGACGGTGCCGACGTAGTACGAATCGACGAACACCTGCGCGGACGCCGGCGTGACCGCCAGCCGGAGCAGCCCGGTTTGCGGCGCCTGCGGCATCGGCGCGCGATCGTTCGGCGTCGTCGAATCCGCGTAGCCGTAGCCGTACGATCCGTAGCCGCCGCCGAAGGGGAAGAAGAGCGGGTTCCTCCGATCCGGGCGGAAACTCGGATGCACGACCGGCGGCAGCCCGCCGGCCGGCAGTGTGATGCCGCCCGCCGGCGGCGGCATCAGCGGCGGAAACGGATACACGATCGGCGGCGGTGTGACGACGGCCGGCCGCGACGGCGGCGCCGGCATCTGCGGTGGAGCGATGTGGCGCGTTCCGCCCGAACGTGATTGCGCGAACGCGCCGGACGGCGCGATGACGACGAGCGCGGTAATGGCGGTAACCAGGGTTCGCATCCTGCGGCGATTATACTCGCGCGGCCGCGGCTCAGCGCAGGGTGATCCGCCCCTCGATCTGCTGTGTGAGGTCGCGCTTCGCCGCGACGAATTTCTCGAGCGCCAGCGAGATCAGCGTTCCCGCTTCGGGGCCGACGAGAATCTGCTGATTGGCGAACATCGTGTAGCCGTCGCCGCCGCGCAAGATGAAGTCGGGAATTGCAACTGTGTAATTGCGCTCCGGCTGGAGTGGCTCGCCGTTGACCTGGACCTCCCGCACGCGGCTGCCGGCGGGCGCTTTCGCGTCGGCGACGAAACGCAGCCCCGATACCTGCGGGAACATGCCGGCTGCCGCAGGCAGGCGACTCACGCCGCTGTCGAGTGCCTGCAGCACCACACGTCCCGGCATCGACAGCTTCACGACCACGTTGTCAAACGGCTGGATTTCAATCAGCGTGCGCCGCGTCAGCGGGCCAACCGGGAAGACGCGGTTGCCCCGGATGCTGCCGGAGTTGACGATCGCCAGCTCGGCCCCCGCCTCGGCGCGAATGGCATCCGCGACCACATTGCCGAGGTTGGTTTCGGCGGTGCGCAGGCGGCTGGTGACGCCATCGAGCGGCACGCGCGCGCTGCCGACGACGCTTTCGAGTTCGGAGCTGAGGCGACCCTCGTATGACTTGATCACCTCCGCGGTTTTCGGGTCGTCGGCAATCGCGCCGGTCATCGGCAGCAGCTCGAAGAAGCGCTCCACCGTGCCGTGGCGCTGCTTGTTGACGTCGATGCGCGCGACGGTCTTCGCGTCGGATCCCGCCTTGCTGATCAGAGTCCGGTTCTCGGTCGCGGTGATCAGGAAGTGTTCGTGGCCACCGATGACGAGATCGATCTCGGGATGCTTTTCCACCAGCTCGCGGTCGGTGGCGAATGCCAGGTGCGTGACCGCCACGATGGCGTCGGCGCCTTCGCGCTTCAGGGCCACCAGCTGCTCGCCGGCGGCGGCGATCGGATCGAGGATGCGCGTGTGCTTCAGCTTGTCGGGCGTGATCTCGTCGGTGTTCAGGCACAGGCCGATGAAGCCGACCTTGAGCGATCCAAACGTCTTGACGAGATACGGCACCGCGCCGCCGATGGGCCGGCCGGTATTGGTGTCGACGACGTTCGATATCACCCAGGTGAAGCGCGACTCGCGCATCCGCTCAATCAGGACGTCGTCGCCAAAGTCGAATTCGTGGTTGCCGAGCGTCGCCAGGTCGAGCCCGGCGGCGTTGAGCGCGGCGACCATCTGTTCGCCCTTGAACACGCTCGATGCCACCGACGGCGAGAGGAAGTCGCCGGCGATGACGAGGAACGGCCTGCGGCCCGCCGCCGCAAGCTGCTGCTTCTGCGTCGCCACGCGCGCGAGCCCGCCGAGCCCGTCGATCGGCACCATCGTGTAGACGTCGTTGAGCTGGAGGAAAGTGACCTGCGCCTGCGCGCGCGGGCCGAGCTCCTGGCTGGCGGGGGATTCGGCCTGTTCCTCGAAGGCGACCGGTGCTGAAGACGACGCCGCGGTGCCGGCGCCGAACGCGTGCCGCAATGCCGGGGCGGCGGTGATGGCGGCCAGGCCGACCGCCGCGGCGATGATGGCGATCCAGCCGCGCTGCCCTGAGCCGGGTCGAAGAGCTAGTCGCGGCCGGCCCACGCGCCCACCTGTGTCAGATCGACGTTGCCGCCGCTCAACACGACGCCGACGCGCGCGCCGCGAATCGACGCGGCGCCTTCAATCGCGGCCGCAGCGCCGAGCGCACCGGTCGGCTCGACCACCAGCTTCAGCCGCTCCCACAGATAGAACATCGTCCGCAGCAGCGCCGGGTCGTCGACCGTCGTCATGTCGCCGGCGTATTGGAGCACGAGCGGGAAGGTGAGCGCGCCGAGCGACGGCGTCCGCGCGCCGTCGGCGACCGTCTTCGGGTTGTGAACCGTCTGCAGCTGCCGCGTTCGAAACGATCGCGTCGCATCGTCGCCGGCCGCAGGCTCCACGCCGATCACTTTGCAGTGAGGCGCCATCGTGTGCGCGGCGAGGGCGGATCCCGAGAGGAGACCGCCGCCGCCGCACGGCACGAAGAGGAAATCGAGCGCGCCCACGTCCTCGAAGAGCTCGCGAGCGGCGGTGCCCTGGCCGGCGATGACGTGCGGGGGATCGTAAGGCGGGACGATCGACAGCCCGCGCTCGCCGGCGAGCCGGCGCCCGATCGCCTCGCGATCCTCGCGGTCGCGATCGTAGAGGACGACCTCGCCGCCGTAGCCTTCGGTGGCGGCGCGCTTCACGGCCGGCGCATCCGACGGCATGACGATGACGCGCGGGATGTCGAGCACCTGCCCGGCGAGCGCGATCGCCTGCGCGTGGTTGCCGGACGAGAAGGTGACGACGCCGCGGCGGCGCTGATCGGGCGAGAGCCGCGACAGCGCGTTGTAGGCGCCGCGGAACTTGAAGGCGCCGGCGCGCTGCAGGTTCTCGCACTTGAAGAACAGCTGCGCGCCGGTGCGCGCGTCGATGCTGCGCGAGGTGACGACCGGCGTGCGGTGCGCGACGCCGCGGATCTGGGCCGCCGCGCTCTCGACGTCGGCGTATGTGGGCAGCGTGATTTCGGTAGGCACCATCTAACGCAACTTTCCATCCAGCTCTTCGTACACCTTGCGAATGGCAATCGGTCCCTGCGATGACGCGAGCGTCCAGCCCGCGTACTCGCCCCAGTTCGCCTGCTTCACGGCTTCGTCGACCGGCACGCCCGCCTTGTGCAGGCGGGTCGCCTCGGTGATGACCGCCGCGAGCGCCTTGTGATACATGCGAATCTCTTCCCGCGACACGACCGGTTGTTCCGTGAAACCGTGGCCCGCGACGTAGAGATCGGCCTGCAGCGCCTCGGCCTTGTCGAGCGTCTTCAGCCATTCGGCTGGATACGCCGAGCGCATGGCGGGGAAGACGCGGTTGAGGAAGATCTCGCTGAGGAACAGGATCTTGCGCCGCGGCAGGCTGACGGCGAGGTCGCCGCCGGTATGCGCGCGCCCGAGGAAGAGGATATCGATCGGCTCGCCGCCGAGGGTGAGCGATTTCTTTTCGGCGACGAGCACCGCGCTCGCCGGCGGCTTCCACGAGTTCGGCGACCGATCGAGGATCGCCTTCGACGTCGGGTGCACGATGTAGGTCACGTCGGCCGGGAACGACGCGTTGCCCGCCGTGTGGTCGCCATGATCCGACGCGATGACGACGTACTTGATCGGCTGCGTGGTCACCTTGCCGATGGCGTCGACCAGGCCCTTCGTTTCGGGCACGCTGCCTTGCCCGTCGGCGACCAGCACGCCTTCGTCGGTGACGACGAACAGGTTGGTGGTCGTGAACTTTTCAGGACCGGCGTGAAAGTCCTCGTAGGTGTAAACGTTGTCGGCGACCTTGATCGTGCGCGGGAAGTCGGTGAGCCGGAGGCCGCGCTTCACCGGGTCGGCGGTGCGGACAACCGGCGGCGTCTGCGCGGCGGCGGCCGCGGCGAGGGAGAGGGTGAGGACGGACCCGATCAGGTGCCGCGGCATGTGCACGCGCGCCTTGTTGCGGCGCGAACGGATATGGTAGCATCAGGGTTCCGTTACAGGTGACGCGGGGTGGAGCAGTCCGGTAGCTCGTTGGGCTCATAACCCAAAGGTCGCGGGTTCAAATCCCGCCCCCGCAACCAACCTTTTCTCCCGATAAACATTCGCCGAACTGAATCGCGCGCGAGCGCGCGTGTGCGTGGTCCGAGAACGGCCTCGCGCTCAATCGGTGCCGCCGGTCAGGACGACCAGAGCGATGCAACCCACTCGGAGTTCGTGCTGGACTGGCGCCGGCGTTAGGGGAACTGATCTCGAATTCGACCGCGTGGGAATCCCGCGTTCCCGACGAATCACTCCGCCGCCGTCAGCTGATCTCGACGACCGTATGCTCCGCACAGAGCCTTCTTACGGCCCGTATGCTCTCGTCGCGGACGGCCAGCGGGTACGCGCACAGGATATCCATCTGGCGGCTCGCCGCGATCTCGTCCCACAGGTGTTCGAGTTGAATGGCGGCTTCGACGTGTCCGTGCGTCCAGAAGAGAGAGGTGCCTTCACCGCAGACCGCGACCCTCGCGTGTTGATCCGTCGCGCGCCGTGTGAGATCGGTCAACAGATCCCCGGCGGTGTCCAGGTACCGTAACGGGTCCAGGCGCCCGTTGACCGTCGCCTTCGCGAGCAGCCCGGAGACGTTCACGGGGAGATAGCGCTGCTGTCGGATCGCCAGGGCAACGTCCACGTCGGATGCCTCCAGACTGGATTGCAGGCTTCGCTCGTGCGCCGCGGTTACTGCCGCGACGACGGCGTTCCCATCGCGCAGTGCGCCGGCAATGAAACGGCTGAACGCGTCGATCACAACCGTGTCACTCGAACAGAACACCACATCGTGCCGATGAGAGGCGAGGCCGTCTCCCTGGGCGATGCGTTCGAGGCCGCCGCTGACGAATCGCCTGCCTCGACTGATCGCTTCGAGCACCGGGAGAACGTCTCGCTGAACGCGCGGCTTGTACACATACCCGTGGGCGCCTCTCCTGAAGGCCTGCTCCACGACCTCCAGTGAGGATTCATTGGTCACGAACACCAACTTGGCGTCCGGAACCGTGGTACGCAGGCGACCAGCGACTTCCATGCCGTTCAGCATCGGCAGGCCGACGTCGAGCATGACCACATCCGGTCGCAGCGCTTCAGCCTGACAAATGGCATCCACGCCGTCCGCAGCTTCGCCGACGATCAGCAGATCCGCCCGCTGCTGCAGCAACTCACACAGCACGCGGCGGAACCGCTCGTGGTCCTCGACGACCAGAACTCTAAGGCGGGAGGTCAACGACAGGCCGCTCCGTTGACGGCTAACGTGAGCGTGGTGATCATGCCGACGCGATCGCGGCGAGTGCCGACTCCGAGGCTTGAATCGGTACGGTGACCTTCAAACGGGTTCCCGACGCCGGCGTCGAGTGAATCTCCAGAACACCCTCAACCGATTCCACGCGTTCCCTCATGCTAATCAGGCCAAGCCCCGCGGTGGGCGGACCGGTGACGTCAAATCCCTTCCCGTCGTCCGTGATCGTGAGTGCCACGCTGGACGGCCCGCCGGTCAAGTCGACCGAGATGTGGCCGGCGGCGCTATGCTTCACGGCGTTCCCCAACGCCTCCTGCGCGACTCGGAAGACGCACAGCGCAATGCTCTGATCGATCTCCGCCGGTACGTTGCGATGGCAGAAGGCAATAGACAGGTGCGGCGGTGACAAGTCGCGTCGAAGGTTGTCGAGGGCGGCCACGAGTCCGATCAGCCCCAACTTCGACGGATGCAACCGGTGCGACAGTTCGCGCACACTCGTCGAGATGCCCTGCGTGGTTTCCATGGCTCGGGAGAGGCGTTCCGCGCCGGGCACCCGCAGCTGATCGGAACGGAGCCCATCGAGCTCGATGGCCAGAATCGTCAGCTGTTGACCGATGTCGTCGTGTAATTCACGCGCAATGCGCGCGCGTTCCGCCTCCTGTTCATCGAGCAGCCGTCGGCTCAGGTCGCGGATTCGGTCGTAGCTCACGCGCAGCTGGGCCTGGCTGCCCCGCAACTCGCGCTCGCTGTCGCGTAACTCGCGCTCGACACGCTGCCGCCTGGTGCGTTGCACGAGCAGGCCCGCGATGAGGACCGACTGCGCCAGCATCAGCATGACGGCGCCGATGATGTAGCGGCTGTATTGATCCCACACGCTCAACGGTCGAAACAGGACGCGCGTACCGGTTGGCAGACGCGACTCGTCGAGCCCCCAGCGGCGCAGCTGCCGCCAATCCACCTGATCGACATCTGTGTGGGGCGAGGACACCGGTATGTCGTCGGCTCGCTCTCCGTGCATCACGCGAAGAGCGAGCGTGGCAATGGCGTTGACCTGAGCTACTTGATCGCGGCGACGGCCGCCGACGATGCCCGAGTCAACGGCGGCATCCGCCCAGCTGTAAGTCGGCGCGTTGGCCGCCGACGCGACGCGGGAGAGGGAGGCCATCACCTGAAAGTGCTCGCCCGCGCCGTCCTGGCTCACGACCAAATAGAACACCGCCGAGTGTGGTGGTACCGTTCTGAGCCGCTCTTCGAGATCCTGCATCACCAAGCCCGAGAAATACGTGAATTCGACACGCCCCTCGAAGGGGCGGAACTCCGTTCGCGCCTGGCTCTCGTTC
>Ga0207648_10001798_pt1 | contig 23490 bp, 27 predicted proteins | sample KBSMisM32_FD_184310 | JGI IMG/M metagenome (GOLD analysis project Ga0207648, IMG submission 184310) | Miscanthus rhizosphere microbial communities from Kellogg Biological Station, Michigan, USA - KBS Miscanthus M3-2 (SPAdes) (version 2) | ecosystem: Host-associated > Plants > Roots >...
CGGCGCCTCGCTCCTGCGCGCGCTCTCGAAGTCGCTGGCAAGCTAGGGAATACCGTAGAAAGAAATCGGGGTCAGACCCCGATTTTCTACCTCAGCGTCCGCGTCCCCAGGCACTTCGGAAATGCCACGCAGCCCCAGAACATGTGCCGATCGCCGCCGGGGCGCGTCGCGCTCCTCGGCGCCATCGGCTTCGAACACTTGGGACATACGGGGGCTGCGGCGGCGAACATTTCCGGATACGCCAGCGTCTGGCGCATTTTTCTTGTTGAGCTACCCATATCAACCAACCTTCAATCGCTCTAGTGTCGAACGATTGTGCCAGCCAGCGGCGTGCCGCGCGGTGACAAGGTTCCGCTTCGCCTTGGTCTGGTTGGGGTCTGACCCCGATTTTTTGCGATTCTTGTGGTGATTCGCCTGTCGCCACGCGCCCTCCCGACGTCGACGTTCCGCTCGCTGCAAATCCGGAAATCTCGACGCGGCTTGCCATGACTCGGCGATAGCGGCGCCTCGGCGAAGGAGGGAGAATCCTTTCCAGCGGCAATCGAACTGCGAGTACGAAGAAGTTGAAGTACGAAGAAAGTTGTCTTGTTTGGCCCTGAGCTGGCCGCTCGGGCATCAAAAAAAGAGAGGGCCCGTCCGCTAGACGGGCCCTCTCCTGTGGTTCTGAAGCGGCGATCAAACTGCGACTACACTTTGTTTGGCCCTGCCGTGGACCGGGCTCTGCGGTCGACGCGGCTTCCCGCGTCGTCCCGGAGGCAACCGGTCTCTCGGTCCGGGGCTTCTAACAGCGTGCTGGCCACTCGTTTGTCGTTTGTAGCCTGCGCTCTACAACTGGTCGGGATGATGCGTCATTCCCGCGCTACACGTCCAGTGCGCGCCGTAGTCCGGTAGGCCTACGCCGCGCCAATCTCCCGCGAATTCGGTTTTTCCCCGAGGCAAAAAAAGAGGCCGCCCGAGGGCGGCCGCTTAAGGGGGAGCCAGAAACCCGAGGGAGGGACGGGTGACCGGCTCTAGGGGAGAAACGATTCTGCAGGAACCCCGCGCCGCTGTCTGTCAGCACGCGCCGGAACTTTCTGTAGGGAATTCCTGACTCGTCCCGATTTTGAGTTCGATTTTGACTTTCAGTCTTAAGTGTTAGGGTTCGATCCGATTTACATCGATGAGAGCCGCCCCGCACCCCCTCCTCGTCCCCGCGATCGCCGCTTCCCAGTTCGCGCCGCCCTTCATGGTCTCCGGCGTGGCGGTCGCGCTGCCGGCGCTCGGCGCCGACCTCGCCGCCGGCGCCACGGCGCTTTCGCTGGTCGAAACGCTGTTCCTCGCCGCATCGGTCGCGGCTCTCCTCCCCGCGGGACGCCTCGCCGACGCCGCCGACAAGGCGGCGCTCTACAAGCTCGGCCTGGTGGCGTTCGCGGTGGCCTCGATCGCGACCGGGCTCGTCTCCGCGATCGCGCTGATCCTGCTGCTGCGCTTCGTGCAGGGCTTGTTCTCGGCGACTTCGCAGGCGGCCGGCCCCGCGATCATCGCCGACGCCGTGCCGCCCGAGCGCCGCGGCCGCGCCTTCGGCATCATGATCGGCGCGGTCTACGCCGGCCTCACCCTCGGCCCGATCTTCGCCGGCGTGCTCGTGGACCTGTGGGGCTGGCGCTCGGTGTTCATCGCCGGCGGCGCCGTGGTGCTCATCCTCCTCGCCCCGATTCACTTCATGCTGCGCGGCAACTGGCGCCGCCCGCCGCCGCGCGCGGTGCACCTGCCGAGCACGCTGCTCGCCGTCGCGGCGATGCTCGCGCTGGTGGGCGGCGCCGCGACCCTGCGCGAAGGCGCGCTCGGCTACGCCGGCGTGGCGCTCGGCCTCGTCCTCGCTGTGCTATTCGTGCGCGTGCAGCGCCGCGTGGCGCGGCCGCTCCTCGACGTCGACGTCCTGATGCGCAACCGTATGCTGCGGAATGCGCTTTTCGTGCAGTGGCTTCTCTACTGCAACGCCTTCGGCAGCGTCTTCCTGCTCTCGCTCCACATGCAGAGCGTGCTCGGCCATGCCGCGAACACCGCCGGCCTGGTGCTCGCCGTCAGCACCCTCCTGATGGCCGCGCTCGCCCCGTTCGCCGGCCGCCTCGCCGACCGCATTCAGCCTGCGCGGGTCGCGAGCGTCGGCGTCGCCGTGGTGCTGATCGCTGCGCTGATGGCGACCCAGCTCGACGCCGGCTCGCACCTCCTCACGATCGGGGTCGTCCTCGCCGTCCAGGGCGTCGGCTTCGCCTTCTTCTCCTCGCCCAACATGGCGATGGTGATGAACGCCGTCCCGCGCGAGCGCACCGGCATCGCTTCCGCGCTGAGCGCCACCGCGCGCTCCCTCGGCATGGTGAGCGGCATGCTGATCGTCGGCGCCCTGGTCTCCCTCAACCTCGGCCACGACCCGGTGGGCGCCGATCCCGCCCGCTTCGTCGCGACGATGCACGCGTCTTTCTGGATTCTGGCCGCGGTGACGGCAGTGGCACTGGTTTTAGCCTCAATGGGTCACGCGAGGGCCAAAATCGATCGCGAGGTCTAGGGGCTCGATGACGTGCTGGCCGACGGGTGCGCTTAGATGCAGTGCACGCCAGGCCGCGTCGTAGGCAAGGGCCAGCACGTGTGCTTCCGTGGCTTCGATAGGCTCGCTATCGGAGAGACTGGACAGCCTGTATTCCATTTCCGATCACCTCAAAGTCGTGTTCCGTTCTACAGATGAAACTATCGAGGGATCGGAGAGAGGGAACTTGACCGCCAGCGCCAGGCACTAGTCCTGGCGCGCCATCCGCGGGACATCTCCGGGCGACTTGGCCCGGTAGTCGCTCGGACTGAGCCCCGTCCAGCGCTTGAACGCGCGGGTGAACGCGCTCGGCTGGGAGAACCCGAGCGAAAAGGTGATGTCGGTGACCGTGCGGCGCGGGTCTTCGATGTAGCGAAGCGCTAGGTCTTTGCGCGTGTCGTCCAATAGCTCGAGGTAGGTCGTCTTGGCCTCGGCGAGCTTGCGCTGCAGCGTGCGCGAGCTCATGTGAAGCTGCTTCGCCGTGTCCTCCGCGGTCCCTTCGCCCGAGGACAGGTGCTCGAGCACCGTCGCACGCGCCCGCGCGATAACGTCCGACTTGTCGAGCCGTCCCAGCTCCTCGGTGAGCATCTTGTCGAACACCGCCGCGAGCTGCCGGTTGGCCGACGGGAGCGCACGGTCGGCGTCCTTGGCCGAAAGCACGAACGCGTTCTCCTCGACGCCGAACTGGACCGGGCATCCGAAGAAGCGCTCGTAGGCGTCCGCGGAATCGGGTTTCTTGCGGCGGAGAGTCGCGGCAACGGGCCGCAAAACAGCCCCTCCATTCATGCGGCACATGTCGAGCAGGAGCGCCATGGCCATGTCGACGAAGACCGCGGCCACCGGCACGACGGCAGGATTGCCGCGTTTCGCCCAGAAGCGGACTTTCAGCCCCTGTCGGACGTCCTCGATCTCGGTGATCCCGCGCTCGCCGATCAGGCGCGAATAGCGCACCGCCCGCTCGAGCCCCGTGCGGAGCGTCGAGCTCGAGAGCCACGCGTATCCCAGGACGCCCAGCTCCGAGGGATGCCAGCAGCGCGCCGCGTAGAGCCCGAAGGCCGGATCGCGGACCAGGGGGATCGCGCCGCGAAGCATCGCGTCCATCTTGTCGAGCTCGATGCGCTCGCCGGGCACCGGAATGGCGGCCAGGTCGACGCCCGCATTCCGGGCGATGCCGATCGCGTCGAGGCCGTGCATCTCGAGGAGGCGCCGGAACATCTGCGCCATCGACGCGAGGCCGGTCTGGTGCGACTGGTCGTCGACGCGCTCGCCGGCTGACGCCGTCACTGCATTCCTCCCAGATTTCGATTGGCGCGCCGGGTCAAGCGGGTGTCGCGCCGGGATCAGCCTGTCCCCTGGCGCGAAAGGATACTGCACATGACCACGTCACAGGAGAAAGGACTTGGGTCATGAAGCACGACTTTGGCATTCGCGTCGCAGTGCAGGCCGCAGCAGCTTCTCATGATCAGGCGGGCCTTCATCCGTTGCCCGTGAAGTGGATTTTCGATCCTTCGTTTCGCTACACCCCGAGCTACGCCACGGACTTGCGCAAGACCTTCGAGCGGATCCGCCGAATGGCGCCGAACGCGGGAGAGGAGCTTGGATCATGAACAGGAATGAACTGGCGGGCATGGGCCTCTTCGCGCTGATCGGCGGCGCCATCGGTTTCGTGGTGCTCAGCACGACCGGGGCGGCAGTCGGCGCTTTGGTCGGCGTCGTCGCCTACGCAGTCGCGGGGTACATTTGAACTACGTCTGCACCGTTTGCCAGAGCTCGTTCGGCAGCCCGAAAACGGTGACGCCAGGCTCGCCGGCCGTGGAGCTGCTGCTGTACGGCCTGCTCTTCATCCCTGGCCTGCTGTACTCGGGCTACCGGCTTGCCAACTGCCGGAAAGCCTGCCCCGCCGCATCCAGAAGTCCTGACAGCCGTGTCTGGGAGCTTTAGGTAGCATTCATCCGGCCAAAAGGAAACTGAATCAATGGACACGACGACCGCGGAAACGAAGCCCAGTAAACGCGCGCCGCTTCTGCAGGCGCGGCATTTCCGCGGGCGGACGGAACTGCGCGAGACGGGACTGCATTTCGACAGGCTGATCGACGAGGACGACCGCGATAGCTACACGAGCCTCGTGGAGGAAAAGTTCGAGGCGCGCACGCGAGTGGTAATCAATCCGAGCGCGCTCCCGGCGAGCGATCTTTTCGCGCTGATGAACAATTCCGAAGCGCCGGGCGACCGCGCCGCGCCGCCCTGCAAGCCGTATGACACGTCATGGCGAGTCGAGGAAAACGGCGAAGAAATCCATGAAGGCCAGCAGGTTACCGCCGTTGCCGTCGACGGCGGCGCGCCTGTCGGGTATGCAAGCTTCGGCGTCAAAGTGCTTCGCCGGAAGGATGAATCCGCGATCAGGTACTGCCTGAACCTGGATTTTTGCTACGTGCTGCCGGCCTGGCGCGGCCGCGGCATCGGCGTCAATCTGTCGGCGGCATGCGCCGAAATCTGCTGCGACGTCCTGCTGGCGTGCTTTCTCGCCGCGCGCAAGGGAACGACGATCGATCTCGATGTCTACGCCGAATTCGCGCCGCAAGGCGGTGAGCCGATATCGAATTCCATCGTGACGCAGCTCGAAGAGGTTTGCGAATACCTGCCGGACACGAAGCGGCCGGGGGTTCGCTTCGGCGTTATCAACTACGGCTAGACTTCCAGCCATTCCTTTCGCATCGCGCCGTTCCTGCGCACGTCGTCCGCCGTGCCTTCGAAGACGATGGCGCCGTGCCCCATGACGTACAGGCGCTCCGAGATGTCGAGCGTAATGGCGAGCTTCTGCTCGACGAGGAGGATGGAGATGCCGCGCTTCTTCACTTCCTGGAACAGCGCCGCGACCTGCTCGACGATCTTCGGCGCGAGGCCCTCGGTCGGCTCGTCGATCATGACGAGCTCCGGGTCGCCCATCAGCGTGCGGCAGAGCGCGAGCATCTGCTGCTCGCCGCCCGAGAGCACGCCGGCCGCCGTGTCCGCCCGCGCCTTCAGGTTCGGAAACAGCGCGAACGTGTGGTCCATCGTCCAGCGCCCCCCCTTTGCGGCCTTCTGGCCGAGCAGCAGGTTCTGGCGCACGGTGAGCGTCGGAAAGACGTCGCGGTTTTCCGGCACGTAGCCCAAGCCCGCATGCGCGATCTGGAACGCCTTCAGGCCCGAGAGCTCGCGGCCCTTGAACTTCACCGAGCCGCGCCGCTGCACGAGGCCCATGATCGCCCGCAGGGTGGTGGAGCGGCCCACGCCGTTGCGGCCGAGGAGGCTGACGATCTCGCCCGCGCGCACGTCGAGCCGCACGCCGCGCAGGATGTGGCTCTTGCCGTACCACGCATTCAGGTCGCGCACCTCAAGCATGGGCTTTCCCCAGAGTGCCGAGGTAAGCCTCCTGCACCGCGGCGTTGCCGCGGATCTCCTGCGGCGTGCCGCTCGCGATGATCTCGCCGTATACGAGCACCGAGATGCGATCCGCCAGGTCGAACACCACGCCCATGTCGTGCTCGACCATGAGCAGCGTCTTGCCGGCGCTCACCTGCCGGACGAGCTCGACCGCCTGGGCGCTCTCCGTGCGGCTCATGCCGGCGGTCGGCTCGTCGAGCAGGATGACGGATGCGCCCCCGGCGATCGTCACGCCGATCTCGAGCGCGCGCTGCTCCGCGTAGGAAAGCGTGCCCGCCGGCACCCGCGAGCGGCGCCCGAGCCCGATCTTGCCGAGCACCTCGTCCACGCGCGCGTTCACCTCGGCGAGCCGCGAGAGCCGATGCCAGAACGAGTAGCGGTATCCGGCGCCCCAGAGGACGGCGCAGCGCAGATTCTCGTACACCGAGAGGTTGTTGAAGAGGTTCGTCACCTGGAAGCTGCGCGCAAGGCCCTTGCGGTTGATCTCGTACGGGCTCAAGTTCGTCACGTCCTCGCCTTTCAGGCGGATGGCGCCCGAGGTGAGCGGGAAGCGCCCGGAAATCAGGTTGTAGAGCGTGCTCTTGCCGGCGCCGTTGGGGCCGATGATCGCGTGCCGCTCGCCGGGCGCCACCGAGAGCGAGACGCCGTTGATGATGCGCGTCGAGCCGAAGCTCTTGCGGACCTCGAGCAGCTCGAGCGCCGCCGTCACGCCGGCCTCAGCTCGGCCCAACGACTGCTGATGAAGCGTGCGGCGAGGCGCAGCGCGACCAGCCCGGCTGCAAGCAGCAAAGTGGAAGTGAGCCAGATGCCCGGCTGCGCCGCGTCGAGCTGCATGCCCGCGAGCGCCATCCTCGTGCCCTGGGTGGAGTCCGAGAGCCGGTAAACCGACTCGACGACGCCGATCAGGCCGCAGAGCGCGAGCGCGCACGCCGCCGCGCCCGCGGCGTACGGGGCGACGAGGCGACCAAACTTGCCGGCGCGGATCACGCCGATCTGGGCGAGGAGGAGCGAGGCGACGCCGCCGGGCGCATAGAGCACCATCGCGCAAAAGAAGAGACCCAGGTACAGGAGCCACGCCTTCGTGACGCCGGAAAGCGCGGCGACGAAGAGGATGAAGATGACGGAGCCGAGCACCGGTCCGAAGAAGAACGGGATGCCGCCGATGAACGTCGCGAGCAGCACGCCGCCCGAGCGCAGCGCCGAGACGTTCTCGGCGCCGACGATCTCGAAGTTGATGCACGAGAGCGCGCCCGACACGCCGGCGAAGAAGGCGGAGAGGACGAGCTGCAGGAAGCGCACTTTTTGCGTGTCGTAGCCGATGAATTCCGCCCGCTCGGGGTTGTCGCGCACCGCGTTCGCCATGCGGCCGAGCGGCGTTCGCGTCAGCGCGTACATCGCCAGCATGCAGGCGAAGCACCACGCGGCGACCAGGTAATACACCTGCAGCGCGGGGCCGAAGTTCAGCCCGAAGAGCGGCTGCCCCACCGTGCGATTGGTCGAGATGCCCGCCTCGCCGCCGAAGAAGCCCGGAAACATCAGCACGCACGCATAGACCATCTCGCCGATGCCGAGCGAGATCATGGCGAACGTGGTGCCGGCGCGCTTCGTCGTCACGTAGCCGAAGAGCACGCCGAAGGCGAGCCCGGCGACGCCGCCGAGGAGCGGCAGGAGCGGCAGCGGCGTCAGGAAGGCGCCCTTACCGAGGAAGTTCAGCGCGTGCACCGTGACGTAGGCGCCGAGGCCCGAGTAGACGGCGTGGCCGAAAGAGAGCATGCCGCCCTGCCCGAGCAGCATGTTGTAGCTGAGCGCGAAGATGGCGAGCGTTCCCATCTGGGTGAGCAGCGTCAGCGCGAAGCTGCCCCGGAAAGCCCACGGCGCGGCGGCGAGAAGCGCGGCCGCCACGACCCAGACGGAAAGTTTCATCCCTCGCGCGTTCCCATCAATCCCTTCGGCCGCACGATCAGCATCAGCACCATGACGAGGTACGGCAGCACCGGCGCGACCTGCGAGATGTTGTAGCCGAAGAGGCCCCAGTCGAGCGAGACGGCGAAGGTCTGGATGAAGCCGATCAGGAGCGAGGCGATGAAGGCGCCGCCGAGCGAGCCCATGCCGCCGACCACGACGATCACGAACACGATGGGCCCGAGAGCTGCCGCCATGCCGGGCTCCGTGATGAAGGCGTTGCCGCCGATCACGCCGGCGAGCCCCGCCAGCGCCACGCCGCCGCCGAACACCAGCATGAAGACGCGCGGCACGTTGTGCCCGAGCGCCTCGACGGTTTCGGGATGGGTGAGCGCCGCCTGGATGACGAGGCCGATGCGCGTCTTCTTCAGCACCAGCCAGATCGAGACCAGCATCGCCACCGCGACGAGCATCATGAAGCCGCGGTACATCGGGTACTGCGTGCCCATGATCGAGAAGAGCGGCCCGTCCAGGTCCGGCGGCACACGGTACGGCACGGCCGAGCGGCCCCAGATGAGATGCGTCGCCTCCTCGATGAGGTAGGCGAGGCCGAAGGTGAAGAGCAGCTCGGCGACGTGGCCGTACTTGTGCGCCCGGCGCAGCGCGAAGCGCTCGACCGCCATGCCGAGCGCGCCGACCGCGAGCGGCGCCAGCACCAGCGCCGGCCAGAAGCCGATCCAGCGGCTGATCTGGTAGGCGAAGTAGGCGCCCAGCATGTAGAAGCTCGCGTGCGCGAAGTTCAGCACGCCCATCAACGAGAAGACGATGGTGAGGCCCGAGGCGAGCATGAACAGCAGCAGCCCGTAGCTGATGCTGTTCAGGACCAGGACGAGCAGGAAGTCCATAACAAAACGGGGACCGCGGGGCCCCCGTTAGAAAAAAAAGGGGTCCCCGTCAAATTCCCGTTTGCCCGGCGCGCCCGCTCAGGGCCGCGTCATCTTGCAGGAGGTGGGCTGCGCCGAAGTGGAGGCCTCGAGCTTGGCGTCGGTCTTGAAGCCGAAGCCCGTGTCCTCGACGTCGTACTTCACTTCCTTCGGTCCGCCCTTCGCCGCCATCCGCTGCACCGTCGAAAGGTAGAGCGGCTGGATCAGCTGGTGGTCCTGCTTGCGCATCTCGACCTCGCCGGTCGGCGTCTCGAAGCGCAGGCCCTCCAGCGCGTAGCCCACCGCCTTCGGATCGTTCGACTTCGCCCGCTTCGCGGCCTCGGCGAACATCTGCATCGCGGTGCGGATGCGCAGGTAGTAGAAGTCCGTCTTGTACTTCTTCTCGAAGTCCTGGCTCCACTTCTCGATCGAGCTCGGCAGCACGTTCTCGTGCCACTCGGTGATCTGCTTCACGTGCCCGAGCGCGGATTCGCCCATCGCGGGAAGCGCGCCGAGGCCGCCCGCGTAGTAGGTGTAGAAGTCGGCGTTGAGGCCCGCGTCCTTCGCCGCCTTGATGAGCAGGCTCATGTCCTGCCCCCAGTTGCCGGTGATGACGGTGTCGGCGCCCGCCTGCTTCATCTTCGCCACGTACGGCGAGAAGTCGCTCACCTTGCCGAGCGGATGCAGGTCGTCGCCGACGATCTGGATATCGGGCCGCTTCTTGTTGAGCATCTCGCGCGCGGCCTTGCGCACCGCCTGGCCGAACGAATAGTCCTGGTTGATGAGGTATACCTTCTTGATCTTCTGGTTCTGCGCCATCCAGGTGGTGAGCGCCTCCATCTTCATGTCGCTGTTGGCGTCGAAGCGGAAGTGCCAGAACGAGCACTTGTCGTTGGTGAAGGCCGGATCGACCGCGGCGTAGTTGAGGTACAGGATCTCCTTGCCGGGGTTCCTCTCGTTGTGGCGGTTCACCGCCTCGATCAGCGCGCCGGCGACCGCCGAGCTGTTGCCCTGCGTGATGAAGCGGATGCCGTCGTCGATCACGCGCTTCAGCTGGTTGAGCGCCTCCTGCGGGCTCACCTTGTTGTCGAAGCCGACGATCTCGACCTTCTGGCCGTTCACGCCGCCCTTCGCGTTGATCTCCTCGGCCATCGCCTGGAAGTGCTTCAGGCCCGCTTCGCCGACGTTGGCGAACGAGCCCGAAAGCGGGTCGATGTAGGCGATCTTGAGCTGCGCCTGCGCGCCGCTCGCGCCGAGCAGCAGGGCTGCCGCTAGCGCCGCGTGCCTGATGCGAATCTCCATGGGTGAGCCTCCTCTGCGCGGCATTGTAGAAGACTAGCCCGCCGCCGGGAACAGGATCATTTCTTCTTGTTGGCCGCCCGCACGAAAGCCGCCAGTTCGGCGTTGAAGCGAGCGGCATCCTCGTAGAAAGGCGCATGCCCAATGCCTTCATAGATCGACAGCTTTGCGCCGGGGATCACCGAGGCTGTGTACTTGGCGTTGCCTACCTTGGAGTTTCGATCCTCCGCGCCGTGAGTCACCAGGACCGGCAGCTTGAGCTTGGACATCACGGCGCTCGCATCCAGCGGACGACCGCCAAGGCCGGCCCGGACCTTGGGCGGCACCATCATGTTGAACGAGAGCATGACCTCGAAGTCGTCGGCGGTCGGCTGTTTGGAGAAGCAGCCGCGCACGAAGGCGCGCGTCGCCGCGATGTTGGTGGCGAGATCCTCCGATGCCATCAAAGGCAGGTTCTTGAGATTGTCGCCGGCGAGAGCTGGATCGGCCTTGATGCTGGCATCGACAAAGTTGATGCCCGCGAGCTTGCCGGCGCCATGGGTGGTGACGTAGTCGGAAATCACGCGGCCGGCGTAGGACCAGCCAACCAGCACCGGGCGTTTCAAGCCCGCGGCGTCCATCACCGCCTGGACCTCGTCGCCCCAGGCCTTCGAATCCCGGTAGCGCGCGGGATCGAGCGGCTTGTCGGAATTGCCGTGGCCGCGCAGATCATAGGTCACGAGGCGAAATTCTCGGGCGAGATCGCTGTTGACCTGGCGCATCCACGACAGGTAGCTCTGGGAGAAACCGTGGATAAACAGGATTTCCGGGCCGGACGGGTTGCCCCACTCCTGCGCCGAAATGGTCAGGCCATCCGGCGTCTTCACGCTGATCGGCTTGTGCTTCAGCTGCTGCCCAGAGCCCTGCTGTCCAAAACCTGTCGGTGCGATCGCAACGAGAAATGCAGCGACCGTCCACTTGGCGAGGCGACTGCCCGGCAAGGATATCGTCATAGCCACTCCTCCCTTTTCTCCAACTGGGACGATATCACTACGGCAAGGGGCGTGTAGGATTCGGCTCCAACCCTCAGACCTCCAGCGGAGACACCGATGATCAAGTTCTACTACAGCACCGCGCCCAACCCGATGAAAGTGGCCCTCTGCCTGGAGGAGATGGGAATCGCCTACGAGCCGATCCCCGTGGACACGCGCAAGGGTGAGCAACACAAGCCCGGCTACCTGGCCATCAACCCCAACGCCAAGGTGCCCTCCATCGTGGACGGCGAGCTGACGATGTTCGACAGCAACGCCATCGTGCTCTATCTCGCCGAGAAGACCGGCAAGTTCCTGCCGAAGAAGGCTGCAGACCGCGGGGAAATGCTCTCGTGGCTGATGTTCGTCGCCTCGGGCATCGGGCCGTTCACCGGGCAGTACGTGCACTTCAAGACTTACGCGCCGGAGAAGATCGGCTACGCTCTCGCCCGCTATGAATTCGAGGCCAAGCGCCACTGGGGCATCGTGGATGCGCGCCTGGCGAAGAACAAGTACATGGTCGGCGATACCTACACCGTTGTCGACATGGCGCTGTGGGGCTGGGCGCGACTGGTGCCCAACATCCTGGGCGAGCACGCTGCGAAGCTCGTCAATGTGAAGCGCCTGGTCGACGAGATCAGCGCCCGCCCGGCAGCGCAGAAGGCGATTGCCCTCAAGGACCGTCACGCCTTCAAGACCGAGCTGGACGAGGAGGCCAAGCGCGCCATGTTCCCCGGCAACTACCTGGCGCAAGCTGCGAGATCTTGATGAAAGCCTTGTGGGCCGCCGTTTCGATGCTGTCTTGCACGGCCGCGCTGGCGCAAGGCGTGCCGGCGATCCCTTTCACCGCCTCGGCGCCGCTCCAGCTCCCGAAGGACGTCTACCTTGGCGAAGCGACCGGCGTGGCGGTCAATGCCAAGGGCCACGTGTTCGTGCTTTCGCGCGGCAACACCAGCGGCCCCGCCTACGCCGCGGCGGCGGCGCAGCTCCTCGAATTCGACGCCCAGGGAAAGTTCGTGCGCGAGATCGGCAAGCACCTTTACGCCTGGTCCTTCGGCCACACCGTGCGCGTCGATCCGCAGCAGAACATCTGGGTCACGGACAAGGGCTCGGACATGGTGATCAAGTTCGATCCCCAGGGACGCGTCGCGATGGTCTTCGGGCGCAAGCAGGAGGCCTCCGACGAGGACACCGCCCCGCTCAAGCATCCGAGCCCGCCGCTGCCCGCCGAGGACGGGCGCTTCCGCCAGGTCACCGACGTCGCGTTCGGACCCGACGGCAGCGCGTTCATCAGCGACGGTTACATCAACTCGCGCGTCGCCAAAGTCGGCAAGGACGGGGCCTGGCTCAAGTCCTGGGGCGATCGCGGCACCAAGGAGGGCGAGTTCAACACTCCGCACTCGATCGCTGCCGATGCGCAAGGCAATGTCTACGTCGCCGATCGCGGCAACCGCCGGATCCAGGTGTTCGACGGCAATGGCACGTTCCTGCGCATGTTCACGATCGACGTGCCCTACGACCAGGGCGCGCGCCCGGCGATCGGCAACGTGCCCAACGTGGCGAAGATCGAGGCCTCGGGCGGAGCGAAGACGATGCTGCCCGGCTCCCCCTGGACCGTCTGCATCACGCCGGGCCCGAACCAGGTGCTCTACGCTTCAGACGCCTTCCCGGGCCGCATCTACAAGCTCACGCTCGACGGAAAAGTCCTCGGCTACCTCGGCGAATCGGGGAAGCAGCTCAAGCAATTCGGATGGGTGCACGAGATCGCCTGCCCCTCCGAGAACGTGCTCTACGTTGCGGAGCTGCTCAACTGGCGAGTGCAGAGGCTGGTGCTGCATCCCCAAGGGGCCCAGTAAGGCTCGGTGAGCGCTTTGCGGCGCAAGAAGCCGATAGCGTGTGGCAGACAAAGTAACTACGCTCGTGGGCGCAGCTTCGATCCGGCATTCCAGTGAGCGATGACACGACGCCAGAGCCTATTGCGATCGGAAGCCGCGCATTCCTGCTGCGCGGTTTTGCGCTGCCTCGTGCAAAAGAGGTCCTGGAAGCTGTCGAGGCCATTCAGACTTCTGCTCCCTTCAGGCACATGGTCACGCCGGGCGGTTTTGCCATGTCGGTGGCACTCACGAATTGCGGAGCCCTGGGCTGGACCACGGACAGGCGCGGCTATCGCTACACGGGACTAGATCCGATCACCGGGAAGCCGTGGCCGCCCATGCCGACCGCCTTCATGGATATTGCCCAATCTGCAGCAGCAGCGGCCGGCTTCCCCGATTTTCGGCCTGACGCATGCCTCGTCAACCGATATGCACCCGGCGCGAGGCTGACGCTGCATCAAGACAAGAACGAGAAGGATTTCGACGCGCCCATCGTCTCCGTCTCGCTAGGTATGACCGCGACTTTTCTTTTCGGTGGTCTGAAGCGAACGGACAGGACTGAGAAAATCGTCCTTCATCACGGCGACGTCTGCGTGTGGGGCCACGAGGATCGCCTGCGCTTTCACGGCGTGCTGCCTGTCAAAGGCGACGCGCATCCCGTGCTTGGCCACGAGCGGATCAACCTTACGTTCCGCAAAGCCGGCTGAAAGATAAGGTGTTGTCAACTTTCAGACGTCTTTGCGCGTTAGGCGTCCATGGCGACATTACGGTTCACGACGTGGCTTCTGGCCGTCGCAGCAATCGTTGGGATGGCACCCAACACGGGCGTTGCCGCTTCGGGAGACGATCCGTCGGCTTCGATCGGACGCACACCACCGCGCATCAGCTTGATCGAGGGCGAGGTCTCGTTCTGGCGTCCAGGTGCCGAGGACTGGACGCCAGGCCAGGTGAACACGCCTCTTGCGCCCGGCGATGAGCTCTACACGGGGCACGGCGGTAATCTCGAATTGCAGGTCGGCAACCGCGCGTTCGTGCGCGCGTGGGGCGACACGCAGGTCGGCGTCGCGAACCAGGAACCGGATTTCCTGCAGATCAAGGTCACGGCTGGACACGTCTCGCTCGATCTCAGGACCGTCGACCAGGGGCGCACCGTAGAGCTCGACACGCCGAACGCCGCGTTCACGATCGAACGCGCCGGCTACTATCGCATCGACGTAGCCGCGGACCGCACCTCGTTCATCACGCGGCGTGGGGGGCGCGCGACGATGACGCCCGCCAGCGGCCAGCCGCTCGCGGTTGCCGCGAGCGAAGAGGTCGTGCTCGAGGGCGCGCCGGCGCCTGCTGCGCAGAGCTACGTTGCGCCCGAGCTCGACACGTGGGATCGCTGGAACTACGCGCGCACCGATGAGCTGCTCGAGTCGATCAGCGCGCGCTACATGCCTGCCGGCGTCTATGGCGCGAACGACCTCGATCATCATGGCAATTGGCGCGTCGTGCCGCAGTACGGCGCGATCTGGGTGCCTGAGGCCGTACCCGCGGGATGGGCGCCGTACAGCACCGGACGTTGGGTGTCGGATCCGCTCTATGGCTGGACCTGGGTCGACACCGCGCCGTGGGGTTGGGCTCCGTATCACTACGGTCGTTGGGTCTTCGTCGATGGCTTCTGGGCGTGGGCGCCCGGTCCCCTCGTCGCGCGACCGGTCTACGCTCCTGCGCTCGTCGCGTTCTTTGGCGCTCCGGGCGCTCGCGTGGGCGTCAGCGTCGGCGCGCCGTCGGTGAGCTGGGTCGCTCTCGGCTGGGGCGAGCCGCTCGTCCCGTGGTGGGGGCGCCCAGGGTTCGTCGGCCAGCCGCACTGGGCCGGGTGGGGCGGCCCGCGCGTCGTCAACAACGTCGTTGTGAACCGCACCACGGTCGTCAAGGTGAACACGATCAACGTCTACCGAAACGTGACGGTGCAGAACGCAGTCGTCGCCGTCCCGCAAGAGCGATTCGGGCGCGGCGCCCCGGTTCACGAGGTGCGCGTCGCGCAAGTCGACGTGCACCAGCTCCAGCCGGTGCGCGGCAGCTTGCGCGTGACGCCCGCGCCCGCGAGCTTCGTCCCTTCCAGCGGTGCGGCCGTTCGTCCGCCGGATGCCGTCGTTTCGCGCCCCGTCGTTGCTACGCGAGCGCTTGCTCGCCAGGTGGCTTTCGCACCCAGCGCTGGTGCTGTCAAACCCGCGCCGGCGGTGAACGTGCCCCAGGCACGCATCGTCAAGGTCCCGAATGCGGCGGCGACGGCACCCGCACGGCCCGCGTTTGGCGCGAGCCCCGTCGAACGCGCCCGTCCGACGCCGCCACCGGCGTTTACAGCGGCGCTTCCGCCGGGTGCACGCGAGCGCCCAAGCCCTCCGTCCGCAGCACGCGAGCAAAAGGGCCCGCCGTCGCCGATGAGCTCCGCGCCGCGGGCGGACGCACGCCCAGAACAGGCGCGTCGCGCGCTTCCCGGCGAGCCGGCGAATCGACTGGCTCCGGGTCGCGGTAAAGGCACGCGACCCGAGTCTGACCGCGGCGGTGAACCTCCGCGTGCCGCGGAGCGCCTTGGGCCGCGCGAGGGCGAGAAACGCTGAGCTAGCGGCCGCCTGGCCGCTGGCGGACTCGCCAGCACCTACACGTTGCCGACCAGCCTCGCCGTCAGCCAGGTCTCGAGCAGCACGAAAATCGAGAACGCCACCTGGATCGACGCGCGACCCCAGTGGTGCTTGCTGTCGATGGGATTGACGAACAGCGTCCAACCGTACTGGAGGTTGGCCACCATCGCCATGCAGAGAATGCCGAGGACGAGTTGTGACCAGCGCGAGCGCATGAATTTGGCCCCGCAAGATTCGCGCCGTAAGGATTAGGACAGCTTGGCGGCTTCGCACGCGCGCCGTCTTGCCTGGGGGCGCGAGGGGCGCGTAAGGTCTACCAGCCCGGTGCGACCAAGGGCCGGTTCACTAACGGGAGGAACCATGAGGAAGACCCTGATTGCCGCCGCACTCTGCATTGCCGCGCCTGCCTTCGGCGCGGACTCGATGATCATGAACAAGCAAGACATCAAATGGGGCGCCGTGCCGCCTTCGCTGCCGAAGGGCGCCAAGATCGCGGTCCTGAACGGCGATCCCGGCAAGCCCGGGCAGTTCACCATCCGGCTGCAGATGCCCGCCGGCTACAAGATCGCTCCGCATTGGCATTCCCAGGACGAAAACCTGACTCTGATCTCGGGCGTCATGTACCTCGGCATGGGCGAGAAGATGGACGCGGCGAAGGCGACGGCGGTCAAGGCCGGCGCGTACCACTACCTTCCCGCGAAGACCAATCACTACGCCTTCACTCGCGGCCAGGCGACCGTGATCCAGGTGAGCGGCGAAGGGCCGTTCGACATCAACTGGGTCAATCCGGCCGATGACCCGGAGAAGATGGCGAAGAAGGCCGCCGGAAAGATGTAGGCCAGTCGCCCTGGGGTCAGAGCCCCGAATCTGCAGGCTCTGACCCCGATTTTGAGTTCATCCAACTGGCACCCCGGGGAAACCCATTGGCGGATAAGGAATAACGTCGCTCAGGTGCCACTCGGCATCATGCCTCGATCGCAAGCCGTAACTCGACAGGAGAAAGGATCGAAGCATGAGAACGAAATCCATCCTTGTCGCCGTCGCGCTGGCGCTCGGCGCTGTCACCGCGCACGGTGACGAATGGGTGAGCCTTGGCGGGACCGATACCGGGTTCGCGGTTCACGTCAGGGCGGGGTCGCTGCGCCTTACGAACCGCTATGACGGCGAGCCCGTCGTCCTGGCCCTGTTCCAGGTGCGCGACCCTCGCGGCACTGTCACTTATGAGCGCAAGTACGTCACGCTCAGCGATTGTGCCAAGGGCTCCGGGGAGCTCGTCACCATTGGCACCGACGACGACACCACGGTCCGCCACACGAGCGAATTCACCGCGGGAGGCGAGTCGGCGGGTTCGTATGTCGCCGATGTGCTGTGCAGAGCCGCCCGCGATGAGATCGATAAACGGCACTCCCCGGCCGCGGTTTGAATGACCGCTTAATCAGCCTTGATGCCCGCGAACTTGATCACCCTTGCCCACTTTTCCGTGGCTTCGGAGATGATCGCCCCGAATTCCGCAGGCGAGCCCCCGAGCACCGTGCCGCCCAGCTCGACGATACGAGCTTTGATCTTGCTATCGGCTAGACCAGCATTGAGCTCCTTGTTCAGCATGGCGATGATTTCGGCCGGGGTGTTCCGGGGCGCGCCGATGCCCGCGAAACCGCTGGCCTCGTAACCAGGCACGAACTCTCCCACCGTTGGAACCTCCGGCAACACGTCCAGACGGGCCGCGGTCGTTACCGCCAGGGCGCGCAGCCTGCCGGCCTTGACCTGCTGGATCGATTCCGACACGGGAGCGAAGACCACCTGCACGTGGCCGGCGATCAGATCGGCGACCGCAGGCGCGCCGCCCTTATACGGGACGTGCACCAGATTCAGCCCGGTCATCATCTTGAAGAGCTCGCAGGCAATGTTTTGCGGGGTGCCCTGGCCCGCCGACCCGTAGTTGATCTTGCCCGGGTTGGCCTTGGCATGGGCGATAAATTCGGGGATCGTCGCGGCGGGGACCGACGGATGCACCACGACCACGTAGGACAGCCGCGCTGCGCAGACGACCGGCGCGATGTCCCGGACGAAGTCGAAATTGAGGTTGGTGTAGAGCGCGGCGTTGATCGCATTCGGGGTCACGACCTGCAGCAGCGTGTAGCCATCCGCAGGTGCCTTGGCGACCGCCTCGGTCCCGATGTTGCCGCTGGCGCCGGCGCGGTTCTCGACGATGAATTGCTGGCCGAGGCGATCCGACAGCCATTGACCCATCAAGCGCGCCTGGATGTCGGTGGCTCCGCCGGGTGGAAAGCCGACGATGATGCGCACCGGCCGTGACGGATAGGCTTGCGCCCGGGCAATGCGGGACACGGCCGGCAACGCGGCGGCAGCCATGGCCAGGCGCAGGAATGTGCGGCGGGGACATTTCATGGTGCTTCTCCACGTCTGGATCACGCCGCGGCGGCAACCCGTTTTGGCCTGCCACGGGGACGATGCCGCGGAACCCCTCGGGGTTCCACCTTGTAGAGGGCGGGCGCTTCGCTTGCCTGCAGCGTAAAGGGATTGCGCACCGTGAGCGAGCCCAGCTTCGCTCCGTCCTGCAAGTCCTCGGTGAGCAGGAGCTGACAGTCCTGCAGCTGAGCCGCCGCCACGATGGTGGCGTCCCACCACGAAACGCGATAGCGCCGCTCGATCTCGTGGGCGCGGCGCAGCACCGCTTCGTCGACAGGATACGGCTTCCAGGAGAGGTATCGCTCGAGGTAGTGCCAGGCGCTGTCCGGCGCGATTCCGAGCTTTCGCGTGGCGACCGAATAGGCCTCGGCCAAGGCCTGGGTGCTCGTCCGCCCGAGCTGCTGGTCCCAAAGCGTCTCGATCCACTCCGCGGCGCGAGCCTGCTTGCCGGCATCGCGCCAGTCGCGCACGTAGATGAAAACGTTAGCGTCGACGAAGCACGGGCCGGTCATGGATTTCCTCGCGCGTCGGATAGGGCTGCGGCCGCCCCTTCAGAGGCCACGGCTTGAGATCTTGCCGCCAGGCGCGGTACGCCGCCTCGTACTCGTCGGAATGGCGCAGCTCCTTGCGCAGCACCTCGCCGATGTAGCGCGACAGGCTCATCTTGCGCTCCGCGGCCTCCACCCGGGCGCGCGCGGCGGTCTCCTCGTCGAGCGTCACGGTCACGTTCTTCATGAAACCGGAATATACACGAACTTCGTGTATTTAGGCACAGCGCCATTTGCGATTGACGCGCGCGGGAAACCTCTTGGCGCGCCGGGGATAACGTCCTTCAGACGATGCGCGGCACCATGCACGCGTACAAACCGTTACGCGAGAGGAGCATCGATCATGAGCGTGGGCAACCGGGTCTACATCATCGAAGGCGACAGCATTACCCCAGTCGCTCAAAAGACATTCGACGAGTTCTTCTTCAGCGAGAGGCCGGCGCTTCGCGCCTATTCCGGCCGGACGCTGACGTTCGCGATGCCCACCTACGAGCTCGAGAACAAGCGCCCGTCCCGTGTGGTTCGCTTCGACACGCTCCGGCTGGCGGTGAAGCAGGATGGCTCACTCGACCAGGACCACTATCGCCGTTGCCTTGCGGCCATCTTCGCAGCCATCGATGCGGAAGATCCGGCAGCAGCGGCAACCGCAAGAAAACACCGGTCTCCGAACATCTCGGAGGAAGCCTACAAGAGAGTCCTGGCTCACCTGAACATTCACGAGCCCGTCGCTCTTGCAGCGGCCGCGTAGTTGGCCGCCGGGGTCAGACCCCCGCTGCGGTCAGAGCCCCGTGGGGTCAGAGCCCCGAATTAGCCCCGCTGGGGTCAGAGCCCCGAATTTGAAAAGCCGGAGGCGTCCCTGCGATTGAGGGCTCTGACCCCGATTTTCGCTTAAACCCGCTCCGCCGGCGGTCTCCGGGTGCCGGAACTACGGTCGTGAGGCGCGGCGGGGCTTGCGGCTTTTCATCACCGAGCGCAGCGCTCGTATTCCGCGCGCATCCCGGCGACCGGCTTTCCCTTTCCATCGCGCATCGCCTGCTCTGCGACCGATCAACTGCCGCTGGCGGAAGCCACTTCGAACTCGAGCTGCTTGAGGTCCGCGCTCGGTACGCGCCGCTTCACGTCCAGCACTTCGATGCCGACGACTTCACCGGCCGCATTGAAGTCGAGGATGATCCCGGGCTTGACCTCTTCCGACTCGACGACATCCGATTCGTCCAGGCTGAGGTACAGGGCGTCGACCTGCTCGTCGTAGTGCATTTTCATGGTCTGCCTCTCAGCCGGCGGTCGAAATAGACGGTGATCACGCGCAGTGGATGGACGCTCGGATTGTAGACCACCCGTAGTACGCGATAGTTGCGCTCCGCTACACGCAGGAACGCATGCATGACGCCGGGCTTCGCCGGATCGGGTTGCCTCCAGTCCGGGCTGGCCAATGCATGCTCGATCCACGCCATGTCGATCTTTCGTTTTAGCGCGGCAGCTTCAGCGTGGCTCGTGAGTTGGTAGACCGGGACCACGTCCGTACCAACGCCCGGCCACACTGAATGTTGACGTGACGCTTGATTAATCAGCGAAGCTGCTAGCCGCTGGTAGTCGCGCTCTAAGCCTCAGTTGCGACGACTACTCGGGCTTTCGTGACCGCAGCACGCTAAACGAGCGGAAAAGCTCCATGGGTTCCCGCATGCGCGGGAACGACGAGACGCGCTTTCCCGGAGTTTTCTACCGGGCCAGCGGATCCGGCCGCAACTGGATCTTGATCGCCTTCGGCCGGTTCTCCTTCCCGCCCTCGAGGTGGAAATTCACCCGCGACCCTGACGTCGTCCAGAGCCCCCTTCCCTTCCATCCCGCCTTCTCGTCGTCGATCCTGCCGTCGACGTTCTTCGGAAAGAGCCCCGACGGATACGGCAGCCGCAGCACCACGAACTTGCCGTCGACGAACGGCATGATCGAGTCGGAGCCGTTCCCCATCGCGATCGGAATGTTTTTTCCCAATCCCAGAATTCCAAAGAGGTCCACCCAGACGTAGTAGCTCGTCTCCGCGCTGCCCGGGTCCTTCACGTCGCGGAGCTGCGGCCCGGGAAACTGGTGCAGCGTCCAGCCCTCGGGGCAGTGCTTGCCGGTGGCCGTCGGGCCGTTCGTCACCCTGCACTTCCGGCGGTCGAACTCGCCCAGGTGCCCGCTCGAGAGCGCCACCCAGTACACGCCGTTCGCGTCGATGTCGCCGCCGCGCGGCCCGTAGCCGGGAAGCGGAGGCTCGTAGATCTCGGTGAGCGCGGTGTTGGTGGGATCCGGCCCCGGCACCACGCGGATGATCGAGCCCGGGTAGCCGATCACCGTGCCCCAGATCGTGCCGTCGGCCGGGCTCACCGCCACCGCGTAGTGGTTGACGCGCACCTGCTTGTCCTTCTTCGGATCGAGCGGCTGGTCGTGCGCCACCCACTCGCCGCGCTTTCCATCCCCATTGGTGTCGAGGATGAACGGTGTCCAGCCCTGCGCCTGGCGCTCGTCGCCTGTTTTTTCAAAAATATTTCGATCGAACCATCCAATGACGGCGGGTCCGACGACCCCCGGGCTCGTCCAGAGCACGTTGTTCTTGTCGAAATGCAGGTGGTGCGTCGGGAAGCAGGTGCGGATGAGCGTCCACTGGTTGACGCGCGGCTCGAGGAACGAGAGATGCCGGTTCGCGTTGCCGGTGAGCGGAAACGCGCGCGCCGACGGATGCGCCGCGCCGCTGCACCAGTCGGGATTGGGATCCGGGCTGATGCGCGAGGTGAACCAGGTGCGGCCGCGCTCGTCCATCATCGGGTTGTGGTTCAGCGTGCGGCCCTCCCAGTAGGGCTTGTCGCCCCACCATGCCGACACGCCGTAGGAGTTCGCCTTCACCGACGGCGTCCTCTCGTCGCGCACCGGGTGCGCCACGTCGATCGCCTTGTTGGTGCGCGGGTCGAGCACCGGCACGAGGTCGGTCGAGTCCTCCGGCGAGCCGTACACCCCGCCGTTCGGATTCACGCGCGGGTTCCTGCGGTCGGTCGACACCACGTCGTGCAGGTAGAACTGCGGGCTCGACCAGTCCCACATCGTGATCACCAGGTTGCGCTCGATCCCTTCCGGCCGCCTCGGCTTGTCGAACGGCAGCTCGCCCTTGGCGATGCGGTCGGTCCAGTCGGCGAAGTTCGCGATCGCGCGCTCGGTCTGCAGCGCCGTGATGTCGCGCGCCATCAGGTTCTGCGCGCTCCCCGCCCGCAGCCGCATGCGCCAGGCTTCGTGCGAGCTCCCCTTGCCCATCTTCATGAAGAGCTCCGGCACCTTCCTCACCCCCGGCGTCCCGAGCGCGTGGCACGACTGGCAGGCGCCCTGCTTGATCGTGTTCAGCCACTGCTGCTGGCTCGCCACCGGCCCGAGCGGAAACTCGCTCGCCGCCGGCACCTTGAGGAGCGAAAACCAGTACATCGACGGATAGATCTCCGCCGCCTCCCTGGGACTCGCGTCGCGCCCGGAGTGCAGGTAGAGCGTGCTCCCAGGCGCCGCCTGCACCTTCGGGCTGTCCACCAGCCCATACCCCCGCACCCAGACGCTGTACCTCACCCACGGCAGATCCGGAATCGCGAACCGGCCGTGCTCGTCGGTGACGACGATCTTGGTGTACTTCGTCGGCAGCTCGGTCGTCTCGGCGATCACCCAGACGCCGGCTTCGGGGCCTTTCGGGCCGGCGACGATGCCCACGATGTCGTCGCCTTCGGTGGTGGGGGATGGAGCTATGCCCTGCTGTTGGGTTTGGCAACCGGTCATCGCCAGACCGATCGCGACGGCCGTTCCTAGGAACGCTTGTTTGAGCTTCATGTTGCCTCCCCTGGAGTCAGCCTATCGTACTAGAAGCCGGGACGCTGGATTCGCTCCGAAGCGGAAGTTGCCATCGCCAAAAAGCGGACGCCCAATCTAGATTAGCCGCTGAGGCTACACTGGAGCGGCTTTTCAATCGTTTTGAGACCATGCTGCCATGAAAGTCGCCCTAGTCGGTGTCGCAGGCGTCCCGCTCGGGAAGCACAAGGTCAAGGATCCACGCCTGGATCAGGCTGACAAACTCGTCAAGGCTGACAATAAAACCTACGCGTTCGTCGACGTCGTCGGAGAAGAGGAGGCATCGACCGCGGATGCGATAGTCGCCTCACCGGAGGGCCGATTCGACCTGATCGTGAAGGACCTGGAATTCGCGGAAACGCGGCTCGAGCGCAATCCGCCCGCGGCGGAAAAGGCGGTTCTCGAGACAATCAAAGCACACCTGGAGAGCGAAGGCGTCGTCGCCGAAGCCGGATTGACGCCGGAAGAATTGCACCTCATCGAGTCGCACGCATTTGTCACGGCGAAACCGATAGTGGTGGCCGAGGCGGCGGATTCTGCGGCGTTCGACAATTTTCTGGTCCGCGTGGTGAGCGCGAGCGGCTACATCAGTTTTCTCACGGTCGGCGGCTCGGAGAACCGCGCCTGGTTGATTCGCAAGGGCGCTACGGCGCAGGAAGCGGGTGGTGCGATCCACACTGACATCCAGAAGGGATTCATCCGGGTAGAGATCATTGGCTACGACGACTTCGTCGCCGCCGGTGGCGAAACGCAGGCGAAGCATGCCAACAAGATGCGCGTCGAGACGAAGAGCTACGTGATGCAGGACTACGACCTCGCGAATTTCCGCTTTAAGAAGTAGCACTCGGTAGCGAGGTTCCCAATATCGTCCCCGAAATCAATGAGGCGTCATTGCGGGAAGTGGAGGTTGGAATGAGCTCGCAGCGACGAGTGCCGGGAACCGCCGTGCAACGAACCATTGCCGTCCTGGGCTCGGCGGTTTTCTTCGTGGTCGCCCCATGTACGCTGGCGGGGCTCGTTCCATGGTCGATCA
>Ga0207648_10001799_pt1 | contig 23490 bp, 23 predicted proteins | sample KBSMisM32_FD_184310 | JGI IMG/M metagenome (GOLD analysis project Ga0207648, IMG submission 184310) | Miscanthus rhizosphere microbial communities from Kellogg Biological Station, Michigan, USA - KBS Miscanthus M3-2 (SPAdes) (version 2) | ecosystem: Host-associated > Plants > Roots >...
GTCGCCACGAGCAGGGCGCGGGCCACGCGGCCGAGGGCTACGCCAAGGCGTCGGGCAGGGTGGGAGTCGCGCTCGCGACGTCCGGGCCTGGCGCGACCAACCTGATCACGCCGATCACCGACGCGATGATGGACTCGGTTCCGACCGTCTTCATCACCGGCCAGGTCCGCACCGAGCTGATCGGCACCGACGGCTTCCAGGAGGCCGACATCCTCGGCGCGACCCTGCCCTTCGTCAAGCACTCCTTCGCGGTCACCGACCCGCGCCAGATCCCCGAGTACGTCCACGAGGCCTTCCACGTCGCCTCGACCGGCCGCCCCGGGCCGGTGCTGCTCGACATTCCTCAGGACCTCTCTCGCGCCGACATCGAGTACGAGCCGCGCACCGAGCCGGTCGAGCTGGCCGGCTACAAACCGCCGACCGCGCCCAACATCAAGCAGGTGCGGATCGCCGCCAAGGCGATCGCCAACGCGCGCAAACCGGTGCTCTACACCGGCGGCGGCGTGGTCAACGCCAACGCCTCGGAGGAGTTGCGGGAGCTCGCCGCCGCCGATCGCTTTCCCGTCACCTCGACCGTGATGGGCCTCGGCGCCTACCCGGCTTCCGGCGAGCACTGGTTGGGAATGCTCGGCATGCACGGCACCCGGGCGGCCAATTACACGATGGACGAGGCCGACCTGATCGTCGCGATCGGCGCCCGCTTCGACGACCGCATCACCGGCAAGCTCTCGGAGTTCGCGCCGCACGCCAAGTTCATCCACATCGACGTCGACCCGGCCGAGATCTCCAAGAACGTCCCCGCCCACATCCCGATCGTCGGCGACGCGAAGCTGGTCCTGCCAGAGCTGACCCGCGAGTACCGCGCCCTGCAGACCGACGGCTCGCGCCTCGACGCCTGGTGGAAGCAGATCAGGGCCTGGCAGGACGAGTACCCGCTGCGCTACGAGGAGGGCAAGGACGGCGAGATCAAGCCCCAGTTCATGATCGAGGCGATGCACCGGGCGACGGGCGGCGACGCGATCGTCACCTCTGACGTCGGCCAGCACCAGATGTGGACGGCCCAGTACTACGGCTTCGACAGGCCGCGCCGCTGGATCAATTCCGGCGGCCTCGGCACGATGGGCTTCGGCCTGCCGGCCGCGGTCGGCGCCAAGGTCGCCTGTCCCGACGAGACGGTCGTCTGCGTCGCCGGGGACGGCAGCCTGATCATGAACTGCCAGGAGCTCGCCACCTGCGTCTCGCAGGACATCGCGGTCAAGGTCTTCCTGATGAACAACGGCTACATGGGCATGGTCCGCCAGTGGCAGGAGCTCTTCTGGGACCGCCGCTACAGCTCGGTCGAGATGGGCCCCAGCCCCGACTGGGTGAAGCTGGCCGAGGCCTTCGGCGCGACGGGCATGCGCTGCGAGGACTCCGGTGAGCTGGAAGGGACGATGACGAAGGCGCTCGAAACCGAGGGCCCGGTGCTCGTCGACGTGCGCGTCTCGCCGGAGGAGAACTGCTTCCCGATGATCCCGGCCGGCGCCGCCGCGAGGGACATGGTGGGCTGATGGAGGCCGGCACCCCTCAAGTCGTCAAGCTCGAGGACCTGCGCGTCCCAGGGCAGCTCAGCGGCCGCAAGCACATCCTCTCGATCCTGGTCGAGAACAAGCCCGGCGTGCTGGCGCGCGTCGCGGGCCTCTTCTCGCGGCGCGGCTTCAACATCGACACCCTCGCGGTCGGCCCGACCGACGACCCCAGCATCTCGCGGATCACGCTGACGCTCGACGGGGCCGTCCACCCGATCGACCAGGTCACCAAGCAGCTCCACAAGCTGGTCAACGTGCTGAAGATCCGCGACATGGAACCCGAGGAGACCGTCGCCCGCGAGATGGCGATGTTCAAAGTCTCCGCCGCGGTCGAGAACCGGGCCGAGATCATCCAGTTCGCCGACATCTTCCGCGCCAAGATCGTCGACGTCTCGCGGCGCACGATGACGATCGAGGTGACGGGCTCCGCCGACAAGATCGAGGCCTTCGAGCGCATGGTCCGCCCGCACGGGCTGATCGAGATGGTCCGCACTGGCGAGATCGCGATCGCCCGTGGCGCCGACTGAGGCAGTCCGCCAAGAGCTGAGCGAGCGCTTCGAGTGGGCGATCGATCGCGCTCTCACCCGCGGGAAAAAGACATTCGTCTCCGTCACGAGACCGGTTGAGGGAATCGACCCCTGCGCCGCGGCGTTCGCGTCGCGCCTGGCGTCCGACCGCTGGTTCTGCTGGGAGCAGCCCGACCGAGGCTTCGCCCTGGCTGCCCTCGGCGTCGTGCATGAGACGACCTCGCGCGGGCGCAATCGCTTCCGGGACGTAGCCCGGCAATGCCTGGCGGGCGAGAGGATCGCCGACGAGCCCGCCGGCTTGCCGGCGGGGGCCGGAGCGGTTTGGGTGGGCGGCTTTGCCTTCGACCCCGACGGCGGCGGCACCCCGCCGTGGTCGTCCTTGCCGCCCGCGTCGCTCGTCTTACCGGAGCTTTCGATCTGTCGCAGCGGCGAGGAGACCTTCCTCACCGTCAACGCGGTGGTTCGCCCCGAGGACGACTCCGACCGGATCCTCGGCGCCGCCGCCGCTCGTCTCGCCGGCTTGCGCACGGATCCCCTGCCGATGCTCGACCCGCACCCGACCGGCCGAGTCGAGATCGCCAGCGCCAGGCCGCCGGGCGAGTTCGAGCGCACGATCGAAACCGCGACCGAGCGGATCGCCGCCGGCGAGATGTCGAAGATCGTCCTCGCCCGCGAGGTCGTCGCCACCGCCGCCGGGGCCCACGACCCGGCCGCCGTCTTCGGGGCCCTCCGCGAGCAGTTCCCGTCCTGCTTCTGCTTCTGCTGCGGCACGCCCGAGGCGGCGTTCCTCGGCGCCAGCCCCGAGCTGCTGCTTCGCCGATCGGGCGCCAGCGTCTCCACCGTCGCCCTCGCCGGCTCGACCCGCCGCAGCTCGGACCCCGCGGTCGACGACCACCTGGGCGAGCAGCTGCTGCGCAGCGACAAGGACCGCCGCGAGCACGCGATCGTCGCCGAGCGCATCGAGCGCGCCCTGCGCCCGCACTCGGTGTGGGTAGAGGCGGCTCCCGAGCCGGAGATCGTCAAGGTCGCCAACATCCAGCACCTGGCGACGCCCATCGTGGCGCAGCTCGCCGAGCCGCGCTCGGCGATCGAGCTGGCCGGGCTTCTGCATCCGACGCCGGCGGTGGGGGGGGAGCCCTGGTCGGCGGCGGTAGAGGCGATAGCCGAGCTGGAGCGGATGGACCGGGGCTGGTACGCGGGCCCGGTCGGCTGGATGGACGCGACCGAAGACGGCGAACTCTGCGTCGCCCTGCGCAGCGCGCTGCTGCGCGACCGCGAGGCCCACCTCTACGCCGGCGTCGGGGTGGTCGCGGGATCGGATCCGGCGGCCGAGCTGGCCGAGACCGAGATCAAGCTCGGCGCGCTACTCCCCCTGCTGGCCGAGTAGGGTCGGTGCATGGGTCGCACTATCGCCCTGTCGCTGGTGATATGCACGGTTGTCCTCGCGGGCATGGCCTTACCTGTGCAGGCCGGCACTCCGGAAGGCCCGCAAATCACGGTCTTGACCGACGCTTTCGACGCTGGGGGCGGGAGGGACATCGTCACGATGGGCCCTAAAGGGGAATCCCCTCAGACCATGATCGAGGAAGCTGGTTGGAACCGGCCATCATGGTCGGCTGACGGAAGCCTGCTGACGCTCGGGGCCTATGGAGAGTGGCGGGGGGAGGTGGCTGCGGTCGCCGAAGTCAATGGTCCTGGGCTCCGTTTTTATAGACATGCCACACTCGAAGGCGGTAATGCGGTGATGTCGCCGGACGGACGGGTGGTCGCTTATCCGTACAAGGGCTCCGTCTGGCTCCTCAACGTCATGTCGGGCTCGGTGCGGCGAGCGCTCCCATCGCGTTCGTACGCGGGGCTCGAACCGAGCTCGTTTTCTCCGGATGGCTCGAAGCTCGCCGGGACGATCGGCTGGGGGGGCAGCAGTGCGGTTGCCGTCGACCTGCGTACCGGCCACGTCTCGCTGCTGGCGCGGGAAGCGTCGGAACCCGTCTATTCACCTGACGGATCGGAAGTGGCCTTCATCCGCTGGAAGAACTGGAGGGCGAGCGCGGTCGACGATGGCTCGCCGCCGATCGACGAGCTGCGGGTCACTCGGGTCGGCACCTTCCCCCGATCCCGGCTCTTGCGGCGCAGTCGGAAGTTGCTCGCTTGGCCCAGCTGGGATCCGTCTGGCCGGCGGCTCGCGTTCACCCGTACCCGCGTCTTCGAAAACGGCTACGACGACCCGATGAGAGGCGATGCGCTCATGGCGATCAATGCCGACGGTACCTGCCTGAAGAGGGTCTACACCGACCGGGAAACCACGCTCTACGGTGCCACCTGGCAACCGGGGCCAGGCCGCGAGGCTGGGCCGATCTCCTGCTAGCCCGGCAGTGCGTCGTGGACGCGGCGGGTGAGCCCGCGGTGCGCTTCGACGTTGGTGCGGCGATCCGTCCTGACCTCGATCAGGCCGGTGCCGGCGGCGAGGGCGTCAGGCAGCTCGTTGAGTGAGTCGAGATGACGGTGCGGGAGATCGAAGAGCGCGGTCGCCTTGGCGATGTCGATGCCTTGCGGTGTCCCTAGCAGGGCCTCGAACTCATCATCGTCCAGCGCTTTGGCCTGAGGCAGGAAGCCGAAGATGCCGCCGCCATCGTTGTCGATGACGACGATGCGAACCGTGGTCGACACGTCGCGGAGCGCGGCGAGGCCGCCGAGGTCGTGGAGCAGGCCGAGGTCGCCGGTGACGATCGTCGTCGGCCTGCCGCTTGCGTGGGCCGCGCCGATGCCCGACGAGATCAGACCGTCGATGCCGTTGGCGCCGCGATTGCAGAGGAAGAGCGCATCGACGTCGCTCGGCGGAAGGAACGCCTCCTGGTCGCGGATCGGCATGCTGGAAGCGGTGTAGACGAGGTCGCCGTCGCGATGGGCGGCGCCGAGCGCCAGGTGCAGGCCGGGCTCGGAGAGACCGTCGTGGGCGAGGCTCGACTCGATCGCCTTGCGCGCGGCGAGCTCCGCCTCGAGCCACCGTTGCGGCGCTTCCCGCTCTTGCTTCTCCAGCCGGGTTGCCCAGCCGGCGGCAAGCTCGGTGGGGTCGGCGCGGAGGATCGCCGCGGCCCGGTTCGTCGGCTCGTTCCAGCCGCCGTAGGGGTCGACGACGATCTGGTCGGCGCCGGAGCCCGCGAGCCACTCGCGCAGCGGCTTGCTCGTCGGCATCGCTCCGAAGCGCAGGACCAGGTCGGGCGCGACCGACCGCGCGAACTCCTCGTCGCGGAGGAGCAGGTCGTACGTGGAGACGACGTGCGTGCGGTCATGCGGACCGCAGCGCAGCTGCGAGGTGGGCTCGGCGAGGATCGGGAAGCCGGAAGCGCGAGCGAGGTGGGCGAGGGGCTCCCGTAGCTCCGGGTCGAGCTGCCGGCCGGCGACGATGACCCCGCTGCGCGCGTCGCCGATGTGGCCTGCGACCTCGTCGAGCAGGAACGCCGAGGGCTCGAGGTCGATCGCGGTGACGGCGGTCAGCGGGCGTCCGTCCCGTCCCTCGAGCGCCATCGGGTCCTGCGCCGTCACGGCTCCCTCGACCGGGACCGGGGCCAGCGGCTCGCGCCATGGCAGGTTGAGGTGGACGGGTCCGGGACGAGACTCGCCACGGGCTGCCGCGAGCGCCCGGCAGGCGACCGAGCGCAGATGCAGAAGGCCGGCGTCGTCGGCGTCGTGCGTGCCGACTTCGCAGAACCAGCGCACCGCCGATCCGTAGAGCTTCAGCTGGTCGATCGTCTGCCCGGCGCCGATGCCGCGCAGCTCCGGCGGGCGGTCGGCGGTCAGCGCGATCAGCGGCAGCCCCGACTCGTTGGCCTCGCAGATCGCCGGGTGGTAGTTGGCCGCCGCGGTTCCCGAGGTACAGAGCAGCGCCACCGGGGCGCCAGTCGCCTGGGCTGCTCCGAGCGCGAAGAAGGCCGCCGAGCGCTCGTCGACGATCACCGTCACCTCGATCTCCGGCTCTCGCCAGAGCGCCACCGCGAGCGGCGTCGAGCGCGAGCCGGGTGAGATCACCGCATGGCGAAGGCCGCCTCGCGCCAGCTCCTCGACGAAGGCCGAGGCGAGCGCCGTGTTCGCGTTGGTCAGGTCCACGCCGCAGGGAACCTAGAGGACCGGTTCGCGCGGCGGTTCTCGAAGGGTTGTGGTTGCCATCGCCACCTGAACCCTTCAACGAAGGTCGAGCCGGCGAGCGGCCAGCGCCGCGTCGTCGATCTCGACGCCGAGGCCGGGACCGCCAGGCAGGTGGAGCATCCCGCCGCGCAGCTCGCACTCGACCGAGGCGATCGACGAGGCGAAGAGGCGCTGGGTGGCGAGGCCGTGCGCGAGACGCATCCCCCCTGGCGCCTCGTCCAACGTCTGCGCGACCTGAGCCGCGGCGGCGATTCCCACCGATCCGTCGAGCGCGCTCGAGAGGTAGGACGGCATCACCTCCGCGATCTCGATCGCCGCCTCGGGGCCGCCGACCTTGGAGAGCTTGATCCCCGCGATGTCGCAGGCGCCGGCCCTCGCCGCCTCTTCGGCGTCGGCGCAGCTCTCGATGCTCTCGTCGCCGGCGATCGGGATCGAGGTGGCGGCCCCGACCTCCGCCATCTCCGCCAGGGTCGCCACCGGCTGCTCGGCGAGCTCGACGTCGAACTGCTCGATCTCGACCAGCGTCCGCTTCGCCGTCTCGACGTCCCAGGCCGCGTTGGCGTCGACGCGGATGCGCGCCACCGGGCCGACCGCCTCGCGCACCGCCCGCACCTGGCCCACGTCGTCTCCCGCGCCGAGCTTCAGCTTGAAGCTGGCGAAGCCGTCTTCGGCCCAGGCGAGCGCGTCGTCGGCGACGGCTGCCGGAGAGCCTGCGACCAGCGTCGCGTTGCATTCGACGGCTTTTGCCGCGACCGCCATTGAAGGATGCTCGGCGGCGGCACGGCGACCGCGAAGGTCGAGCAGCGCGGTCAGCGCCGCGCACCTGGCTGGCGCCGAAAGCTCGACGGCTCCGCTGCGGATCGTGGCCTCGTCGAGCGAATCACGGGCTCCCAGCCCTTCGAGCTCCGTCACCACTCGCTCGATCGCGGTTCCTCCCCGCAGCGAGAGAGGCACCGCTTCGCCGAGGCCGACCAGGCCCTCGTCGTCGTGCAGGCGCAGCAGGACCGTCTCGCGCCGGTCGAGCCGCCCTCGCGCCGTCACGTAGGGCTCGCGGAAGGGAAGCGCGTAAGGGACGACCTCGACCGAGGCGATCTTCACGACCCCCATCATCGCGAACTGCATCAACTTCTCCGTCTGCCAGGTGGAGAAGTTGATGCAGTTCGCCTCAGCTGGCGAGCAGCAGACCCGCCGAGACCAGCAGGCTGAAGACCGCGAGCAGGGCGCCGGTTGCGGCGAGGGCGCCGTTCAAGGAGGGACCGTCGGTGCGGTTGGTGACGGTCCGCATCGGGCCCACCGCCATCGGCAGGGCGAGAAGCCCGATCAGGGGCAGGGCGCTGGCGCCGCCGGCGATCAGCGAGATCGGCAGGACGACGAAGGCGCCGAGCACGAGCAGGCGATAGAGGACGATCGCGTTGTGGCGGCCCATCCGCACGGCGAGCGTCATCTTGCCGGCGCGGCGGTCGGTCTCCAGGTCGCGGACGTTGTTGACGACGAGGATCGCGGTGGCGAGGAAGCCGACCGCGATCGAGAGGCCGAGCGGCAGCGCGTCGAGCCGCTCCAGCTGCACGTAGTAGGAGCCGTTGACGGCGACGAGGCCGAAGAAGAGGAAGACGAACACCTCGCCAAGGCCGGCGTAGCCGTAAGGACGCGGGCCGCCTGTGTAGAGGACGCCCGCCGCGATCGAGAGGGCGCCGATCAGGAGGATGACGATGCCGGCGACGGCGGCGAGGTAGATGCCGCAGGCGACGGCGATGGCAAAGGCGATCCAGGTCGCGTTGAGGACCCGCTGCGGCGTCACCAGCCCGGCGGAGGTGACCCGTACCGGCCCCAGGCGGTCGGTCGTGTCGGCACCGCGCCGCGCGTCGGAGTAGTCGTTGGCGAGATTGGTGCCGATCTGGATGAAGATCGAGCCGATCAGAGCGGCGACGAACGCTCCCGCCCGGGGCAGTCTCCCCGCCCATTCGACCGCCGCGGCCGTGCCGACGAGCACCGGGGCGATCGCCGCCGGCAGCGTTCGCGGCCGCGCGGCCATGATCCAGATCCTCATCGCGGGCCTCCCCCCTCGAGGCAGGTCATGGCCGCCTCGGGAACTGGTCGAAGTCGGGCTGGCGCTTCTGCTTGAACGCCTCGCGACCCTCGCGCGCCTCGTCGCTGCCGTAGAAGAGCAGGTTCGTGTCGTGGGCGAGCTGCTGGATACCGGCGTAGCCGTCCTCGTGCGCGTTGAAGCTCGCCTTCACCAGTCGCAGGGCGAAGGGGGAGAGGGAGAGCATCTCGCGGCACCAGGCGACCGTCTCGCGCTCCAGCTCGGCCAGGGGCACGACCGTGTTGACGAGGCCCATCTCGAGCGCCTCCTCGGCGTCGTAGGAGCGGCAGAGCATCCAGATCTCCTTCGCCTTCTTGGTCCCGACCAGGTCGCGCAGCAAGGAGGCGCCGAAGCCGCCGTCCCAGGAGCCGACTCGCGGACCGGTCTGTCCGAAACGGGCGTTGTCGGCGGCGATCGTCAGGTCGCAGCAGACGTGCAGCACATGTCCGCCGCCGACCGCCCAGCCGGCGACCATCGCCACGATCGGCTTCGGCAGCCGCCGCATCTGCACCTGCAGGTCGGTGACGTGGAAGCGTCCCAGCGAGGCGCCCTCGGCGACGTAGCCGCTGTCGCCGCGAACCTGCTGGTCGCCGCCCGAGCAGAACGCCTTCTCGCCGGCGCCGGTGAGGATCACCACACCCACCTCGGTGTCCTCGCGCGCCAGCTCCAGCGCGGCGGAGACCTCGACCAGCGTTTGCGGGCGGAAGGCGTTGAGGACCTCGGGCCGGTCGATCGCGATCTTCGCGATCCCGTCGCCGGTCTCGTAGCGGATGTCCTCGTATTCGCCGGCCGCCTGCCAATCGATCGGCGCGTAGAGGGTCTCTTCGGCAGGTGCCTGTTTATGACGTTGGGGCATGATGGGCACGATATCCCGCCGATGAAACTCGACGACTGGCTGTCCCAGAGATCGCAGAGCTGCCCGGAGCGCACGGCGCTGGTTGCGGATGGCGCCGCCGTCACCTACGCGGAGCTCGAGGCGGAGGCGACCTGGGTGGCGCGTCGCCTTGCCGCCTACGGCGTGCGCCGGGGCTCGACCGTGGCGATGACGATGCATCCGCGCCGCGAGCAGGTCGTGCTGATCCATGCGCTGATGAAGGTCGGCGCTGTGCTGTTGCCGCTCGGTCCCAGGCTCTCGGCCGAGGAGCGGGCGGCGGCGATCGCCGCCGAGGACGTCGCCGTCGACCTCGACGACGCCGGGGAGCTGACCCAGACCGAGGCCGACCTGCCCCTGCTCGGCGAGCACGATATGGACGACCTCGCCTGTCGGGTGATGACCGGCGGCAGCACCGGCATGCCGGACCCGGTCGGCCTCACCTACGGCAACTTCCTCTGGAGCGCGGTGGCCTCCGCCTTCAACATCGGCGTCGAGCCGACCGACCGCTGGCTCTGCTGCCTGCCGCTCAGCCACATCTCGGGTCTCGGGATCGTGATGCGCTCGGTGATCTACGGCACGGCCGCCGTAATCCACGACGGCTTCGACGTCAACCGGGTGGCAGCGGCGCTGGAGCGCGATGACATCAGCGTCGTCTCGCTGGTGACGACGATGCTGATCCGCCTGCTCGAGGCCGGCGCCGACCTCTCAGGGCCGCGGGCGATCCTGATCGGCGGCGGCCCGGTCCCGGAGGAGCCGCTCGAGGAGGCGCTCGGCCGCGGCGCGACCGTGGTTCAGACCTACGGCCTGACCGAGGCCTGCTCGCAGGTGACGACGCTGGCGCCCGCGGAGGCACGACGCAAGCTCGGTTCGGCGGGACGGCCCCTGCTGACCACTCACCTGCGCATCCAGGACGGCGAGATCCTCGTCCAGGGGCCGACCGTGGCTCCGGGTCGAGCCGACGCCGACGGCTGGCTGCACACCGGCGACCTCGGCCACATCGACGACGAGGGATTCCTCTACGTCGACGACCGCATGGACGACATGATCGTCAGCGGTGGCGAGAACGTCGTCCCGGCCGAGGTCGAGAAAGTGCTGCTGCGCCACCCCGAGGTCGCCGACGCGGCCGTGGTCGGCCGCGAGGACCCGGAGTGGCAGCAGGCGGTGACGGCGATCGTCGTGCTCCAGGACGGCTCGGCCGCGACCCCCGACGATCTGCGCCGGCATTGCGCGGAGGCGCTCGCCCCCTACAAGGTGCCGAAGCTGGTGGAGCTGGCCTCGGCGCTGCCGCGCACGCCGTCAGGCAAGCTGATGAGGCGCGCCCTCCGATAGCCTGCCGCCATGCCCAAGGACATCTTTTACGACTCCGACGCTGACCTCGCGCTGCTCGACGGCAAGACCGTCGCCATCCTCGGCTACGGCTCCCAGGGCCATGCCCACGCGCTCAACCTGAAGGACTCGGGGGCCGACGTCGTCGTCGGCCTGCGCTCCGACTCCGCCAGCCGCGCCAAGGCCGAAGCCGCCGGTCTCGAGGTGCTCGACGTCGCCGAAGCCGCCAGCCGCGGCGACGCCGTGATGATCCTGCTGCCCGACGAGAAGCAGGCCGAGATCTGGGAGGCCGAGATCGCAGACGGCATCGCCCCCGGCAACCTGCTGCTCTTCGCCCACGGCTTCGCGATCCACTTCGAGCAGATCGTGCCGCCGCCCGGCGTCGACGTCGGCATGGTCGCGCCCAAGGGCCCCGGCCACCTGGTCCGCCGCCAGTACGAGGAAGGCGCCGGCGTGCCCTGCCTGATGGCCGTCCACCAGGACGCGACCGGCAATGCCCACGGCCTCGTCCTCGCCTACGCCTCGGCGATCGGCGGCGGCCGCGCGGCGATCATCGAGACCACCTTCAAGGACGAGTGCGAGACCGACCTCTTCGGCGAGCAGGCCGTCCTCTGCGGCGGCGCCAGCGAGCTGGTGCGGGCCGGCTTCGAGACGCTGGTAGAGGCCGGTTACGACCCGCGCCTCGCCTACTTCGAGTGCCTGCACGAGTTGAAGCTGATCGCCGACCTGATGTACGAGAAGGGCATCCAGGGGATGCGCTACTCGATCTCCAACACAGCCGAGTACGGCGACATGACGCGCGGCAAGCGCGTGATCGGCGAGGAGTCCCGGGCGGCGATGAAGGAGATCCTCGGCGAGATCCAGTCGGGAGAGTTCGCCCGCGAGTGGATCGCCGAGAACCGGGCCGGCGGCGAGAACCTCTCCCGCATGCGCGAAGAGGGCAAGAACCACCCGGTCGAGGGCGTCGGCAAGGAGATGCGCGACAAGATGCCCTGGATCGACCAGGAGTTCTGAGCCCCGTCAGGGCGGATTTCAGCGCGGCTCTAGGACGACGATCAGGATTTCGCGGCTGCCGGCGTTTCGCTCGTAGAACTCGGAGCCGGGTGGTGGGTCAGTTTCAGCTGCGAGCCGCAGGGCTGGCGGTCCTTACGACGAAAGGAGCCGCGTGACCACTAGCGCATCGCTGGTTTCGGGCGAGGTCTACATGGAGGACGACTGGCCGCATGGCCTCTCGTGCGGCCAGTGTCTCCACGTTTTCAGTGAGCCGGAGCGCTACTCCGAGCGGCTGTACGCCTTCCTGGGTGACCAGCCGCTCGTTGAAATCCTCTGCCTCCCGTGCGCTACGAACCTTCCGTCACGATCAGCGCTTTAGGGGCCTCGCGCTGGACCCGTGCGGCTGCCTCCTCGGCGCCCCCTTTAGACACATAGCTCTCCGCCGAATCAGCGATGATCTTGTGGTTCCCTTCGGCCCTCAAGCGCCAGCGCCATTCGCCAGCAGCATCGCGATAGACGTAGAAAAACGGAATGTCGGACATCGGTTGTTCTCCTATCTGCACTCGCCCGGTGTCTGCGCTCACAGACTTTTGGGTACCGGCCTAGTACGTGCGGAGCGTTGCAACCGGCTCGGACGGTCCGACCTGGTTGAAAGCATGCTCCCGTTCGGTCGTTCTCCGAAAGTTGTGGCGGCCCGGAGCGCTCACTTCGGGCCGCCAATCAACTTCAGTCCAGCAGCGCCGCGATCTCTTCCAGTGACCAGACGTGATCGGCAACCCCCGCTGCCATAGCCGGCGTCCGGGGATAGCGCTCCTTCAGCGCTTTGTGAGGTCGGGCGAAGTTGTAGTGCATGAAGTGCAGGGAAACGGCGTGCGCCAAGTTCTCGACCTTGCGGCTGAATCCATTGGTCAGCCTCGTAAAGCGTCGCATCCCCATCCGCATCGTCAAGTTCTGGCGCTCCACGTAGCTCGTTGAGATCCGGTCGGGGTCGGGGTCGCCCTTGAGCGGGAGCTTCTTCGCCCCGGTGCAGACCGGCGGGCTGTATTTGCCCAGCTCGCCAACCGAGGCGTAGGTCTTGTGGATCTGCGCCCAATCGACTTGGTGGCGGAAGGCCGGCCCCACCGTCGCTTCGTACATCTTGTGCCCATCGGTCGATAGCTGGATACGACCGGCCATCCTGCTTGCCAGGTCGCTCAGGAAGACTTCCGCATCGTCGGAGGTCCGCTCCCCGACCAGCCAGGAGGGGACCAGCTTCGTATCGGCGCAGATCGCGGTGAAGGTCCAGACATCCCCGTAGCCGTAGGTGCCCTTGAATTCCTCGGGCACGTTCTTCTGCTTCGCGTAGCAGTAGCTCCAAATCTCATCGGCCTCTACGACCTTGCAGGGAAGATCCACGAACATGCCGTCCTGGAACTCGGCGCAGGCTTCGCCCAGGTCGACCAGCAGTTTCGAGATCGTGTTCTTGGCCGCGCCGGTCATTCGGACCGTGGCGCGGATGCTGTTGCCCTCAACGAGACAGCCGACGATCTGGGCGCGCTTCTCGGTGCTCAGCCGGTTCATATTGACTATTATGCTTGAGCTGTCGGACGGAAAAACGGCGTAGACTTCCTTCTCAAGCGGAATATTTCAACGGAATATTTTTTGGGATATTTGACAGGCGCTTTGACAGGTGCTACGTTCCCCGACATGCCGCACTCCAAACAAGCCGCCGAAGAAATCCTCGACCCGCACATGGACAAGCTGGCGGAGATTTTCCCCGCCGCCTGGGAGCGCTGGGAAGAGTTCGGGAAAGCAGCCCCTGAGGTCCGGCTAGAAGTCTGCCCGCGCACCCGCTCCTCCATGCTGAGCAACTTCGCCACGAACGCCGCCGAGAAGGTTTTCGCCGGTAGGGGACCGGAAGTTGTCTTGACCGATCAGCCTGGCTTTTTGCTGATGATCTTCGAGTCCAAGCTGCACGTCCGCCTGAAGAAGTACCGGAGCGGCGGTACGTATCAGGCCTATGGCATCCCGACGGAGCAGCAACAGCTCTACGAGGCGCAGCAGCCCCTCACGGGGTTCCCTGAGGCCAGCAATTGCGTCCACGGGTACATCCTCAAGACGGACAACTCCTACTATCGGGAGACCACGATCAGGTGCGCGACTGGCAAGCGCCTGCATTGGACGATTGATGTTCCGCTTCTAGAACAGCGGGGCACCGTCGAGCAACTCCCGGCGTCGAGCGCGGATATTGTCCCGCCCGACCTCAGCTCCACGATCAAGGAGAAGAAAGCCGAGGAAGGGGGTATCGGTGGCTGATGGGAGCGAACTACGAAATGCTGGTACTCGCCCGACGGGCGAGGGGAATGACGCAGGGCGCACTCGCGAAAGCAACCGGCGTCTCTCAAAGCAAGATCTCCAAAATCGAGAGCGGAAACAAGGTGCTGGTGGACGACGACGTGGCGAAGTTCGCTGTTGCCCTCTCCTATCCCCCTGAGTTCTTTGAGCGGAGCGGGCGGCAGTATGGCCAGGGAACTGTCTGCCATCACCGCAAACGGCAAAGCGTCGGGAGCGAAAAGCTCAAGCAGATTCACGCTTGCATGAACGTGATGCGAATGGCGACCAGCGACCTTCTGAACGGGGTCGAAATCAATGCCGCGAATTCATTTCCACTGATGGAAGTGGAGGACTATGGCTCCCCGGAGAAGATCGCGCAGCTTGCTCGCAACACCTGGCAGCTACCTCTTGGTCCGATCAAAAGCATGATCGAGGTAGTGGAGGGTGCCGGCGGCGTCGTGGTGCCCTGCGATTTCGGGACGGACAAGCTCGATGCCATCAGCCAGCGGCCCGAGGCATCCCCGCCATTCTTCTTCGTCAGCACGACTGCCCCGGGGGATCGACTGCGGTTCAACCTGGCGCACGAGCTTGGCCACATCATCATGCACTCAGCCCCTGCTCCTGGCCAGGAGGATGAGGCCAACGCCTTTGCAGCCGAGTTCCTTATGCCCGCCAAGGAGATTCAGCCACAGCTGCGCAAACTCGACATGGCGAAACTGGCAGATCTCAAGCGTCACTGGAAGGTCTCGATGCAGGCACTCATCTATCGCGCTCGTACGCTCGGCACGATTACTGAGCGCCAGCAACGCAGCTGGTTCATGCGATTCGGCCAGCTCGGCTATCGAAAGACCGAGCCGGTGGAGATCCCGCGTGAGGAACCGACGCTGATCCGACGGGTAGTCGATTTCCATCGGCATGAGCACGGATACAGTGATGCGGAACTAAGCCGGGCAGCGCGGCTATATGAAAGCGAGTTCAAAGCCATCTATGGGACAAACCAAGAGCAGCCAAAGCTGCGCTTGGTGTCCTCGTAGGGCCTACTTTCCCCAGCGGGTGCTAGCGGCCTTTTTGGCGATTTCGGAGCGACGGGCGGCGGAGAGCTTTTCAGCGCGGGCCTTACCGCCCTTCGTGCCGCCCTTGCGCCCAGCCCGGACCTGACCTGGCTCCGGCGGCGTCTCATTGATTGCATCGTCGACGATGGCCGCTGCGAGCCGATTCAGATCGGCGGGCTTCTTGGATCGCTTGGCCATGTCTAGAGGGTATCGGCAGGGTCGGGCTTGAACTGGCCGCGAACCATGCCTCCTGGCTGCCAGGCGATGCCCGCGAGCAGATCGCCCGGCTCGACGCCCAATGCGCCGGCCAGCTTGACCAGCGTGTCGATCCGGGGCAGCCTCGCCCCGCGCTCCAAAAGCCCGATCTCAGTTCGATGAAGCGCCGCCCCGAAGGCGAGTTCTTCTTGACTGAGGCCCGCCCGCTCGCGACGCGCGACGAGGTTTGCCCCGAAGCGCTGCGCGACTTCCCGGCTCACAAGGTCTCCAGTCGATGACAGTGGAAGGCCGCATCGGTCAAGAGCAGGGTCTGACCGTGGAGCCGAATCAAGCCGAAGTCGCTGAGCCGCCTCACGGCGCGTTCCACGGCTTCCTTGTTGCCGATCTCCCGGCTCATTTCGGGCATCGTGCGGTGATGCGGATGACTGGACAGCACGAGGGCGAGGATCGCCCGCTGCGTGCGCTCGTCTTCGCTCGGCTTGCGCCGAATACGCTTTGCCTGCATCGGAACCTCGTTTCCGGTGCCAGGCGGGCGGCCGTTAGCGCGGCGCGCCCGCCGTTGATGTTCTGGACGCAGCGAAGTTAGAGGAAGAAATCGCTCGGATCTAGGGCGATTTCAAACTGACCCACTACCCGGAGCCGGGGTAGATCGCGAGGAACCCCGACCAGAGGCGGGCGCGTTCGTCGCCGGTGGCGACGCGGGCGTGAACCTGGCGGACGGTTGGACCGAGCTGGACGGTGGTGTCGGGATGCGCCATCAGGTTGTGGAACCAGGCGGGGTTGGTTGGTTGCCCGGCCTTCGAGGCCATGACGACGACCGCGTCGCCATCCTCCAGGCACATCACTGGCGATGTTCGGTGCGTGCCGGTCTTCGCGCCTACGTGATCGAGCAGGGCGATGCGGGCGTCGGGCCAGCCGGGGATGTGGCCGCCGAGCCTGCCGCCGGACCGGCGATACATGGCGACGTGGATTCGGGCCGAGCGCCTACCGAGGTAGATGCCGCGTTTGTTGAGGAACCGAGAGCTCGCGCTTGTCAGCTGTCCGAGGGCGCTCACGGGCTGAGGGTCGTTCAGGCCCCGGGCGGTCCGTTCTCGCCGAAGCGCGAGACCTCGCCCTCCGGCAGTTTGCCGTCGCGACCGACGTAGCCGTCCTTGCCGCCGACGACGACGTAGACCGCGTCCTCGGACTCGCTGAGGTTGCGGACCCTGCGCACGGTCGAGGCGTCGACCCGGGCGAGGCCGCCGGCCGAGAGCTCATGGCTCGTGCCGTCGCCGAACTCGATCGCGATGCGACCGCTGTGCAGGAAGTAGAGCTCCTCCTGCTCGTCGTGGAGGTGGCGCCCCGTCTCGTAGCTGGGCGGCAGCACGATCGCGTTGACGCCGAAGGCCGTTACGCCCAGCTCTTTGCGGATCTTGCGGAAGCCCGGCCCCTGGCCGAGGTCGCTTAGGTTGGCGACCGCGTAGCCGTCGCCCTGGACGATGCCCTGCCCGGTTGTCTCGCTCATGGCGAGCAGCCTACGCCGAATGACGGGAGGGACGCCACCCGAACCTGTCAATAATCTGTCGCGTCCCGTGACGACCGAGACCGCCGCACAGATACCCACCGACCTGAAGCCCGCCGACGGGCGCTTCGGCTGCGGCCCCTCGAAGGTGCGGCCCGAGGCGCTCGTGCGGCTCGCCGAGCAGTCGGCGCTGATGGGCACCTCGCACCGCCAGAAACCGGTTCGCGATCTCGTGGCGCGGGTCCGCGGCGGCCTAGCCGAGCTCTTGGCGCTTCCCGACGGCTACGAGATCGCGCTCGGCAACGGCGGCACGACGGCCTTCTGGGACGCCGCCGCGGCCTGGCTCGTGCGCGAGCGGGCGCTGCACCTCGCCTACGGCGAGTTCTCGCAGAAGTTCGCCAAGGTGACGGCCACAGCCTCATTTCTCGCTGAGTCGATCGTGGTCGAGGCCGAGCCCGGAGACGCGCCGGCGCCGGTCGCCGACGACGCGGCTGACGCGATCGCCTGGGCTCACAACGAGACCTCGACCGGCGTCATGATGCCGGTCAAGCGCCCCGAGGGCGCCGGCGACGCGCTCGTCCTGATCGACGCCACCTCCGGCGCCGGCGGCCTGCCGGTCGACGTGAGCCAGGCCGACGTCTACTACTTCGCGCCGCAGAAGGCCTTCGGGGCCGACGGCGGCCTCTGGCTCGCCGCGCTCAGCCCGGCCGCGATCGCCCGCGTCGAGCAGCTCGACGGCATCGACGGCCGCTGGCAGCCCGCCTTCCTCTCGCTGCAGACGGCGCTCGAGAACTCGCGCAAGGAGCAGACCTATAACACGCCGGCGCTGGCGACCCTGCTGCTGCTCGCCGACCAAGTCGAGTGGATGCTTGCCGGCGGCGGGCTCGACTTCTGCGTCGAGCGCACCTCGGCCTCCTCAGGGTATCTCTACGGCTGGGCCGAGACGAGCGAGTTCGCGACGCCCTTCGTCGCCGACCCCGACAAGCGCTCGCTGGTGGTCGGCACGATCGACTTCGACGACTCGGTCGACGCCGCCGCCCTCGCCGCGACGCTGCGCGCCAACGGCATCGTCGACGTCGAGCCCTACCGCAAGCTCGGCCGCAACCAGCTGCGCATCGGCATGTTCCCCGCGGTCGACCCCGCCGACGTCGAAGCGCTGACCGCCTGCATCGACTGGGTGGTCGAGAACGGCGAGGGAGTCAGATCGTGAAGGTCCTCGTAAAGGAGAAGATCGCCGACTCGGGGGTCGAGCTGCTGAAGGAGAACTTCGACGTCGAGCTCGGTCTCGAGATGTCCGACGAGGAGCTGGCCGAGAAGATCGGCGACTACGACGCGATCCTGATCCGCTCGGCGACGAAGATGACGCCCGAGCTGATCGAGCGCGCCTCGAACCTGAAGGTGATCGGCCGCGCCGGCACCGGTGTCGACAACGTCGACATCCCGGCGGCGACGCGACGCGGGATCGTCGTCGCCAACGCGCCCGAATCGAACTCGGTCGCGGCGGCCGAGCACACCCTCGCCCTGACGCTGGCCCTCTTCCGCAATGTGCCGCAGGCGCACGGCGGGCTCGTCGAGGGTCGCTGGGATCGCGCCAAGTACAAGGGCGCCGAGCTCTACGGCAAGACGATCGGCGTCGTCGGCTTCGGCCGCATCGGCCAGCTCGTCGCCAAGCGCGCCCAGGCCTTCGACATGGACGTGATCGCCTTCGACAAGTTCGTCTCGGCCGAGCGCTTCAAGGAGCTCGGTGTCCACGGCGTGTCGCGACTGGAGGAGCTCTTCGAGCGCGCCGACGTGGTCACCGTCCACGTGCCGAAGACGCCGGAGACGATCGGCCTGATCGACGCCGAGGCGATCGCCGCGATGAAGGACGGGGTGCGGATCGTCAACTGCGCCCGCGGCGAGCTGGTCGACCTCGATGCCCTTTTCGCCGGGCTGGAGTCGGGCAAGGTCGGCGGCGCCGCGCTCGACGTCTTCCCCGCCGAGCCCTTCACCGAGCACTCGATCTTCGCCCGCCCCGATGTCGTCGTCACGCCGCATCTCGGCGCCTCGACCGCCGAGGCGCAGGATCGCGCAGGGATCGTCACCGCCGAGCAGGTGACGGCGGCGCTGACTGGCGGGGTCGTCACCAACGCGGTCAACATCGCCGCGGTTCGGCCCGAGGAGATGGAGGCGCTAGCGCCCTTCGTGCCGCTCTGCGAAAAGCTCGGCCGGCTCGCCGAGGGCCTGGCGCAGGGCTCGATCGACCGCGTGGCGGTGGAGTTCCGCGGCAAGCTCGCCCAGCACGATACGCGCCTGCTCGGCATCGCCGTTCTCGTCGGCGTCCTCTCCGGGCACACCGAGGAGCCGGTCAACCTGGTGAACGCGCCGCAGATGGCCGAAGAACGGGGAATCGACCTTGTCGAGGCCAAGGAGACGGCCTCTGAGGACTTCACCGAGTTGGTGACGGTGCGCCTCGGCTCGGGCGAACACGAGGTCGAGGTTGCGGGGACCGGCGTCGGTCCCCGCAACGAGCCCTACCTGGTCTCGGCCTGGGGCGAGAGCTTCTACCTGCCCTTCGCCGAGCACATCGCTGTCTTCCGCTACGCCGATCGGCCGGGCATGATCGGCCGGGTCGGCACGATGTTCGGCGAGGAGGGGGTCAACATCGTCTCCGCCGCGGTCGGCGCCGAGGAGGACGGCGAGCGCGCCGTGATGGCGCTGACCACCGACGCACCCGTCCACGACGCGACGATCGCCAAGATCCTCGAGCTCGACGGCTTCGCCATCGGCCGCGCCGTCGATCTCTAGCTATCTGGGGAATTCGCAAGATCGGATGGTGGCACCACTCATCGCTGTGCTGGGACACGGCGACGTTTCCCCTTTTTGCACCGCTGAGCGACCGGCCACGACCAAGTTCGTCAGGCGCACTCTGCCATTAGAAGTAGTCCTGTTAAGCGAAATCTGACAAGACACACCACCGCGCACGCGCTCTTCGGTGTTCCCAGGATTTGCAGGGAGAAACGAGTGCAACGAACAATTTCGCCAAGCTGTTCGAGCAGAATGGGCTTAACGCTTTGCTTTTTCTGAGACTCCGACTAAAACACTAACGCCCGGACACCGGGCGTAACCGATACTCGGTGGAACCACCGAGAAGGGAGATCAAAGTGAAAGCGATCAAGATGATTGGCCTTGCGGCGCTGATGGCGCTGATGGCAATGGCGTTCGTCGGGGCTACTTCGGCTATGGCAGAAAATACTGCGCTGTGCAGTGCTGACGAAAACCCTTGTGCCGAAAAAAACGAGATCGAATCAGTACATGAAACGTCGGTCGGCACGGCGAAACTCTTATCGAGCGTTGGCACCACCGAATGCAACGTCTTATTCTCAAATACCGAAACGGAACTAGGCGCCCCGCTCATCCTCACCGGCAACTTTACCTACACTAACTGTGAACTGGGCGGCAGCAGCTGCACCGCGACCGAAGAAAAAGGTCCTGCAGAAATCGAAGTTTTAAAGGAAGGTCACGAAACGGCGAAAGTAACCGGTAAAGGTTTAGTTCACCTCGTGTGTTCCGGCTTTATCGACTGCAGTTACAACGGGACCGGCCTGGTCGGCACAGCCAAGGGCCCGTTATTATCGACCCAGAAAAATGGCGAAGTTACGCTCTCCGAACAGTCGACGACCAAGGAGGCTGGCGGCTTCCTCTGCCCGAAAACCGCCAAATTAGACATCACCACTACCCCGTTAAGCACGACCTACATCACCAAAGCTGCAGGCATGGCTTGTGTGCGTAGAGTCGAAGGGTTATATCGGCGTCGAGCGAATGCACGTGAATGCGAACTAGATATCTTCACGGCAGGGCTGTGGGAATTAGTCACGAATAATGGCGTGATGGAATGTGTATCTCAGTCCGGCGGCTTATTCTTAACAAACGCTGGCGGTGGCGTGTGTTCAAACGATGTGAAACTGGATGGAAGGTTCGAATTAGTAACGCTGTAGTAAGCAGTCTCGTGGGTGGTGATTCCGCGAATCTCGACTCTGAGACGTACCACCCAGGCGACTAGATCGACCGTATCGATCCCCGGGCCGAAGCAACGGCAGAGGCCCGGGGATCGATCGTCGGACTTGGCTTGATCTCGACACAGCGAAAGATTGCGACAAGCTACGCGCCGCAATACGTCGCTAGATCGCCTCAGAGTATCGTTGCGCCGGTGAAGGCGCTTGTGCAGACGGGCCACGGCGGCCCCGAGGTGCTCCAGGTCCAGGACCGGCCCGACCCTCCTGTCGGGTCGGGCGAGATCCGCATCGCGGTCAGAGCGGCCGGCGTCAACTTCGCCGACACGATGGCGCGCGTCGGTCTCTACCCCGACGCGCCCAAACCGCCCTGCGTGATGGGCTACGAGGTGGCCGGCGAGGTCGAGTCGGTCGGGGACGGTGTCGAGGAGCTCTCGGCCGGCGATCGGGTCTTCGCCGGCACGCGCTTCGGCGGCCAGGCTGAGCTGGTCACCGTCCCAGCCGCACAGGCTCTGGCACTCCCCGAGCGCCTCAGCTTCGAGCAGGGCGCCGCCTTCCCGGTCAACTACGGCACCGCCTACGCGGCGCTGATTGTCGTCGGCAGCCTGCGTGAGGGCAACCGCGTCCTGATCCACGCAGCCGCGGGCGGCGTCGGCATCGCCGCCACCCAGATCGCCCGCAATGCGGGCGCCGAGATCTACGGCACCGCCTCGCCGGCGAAGCACGACGCGATCCGTGCCCAGGGAGTCGCCCACCCGATCGACTACAGGAACAGCGACTTCGAGGCCGAGGTCATGCGACTCACCGGCGGCGAGGGCGTCGACCTCGTCATCGACGCGCTCGGTCCGACGTCTTTCCGCAAGGACTATCGCTTGCTGCGCCCGGGTGGGCGGCTGGTCATGTATGGGCTCTCCGAGGCGTCCACGGAGCGCGGTCGCGACATTCCGGCGGCGCTGAGGAGCCTGGCGAAGATGCCGTGGGCGACGATGCCGTGGTGGAAGAGCCTGGCGCTGATGAACGAGAACAAGGGAATCTTCGGCCTCAACATGCTCAAATGGTGGGACCGCGAGGGCAACCTCGACCGCCTGACCGAGCCGCTGATGGGGGATCTCGAGGCAGGGCGGCTGGAGCCGATCGTCGCCGAGGCGTTCCCGTTCGAGCAGGCTGGAGACGCCCACAAATTCATCGCCGAGCGCCGCAACGTCGGCAAGGTGGTGCTGTTTCCTAACTAGGCGCTCATCCGCTGGGGAACGGAGACGATGAAAACGACGATCGCAACGCTGATTGCCGTGCTGGCGCTGAGCACTGGCACGGCCGCGCAGGCCGAAGCGCCACCGGCCTCGACGACGATCGTGCTCGCCGGCGGCGCCGCCCAGAACGACATCAAGATCTGGCTCACGCCCGATGGCCATAGCTACGTGATCGACTCGGCGGGTCCGCTGGAAGTCGGCGGCACGATTTGCCAGCACCCGGCCGGCAACCCGAACGAGCTGGTCTGCGAAGCCCCCCCGATCGCCGGCTTCGCCGTCAACTGCGGCAGCCACGACGACAGCGTCGTCGTCTCGCGCTCGGTTCAGGCGCCCGTGACTCTGCGCGGCGGCGCTGGTAAAGACACCCTGCTCGGCGGCGGCGCCAACGACATGATCCTCGGCGGGCCGGGCAACGACGTGCTCGGTGGGCGTGGCGGCGACGACGCGATCTTCGGCGGGCCGGGCAACGACCTGATCAAGGGCGGCGCCGGCAACGACACGCTGCACGGCGGCGCCGGTCGCGATCGGATCGTGCCTGGCCCCGGGGTCAACAAGGTCGTTCCCTGACGGTTCGTCCCGTTATCGCGCCGCCGCTCCTCCGGCGATGCGCTCGCGACCGAACAGGCGGCCGCCGACGAAGAAGAGCGCGACCAGGAATCCGACGAGCGAGAGTCCGGCGTCGAGCCTGAACGCCGCCTCGATCCCGTCGACGAAGGAGCCCTGCGCCGAGAAGACCACCGTGGTGAGGCCGAGCCCGATCGAGCCGCCGGCGATCTGGAACATGTAGACGATGCCGCCGGCGAGGCTCGTCTGAGACTCGTCGACCGAGGTGACGCCCGCGGTGGTTGCGGTCGGATAGAAGCTGCCGATCCCGATTCCGAGCACGACCATGCCGGCGACCAGCGACGCGTAGTGCGAGCGTTCGCCGACCAGCGAGAAGACGAAGGGGGCGGTCGTTATGCACGCCGCCCCTACGGCCGCCAGCAGCTTCGCCCCGAGCCGCTCGTAGAGCGGTCCCGCGACGAAGGAGACGCAGGCGAAGGTGGCGAGGAAGGGCAGCATGCCGACGCCGGCTTCGAGCGGCGAGTAGCCGAGCTGATGCTGCATGAACTGGGGCAGGTAGAGCAGGGCGGCGAAGAAGGTCGCCGACATGAGCAGGATCGCGACGCACGAGGGGCGGAAGCTCTCGTTGGCCATCACCGCCCGCGGGACCAGGGCGCTGGGGCCGGCCCGCCGCTCGATCGGGACGAAGGCGGCGAGCGTGGCGAGCGCGAGCGCGAGCAGGCCGATCACGCGCGGGTCGCCGAATCCCCAGTCGTCGACCTGGTCGAGCGCGACCAGCAGCGAGACGAGCCCGACCGAGAGCGTGGCGATGCCGGGGTAGTCGATGCGGCGCTCGCCGGCATCGGGCTCGGCGACGCGGACGAGCCTGTAGGTGACGAGAACGGCGAAGGCGGAGATCGGCACGTTGAGGAAGAAGATCCAGCGCCAGCTGAGCGCGTCGGTCAGAACCCCGCCGATCAGCGGCCCGATCGCGTTGCCGAGCCCGGCCGCGCCGATGACGATCCCGCCGGCGAGTCCGGCCCTGTCTTCCGGCAGCAGCGCGTAGGTCATGCCGAGGATCGCCGGCCACATCAGCGCTCCGCCGATGC
>Ga0207648_10001800_pt1 | contig 23485 bp, 17 predicted proteins | sample KBSMisM32_FD_184310 | JGI IMG/M metagenome (GOLD analysis project Ga0207648, IMG submission 184310) | Miscanthus rhizosphere microbial communities from Kellogg Biological Station, Michigan, USA - KBS Miscanthus M3-2 (SPAdes) (version 2) | ecosystem: Host-associated > Plants > Roots >...
TGCTGCAGCGCGAGCGCGACATCGGGTTCGTCCATGCCGAACACGGTCACGTAGGTCCCGGCCTTGTCCTTGATCAGGAAATCGAAGATCGTGTCGATCGCGTCGCTGTTCCACTCGGCGGCGATCTCGCTGATGCGCTTGCCCTGGTACTTGACGAGTTCCGGGTTGTTGACCGAACAGATCAGGATGTCCTGCGGACCCTTGATCGCCAGCCACTCGTTGTCCCATTCCGTCGTCGGCGTGGTCATGTCCTTGCGCATCTTTGCCCGCATGGCCGGATCCTTGAGCCGCTCGACCAGCTTCTCGCTGCCGCCGTCGTTCGCCCACGGCGGCGTGAACGCGGCCATGTCGTTGTTCCATGCCGTGTACGCGTAAGTGTCGGCAGCCACGTCGATGCCTTCTGCGCGCGCCTTGTCGATGCGCTCGATGACATGCGGCATCTTGCCCCAGTTTTCCTGGCCCGACGTCTTGAGGTGGAAGATCTCGACGCCGATGTTCGCTTCGCGGCCGATGCGGAAGGTCTCGTCGAGCGCCGCATCTTCGGCGTTGCCCTCGCTGCGCATGTGCGTGGCGTAGATCCCGCCGTGGCGCGAGGCAACCTTTGCCAAGGCAATCAGTTCTTCGGTACTCGCGTACGGCGCCGGCGGATATTGCAGCGCGGTGGACAAACCAAGCGCACCGTCTTTCATGCCTTGGTCGACGAGATTTTCCATCTGTTTGAGCTCGTCCGGCGTGGGGGCGCGATTGCCGTAGCCGATCACCATCGCGCGCACCGACGCCGCGCCGATGTACGTGCCCATGTTGATGCCGATGCCCTGTTTCTCGAGGCGCGCAAAATATTGCGCGAGCGTGCGCCAGTCCGGCTTTATCTGGTAATGATCGTAGCCCGGCTGGTTTTCCTTGATCATCGCGTCGTTCAACGGCGCAATCGACTGGCCCTCGCCGGTGATCTCGGTCGTGATGCCCTGGAAGATCTTCGACGGCGCGCGCGGGTCGACGAGCAGCGTGAGTTCGGATTGGCCGAGCATGTCGATGAAGCCCGGAGCGACGACCATGCCGTGCGCATCGATGGTCCGCGCCGCTTTCGCGTCGGCCAGCCGGCCGATTTCGGCGATGTGGCCGTCCTTCACGGCGACGTCGGCCGCGTACCACGGCGATCCGGTGCCGTCGACGATATGGCCGTTGCGGATGATGAAGTCGTAGCCGGTATCGGCGGCGTTGCAACCCGAGGCGCTCGCGAGCAGCAGGCCCGCAAATGGAAACACAAGACGATTGCGGATGATCATTGACGGTGTCCCCCGTGCGGCAACTGCGCGATTGTACGTTGAGAAGCTCGGGTCGTGGGCGTCGTCCCCCTGGTCGTGCGAGTTCCCGGGACGCAGCGAGGTGCTATCCTCGGCGGATCCCGGCGTGCCGCAGTCACCTGAATCCAAGAGTGTGCTGAACGGCCGGTCGATGTCGGGCGCCATCATGAAAGAGCGCGCCATGCCTGAAATTTTCGATTTCGATGCCTACTCCCCGAAGGAAATCGCTGCCCGGGTCGAAACGATCGGCGTGACCAAGGCGCGCCTGCCGCTGCTTTCGATGTTGATGCTGAGCGTGCTGGCCGGTGCATTCATCGGCCTGGGCGCGTTGTACTTCGTGTTGGTCAAGTCGGACGCGTCGCTGAGCTTCGCGGCGACGCAAGTGCTCGGCGGTGTCGCGTTTTCCCTGGGCCTGATCCTCGTCGTCATCGCCGGCGCGGAACTGTTCACCGGCAACAATCTGCTGGCGATGGCCTGGGCCGACGGCAAGATCTCCACGCGCGAACTGCTGCGAAATTGGGCGATCGTCTGCGCCGGCAACTTCGTCGGAGCCGCCGGTTTGGCGCTGCTGGTCTTCCTGTCGAGTCACCCGGACATGAACAATGGGGCCATCGCGCAGACGTACATAAAGGTTGCAGCCGCCAAGGTTACGATGCCGTTCTGGACGGCCTTCTTCAAGGGCGTGCTGTGCAATGTCCTGGTCTGCATGGCCGTATGGATGGCGTTGGCCGGACGCAGCGTCATCGACAAGGTCGTGGCCATCGTGTTTCCGATTTCGGCGTTCGTCGCAGCGGGCTTCGAGCACAGCGTTGCCAACATGTACATCATTCCGCTCGCCATGCTCTTGCAGGCATTCGGCAGCGGTGGCGAAACGGCCAACGCCATTACCTGGGTTGGCTTCTTCCATAACATGGTGCCGGTGATACTTGGCAATATTGCTGGCGGCAGCGTCCTCGTGGCCCTCGTGTACTACGTGATCTATCTGCGCGCGCCGAATCGCAAGTGAGCAAGACGTCAGCGAAGGCACCGCTCGGTCAGTCGATCAGCGGGTACTCGAGCGTGCTGCCGAAAATGTGGTCGGTATCGCGTTCGAAGGCGCCGATATCCGCTGCGCCGCCTACCACTCGCTTGAACGTCGGACCGCGCTGGTCGTTCGCGAAGCCCGACATGTTCGTCCCCGTGCCACTCGCGGGGCTTCCGCTGCCGAGCGCGTGGGTCCGCGTCGGACCGCCGTTGAAAGCGAGCGGCTGGAGCTTGGGGTCCTCCGATTTTGTGTCCATCGGCAGGATCGTGCCAGCAACGCTCGTGTTGATGAGGTTGTGGCTGCCGCTGATCGCGGCGCCGTAGACGTCAGCCGGCCCGTTGCCGACAATGATCGAACTCTCGATCGTGGCAACGCCATTGAACACGACTCCGATATTGGCGAGAGATCCCGAGACGTTGAAGGCGATCGTGCTGTTGGAGATCGACACTGCGGGTTCTGCGGATATCGCACCGAAGGCCAATCGCCCGGTGTTCGATGAAATCGTGCTCTGCATGATCGACGCCGTCAGGGGATAGCTCTCCAGCAGAAACAACCCACCGGCCACATCGCTTGAATTGTTGTCGATCGTGCTGCTCAGGATCGTCGTGTCGGCGCCGCCTACCAGTCCGCCACCGCCGCCGAAGTTTGTCGTGTCGCCGACGGATGCCGCTTCGTTTTCGCTGATCGTCGAATACTTCACCTTCAGGGACTGGCCCATCGCGCCGCCGGCGAAGGCGACGCCGGTAATAGCCTGGGCAGTATTTCCGGATACGACGCTGCCGATGAGCGAGGTCTGGTAGACCGCAAACACGCCGCCGCCCGCGGCGGACAGCTCCGCGTCGGTTCCAGCCAGTGCGCTTGCGAGGTTGTCGGAAAACTCGCTCGACCTCGCCAGCAGATTTCCCAGCGCAACGACGCCACCGCCTGCCGCCAGCGATTGACCGACCGCGGTGCACGCGGTCACAACCGAACGGTTGAGCGTGAGGTCGCGCTTGGCATAGATGCAACCGCCGAGGGCTTGATCTCCCGTTGTCAGGCCATGGGTGACGGTCAGGTCGTTGACCGTCAGGGTTCCGTAGCCGATGTGTTTGAAGACGCGGCCGGCCTGGCCGCCGTCGATCGCGAGCTTTCCGGCACCGGGGCCGGCAATGATCAGATCGTCCTGGCCGATTTCGATCGCGGAGCCCAACGTGATCTTGCTGCAGGCCAGGCCGCTCATGTCGATCGTGGAACCGGAGCCCGCGACCAGCACGGCATGACGCAGGGTGTCGAAACCGCCGTCATCGGCGCAACTGCTCACGACGACCGCATTGGAGCTTGGTTGGGCGGGCAAGCGCATGGTTGCCGTGTGTGGCAGCGCCATTTTCGAGGTGAGTTGCACGAACGACTGGGCGCCGGGCATTGACGGTGCAGATAGCGGCATCTGTCCGTAAGCGAGTGCTGTGCCGCTTGCCGCGATGACGGCAGCGATGCATGCGGACAGGTTGCTGTGGGTAGCCGCAGGGCGTGCGGACGGATGTCGGCTGGTCATCGTGAACTCCCAATGTGTTGAACTCGCGGGGCCCGCATGGCGGGTGGCTGATCTACCGATACGCCACTTTTCATCGATTCCCGCCAGACGGTTTGGCGCCCGTCAGCGAGCCGTGTCATCCGCGGCTTCGCCGGCTACGTTGGGAAGTGGGGAGCGGGTTCTCGATCGGGCGCGGTGTCGATTGCAGCCGCACGAAAGAGCGCTCAAGCTTTGGCAATGACCAAGACCGGCTTCATCATCGCGAACCTGTTCCGGCGCAAAGTGCGCACGACACTCACGTTGCTGTCGGTGACCTGCGCGTTCCTGTTGTTCGGCCTGCTCCAGGCAGTCAACGTGCTGCTCCAGGCCGATGTCAGCTTTGTGGGCGCGACGCGCCTGATCACGCAGGCGCGGGTTTCGTTCACGCAACCGCTACCGATTCGCCTGCTGCCGCAACTCGAGGCGGTTCCGGGTGTACAGGCCGTTGCACACTCGCTCTGGTTCGGCGGCGTGATCGGCGACAACACGCAGATCGCCGCGTTTGCCGTCGATGGCGACCGGCTGCGCAGCGTCTCGCCGCAGTGGGTGATGCCTGAAGCCGAATGGCGCGCTTTCGAGACGACGCGCACCAGCATGATCGCGGGCCGTCTGCTGGCCGACCAGCAGGGCTGGAAAATCGGCAGCAGGATCCCGATCAAGTCGAACATCTTTCCGCAGCGCGACGGCAGCAGGAATTGGGCGTTCGATCTGGTCGGCATCTTCGACGGCAAGGACGAGGCCGCGCACAAGCAAACCTTGCGCGCGTATCTGAACTATGCGTATTTCGACGAGGCCAACCAATATGGCCGCGGCAACGCCGGTTTCTTCATCCTCCGCCTGGCCAATGCGGATCAGGCACAAACCGTGGCGCAGGCGGTCGATGCGATGTTCGAGAACTCGCCCGACGAAACCAAGACGCAGACCGAGCAGGACTTCCTCGTCGGCTTCATCAAGCAGATCGGCGACATCGGCCTGATCGTGCGCTGGATCCTGTTTGCGGTGTTCTTCACCTTGCTGCTGGTTGTCGGAAATACGATGGCGCAAGCGGTGCGCGAGCGCATCCCGGAGCTCGCGATTCTCAAGACGCTCGGCTTCTCCAATGAAAGCGTGCTCGGTTTCGTATTCGCCGAGGCGGTGATGTTGTGCGTCCTGGGCGGAGTAGCCGGGTTGGTGATCGCCACGATTGCCGCGGTTGTCGTGGCCAACGCGACCAACGCGCCGGTCATCGTCGACTACAGAGTGTGGGGAATGGGCGTGGCCGCGATCATCGCGCTCAGTATCGCCGTCGGATTGTTGCCGGCGTTGAAGGCGCGACGCCTCAGTATCGTCGACGCGCTGGCGCGTTGAGCCTTGCGAAGACGTCCGGTACGAGCCGGTACCCAAGCTTCGCGATTTCCGGTCTGACCCAAACAACCCTCACCAAGCATATAATAATACTAGACAGTACAGTTTGGTATTGATACCATACCGCTCGGTTCAGTAAATCTGCGTGATCCCGGGTCAGAAAGATTGTGGGGTTTCAAGCCGCTGGCGCGCGATCGCGGCGGCATATGTCGGAAGTCACACGTTCCGCTCGAGCGAGGGTGTGCACCAGAACCGGTGGAAAAATGTTTTTTATTTCCATGTGCGGTTTTTGCGCGTTTTCGCGTTATTAGGGGCAAGCGTGATGGAAGCGGGTGCGAAAACGCCGGGCACGCGGCGCTGAAGCAGGAAAGATAGAGGCAGCGCTCCGGCGCGAACCAGATTTCGAAATTCTTCCACAACGACAAACAATCAGAGGAAATAGTCATGTTCTCGAAGAAGAAGCTGTTGAGTTTGGCCTTCGCTTTCGCGGCGCTCCCTTGCACCGGTGCCTTCGCCTCCGAAGGCACCTGCAGCGTGTCCCTGACACAGGATCCGCTGGTCATGCGCATCGGCAAGGATGAATTCCGCATCGCGTTCGGCCTGGACGCCGCCAGTTGCAAGGAGACCGGCTGCACCGGTTCGATCCGCTACAACACCACGTGGGAAACCGAAGACGGTATCCGCAGCACGGAACAGAAGACCGTGACGTTCCACATTCCGGACGGCGCCGAGCGTTCGCTCAGCGTGGACCGCAGCTATTTCGATACCGCCGAAGCCAAGCACACGACGAACGTCGTTGGCGTCGACGTGAGCCAGATCACTTGTGATGGCGCGCCGCAGACGGGGCTTGCCAGCCGCTGAGCCGCGTGGCGCCTGATGGATATACGAGTCCGCGGCAAGACTGCTGCGCTTCTCGGCGCCACTCCCAACCCGACCCTCTCCCTTCAAAGGGAGAGGGCGTGTGATCCAACCGGCGATGCTGTAGTCAGGAGCGCCGTCGGGCGGGGACCAGAAAATCGAGTATGGCAGCTGCAGTTGCACGGGGATTTTCAACCATCACCATGTGCCGGGCAGCGGGAACCACTCCCGAACGAGATCCGGGGATGCAGGCTGCTACGGCCTGGCCCGAGCGCAGGTAGAACGGACGCGTATCGGCGCCGTTCAAGACAAGGGTCGGCATGGCCAGTCGCGCCAGTTGCGAGCACACAAAGCCTGGCGCAGGCTTCGCGTACGTCGGGCCGATCGTCCTTGCGTTCTCCAGCAACTGACGTCGGCTCGCTTCGGGCAGCGCGGCGAATCCCCCCGCGCCACCCTGGATCCAGTCGAACAGAGTCGACGTGGCAGCTTCGTGATCGCCGGCGTCGACTTGTGCGCGCAGAGCCGTCGCCATGGCGGCCCGACTGGAGTTCTCCTCGGCAAGACCGGCCGCCGATACTGGAAACAGGCTCGGCAGCGGCGGCTCGATCAACGTCAGTGTGCGCACGCGCACAGGCTCTGCCAGGGCGGCAGCAAGCACGACGACAGCGCCGTATGAGTGACCGACGAGATGCACGGGCTCGGCGATCGACTGCATCAAGGCGAGCAGATCGTCGCGCTGGCTTTCCACCGTGTAGCCATCGGTCTGCGCCGGCGGATCGTTCGGCCAGTGAAAGCGGCGGCTGATTGCGACGACACGAAAGTGCGGCCGCAATCGCTCGGCCATCGGATCCCATTGACGATAATCGCCGAGCGCTCCGTGGACGAGAATCAACGCCGGTCCGCGTCCCGTTGTGAGTGCTGTCATTCCCGATGCCGTCGGCGCGATATTGGCCGATTGCGCGTGCCGGGTGTTTGTGCCCGTCACGTCAGCGCGCCTCGACGATGCAGCGTCGGTGTAAGCTCATTGCACATTCACATTTTTGGCAGGGGAACGATGGGCAAGGCCAGTTATGCCATTAGAACAATGACGCGCGAGGAAATCGATACCGCCGTCGACTGGGCTGCCGCCGAAGGTTGGAATCCCGGATTGCACGACGCGGACTGCTTCCATGCCGCCGACCCCGGCGGCTTCTTCGTCGGTATGCTTGACGATGAGCCGATCGCGACGATTTCCGCGGTGAAGTACGGCGGCTCGTTCGGCTTCGTCGGGTTCTACATCGTCAAGCCGGAACATCGAGGCAAGGGCTGCGGACTGCGCATATGGAATGCGGCAATCGCGACACTGAAGGGCCGCAACATCGGCCTCGATGGTGTCATCGATCAGCAGGAAAACTATCGCAAGTCCGGGTTTGTGCTGGCCTACCGCAACATCCGTTATCTGGGTGTCGGCAGTGGAGCGGGGCAGGGCGACAATGACATTGTGCCGTTGTCGAGCCTCGCGTTTGACGAAATCGTTCGCTACGACCGGCCATTTTTTCCGGACGATCGCCGGCATTTTCTCCAACGCTGGATAGCACCGCCGGGAAGCATTGCGGTTGGTATCCTCGACAAGCGCGCTCTTGCCGGCTATGGCGTCATGCGTCCATGCCGGACCGGATACAAGGTCGGACCGTTGTTCGCGGACAGTCCCGAACTGGCCGAGCGTATATTTGGATTCTTCCGCGCACAGGTGCCAGCGTCGGTGCCGATCTTCCTCGATATTCCCGAAGTCAACCGGGCGGCGTGCGACCTGGTCGAGCGTCATTCCATGAGCGCAGCGTTCGAAACGGCGCGGATGTACACCGGCGAGTTCCCGCGATTGCCGATCGACCGGTTGTTCGGAGTGACGACGTTCGAACTCGGATGAGGCACGACCTACGAAAGAGACGACCGCGAAACGCCGGCTAAGTCCTGTATCCGGACAGAAATGGGACTCATCAACTTCTGTCGCCGTGAGAGCATCCGGCCTCACCCCAAACCCTCTCCCGGCGGGAGAGGGGCATGAGTTGCTACTTGATCCTCACGCTCACCTGGTTCGAATAGGCCGATACGCGGCCGGTCGTCGTATTGAACGCCTGGACGCGGAACAGGTACGTGCCCGAGGCGACGCCGGATTGCGGAAACGTCGTTGCGTTCGCCGCAGTCGTGCCGACACGGGCGAAGACTCCGCTGGCCGACGGTGCGCGCTCGACGTAGAAGCCCTGTTCGTTGGTCGAGTTGTCGGCCCAGCGCAACGTTGCGGTGCCGGGCTTCGATGCCGATGCCGACAGCCCCGACGGCGCGTTGATCGCGTTCGTGTCGCCGGTCGCTGTGATCGTCAGGTTCTGCGAACCGGTTGCGCCGAGGTTGTCGGTGACCGTCAGTTTCGCCGTATACGTTCCGGCGCCGACATAGGTGTGTGACGCACTGACGCCGCTTGCGCTCGAACCGTCGCCGAACGTCCAGGCGTAACTCGCAATCGAGCCGTCCGAATCGCTCGAGCCGGAACCGCTGAATGCCACGGCCAGCGGTACCGTACCGCTGCTTGGCGTCGCGCTCGCAGCGGCAACCGGCGGCTGATTCGCTGTGCCACCGGCGCCGATGACGTACAAAGTTATACTTTGCGCCGGCACCGAAGTGACGAAGCTCGAGCCGGCGAAGTTGACGTCGGACAAATGCGTGATCGCGTTCGCCGAAGTCAGCTGCCATGCCTGCGCGCTGCCGGCGGCAACAAAGTTCGCCAGGTTCACCGTCACGGGCGTCGAACCCGACAACACCTTGCTGATGACCATGACTGTCATCGCGCCGTCCGATGCGCGCGTTGCCGCGAAGGCGGACAGAGTATCGGGATTCGGCGCGCTGGCAGAAACGCTGGTCTCGCCGAACGCCGACTTGTTGCCGTCGTAGTTGCGCCAAATCTTCATCGCCTTGTATGTCGGCGTCGACGCATCCGGCGTCGTCCAGCGCGTCGCAATGTCGAGGCCTTCGCGGCCGAAGATGCCGTAGATGTCGGCCTGTGTCGTTGCGCCGTTGATATGGCTTTCGGCGCCCCAGTTGTATTCCGTGATCGCCGTCTTGAGGCCCGGATAGTACGTAGCGACCCAGCTGCGGATGCGCGGAATCAATTGCACCTTGTCGTTGATCCAGGTTGCGTCGACGTAATTCGGATCCCACAACGAGCGCGTCGAACGGTTGCGTAGCTGCTGCATCGTCGTCGAGGTGTCGTTGCCGAATTCGCCGCCCTGCGGATACCAGTGCACGGAAAACACATCGAGCAGGCGACGGCCGGTCGCGACTTCGTTCTGGTGCATCTGGTCGAGCAGCCAGGGCAGGTAGTCCCAGTTCGCATGCGCGGCGCGGTCGGGATAGCAGCACCAGTTGTGCGCGGCGCCGTACTGCTGGTCGTAACCGCTGTAGAAGTAGCCGCTCCAGCCCCATTCCTCGGGACCCACCACCGTCGCGGCCGGATCGACGTTCTTGACCATCGTCGCGTAGTCGATCATGCGCTGGCGGATCTCGTCCATCGTGGCGCCGACCGGATGCACGTCGCGGTGCGTCGATTGCCAGATGCTGTGTTCGTTATCGAGGATGTAATACTTCAGGCCGGCGCCCGACGCGTTGCCCCATTGCGTCACGAGATGCTGGACCCAGCCTTGCTGCAGGGCCGTGTTGTTCGGAACGTTGGCGTCGTTCGGGTCGTTGCCGGCTATGTTCTGGCCGGTGCTCCTGAGCACACCGTTGCCCGCATCGGGATACCACTGGGCATCGTTGCCAGTCTGCGCGCCGTATTTTGCCTGCGAGAAACTTGCTAGTTTTCCGCGATTTGCACCAAGTTTCGCGACCCAGTCGAGTATCGGCAAGGTCAGCATCGGCTGTGCGTTGGCGGCTTTGCTCTGCGCGATGAACGTATCGCCGCGCTCGCCGGCGACGGCGCTGGTATCCGCGATGCTCTCGAAGTACCAGTCGAAATCGCGATTGTCGGCATTGAGTTGCCAGTTATAGCGCGATGCATTGTTGCCGCCGTAACGATTGAGCGGACTGTTGAGGTCGTTGAGTTGCGCCGTGCTGCCGTAGGCAACGCCGTAGATCAACGGACTGATCGCGTGACGGTTGGCGTTCGCATCGACGTTGACCGTGACGGCCGCGTTCTGGGCGTGTAGCGCCACCGGCAATGTGAACAAGGCAAAGATGCTCGATGCTAGGACGCGTGCGTGAACTCCGTGAGACATGATTTCCCTCTCCGATCTTGGCCGTCGACTTCATGGCGCACGCCATTGCGCGCGTCCATGCTCGTTCGCAAATTGCCACACCCGACAGTTAAGACAGCGTGATGTGCGCAGTCGTGCGTGCCAGGAATAACGCAAGGGGAATGCGCCGGCCATCATCGCGGTGTGAACGGCCTGTCGGCTGTAGGTCCGACGTTTCGGTCCGTTCGAATGCAGAGGTATCGGCTCTGGCACCGGCCAGGCGCCGGAATACCGGACCCGCGCCGACTCGGGATTCGCGTGATCCCGCGTCGTCGCGCTGTACGACGACGCGTTGAGTTCGGCTGCCTCAAGCCGCAGCCTTGCGCAAGGCTCCCAGATCGAATTTCTTCATCTGCAGCATCGCGTGCATCGCCTTCGGTTGTTTGATCAGGTCGGGCAGTTCGGTCGGTACGACCTGCCAGGACACGCCATACTTGTCCTTGAGCCAGCCACATTGCTGCGCCTTCGGATCGCCACCTTCGGCAAGCTTGTCCCAGTAGTGATCGATCTCTGCCTGCGAGGTGCAGTTGATCACGAGCGAAATCGCTTCGCTGAACTTGAAGTGCGGACCGCCGTTCAGCGCGACGAAGCGCTGTCCATCGAGTTCGAACGCTACGGTCATCGCCGAGCCTTCCGGTCTGCCCGAGGCCTGGGCGGCCGACTTGTCGTAGCGCATGACATTGCCGATGTGAGAATTCGGGAAGATCCCGGCATAGAACTTGGCGGCTTCCTCGGCCTGCGTATCGAACCAGAGGAATGGTGTGATGCGTTGGGTTCGTGTGTTCATGGACATTTCTCCTCGCAGCTGTTTGATCGTTTGTGCGGTCGGAGGGTTGCCGACGGACGTCGCCGCTCGATTTCGCCCTCCTTGCCTCTATGTCGGAGCAGCGCGCGCGATTTCGACATGCGCAATTGTTCGGAATCGACTCTCCGCCGGTGCTGACCGTAACCGAGCAGCAGGTGGCTGATCGGCAGCGAAATTGGGACAGTTGGATCCCGGTCGAATTGTCTTTGTGGCCCTGCACCGGTTGGGGCGCGTTACGCCACCGAATCGTGTTGGGCCGGTTGGAGGCGATCTACACCGGTGGTTTCGGCGGTATCAACGCTTGCCATCAGGACGACAGACTTGCCATCCGGACAACAGATCGCCTCGAAGCCAAGCATAGATTCAAGGCCCTTCTCCTGCCGCTCGGGCAGGAGAAGGGGAATGTGGGCCTAGATCAGCCGCCGTCGTCTTTCTTCTTTTCGTTGCCGTGTGGCGCATTCTGTGGCGCCTGGCGCGCGACGGCCTTCTGGCGCTGCTGAGGAGCCGGAGCGCGTTGCTGCTGCGGTGGCGCATGTTGCGCCATCGCCTGCGGAGGCGCCTGCGCTGGCGCGCGTTGTGGCGCGCTGCGCTGTGCCGGGGCACCGCGTTCACGCAGCGAATACGTCGGACGCGTCACCGGCGCGGATTGTTGGGCATGTGCAGGACCACGGGATTGCTTCGACGCCTGTGGCGGTGCGTTCGTGAACGACGGCCCGGACGCTCGGGTGTTCCCGCGCGCTGTCGCTGCTGTGGACCGGCTGTTCTGCGCTTTGATGTTGCCGCGCGAAGGCGATGCCGATTCCGACCTTTGCGCTGTCGCAGGACCGGTTTCAGGCGCGACGCGATTCGTGTTGCGGGTTGTGCTCGCTTTGCCACGAACGGACTCGTTGTTGCTGCGCACCTGCGCATTGCGTGCGTTCGGCGTCGTTGCTGCTGTGGTATTGCCGCTCTCGGCGCGACGTGCCATGTCGGTGACCTGGCGGCCCCGATCGTCCTTCCGTGTCGACGGCACGTTGTTCGCCTCAGCTCGTGCCGGCTGCGGCGCATTGTTCTGGGCGCCGCCCGGATGGGCAAAGTCGGCCGAACGGACGCGCGATTCTGCAGCGTTGCCGCTGGCCGCCGCGCGATCGGCATTGCGCCCATTCGGAGACTGCTGCGGTCCCCGCGCATTGCCGTCGCTCGCGATTTGGGCTGCGTTACCGTTACCCGGCGCTTGCACTGCCGTCGAACGCGCTGCCGTAGCCGCGCCGCCGACAACGCGCACATTGTTGCCTGCCGTCGGGTTCGAGCCGCGTCCATTCGTTTGCGCCGCGAGAGTACGCATCTGATTCGTGCTCAGCGGCTGGCCAGCGTTCTTCTGTAGCACGGCCTGCCTCTGCGCGAACGAAGGGGTCGCTGGTGGCGGCGTGTGCGCTGCCACGACTGAACGGTCCGTCACCGTTGCCGGAGGGGCCGCTGCCCGGCCACGACCGGCGACCAGGCTGGTCTGCGTCGGCGTGACCATGGCGCGCGACAGAACGTGCGCATTCGCCATCGTCGTGCGATTGACCGCGACCGCGGAAGTGGCGACCGGTTGCCCCGCTGCGAATGCCGCAGTCGGCACCGCAGTCAGCGCGCCTGGCGCATTGCGGTTCGCAAACGTCATCTGCGAATAGTTCACGTTGCCGCTCGACCACCCTCCGTAGTAGTTGTTCACGACGGTCTGGTTGACGTAGGTGTTGCTGACATTGACGCGGTTGAAATAGTCGCGTCCGCCGTAGTATCCAGGAAAGTAGACGTCGCCCGGTCCAAGTGCGAACCAGCCGATCGGTCCGCCGACCGACACGCTCACGCCGAAGCCGCCGCCGCCGACAAATGCGACGAGCGCGGGCGCGTACACCGGAGCGATATCAACCGGCCCCGGCACCCAACCCCAGCGCGAGCCGACGTAGGCCCAGCGGCCATAATGGAATGGGGCAAAGCCCCACGGCGCGTCATCGACCCAGTTCCAGCCCCACGGATCGATCCAGACCCAGTGGCCGGCACGATACGGCGCCCAGTCGACCGCCACGGCAGTCGGGTACCAGACATGGCCGTATTGCGGCGCGCTTTCCCAAGTGCCGTATTCGTCCAGGTCTTCGTAGCCGACCACGTTCTCGGAGACATAGTTGCGCGCAGGGGCGCTCACATGCCGCTCCTTGCGCGCAGAGCAGTAGCGATCGAAATCATCCGGCGAGGAGACGTTGACCTGATAGTCCTTCAGTCCCGAATCGTTGAAGCGAATCGACTGTCCTTCCTCGATGCTGACGCGCTTGCCGCCTTCGCCGACGGCCTCGCCGCCGCCGCGGCGCGCGGTCACGGTGGTAGATCCGCCCTGCGAGTCGACGTCGATGCGATAGTCGCCGACGCGATTGGCAATGAACGCAATCGTCGGCGTATCGACCTCGTAGGTCTCATCGGTGCGCAGGCGCCATACGTCGAGATTCAATGTGCCGTGCGTCAATTGCATCTGCGCGATCTGATCATTGAGGTTCAGGAAGTCGAAGTTCGACTGGTAGTCGAGTCGTACGGTCGAGGAGCCGACCTGCAACTCGGCTCGCGCGCCGTCAGCGGTCCACAATTTGTCGCCGGTGACAATCGGTCGATTCAACTGTGCCTGGACCCATTCGTGTTCTCCGGCCGGCGTGAAGCTGACGTTGCCCGACATGTTCGCGAGGCGCGCGACGCGCGCCGGCGGATCGACCTGGCCCGCTGCGACCTGGCCAGGCGCAGACTGGCCCTGCGCGGGCGCGGTCGAAGGCCCGGGTCCGTTCGCTTGGGTCTGCGCGGGCAAGGTCGAAGGCCCGGATCCGTTCGCCGCAGTGTCGTTCGGTGGTGCCTGCGCGCCACACGAACACACCAGCGCGGCACCCATCGTTATGACCAGCAAACGCTGCTTGGTAAACATGACTTCTACTCCTCGTGCCGCCCTCGGCGCTCACTGCGGCGAGCGGACGGCTGACAGCGACGTGCACGGCAGAATCCACCGTGCATCAGTCCGGCTTTTCGCCGTTGCATGCATTTAAGCGCAGCGCGACTGAACCCCAAGCTTCGAAATCAGCGCGAGCCTGAAAGCTGTTCAGCCGGCGGCAAGCAACCTGAGCGGGACGTTACGGCGCCGGGCACGGAACGCCAGGGAAGAAACCTGCTTCTTCCACAGACCCACGGTCCGGCCCACTCTTCGCCTTGGCGTGCCTTCGGCCATGACGAATGGCCGAGGCCGCCAGGCGGTCCAGCGCTTACAGTGCACGTACTTTCAGGGGAGTTCGATCGATGACACGTCCATACCTGCCGCTCGTGCTGGGCGCGCTGCTGGCTGCGGCCACGCCATTTGCTTGCGCGGCCGACGCCGCAAAAGCGGAAGGCGCGAAGTCCGATACGGCCAAGCCCGAGGAAAAAATTCCCGAGGCCAAGGTCTCGGTCACGAAACATCAGGGTCGAATCGGCGCCACGTCGCTCGCCTACACGGCGACCGCCGGCACGATGCTGATGAAGAACGAAAAGGACGAATCGATCGCGTTGTTCGGTTTCACTGCCTATACGAAGGACGGCGCCGACATCCGCACGCGCCCGATCATGTTCGCCTACAACGGCGGGCCCGGCTCGGCCTCTGCCTGGCTGCACATGGGCATCCTCGGACCCAAGCGCACGCAGCTCGTCGACATCGAGCACAACACGCGCGGTCCGTTTCGCACCGTCGAAAACGAATTCAGCATCCTCGACCAGGTCGATCTGGTCATGATCGATCCGGTCGGCACCGGGTTCTCGCGCGCCATCGGCAAGGGCGACAACAAGGATTTCTGGGGCGTCGACCAGGACGTCACGTCGGTGTCCAATTTCATCGTGCAGTACCTGTCGCAGTACGGGCGCTGGGCCTCGCCGAAGTTCGTGCTCGGCGAGAGCTACGGCGGCATGCGCACCGGCGGCGTCAGCTTCGCGCTGTTGACCAAGCACAACGTCGCGTTGAATGGGGTGATCCTGGTTTCGCCCTACCTCGACGTCGTGGCGGGCGCTGCGGGCCTGCGCGTCGACGAGCCGTACATCAACTTCCTGCCGACATTCGCATCGACCGCGTGGTATCACAATGCGCTGGCGAATCGCCCGGCCGAGTTGCAGCCGTTCCTGCGCGAAGTCGAGGCATTCGCGCAGGACGTGTACGCACCGGTCCTGTTCAAGGGCCGCCGCGCCACTGCTGCCGAACGCCAGAAGGTGCTGGAAGGCCTGGCCCGCTATACGGGCGTGTCGGCAGACTACTGGGACAAGGCCAACCTGCGCATGGATGAAGGCCACTTCCTCCAGGAATTGCTGCGCAGCCGCGGCAAGGTCGTCGGCCGCGTCGATTCCCGGTACGCGGGAGGCACGATCGATGCGTTATCCGAAACGATCCGCTACGACGCATACAGCGCTGCGGTTGCTCCGGCAATAGTCGCGTCGTTCAACGACTACTACCGGCAGGAACTCAAGGTAGAATCCGACCGCCAGTACGTCTTGTCCGGCGGCGATGTCAACGAACACTGGGACGAGCGCCACGCGCAGCCGGATCTCGGCGGCTACAAATCGCCGATCGCGAACACGGCCGTCGACCTGGCCCAGGCGATGACGATGAATCCGCGCATGAAGATCCTGATCGAACAGGGCTACTTCGATCTGGCCGTGCCGTATCGCAGCGTCGAATACGTCATCGATCACCTCGATGTCGCGCCGGACCTGCGCGCAAACGTCAGCATCGAGTACTACGACGCCGGACACATGATGTACGTGCACGCGCCGTCGATGGCGAAGTTCAAGAAGAGCCTGAGCGACTTCGTGAGCGCGAACGGGCAGTAGGGCAGGGCATAGGTCCGGCCAGGCTGGCCTAACGCTTCGACTTCGCTTGCTGCGCAAGCTACGCTCAGCGCGAACGGTTAAGAGCTGCCGCGCACAGCAATCATGGAGCTGTGCGCGATTAAGAATATTCCGTTCGCCCTGAGCGTAGGTCCGAAGGACCGAAGTCGAAGGGTGGTGACCGTCCTAAATGCTCGTGGACGCACGTTCGACAGTCCTGCGCATCAGCACGAAGTCCGGTCACGGCATCGGCAGTTCGCTCGACGAGCGCATTTCGCAATCGGCGGACTGGATGGCGTTCCTGTTCGATCAGTTCGGGATGAAACTCAACTAACGACGAGCGTGGCGCCAGCCGTCAAGCGCGGGCAAGGCTGTTGAAAAGTATACTCGGACTGGCTCGCGCGAATGCGCGGGTCAGGTCGGCGGCGGCAGTGACGCACATGTTTCACCGCTGGTCGCGAAGATGCTGTCTTCCTGCTGCACTTCGTAGGCGCCGATGTCGGCCACGCCGTTGGATTCACGCGCATACGGAAAAGGCGGGCCGGGATCGTCCTTGGAGCCACGCTGGTCCTGTGGTGCGCCGAGGATGTTGTTTCCCGCGTCGATTGCGGCACTCCCGTTCAACAGGGCATGCGTCTGCGTGAGTCCGCCATTGTCGCGCAACGGTCCGAGCAGCGGACAAGACTCGTGCAGCGTGTCGGACGGCACGCCCGCAGCGAACGTACTGCGAATGAAATTGTTCGCCGGAGCGGAATTGAACGTGATCAGAATGGGCTGCTGTTGCGTTCCGCCCAGCACTCCGCCGAGGTCGTAATCGTTTATGCCGTAGTCGTTGGCCGGAACAGCGACGGCGACCGTATTGTTCGAGAACAGCGAGTTTTGCAGCGTGGCGGTCATCGGCGTGAAGTAGGTCGATAGCACGAGTCCGGCCGCAAAGCCGCGATTGCCTTCGGCCGCGGTATTGAACGCAATCGTCGAGTTGTAGATGGTGGCGACCGGGACAGAGGCGTATCCGCCGCCGACACGGTGATCGGCCGAATTGCCGGATATCGTGCTCGAATACATTTTCAGGTAATCACCACCATCGCCGCTCCTCACGACGGCAATGCCGCCTCCGTCGCCATGTGAATGATTGTTCGACACGGTGGAATTCCTCAACAGCATGCCCGCCGCAAAAAGGCCGCCGCCCGCGCCGCCGAATGTGGCGTAGCTGGAATAGACCGTGTTGTGGTCGATCGTGCTGTATTCGGCGATCAGGTGATTGCGTGCATACGCGCCGCCGGCGCGCGCATTGGACGCGCCGCTGGCTTCATTGAACGCAATCGTGCTGAACGTCATTGTCAGATCGTGGCGCGCAAAAACGGCTCCGCCGACCGCCTGGAAGTTAGTACTTATCTTGCAGTGGGTCGCTCTGACGTGGTCGAGAACGACGCTGCCATACGAGTAAACGCATCCGCCGCCCAGGACGTTCGCGGTGTCGTTGCTCGCGTAGGACACGTCCAGGTTGCGCAAGGTCAAGGTACCGGTGCCGGTATGGGCGAGCAAGGCCGAGATCGAATTCTGCTTGCCGTCGACTACCAGGGAACTCGCGGTTGGGCCTTCGATCGTAATGTCGTCCTGATTAAGCGTGACTGCGCCGGTGGTCAGCGAGATCGTGCTGCATTCCAGGGCTGTCATGTCGATCGTGCTGCCGGTCTCTGCATTGGCGGCGGCGAATCGCAGCGTGCCGGTCTTCGCGTCGATGTCGCCGCTGCTGGCTTCATCGCAGGAATCGACCGTCCACGTCGCGGGCGCGGAGATCGCCACGTCGGCGCCCAGCGAAAACATCGTGGCGATGCAGGCCGCGAGCCCGGTGCGCGCAGGTCGCCGAAGCCGGGGACGCGGGAATTTCACGGACATTGCACGTTCTCCCCTGACGGACATTGCGTCCAAACGCTTCAGCCGTTGCGGCTCGGGCAGGTGCAGCCGGCCGGAACGAGTGTACCTAGTTCAGTACGGGACAGCGAACAGCGAAACGACATGGCGTTGCCCGCCAGCATTAAAAAAGGTGCATGGAAGCAAAACCCCAGCTAAACGGCGCGCAGACCTCCCGCCACCTCCCGAGCTTTTTCGGCGTAACGTATTTGCAGACCCGGCTCGCACCGTCGAAGGTGTTTGTCGGGCCGATCTGAGTGGCCTTTTACATTTCACAGGAGACGATCATGGACATGAAGGTTCGAAATATTCGCGGTACCGTGGCGCTGCTTGCCATGTCGGCGGCTCTCGCCATCGGTTCGGCATCGGCGAAAGACGTCAAAGTCAGCTTGAGCGGCACCGAGGAAACGCCTCCGGTGCAGACGTCGGCATCGGGCAGCGGCATGATCAGCATCGGCGACGACAAGACCGTCGGTGGCAGCGTGAAGACGACGGGAGTCGAAGGCATGGCGGCGCACATCCATGTCGGCGCCGCGGGCACCGCTGGACCACCGATCATTACGCTGACCAAGGGCGCGGATGGCACGTGGAGCGTGCCTGCGGGTTCCAAGCTCACGGACGACCAATTCGCGAAGTTCAAGGCCGGCGACCTTTACATCAACGTCCACAGCGCCGCCCACAAGGATGGCGAGATTCGCGGGCAGCTGAAGTAACTCCGCCACGCACTTCGGTCAAAGCCCTCCCCTTCAAGGGGAGGGTTGGGTGGGGATGGTGTTGGAAGCGCGGCGTGGCTGATCGCCGCCCCGATCCTCTCCGGCAGGAGAGGGCTCACTTCGCCTTGCTTTTCGGCGCGATGATTTGAGACAGCAAGTCCGGATGCTGCGCGTCGCGTGCGAGGTGCGGAAAGGCCAGGCCGCCGTGCCAGTCGACGTGCAGCGCGCGCACGGTGTCGCCGCTCTCGACGATCAGTTCGATCGTCTGCGTGCTCTTTTCGGCGGAGACGATGACTTCCTTCGCCGCGTCCTCGTTCCACTTGCGTCCGCCGATCGCGATCAGCTTCGTCGCCGGCGCGAGCCCCGCGGCAAACGCCGGCGAGCCAGTCACGACGTCGACAACCTTGCCGTCTTCCTTGGCCCAGAAGCCGAGCGAGTGCGAAAAATCGATGAACTTGGCCGACTTGGCGGTCGCGTCGAGATAGGGATTCGGTTTGTCGTCCTGAACCAGAGTCCAGCCGCCGCCGGCGATGCCGCCAAGCGGCGCATGCGGCTGGATCTGTTCGACGCGCGTGCGCAGGAATGTGTCCCAATCGTACGCTTCGACGGCGTTCAAGGCGGCGATCACGTCGTTGCGTGAGTACGCGCGCACCGCAGGAGCGCTGTCGGCGCCGCCGAAGAACGCGCGGCAGAAATCATCGAGCGAGCGCTTGCCTGCGCTGCGCGTGCGGATCAGCACATCGGCCTCGAGCCAGATCAACGCGCCTTCCGCATAGTAGTCCAGCGCGCGACGTTCACCGGTCCACTCGTTCGGCGCCTGGCCGTACTGGGGCACGGCGACGGCGGTATCGAGCAGCGGGCGCCACGCGCGTCCCGGGCGCAGGCGATCCTGCTGCGCGGCGACGAACGCGAGATAGTCGCGCATGAATTCCGGCGAACCGAATCCCGCGCGGCCACGCAATACGAAATCGCCGAGGTAGCGCGTCATGCCTTCGTAGACCCAGAGCAGGTTGTCTTCCAGCGGCTGCTGAAAGTTGCTGTGCACGAGCCCTTCCGGCCGCCGATACTTGCCGTTCCACGAATGCACGTACTCGTGCGCGAAGACCGACGCCCAGCGCTGCATGAACTCGGGTTTCGTGAACAGCGACTCGTTCATGCGGATGTCGGTCGACTCGTGGTGTTCGACGCCATTGGTAGTGAGCGTGTCGCCGAGTCCGACCAGCCAGGCATACTGGCGATAGTGGCGTGCGCCGAACAGCGCTTCAGCTTCGGCAACGACGCGGCGCAATTTGGCAATCTCGTCATCCTTGATTGCCAGGTCAGCGGACGCGTCGGCAAAGATGCTCAGCCGTGTCGCCGGTGCCTGCACCGTCAGCGGAATCAGCCGGGAAAACTCACCCGTGAAGAACGGCGAGTCGACGAGCGCAGCAGCGGACATTTCCGGCAGCGCGACGAGCCCGGGTTCGGAGCGCTCACCGCGCGCCGGCGTGTCATAAGCCCAGGTATCCGGGATCCGAACACGAGCGCGCACCGGTAGCGTGCCGGCATCGGCCGAATCCGGCAGCAGCAGGACGTGGTTGAACAGCACGATCGCCAGGTGGGGCGTCATGTTCGGCGTATTGCCGTAGCCGCCGCTGCCATAGGAGGCTTGCGGCGACAGATAGTCGAAGTCCGCTGTGATTTTCCCGACGCCCTCCGGAACGGCTACCTTGAAGCGGAATGCATCGAGCGGGTCGCGCGTCCACGCCAGCGGGCGGTCACCTGCCGCGAATTTCAAGCCGGTCACCTGCTCGATCGGCCCGGTCGGTCCGTGTTCGCCCTGGGTCCATTTCGGATAAACGACGCTCATCTCGCCGGGCGTGGCCGAAAGCGTCATGTGCGCGTGCTGGATCCCGCGCTGCACGTCGCGTGTATCGACTTCGAGTTCGATGACTGCCGGTTCGGCCGCGCGTGCAATCGAGATCGACAACCAGACGCACAGGCCCGCGATTGCGCGGCCGGCCCGACGCGATGCCGGCGAAACGATTTTCGATCTCATAGTCTGGATTTTTCCTGTGTGCCAACTTGTTGCGGGTTCCGAATCATCCATGGACGCCCGATGGTTCACAAGTCTTTGCCGGGACCGTCAAGCGCATCTTCCTCAATCGGCCAGTCGAATTGGCCGAAGCGCCGGCGCATACTCGGCAGACCGGACCGGACCGACGCCTCGGAACACCGGCCGGAAACCAGAGGGGAAGACCAATGAACCGTGCGACGTTCGCAGTACCCGCATTGCTGCTGCTTGCTCTTGCGGCACCCGCGTTGGCGCAGGACGCGGCCAAAGTTGACGCCAAGCATTACAAAGTCGAGTTCGAGAATGCCAAGGTGCGCGTGTTGCGCGCCAGTTACGGTCCGCACGAGAAGTCGGTCATGCACTCGCATCCCGATGCCGTGGCCGTCTTCCTCAGCGATGGCCAGGCAAAGTTCACATTTCCCGACGGCAAGACCCAGGATGCGCCGATAAAGGCGGGCACGACGATGTGGACGCCGGCCACGACGCATCTGCCGGAAAATGTCGGCGACAAACCGTTTGAAGTGCTGGTCATCGAACTGAAGGGCAAACCGGCGAAGAAGTAACGGTTCTTCGCGGTCGAGCGCACTGGCCGCCGTGAACGGCCGTCCGCTTGGCATGAGTCGAAGTCGAAGCGCCGCATGGCGTTTCGACTTCAGGCAACGCCTCGGGGCTTGCTGCGAGCAAACCAAGCACGGAAATCCAGCTACCCGCCGACGAGCAACGCCGCGGCGAGCGCAATGACGGATGCAACGGGCCGCAGCGGGTCTTGTATCTCATGCGGTCAGCGCATACGCGAACGTTATTTCCAGCTCGATACTGATGTTCTTCGGCAGCCGCGGCGCAGGATACGCGGTGCGACTGTGCGACCCGCGTTCGAGCAGAACCTCGGCGAACAGACGCGATGCACCGTCGAGGACCTCCGGCTGGTCGCGGAAGTCGTCGGCAGAAGCCACGTGTCCGGCCACGTGCAGCAAGCCAACAAGCCGATCGAAGCCACCGAGCGCTTCGTGAATCCGGCCGAGCGCGTTCAAGGCCGCGCGCTCGGCCGCGCGTCGACCCTGATCGACATTCAGTTCGATGCCGACACGGCCGGTCATGCCCTCGGGGCCGTAGCCGGGCACCTGCGCTGCCAGATAGCCCGTTCCGTTGTGCAAACGGAACGGCGCGTACAAGCCTGCGGGCTTCGGAAGGTCTTTCGGCAGGGCCAGTCCGCGATCCGCGAGTCTGGCCAGTGCCCGTTCGGTAAAGTTATGGTTGGTTGTCACTGTCGTAATCCTTCAATCGTTGGGAAGCCGCCGGCCGGCCGACCGACCGGCCGATGGCTGATGTCGAACGGACGGCAAATCGATGGCGCAAATCGCCAGATGGCTGGCGGTGGCGGTGCGAGTCCGGAGCGGGCGCTTTCTTGCCGCAATTCGAAATACTGGAGGACGCGCCGGTCTCAAGTCCCGTCCATTGGGCCGGTTCGTTCTTCGCTGGGCATGCCCGCTTTTTTCACGCAGCCTGTCTGGCATGAGTGAGCCCTTCGACCTTCATCGCTTCGCGGACGCTTGCCCGCGTTGCGATCGTGTCCATGAATGCCGTCAGGTTTGCCAGTCGACTCAGATCCAGATCGACGAACGGCGCCCAGCGGGTGACCGCGAACAGATAGGCGTCCGCCGCGCTGAAGTCCGGGCCGCCCAAGTAGAACGATCGCGCGAGTTCCGCATCGATCAGCGCATATTTTTTCTGCAGGGCCTCGGCGAAAGCCGCCTTGGCCTGCCCGGAAAGCACCGGCGAGAACAGGACCGAGTAGGTCTTGTGCAAATCCGACGTGATGAAATTCTGCCATTCCATGACCCGATAGCGGGCGAGGGTCCCGGCTTCGGGCATCAGATCGGTACGCCCCGAGCGGTCGGCGATGTACTGCGCGATCACCGGCCCCTCCGTCAGGCGCGTACCGTCAGCCAGCTCGAGAACCGGCACCAGGCCCTTGCGGTTGATCGTGTGGAAATCAGTGCCGTCGTCGAGTACGTGCCGGGCCGTGTCGACATGCGCGAGTTCAAATGCGCTTCCTGTTTCGCGCAGCAGGATGTGGGGTGCAAGCGAGCAGGCGCCGGGAGCGTAATAAAGTTTCATGTGCTTTCCTTCAGTTCGGAGGTGCTCAGGCTACTCGTCGCGGCCGGACTGAAAAAGCTATACTGCGGCAACTCACTGGTTACACGATGTATACGCATGGAACGTGAATTCGACGGCCAGATGCTCGGCAGCATCGAGCTCTTCTGCAAAGCCGCGGTACTGGCAAGTTTTACCGCCGCGGCCAACCAGGCGGGCATTACCCGCGCTGCGGTCTCGCGCTCGATCTCGCGGCTGGAAGCGCGCGTCGGCGCGCAATTGTTCATCCGCACGACGCGTAGCGTCCGGCTCACCGACAGCGGTCGCCTGTACTTCGAACAGTGCCGCCGCGCGCTGGGACTGCTGAGCGATGCCGAGCGCGAACTCTCGGGCGACCAGAGCGTGCCCGCCGGTGTGGTCCGGGTGAGCTTGCCGACCAGTTACGGCCATTATCGCGTGCTGCCGCTGCTCTCGAAGTTTGTCGCGAGCTACCCGGCAATCCGGTTGATTGTTCAGATCAGCAACCAGAATGTCGACTTCGCCACCGACGGAATTGACCTGTCGATCAGGGCCCGGTCGCCACCGGATTCCTCGCTCGTCGCGCGCAAGCTCGAAGACGCGGAACTTGTGGTCGTGGCGTCGCCGGCCTACCTGAAGCGGCGCGGCGTTCCCCGAACGCTCGAAGACCTGAAGTCGCACGACTGCCTGCAGTTCGTCAGG
>Ga0207648_10001801_pt1 | contig 23481 bp, 23 predicted proteins | sample KBSMisM32_FD_184310 | JGI IMG/M metagenome (GOLD analysis project Ga0207648, IMG submission 184310) | Miscanthus rhizosphere microbial communities from Kellogg Biological Station, Michigan, USA - KBS Miscanthus M3-2 (SPAdes) (version 2) | ecosystem: Host-associated > Plants > Roots >...
CGGCGCTAGCAGCGCTCCCTGGAACCCGACCTTCGCAGCAGCCGCGAGCGCAAATGCCGCGACCGCGGTCTTGCCCGACCCGACGTCGCCCTGGAGCAGCCGGAGCATCGGCGCCGAGCCGGCGAGATCGACGCGGACGGCATCGATCGCCCCAGATTGATCGGTCGTGAGCTCGACGGGCCGCCCGACCTTGGCCGAGAGGGCGTCGACGAGCGCTTTCCGGATCGCCTTGTCGGTCGCGTCGTCGATGGCGATCGAGGGCGCTCGATCCTCGCCGCGGGCGCGTCGACGCGCGACCATCCCGAGCTGGAGCGCGAGCAACTCGTCGAACGCGATCCGACGCAACGCCGCGTCGCGCCGCTCGAACGAGTCCGGGTAGTGCGCCGACTCGAGCGCATCGGCGATCCCGATGAGGTCCTCGCCGTCGCGAAGCGACTCGGGAAGATACTCGGGGTAGGCGTGACCGGCGCGATCGAGCGCCTCCCGCATGGCGGTCCGCAGCCGGGCCGCCGTGAGACCCGCGGTAAGCCGGTAGACCGGCACGATGCGGCCGGCATGGAGCACCTCGCCGTCACCCTCGACCGCCTGGAACTCCGGGTTGTCCAGGGTCCAGCGCCGCCCGAATCGCTTCAGCCGCCCAGAGACGACGATCTCCTGCCCTGGTCGTAATCGCCGCTCGATGAAACGGCGGCCGAACCACGTCGCATCGAGCTGGCCGGTGTCGTCGCTCAGCCGCGCGACGGTTCGCTGGACACGCCGCCGGAACGTCGCTTCGACGTGGATGTCATCGACGTGGACCCTCGCCGACACGACGGTCCCCTCTTCCGCCCACACGAGATCGCCGAGCTTCGAGAGCTCGCGCAGGTCGTCATAACGACGTGGCAGGTGGAAGAGGAGGTCGCGGACGTCGTACCAGCCCAGTCGGATACCCGCCCGCCGAAGGATGCCGGCGGCCGTCAACCCGGACTTCGCAAGCGGGGTCGAGAGCAGCTCGACGGGGTCGGTCGGTGCGGGTGGGGTCGGGGTCTTCGCCGGTGCGCGGGTGGTCGGCATCGGCCTACTCGGCCGAGATCAGGTACCGGTAGAAGGGCTGCCCGCCGTGGCGCACCTCGATCTCGGCTCCCGGTGCGACGCTTCCGATGCGTTTCGCCATCGCCTCCGCCTCGGCGAGGTCGGCGCCATCGCCATAGAACAGCGTCACCAGCTCGAACCCCGGGGTGAGCGCGGTCATCGCCTTGATCACGGCCTTCTCGGTGTCGTTGTCGGCAGCCACGAGCCCATCTTCGGGATCGAGCGCGATGGTCTGGCCCTTCTTGACCTTCTTGCCACCGATCGTCGCGTCTCGCACCGCCTCGGTGACGACCACCGATTGGATCGCCCGACCCGCCTCGGTCATCGGCCCGACGTTGGCCGCCGCGTCCATGCCCGGATCGAGCGCGAGCAGCGCAGCGAAGCCCTCGGCCGCGTTGCGGGTCGGGACGACCTGGACGGGACGATCGGACATGTCCGCGACCTGGCGAGCCGCAAGGACCACGTTCGGGTTGTTGGGAAGGAGCAGGACCTCTTTCGCCTGCACCTTGCCGACCGCCTCAAGCAGCTCACCCGTACTCGGGTTATTCGTCTGGCCGCCCTGGACCACCGAAGCGACACCGAAGTCCCGGAATATCGCTGCGAGGCCGTCGCCGCTCGTGACGGCGATCACGGCCAGGCTCGGCAGCTCGGCGGCCGGGCCCGACCCGTTGTGATCCACCGCCACTGCCACAGATGGCCGTGCGATGCTCGCCTCGGTCGGCGGTGGTGGTGGACTCCCGGTGAACTCCGCGGCTCGCGTCTCCCGCACATCGCGGGCCTGGTTGTCGAGGTTCTCGACCGTGATCCTGCTCAGGTCGCCGAGCCCCAACCCATAGCCGATGACCAGGTCCGGCCGCTCGTTGTGGACATGGACCTTCAGGGCTCGCGCGTCACCGGCGACCAGTACGGACTCGCCGATGGATTCGAGGTGGTCGCGGATGGCATCGACGTCGAGCGCCTCGTGGCCACGAGCGCGAAGCAGGAACATCGTCTCGTAGCCGAAGCCTTCGTCTGCGTGCGCGACGAGCGTGCTCGGCTTCGGGCCGGTACTGGCGCCCCTGCGCGCCGCGCTTGCCGGTGTCCGATCCGTGAGGTGGAGCAGCGCCCCCTGGAACAAGCGATAGAGTCCCTGGCCACCGGAGTCGACGACCCCGGCTTCACGCAGGATGGCCAGCAGGCTCGGCGTCCTGGCGACGGACTTCTCGGCGGCATCGACGGTCGCGCCGAGCACCGTCTCGATGTCATCGTCGTGTTCGGCGGCCTCGATGGCGCCGGCGGCGGCCTCGCGGATGACCGTTAGGATCGTGCCTTCGACGGGTTTCGCGACGGCGCCATACGCCGTCCGGGCGCCCTCGTTCAGCGCGTGCGCAAGGTCGAGCCCGTTGAACCGCCTCTTCCCGGCGATGGCCTCGGCCATACCCCGGAAGATCTGGCTGGTGATGACACCCGAGTTGCCGCGGGCGCCCATGAGCGCACCGAAGCTGATCGCGGCGGCCACGCGGTCCGCACGGGCGCCGGCCACCGCCTCCGCCTCGTCGAGCGCGGCACGGACCGTAGCGAACATGTTCGATCCAGTGTCCCCGTCGGGCACCGGGTAGACGTTCAGACCGTTGACCTCGTCGATGTGCGCCTCGAGGTTCGCGACCGCGGCCCGGAACGCCTCGAGCAGACCGTTACCGTCGCAGGAGCGGCGGACCATCTAGGCGACGTCCGTCCCGCTGTCGGCGAGGTCGCGAGGTCGGACGCGTTCGATGGGGAGCGCGGTCGGCGACTGCGGCAGCGCCCCGCCGGCAGGGACATGCAGCCCGTCCACGTGGATCGTGATCCGGCCGACCTCGCGGTCGATGGCCTGCCGGACGGCATAGCGGATCGCGGAATCGACCTGGCGGGCGACCTCGGCCACAGGGACACCGAGGGCGACGGTGATGTCCAGCTCGACGTCGATCCCGTCATCGATGCTGACGGAGACGCCGGGCGTGGCGAGACCGAGCCGTTCGATCAGGCGACCGATCGGTCCGCCGGCGAATCCTGTGACACCGTACGAACCAAGGGTCGCCGTCCTGACGACATCACGAAGGGCGCGGCCCGTGACGAGTGAACGCCCGGGCGTCGGACGGATGGCCACGCTGGCTGGGGTCCTCCCTCGAGGGCTCGGCGACGGGGTGGCCGTGAGCGTGTGCTATATTACCGCCCCCCTCGAGCTCCCCGGTTCGAGGCTTCCGTCTGACCAACGTTCCTGAGGATTCGCATGGCCCGCTCCTGCGCGATCTGCGGCAAGGTCTCGATGGGTGGGTTCAACCCGCAGTCATCGGGATCCAACCGCGTCCGAGCCCACCGACGCATGCAGCCGAACCTGCAGCCGCTCGTCATCGACCGCGATGGGACGCCGACGCGCACGCTCGTCTGCACCCGCTGCCGTCGCACACTGCTGAAGGCGTCGAAGTAGGGTCCTCCTAGCCTCGACCAACGCGTCGGGGCAGCCCGCGGCTACCGGTCGTCGGTGTCGAGCCAGATCGTGAACGGCCCGTCGTTCACGAGCTCCACCGCCATCTCCGCCCCGAATCGTCCCGTCTCGACCCGGATGTCGTGCTCGCGCAGCGAGGCGGCGAACCGCTGGTAGAGACGCTCCGCCTGTTCGGGACCAGCCGCCTCCGTGAATCCGGGGCGGCGCCCACGGCTCGTATCGGCGAACAGCGTGAACTGCGAGACGACCAGCGCTTCGCCCCGGACGTCGACGAGCGACCGATTCGTCCGTCCCTCGTCGTCACGGAAGATCCGAAGCTGGGCGATCCGCTCCGCCAGCGCGTCCGCCGTATTGGCATCGTCGTCGTGGCCGACGCCGAGCAGTACGACGAGGCCCGCGCCGATCGAGCTCAAGGCCTCGCCTCCGATCCGGACGGACGCGCCGCTCGTGCGCTGGAGGAGCGCTCTCACGTCCGGGCCGTGAACGATCGACGCCAGGCGTCGGCTTCGGCGAGAAGCCGATCCCGCGTGGGCCCATGGACGTCGATGACGTGATCCTCGACCGTCGCCGGGACCAGCAGGTCGTAATCGCGCACGCCGTCCGGGTTCACCTCGCCCTCACCACGGAGCATCATCACCGGGATCCCGGTCGCCTCGACCTCGTCCATAAGGCGATGCGCCAGATGCTTGGGAAGCGACGCGAAGCGGGTCATCCGATCACTCGGGATCGGCGGCCGCCCGTCGTTGGGTCCGTACTGGAAGCCCTCGTCGGCGAGCGCCCGGATGAGACGCACCTCGCGGCCCATGTCCCGGCCCTTCAGGAACAGCGCCGACCCAGCGACGAAGACATCGACCCCGTACGAGCCGGCGAACTCCGCGGTCTCGCGGTTGATGCCGCCGTCGACGTGGATCTCGCCGCCGTACAGCTTGTGCTTCAGGATCTCCCGCGCGCCCGCTGCCTTTGCCGCCAGCACCTCCTTCATGAACGCCTGGCCACCGAACCCGGGCTCGACGGTCATGATCAGCACGATGTCGAGCAGCTCCGCGTACGGTTCCAGCGCCGTGACGGGCGTTCCCGGCTTGACCGCTAGACCAGCTGCGCGACCCGCGGCCCGGATCGTCCCGAGGGTGGGCGCGATCGGCTCGTCGATCTCGACGTGGAACGTGATCGAGTCGCACCCGGCGTCGATGTATTCCTCGATGTAGCGACCCGGCTCGTCGACCATGAGATGCGCATCGAACGGGATCGTCGTCCGCGGCCGCAGCGCCTTGATGGTCTTCGCGCCGAACGTCAGGTTCGGGACGAAATGGGCATCCATCACGTCGAGATGGATCCGGTCGGCGCCCGCCGCCACGACCCGTCGGACGGCATTCGCAAGGTTGCCCAGGTCCGCATCGAGGATGCTGCCGGCGATCCTCGCTCGACCCGGCTGGCTCACTCCCCCACCCCGACGGGCACGGGTTCGTGACTGCGTTCGCCGCGGAGCGCCGCGGCACTTTCGGCCTCGAGGCGCTCACGCCGACGGGCGACCGCCGGCATGGGCGGCTCACCGGCCCGTTCCGCCGCGAGTTGCCCGCACGCGGCACCGACCTCCTGGCCGCGGTTGCGCCGGATCGTCGTCGAGATCCCCGCGTCACGGAGGGTCGCGGCGAAGCGCTCGATGACGGACATCGGGCTCGCGGACCACGGGGTGTGCGCGACCGGGTTCATCGGGATGAGGTTGACGTGGGCATGATCGCCGCGGAGCAGGTCGGCCATGGCGGCCGCGTCGAGGTCCGTGTCGTTCACGCCACCGATCATGGTCGCTTCGTAGGTGATGCGGCGCCCCGTCGCACGGGCATGGTCGCGTGCGGCGTCCACGACCTCCGCGACAGGCCAGCGGCGGTTCAACGGGACGAGCACGTCGCGGAGCGCGTCGCGGGCCGCATGGAGCGAGATCGCCAGCGTGAACTGAGGGCCGAGGGCCGTCAGCCGGCGGATGCCCGGGACGACCCCGGAGGTCGAGACGGTGATGTGCCGCGCGCCGAGGCCGAACCGCCGCGGATCGTTGAGCGCCTCGACCGCGGCGAGCACTCGGTCGAGGTTGAGAAGCGGTTCACCCATGCCCATGAACACGACGTTGGTGAGCCGCTGGCCGGTGTCGGCGAGCCGTCGCTGCGCGTGACGTGCCTGGTCGACGATCTCCGCGACTTCCAGGTCGCGCCCGAACCCGAGTTCGCCGGTGGCGCAGAAGGGGCATCCCACGGCACAGCCCGCCTGGCTGGAGATGCACAAGGTGTGTCGCTCCCGGGAAGCTCCTCGCGCCGGGTAGTGCATCAGCACCGATTCGATGAGCGCACCGTCCGCGAGCCGATGGAGTGCCTTCTCCGTCTGGCCGTCGTCGGCGAGGCGGATCTCGCTGTCCTCGACCGTGTCGAAGCGGTAAGCGTTGGCGACGGTCGCCCGGAAGCCTTCGGGGAGCGTTCGGATCGCCGCGGCGTCCGTGACGCCGCCGTCCTTCCACACGGCATCGGCGATCTGCCGAGCGCGATAGGACGGTTCGCCGCCCGCTTCGACCCACGTCGCGAGCGCATCGGGCGTCAGACCGGAGATGCCGGGGCGGGCGTCGCTGGTCACCGGACGATGCTACTGCCGACGATGGCGGGGCGACCCCGGAGGTAGGCATCCCACGACATCCGGTCACGTCCCGCGGGCTGGACCTCGCGGATCCGCAACCGCGACCCGTCCCCGGTGCCGATCCCGCCTTCGTCGAACACGCCGGGCGGCGGGCCCTCGTCCTCGAGCTCCGCGCGCCAGACGATGAGGCGACCCGCATCGGTATCGACGAAGGAACCTGGCCACGGCTGATACGCGCGGACCTGGCGCTCCAGTTCGGCGCCGCTTCGGGCCGGATCCAGCCGCCCATCCTCGCGCCGGAGCGGCCGCGTCATGGAGGCGCCATCCTCGGGCTGCGGCGTGGCCGTGATCTTGCCGCGCAGCCACGGACCGAGGTACCGCGTCAGCAACGCCGGAGCCTCCACCTCGAGCGTCTCCTCGAGGAGCGGCGTGCTCTCGTCGCCTGTCAGCGCCACGCGTGTCTGCGCGACGATCGGCCCCGTGTCGAGGCCCGCGTCCATGCGCATCAACGTCACACCGGTTTCACGATCGCCGGCGAGGATCGCGGCCGGGATCGGTGTCGCGCCGCGATATCGCGGGAGCAGCGAGGGGTGCAGATTCAACGCGCCGTGCGGAACCTCAAGCAGCGCGGCGGGAACGATCTGCCCGTAGTCGGCGAGCACGAGGAGCTCCGGCGCGAGACCAAGCACTTCGTCGAGGGCCGCGGGTTCGCGCAAGCGGGCCGGGGTCAGGATCCGACGGACGTCGAGGTGGCGGGCGGCCTCATGGATCGGCGTGACAGCCGTGCGGCCGCCTCGGCCGGCGGGTCGCGGCGGCGCCGTGACGACGCCGACGAGCTCGACGTCCGGATGGTCGGCGAGCCGCCACAGCGTCTCGCGGCCGAAACCGCCGCTACCGATGAAGACGGTCCGTGCCCGTCCCTCGGTCACGCCAGGGCGCTCGTCGCCTCGCGGACCTCGGCCTCGTCCTCGTCGCCCTGGCCGACGGGGATCAGCTCATCCATCGACTCGAGATAGTCGATGTACAGCTTCCCGTCGAGGTGGTCGAGCTCGTGCTGCAGTGCCCGGCCGAGCAGCCCGGATCCTGTGACCTTGTACTTCTTGCCGTGGCGATCCTGGGCCACGACCCAGACCTTCTCTCGCCGCTCGACGTATGCGACATAGCCCGGGATCGACAGGCAACCTTCGAGGTCACGGTCGTCACCGGTGGCGCGGACGATCCTGGGGTTCACCAACTCGTAGAGATGGCTCTCGACCTCGATCACACAGGCCTGCAGCGCCTCGCCGAGTTGCGGGGCAGCCAGGCCGACGCCCGGAGCGTCGCGCATCGTGTGTGCGAGGTCGTCGAGCAGTTCATGCAGGTACTTGCCGAACGAATCGACCGGCTTGCCCTTCAGGCGTAGCCGCGGATCGCCCAGCGTGATGATGGTTCGGACGGACATCGCGGCGAAGTATATGGGCGACCGGTCGGAGCCCGCATGTCCCCGGCTGTCGTCGATGTGAGCGACTAGAGCGGCGGGTTGTCCTCGGCGACGTCGCGGGCGATGTCCGTGGCGGTCCTCGGCTCCGTCGCGGTCGCCGTCGCGGCGCCCCCGCCGTTCGATGCGACCTGCTCGCGGATCTCGGCCGCCCACTCGCGAGATCGGACGGCGAGCTTGCTGCTCGCGCCCGCGGTGGCCTCGCCGGCCTGCTTGGCGATCGGCGCCGCCCTGTCGGCCGCGACGGCGACCAGTTCGGCGGCTTTCGCCGACAGCTCTCGGACCGTCGGCGCGGCCTTCTCGGCAGCGTCCTCGACGCGGACCTTGATCTGCTCGAACACGTCGCCGGCGCGCGCGCTCGCGTTGGCGGCTGCGTCGCTGGCGCTGGCCCGCTCGCTGGCGTTGTCCCCGTCGGTCTCGGCGCCGGGGGGGGCCGAGTAGGCGTCGTCGCGCGGCCCTTCGGCCGGTTCGTCGTGGCTGGGGTTCAGTGGATCTGTCATCGTGGTGGTCTCCTCATCGTGCGGAGGCAATCCTCGCACGAAGTTGTCAGAAGCACACCGCAGCCGATGGTCCCGGCCGTATCATCGAGGTGAGGATCCGCACGGAGGACCGTCGATGGCCATCGAGTGGAGTTTCGCCGAGCTCGAGCCCGCTCAGATCGACCTCGTCCATGAGGCCGAGCGCACGCTCGACACCGACGTCGTCATGGCGTATGCCCCGACCCGCTGGGGGACGGTCGATCCCGAGGCGGTCGGTGAGCATCTGCATCCGGTCGATCTCGAGGCCTCGCAGCTCGAATGTCTGCAAGGCCTCGAGCGCATGGTCGGTGGCGTGCTTGTCGCCTACCGCCTCGACGTCGACTGACCTAGGACGTCACGAGGGGTCCTGGAGCAACACGTAGATCGCGTTGTCGGAAGGGCACACGAAGTAGCCGTGCAGTCGCGGCAACGCGCCTTCGGCGATGTCCAAACCCTCGCCATTCGAGGCGACGACCTGCCCGGATGGATCCTTGACGACCGGCCCATCTGCCACGCCGACGAAGCCGGCTGACCAGAAGGTCTGCAGCGACTTCCCCGTATCCGTCTGCGCGGTCACCGGTTCCTCAGCGGCTGGATCGATCTGGAACACGACCCGCCGGTAGGCGACCGGCATGGCGTCGCAGCCGAGATCGGCGGGAGCGGCCCGGAGCGTCATCGTCCCCTCAGCGCCCGACTGGGATGGTCCCGGGGATGGCACCGTCGGTGGTATAGCGGAAGGCGCCGCGGGACTGGCGCACGCGGCGGCCACGATGGCTACCGACGCGACAAGGAGGATCGTTCTCAGGTTCATCGTTTCCCTCTGCGCGCCTCGCAAGCGCGCTCGTCCTCAGAGCAGTGTCTCCGGGTCGACATCGACCGACCACGGTGGGCCAGGATCGCCGCCGAGGACCGTCAGCGGATCGTCGCCCCGCAGGATGACGTGATACCGCCACTTTTCGTTGCGTCGTGCGATGTAGGCGGGGGCGGGACCCACCACGGTCGTCGCACTCCCTGCGGCCTGCTGCTGGAGGCGAGCCACCATCTCCTCCCCCGCCCGCTCGGCGGCGTCACGCTCGGGGAGCGCGACGGTCAGCTTGACGATCGACCCGAACGGCGGAGACCCGAATCGGCGACGCAGGTCGAGCTCCGCCGCGTAGAAGGTGGCTCCGTCGTCCTGCGCGACCGCCTCGATCACCGGATGGTCAGGCTGATACGTCTGCACGATCGCACGACCCGGGCGGTCACCACGCCCCGCGCGGCCGATCGCCTGGCGGAGCAGCTGGTACGTCCGTTCGGCGGCGCGTTCATCGGGCAGATTCAGCGCCACATCGCTCGACACGACGCCGACCAGGGTGACGCTCGGCACGTCGAGGCCCTTCGCGACGAGGCTCGTCCCGACGAGGACGTCGACGTCGCCGGCGGTGAAGGCGTCGATGACCCGTTCCGCGGCGCCTCGCCGGTCCGCCACATCCCGGTCGAGCCGGGCGACCCGCAGTCGCGGGTGCGCCTCCCGAACCTCGCGCTCCACCCGTTCCGTGCCGCCGCCGAGGTAGCGGATCCGCGGTGAGTGGCAGTTCGGACAGCGCGTCGCGAGCGGCGTCGCGCGACCGCAGTGGTGACACCGCAGCGTCGTGCCTGCCTGGTGGTAGACGAGCGGTCGCTCGCAGTCCGGACAGGCCTGGACGTGACCGCAGTCGCGACACAGCACGACCGAGGCCGTGCCGCGTCGATTGAGGACGAGGATCGCCTGGTCGCCGACCGTGGTGTCGACGGCGGCGAGCGCGTCGTCGAGCGCGCCGGAAAGCACGCCGCGGTTGCCGTCGGCAAGCTCAGCGCGCATGTCCACCACCTCGACCGTGGGCGGGAGGCCGGTCGGACGGGTCGGGAGGACGACGCGGTCATAACGGCCATCGAGGGCCCGGCCGTAGCTCTCCACTGCGGGCGTTGCCGAACCCAGGACGACCGCGGCCGACGCGAGCTCGGCGAGGCGGATCGCCGTATCGCGGGCCTGGAGCCGTGGCGTGCGGTCGCTCTTGTAGGCCGCGTCGTGCTCCTCGTCGACGATGACGACCCCGACGTCGGCGAGCGGTGCGACGACAGCGAGCCGCGTACCGACGACGATGTCGACGTCCCCAGCGCGGATACGCCGCCATTCGTCGGCGCGCTCACCTTCCCCGAGCCCGGAATGGACCAGCGCAACACGAACGTCGAGATCGGACCGCAATCGGTCGACGAGCGGCATCGCCATCGAGATCTCTGGGACGAGGACGAGCGCCGGACGCCCGGCCTCCAGCGAGGCCGCGATGGCCTCGACATAGATCGCCGTCTTCCCGCCGCCGGTCACGCCATCGAGCAGGAGTGGTCTGGCATCGCGCCTTGCGATCGCGTCAAGGGCGCGCGCGACGGCCTCAGCTTGCTCAGGGGATAGTGACGCGGCCGGCGGGCGGCCCCCACGCAGGCCCGCGGCACGCGCGGCAAGTGGGCGTCGCGGTCGTTCACGTGTCTCGGCCTCGACCAACCCTCGCCGAACCAGGCCGGCGACAGCCGACGTGCCATGGCGCCCGGCGACCTCTGGTCCGGCGAGGCCGTCGTCCGAGCCCGCCAGTTCACCGAGCGCGGCGATCTGTCGCGGCCCGAGCGGTCGACCGGGCGGTCGCTCGCCATCAGCCAGCGCGTGTACGACATCGCGGCCCTCCGGGGTCGCCCGCAGCCAGCGTTCAAAGCGGGGCCCACCGGACGCGCCCAGCAACGTCCAATCCAGCGCGATCAGCTCCCGGTCGGCGAGCGAACGGAGCCGGCGCAGCAGCCCGGCGCGCCCGTCGGGCGCGGCGAGTTCGCGGGCCGGTCGCGCGCCGGACGACAGCTGGTCGAGGAGATCGACATCGACCGGGTCGTCGATCCCATCGGCGGCACCTCCGGCGGGTGCGAGCTCGGCGACCAGCTCGAGGCGTTCGAGGAGGCCTGGCGGCAGCATCGACCGGATGACCAAAGCCGGCGGTGCGAGGTAGTGCGCCGCGATCCAGCGGGCAAGGGCGAGCGTCAACGGTGGGAGGAGCGGACCGTCGGCGCGGACCCGGTCGACGATCGGCTTGACCTCTCCCGCTCCGGGGACGTCGTCCGCCGATCCCAGCACGACGCCGAGCGCCTGTCGCCGGCCGAACTCGACCAGCACGGCCTCACCATCCTCGAGATCGGCCAGCCGTTCCGGCACTGCGTAGGTATACGGGCGCGAGCCACCGCCTCCTGCCGCGTCGATCGCCACCTCGACGAGCCGGACCCCGCGCCGCGAGCCGTCGCTCGCTGGCCTGCCCATTCCGAGCTCGAGCTCGAGCCCGAGGGTCACCTCGATCTAGACGCGGACCCGCCGGCCCGCGTGTGCCGCCCGTTCCTCGGCGATGATCGCGTCGATCCGATCGGCGGTCCGGCCGACCAGCCCGGTCTCGTTGACGACGACGTGGTCGTAGTCATCCTGTCGAGCAAGCTCGACCGCCGCGTCGCGCTGGCGGACCTCGAGCTCGTCGGCCGTCTCGGTCGCCCGCGAACGAAGTCGATGGAAGAGCGTCTCGAGCGACGGCGGGATGATGAAGATCAACAGCGCCTCGGTCACTTGCTCCTTGACGACCTGCGCCCCCTGGACGTCGATCTTGAGAATGACGTCCTTGCCCGTGATGAGCGCCTGCCGGACCGGGTCGCGCGGCGACCCGTAGAAGTTGCCGTGGACCTCGTTCGCCTCGAGGAAACCGCGATCCCGCCACATCCGGATGAACTCCTCGCGGTCGACGAAGTGGTAGTCGACGCCATCGACCTCACCGTCACGCGGGGCGCGGGTCGTGACCGTGACCAGGTAGTGCCGCTCGTTCTCGCGGCCCTCCGCCCGCTCGCGACGGTGCATCTCGTCGATGATCGTGTCCTTGCCCACGCCCGACGGGCCCGAGATGATCACGAGCATCGCGCCCGGGGCACCCTCGATGACGTTGTCGGGACGGCCTGGATCCTGGGAGATGTGGGGCGGCTCCATCACGCGCCCGCCGTCGAGCCCAGGAAGGTCGTTCATCGGCCGGTCGCCTCCTCGCGCAGCCCCGTCAGGACTGTCTCGAGCTCATCAGGAAGGGGCGCTGTCGCGCGGATGAGGTGGCCATCGGATGGCGCGGCGAGCTCGAGACGCCACGCGTGCAGGAACAGCCGATCGAGGCCGTCCGGTCCCCGACGCGACGTCCCGGTGCCGTACAGCGGGTCACCTGCGACCGGATGCCCGATCGCATCGAGATGGACCCGGATCTGATGCGTCCGTCCGGTCACGAGATCCAACTCGAGCAGCGTCCAGCGCGGAAAGCGTTCGCGAACGCGATACCCGGTCGTCGATGCGCGCCCGTCCGGGACGACCGCCATCCGCGTCCGATGTTTCGGATCACGGCCGATCGGCGCCTCGATGCGCCCCACGGCGGCCGCGACGTTCCCGGCGACCAACGCGAGGTAGGTCTTGCGGACCCGGCGCGCCTTGAGCTGCGCCATCAGCGACTGCTGCGCCCCGTCGTGCTTGGCGACCATCAGCAGACCGCTGGTGTCACGGTCGAGCCGGTGGACGATCCCTGGTCGCGCGACGCCGGCGATCCCGCCGTACTCCGCTGCTCCGGAACGGGCAAGGAGGGCGTTGACCAGCGTGTCGCCGTCGTGGTGACCGGGTGATGGGTGGACCACGAGACCCGCGGGCTTGTCGACGATCAGCAGGTCCGCGTCCTCGTAGACAACGCTGAGCTCGATGTCCGGGGCCGGCGCGAGATCGAGCTCGATGGGCTTCGGGACGTCCAGGCGGACCTCACTGCCGGCGGCGACGAGCGCATTGGCGCGGACCGGGACGCCATCGACGGTGAGACGACCGTCACTGATCAGCTTCTGGACGTGACTCCGGGAGAGACCCGTCGCGTCTGCGACGAACCGGTCGATCCGCCCGGCGGTTCCATCGGGGACCCGCACGGTCCGGATGCCCGGCGCGACCGGCGCTTCAGGCACCCGGCGTCTCCGAGCCCTGGGAGCCTCTGTCACCCGTCATGAGGAAGGCACTGAGCAGGAGCAACAGGATCGCGAGGCTGATCGCGGAGTCGGCGATGTTGAACGTGTAGAACCGCAAGTTGCCGATACCGACATCGACGAAGTCGACGACGTAGCCGATTCGGAACCGGTCGGCCATATTCCCGAGCGCGCCACCCAGCAGCAGCCCGAGCGCAACAGACAGCAGCGTGTTCCGTCCAGAGGCGTGGTGGAACCAGACGATCGCCCCGACGACGCCGACCGAGACGATCGCGAAGAACAGCGCCTGGTCGTGGAAGAGCCCGAACAACGCGCCGGTGTTCTTCGAATGGATAAGGCGCACGTAGTCGCCGATGACCTGGACCTGCTCGCCGGGCGACAGGAACGACACGAGCCACGCCTTGGCCAGCTGGTCGAGGACGAAGACCGCCGCAGCGATCCCGATGAAGATCGGCCAGCGCGCCCGTCCTCGGCCCGTAGCCCTGGCGGCGCCTGCGGTGACCGTGCTCAACCGAGCCTCCGAAGGGCGATGCTCACGGGCTCGGCGTCAAGGGTGACCGCCGCGCGGTGCGCGTCAGCGGGGGGCTCGCCGTGGCGGAGCTCGGCAAGCGTGTCGTCGGCGACGGGTGGTAGGAATGCGGCGACGGCCTCGGGCAGGCCGACCACCCACAGCTCGATCCGGTCGTCGAGCTCGAGCTCCGCATCGCGCCGCAGCTCCTGGATCGCGCGGGCGAGCTCGCGCGCATCGCCTTCCGCGCGGAGGGCATCGGTCAGGGCGGTGTCGAGGACCATCACGAGCCCATCATCCTCCGCCACGGCCGTTCCTGGTCGCGGGGTGGCCTGGATGTCGACCTCGTCGGCGGCGAGTGTCTGACCCGCGATGCTCACGGATCCATCGTCGAGGAACGTGACCTCGCCGTCGCGCGCCGCGGCCATCACAGACGGGATCGCCGAACCGAGCCGCTTGCCCACCTTCGGCAGGAGGACCTTCACCCGCCGGTCGACGAGCTCGGAGTCGTCACGGATGAGCGTGACGTCCTTGAGGTTGCCCTCGCGAGCGATGACGTCGATCAGACCCTGCGACGCGAGGGCCGACCCATCGCCGCCGCCGGGGAGTGCCAGCCAGCCCCGCGCGAGCGGCTGGCGGGTCTTGATGCCCGCCTGACCGCGGAGCCCGCGGATCAGCTCGACGGCCCGTCGGGCGATCTCGACCGATGATTCGAGCTGTGCGTCCCGGTAGCCGGCGAGCTCGTCCGCGGGCCATCGGGTCAGGTGCACGCTGTCGGGCGCGCTCGCATCCACCGTCGTGACGAGGTTGCCGTACATCGCGTCGGAAAGGAACGGCAGGATCGGCGCGAGCATCCGCGAGGTCGCGACCAGGGTCTCGTGCAGGGTCGCGAACGCGGCGGCGCGGTCGGCGGTGTCGTCGGCACGCGAGAACCGGCGGCGGTTGAGCCGTAGATACCAGGTCGACAGGTCGTCGATGAAGCTCGACAGGGCGCGTGTCGCACCGACGGCATCGACGTCGCGCAGGCGCGCTTCGACCACCTCGGACGTGCCTGCCGCTCGCGACAGGATCCACGCATCGACCGACGGTCGCTCCGCGACCGGTGGAGCCGACCCATCGGGCGTCCAGCCGGCAAGCCGGGCATAGGTCACGAAGAACGCGTAGACATTCCACAGGATGAGCAGCTCGCGGCGCGCCTCGTCGGCCGCGTGCCAGCCGAAGAGGATGTTCTCCTCGGGCCGCGCCTTGGCGAACATCCAGCGCATGACGTCGACGCCCATCCGCTCGGCCGCCTCGTCGAAGTCGATCGCGTTGCCCCAGCTCTTGTGCATCGGGCGGCCGTCCTCGCCATAGACGAGGGCGTAGCCGAAGATCGTCTTGAACGGCTCCTTGCGGACGAGGACCGTGGACATCGCGAGCATCGAGTAGAACCAGTTCCGGAACTGCCCGGGGAAGCTCTCGGTGATGAAGTCGGCCGGGAACCACGTCGCCCAGTAGTCGGGCTCCTCGCGGTAGTGGAGCGTCGAGAACGGGACGATCCCGGCGTCGAGCCAGGGATTACCGACGTCCTTGATCCGATCGACCGGCTGGCCGCAGTTCGGGCAGGCGATCTTGACCTCGTCGACCCATGGTCGATGCGGGGTGTGGCCCTCGAACCGGTCCCAGCCCTCGATCGCGCGTTGCTGCAGCTCCTCGCGACCACCGATCACCTCGATCGTGCCGCAGGCCGAGCAGTCGTAGATCGGCAGCGCCAGCCCCCAGTAGCGCTTCTTGCTGATCATCCAGTCGTGCATGTTGCGGAGCCAGTCGAGCTCCCGCTCATAGCCGAAATCGGGGATCCAGCGGATCTTGTCGACGACTTCCATGATCTGGTAGCGAAGACTCCGGTCGACCTGCTCGGCGGTGAGCGTCTCGCGCGGCTGGTCGTAGACCTCGCCCATGCTGATGTACCACTCGTCGACCAGCCGGAAGACCAGCGGCGTCCCGCACCGCCAGCAATGCGGGTACCGGTGGTGGTACGCCTCGAGCCGGTAGAAACGGTCCGTGTCCTTGAGGTGCTCGACGATCGGATCGGTCACGTCGCGCACGTCGCGATGGCTGAGCGACCCGAACCCATCGAGGAAGATGCCGGAGTCATCGATCGGCGCGATGACCGGGAGCCCGAGCGACTTGCCGAGCTGGAAGTCCTCGGCGCCGCAGCCGGGCGCGATGTGGACGATGCCAGTGCCCTCGTCCTCGCCGACCTCGTCCCAGGGCACGACGCGGTGCTCGTAGCCGTCCTTCTCGAACGTCGAGCGGACCACCGGTAGCTCGTCGAACGGTCCCTCGTAGCGCCAGCCGACGAGGTCGGCGCCTGGGCGTTCCTCGAGGACCTGGAACGGACCCTGGAGCGCCGACTTCAGGGTCCCCTTCCCGAGCCAGTACAGGTCGTCACCCTGGCGGACCTTGACGTAGCGCAACTCCTCGCCGACCGCCGCGGCGACATTCGACGTGAGCGTCCACGGGGTCGTCGTCCAGACGAGGAGCGCCTCGCCGGGCCGGTCGACGAGCGGGAGCTTGACGGTCAGCCCCGGATCCTCACGATCCTGGTAGCCCTCGTTCATCTCCATCTGCGAGATGCCGGTCCCGCAGCGAGCGCACCACGGCATCGTGTCGTGGCCCTTGTACAGCCAGCCTCGCCGATGGCATTCGGCGAGCCAGCCCCAGATCAGGTCGTTGTTCTCGTTGCTGAACGTGAAGTAGCTGCCGCCGATCTCGGGCAACCCGAGGCGGCCGACCAGCATCTCCACGGTGTCCGTCACCGGCCCATCGGCGCCTTCGACGGTCGTCACCGCGCCCGGGTCGGAGCCGAGCAAGTCACCGAGCCGCCGCAGCTCGGCGGGGTCGTTCCAGTCCATCCACATCCCGAGCCGTATCGACTGCTCCGTCTGACGGGCGGCGAACGACAGCACGCGCTGCTTGCAGAGCGTGACGAAGCGATCGATGCCGAACGCTTCGATGTCGCGCTTCGATGTGAAGCCGAGATCGCGCTCGACGTTCACCTCGACCCACAGGCCCTGGCAGTCGAACCCGTTCTGGTACCGCTCGTCCTCACCGAGCATCGCGTGGAAGCGCTGGTACAGGTCCTTGTACGCGCGACCCCAGGCGTGATGGACGCCCATCGGGTTGTTGGCGGTGATCGGCCCGTCGAGGAAGCTCCAGCGCGGCCCACCGGCGTTCTGCGCCCTCAGCCGGGCGAACGTCCGACGCTCACGCCACGTCTCGAGCAACTCGTGTTCCTGGGCGACCAGATCGGGCTTCGAGGTGACGGATCGGAACATGCAACTCCGGGCTTGGCGCGAGGGCTGGGCGCAGGGAACGAGCGGCCGAGGATCGACCGGAAGGCCCCGAGAACGAGTCCGAGTATCCTACGCGCGATGCAGAACCCGCAGGAGGCGCGACCGCGCGCCAGGTCGCCTTTCACGGCGGCATTCCTGTCCCTGATCTTCCCCGGCCTGGGCCACGCGTATGCCGGTGCGCCGACGCGCGCCCTGCTGTTCGCCACGCCCCCGATCCTGCTCATCGCGCTGACCGGCGGGATCGTGATCCGGATGGGTCAGTTCCAGCTCCTCGGCGCGTTCCTGCAGCTGGTCGGCGCGATCTTCGCGTTCAACCTCATCGCGCTCGTCTATCGGCTCATCGCGATCGTCGATGCCTACCGGGTGACCGAGTATCTGAACGCCTACGCAGCCTCCGGCGACGGTCGGCTCGGGAAGGCACGGATGCCGAAGAACCCGCTCTCGCTGGCGGGTCTCGCGGCGGTGATCCTCGTGATGGGCAGCGCGCATGTGGTCGTCGCCCGATACGACCTGCTCGCCCAGGACGCGCTGGGGAGCTGCATCTTCGTCGATGAAGGCAGCGACGCCGGCTGCGACACCGCGGACGCATCGCCGACGCCGGTCGACACTGGGGAAGTCAACCCCACCGACACGCCGACGGACGCGCCGACCCCCGATCCATCGCTCGCCGGTACGCCCGTCCCGAGCGTCGACATCCCGCCATGGGACGGCAAGGAGCGGCTGAACATCCTGCTCATCGGCTCCGACGAGCAGCGCGGCGGTCACAACACCGACACGATGATCGTGGTCTCCGTCGACCCCGTCACCAAGCAGGTCGCGATGTTCAGCCTGCCACGCGATACGGTCGACGTCCCCGTCCCGCCTGGCCCGGCGCAGCGCGTCTGGGGCCGCGACTACGGCCAGAAGATCAACTCGTTCTTCGCCAACAACCGGCGCCGGTCCGACCTCTGGCCAGGCAACGACCGGACTCGCGGCTACAACGCCCTCAAATCGATCCTCGGCGAGCTCTATGACCTGAAGATCCGCTACTTCGTCGAGGTCAACTTCGACGGCTTCAAGAAGTTGGTCGACGCGGTCGGTGGCGTGACGATCAATGTCCAGGTCCCGGTGAGCGATGACGAGTTCCCGGGGACCGATGGACGTACCCAGCGCCTCTACATCCCCAGCGGCCTCCAGCACATGGATGGCGATCAGGCGCTGCGATACGCGCGTTCCCGGCACACCTCGACCGACTTCGACCGTGGCGCCCGCCAGCAGCGCGTCTTGCTCTCGCTCCGCCAGCAGATGGATCCGCAGGCGCTCATCCCGAAGCTGCCCGACCTCGTCGCCGCCTTGAAGTCGACCGTCCGGACGGACATCCCGGTGAGCCAGCTCGACGAACTGCTCGGGCTTGCGTCACAGGTCGACACGGCGAACATCCGCTCGTACGTCTTCGCGCCGCCCCTCTACTCCTACGACACCTGCGCGGACGCACGCGGCTGCATCGTCGTGCCGAACATCGCCAGGATCAAGCAGGCGGTCAAGAACGCCTTCTCGGCCGATCCGCGGGACGAGGCGCTCCGTCAGTCGCTCGCGGGCGAGGGCGGCCACCTTTGGGTGCTCAATGGCACGTCCGACTCGACTCGGGGACCGGCGTTGTCCGCCTATCTCGAATACCACGGTCTCGCGGCATCCGCTCCACGAGGGCGCCCGAAGGGATCGGTCCCCTCCGATACCGTGATCACCGTCTACAACGGCGCCGAGGAAAAGCTCGCGGCCACGATCGCCTACCTTGAGAAGACGTTCGACGTCCAAGTCAAGACGAAGACCGATCCGACGATCCCTGTCGACGTCGTGATCACCGTCGGGCGGAACACGCCGAACCTCCAGGCGCCGCCCTCGTCCTGACCAGCCCGCGCCTGAGCGCGGGCGCCACGAGCTCTACTCGATCGGTGTGAGCCAGTGCTGGTACGCCGGCAGCTGCCCCCGGACCGCCTCGAAGTAGCGGTCGCGCACGAGCCGGGCGATCGGGCCGATGCTGCCTGACCCGACCGGCCGGTGGTCGACCTCGATGACCGGCGAGACCTGGACGCCGGTGCCACAGACGAAGATCTCGTCCGCGACGTAGAGCTCGGACCGGTCGATCGACCGCTCCGCGGTCGGGATCCCCTCGTTCTGCATCAGCTCGACGAGTGCCTTGCGCGTGACACCCTCGAGTAGGTCGTCGCTCACGGGTGGGGTCAGCGCGACGCCGTCGCGAACCACGAAGACGTTCGCAGCCGACGATTCGTTGACGTGGCCGCCCGCCGTCAGGACGATGGCCTCGTCGAAGCCGTTGAGTTCGGCTTCTGACTTCTGGAACGCCATGTTCACGTAGCCACCGACGATCTTGCCGCGGGCCGGAAGCGCCTCGTCCGCGTTCCGCCGCCAGGACGACGTCATCAGGCGCACGCCGTTGGCCGTATCGATGTAGTTCCCGAATGGCAACGTGATGATGTACAGCTCGTTGTCGAGATCGTGCAGCCGGACGCCGATAGCCTTGGTCGACTTGTAGAAGGACGGGCGGATGTAGACGTCCTCGCGGAAGCCGTTCCGCCGGACCGTCTCCAGGATGAGCCGAGTCAGCTCGTCGACTGACGGGATGTCCTTCATCAGCAGGATCCGGCACGACTGGCGGATGCGCTCGACGTGCTCGCGGACCTTCAGCCCGTAGAGCCGTTCCTGGTCGGCGTTCCAGTAGGCGCGGATGCCCTCGAACGTGGCCGTCCCATACATGAACGCGTGGGTCATGATGCTGACCTTGGCGTCCCGCATCGGGACGAAGTCGCCCTCGAAATAGCAGATGAGGTCGTCCAGGCTCCCGGGGGTCGGGGCGTGGTGCGTCGAGGGGGCGGGCGTCGCTCCCGCGCTGCCGGATGTCGTCTCGGTCGTCATGCGGCGCACTCCTGCGTGACGGCGCGATGCGCTCGCGCTGGGACTTGCAAGGTGGCCGAGTATACCGTCCCGGCCGAGGAGCCCAGCCGGCTCGACCCGGCCGCTCAGCCCGTGACGATCGCCGTCACGATGCTCAGCGCGATCACGCCCACGATCGCGACCGCGACGAGGACCATCTGGCGCTCGCCGACCTGGGCGAACCCGACGGCCGCGGCGATCACCCGGGTGATCGGCGTCGCGATCACGGTGATCAGGCCGAGCCACAGGAAGCCGGCCGGCTGGAGCGATGTCACATCGGCCACGATCGTCGAGAGGTCCAGACGCGGGCCGCCGCTGAGCGGCGAGATCCCCTCGACCAGCATCAGCAGCACCCCGATGAACAGCAGGGCTCCGGCGACGTACGTGACGGCGATGAGGAGCCGGCCGATCGATCGGTCGAAGGAGGTCATGCGACGACCTTCATCAGCATCTCGAACGCCGTGTAGAGCAACACGGCGACGAACAGGAAGCGGAGCACACGTACGTCGACGCGGTGCGAGATCCGCGAACCGATGCTCGCGCCGAGGAACACGCCGATGACCGTCGGGCCCGCGACGTACGGATCGACGCCGCCATGGATCACGTAGATCACCGCGCTCGCGGCCGCGGTGATGCCGACCATGAGGTTGCTCGTTGCGGTGGCGACCCGTAGCGGGACGCCCATGCCGAGGTGCATCAGGGGCACCTTGACGATGCCACCACCGACCCCCAGCAGCGCGGAAAGGACCCCGGCACCGGTCGCCCCGACGACGCCGAGGCGCATGTTCCGGACCTCGTACGTCTCCGGCTCGCCTGGAGGCCCGGCCGGTGCGGCCGGCGTTCGAGCGCGGAGCATCGACACGGCGACGTAGATCAACAGCCCGGCGAAGAGCAACGCGAGCAGGCGTTCGGCGAGAAGGAACGCGATCGAGCCCCCGATGAGCGCACCGATCGCCGTGAACAGCTCGAGGCGCATGCCGAGCCGAAGGTCGGCCGTGTGCCGTTCGAGGTAGACCCCGGCGGCCACGCTGCTGGTCATGATCACGCTGACCAGCGAGACTCCGACGGCCTCGCGCAGCTCGAGCCCGAAGACGAGCGTGAGCAACGGGACGATGAGCACCCCGCCGCCGAGTCCGAGCAGCGAACCGAAGACGCCGGCGGCAGTGCCGCCGGCGATCATCAGGAGCGCGACCGCCATGTCAGGTCAGCCGGGTGAGTGCGGGCGCGGAGAGCGAGGGGCGGACGAGCTCGACGCGACGCGCCCCGGGGGCTATGGGCGGAGGTGCTGGGGCGCGTACGGGAGCAGCGCGACGTGGCGTGCGCGCTTGAGGGCCACGGCCAGCTCACGCTGGTGCCCGGCGCACGTTCCCGTCTTGCGGCGCGGCTCGATCTTGGCGCGCTCCGAGAGATAGCGGCGGAGGCGGTTGACCTCCTTGTAGTCGATCAGCGTCGTCTTGTCCGCGCAGAACGCACACACCTTGCGGCGACGTCGGTCGCGGTAGAAGTCATCGCGCTTGCGCGATCGGGGGCTTGGCATCTGTCAGTGGTTCTCCGGATGTGCCGTCAGAACGGCAGGTCGTCGAGATCGGTGTCGTCGGACGGCGCGCGCTGCGGGCGGACGCCGCCACCGGCGGGCACGGCACTCTGGTCGGGCTGGGCGTTGAACGAGCCGTCCTCGTCGCGCGGTCGGCGCTCGAGGTTGACGATCGAGTCGGCGGTGATCTCCAGGGAGGTCCGGGTCTGGCCGTCGCGGCCCTCGAACTGGCGGGTCTTGAAGCGACCCTCCACGAAGACCTTGTTGCCCTTGCGCAGCGTCTCCGCCATGCGCTCGGCGCGATCGCCCCAGACGCTGACGCGGAACCAGTCGGTCTCCTCGACCCACTCCCCGGTCTGCTGGTTCTTGGTGCTCTGATTGACGGCAACGTTGAACTGCGTCACCGCTCGGTTGCTGGGCGTGTACCGCATCTCGGGATCCGACCCGAGGTTGCCGATGATCATCACCTTGCACAGGGCCATCGTCGGGCTCTCCCCTTAGTCGATGGCGGCCGGAGCCGCCTCGCTCTCGTCCTCGCCGATCCGCTCGCGACCGTCGTCCTCGTCCTCCTCGTCGATACCCGAGGGGAGGTCGTTGTCGTCGGTCTCCTCGACGTCATCGCCATCCTCGCGCCGAGAGGTCTTCGCCGGGCGCTCGTCGCGCGTCACCAGGTGCCGCAGGACCTCCTCGGTGATGAGGAGACCGTGCTCCAGCTCGACGATCGCATCGCCGGGCGCCTGGAACAGGATGATGTGGTACGAGCCCTCGCGGTAGCGGTCGATCGGATACGCGAGCCGACGCCGGCCCCACGGGGCCACCTTGGTGATCTGTCCGCCCGCCGAGGTGATCTGGCGGGTAGTGCGGTCGATGACCGCCTGGCTCCGATCGTCCGGGACATCCGGGCGGAGCACGAGCATGAGTTCGTAACGGCGCATAAGCGCAGCGACTCCTTCCAATGGGGTTGCCCCGTTGACGACCGACATGCGGATCCGGCACGGAGCGGAAAGGAAACGGCGCTAGTCTAGCAGGCTCGACCGGCTGACACGTACGGCAGCGGACCGGGCGCGATGTATCCTCTGCCAGTTTCCCAGCCGACACCCCCGGGGAGAACCATTGCCCGCCAGCACGATCCTCGTCCTCGAGACCGCCGCGACCGGCGACGCCTCGCTCGCACCGATCCTGACCAATGCCGGGTACACGGTGACCCAGACCTCCGACCCCGCGGAGGCGATCGCCCAGGTCGTCGAGCACCAGCTCGTCGCCATCGACGTCGGGTCCGGCATCGCCGGGCAGACCGGCTTCGAGCTATGCCACCAGGTCCGGGCCACACCCACCAAGGTGTCCATACCGATCCTCTGCGTCGCCGCGACCGATGACGTCGAGGAGCGCATCAGCTTCCTCGAGGCAGGCGCGGACGATGTCGTCGCGCGGCCGTTCGATGCGCGCGAGGTCGAGGCCCGGGTCGAGGCGCTGCTCCTCCGCTTCCAACGCTCGAAGGACCTCGCGCCTGTCGTGTCGCCCGACGGTCTGATCGTCACCAATCATCACTGCGCTTTCGGATCGGTGCAGCACAACTCAACGCCGCAGCGCGATCTCATCGCCAACGGGTTTCTGGCGCGGGCGCGCGACGAAGAATTGCCCGCCGCGCCGGGCACGAAGGTCTGGGTCACGACGAAGATCGAAGACGTCACCGCGCGCATGAGCGGAAGCATCGACGACGAAACCGGCGACGCGGAGCGGGCGCGGATGCTGGACCGCCGAGAGAAGGAGCTCGTCGCCGAATGCGAGAAGCGGGGCGGCGTGCGCTGCAGCGTGGCCTCGTTCTTCGAAGGCTCGCAGTACCTCCGCACGACGCGCATGGAGCTGAGCGACGTCCGCCTGGTCTACGCGCCGCCGGAGATGGTCGGCGACTTCGGCGGCGAGATCGACAACTTCGAATGGCCGCGCCATACCGGCGACTTCGCCTTCCTCCGCGCGTATGCCGGCGGCAAACCGT
>Ga0207648_10001807_pt1 | contig 23447 bp, 18 predicted proteins | sample KBSMisM32_FD_184310 | JGI IMG/M metagenome (GOLD analysis project Ga0207648, IMG submission 184310) | Miscanthus rhizosphere microbial communities from Kellogg Biological Station, Michigan, USA - KBS Miscanthus M3-2 (SPAdes) (version 2) | ecosystem: Host-associated > Plants > Roots >...
AACAAGTCGGTATTCGCAAGTGTGTTAGTTGCAAACCCTGTAATGATTTTTCCCTCTGCATCCGCTAGATACTGGCAGGTATATTGGCCGGTAATGTTTCCCTGAAACGTTATCTATTCTTCTTTATCCCACGTAATTCCTGCTACTATTATTTCCATACCTGAAAGATCACCGCACTTATTGGTGCAATCATTACACCAATAACTTCATAAAAAGAGATATTTTAATTTAATTTTATTCATGCAGTTTAATAGACAGTCGCTCATTTCTATTTTTAGTATACTCTTTATAGTAATAGTTTGGGGTAGCGCCTCAACGGTTACAAAACTTGCGGTTGAAGATGTTCCGCCATATACCTTTGCTTTTTTACGGAATCTTGTTGGTTCAATAGGTTTTCTTCCGTTTTATTTTTATCTGCGTAAAAGAAACAGGCAGGAAATAAGTGGTGCACCTGTAAAAAAAATGATCTGGCTCGGACTTACCGGTATTACATTCTTTTACCTGTTTTTCAATACCGGGATTTATTATACTACTGCTGCCATTGGAGCTTTGATTCAGGGTTTTATTCCTGTAGCGATTATTTTGCTGGCGGTGATTTTTTTAAAAGAGAGATTAAAGCTTTTACAGGCAACAGGTATTCTTATTTCCCTGGGCGGCGTAATTATGATTGGCTTTACCCCTATGATCAGTGAAGCTCGCAACGCCATACTCGGAAATATTTTGATCATTTTTGCAGTTATTTCATGGGGCGCTTATACCACCATCTCCAAAAGTATGCAACAATATAATCCAGTATATTTAGCTATCATGAGTATCTGGATCGGTACAATCGGGCTTATACCCCCGGTTATATATGAATTATGTACACAGGAACTACCAGTAATATCGACGAATGGGTGGCTATCGATCATATATCTTGGTTTATTCTCATCAACCATTTGTTATATTCTCTACAACCGAATACTGAAAATATTGCCTGCAGTACAGGTAGGAAATTTCATGAACCTTGATCCTCTTTGCGGTGCTATCATTGCTGTTATATTCCTCGATGATCGTGTTACGGTATGGCAAATAACCGGCACTATACTGGTATTGATTGGAGTAGCGCTTACCTCAAGAAAAAGGACATAACGGCAAATGCTCCGGAGAATCTGCTGGTGGTGTATAGCCTATATCAGGATGGATTAAGCTCATCCAAAGTTTCTTATCAATTGTTTTTAGAGCTTTCAGCAAAAGTTTCCCAAGTTCTTCTGCATTCGCAGCCCCGGTCAGCAATTGCCCGCAGGACGTTTGGCCTGTTAACCACCACACTGCTCATATCATAATGAAATAGTTGCCGTACCTTATCTGCAACTGCGACGTCGTTCACGTAATATTGGTTGTTAATGAACAATGCCGTATTTCCATCGCCTTTTATCCCGCCGTTGGCCGGGTCTGCTTCTCCATGGGGCAATGTGGAACTACTTAAGTATTTGAATTGACAAATAATGATTTATTTCGGGCTTTAAAGAGGATAGCTTGTTTAGCTTGGGCTTTCTACAAAGCCCCACCCAGACCATCAACAGCGCTTCACAAAAAAATAGCCGATAGTTGTAAGTATGGCTTGGCAATGCGTTGCCATTAGCGGTCATGTTATAGCAACAACTCCACCTGTCTAAGCAGGACTATCAATACTTGTCGCAATTAGCCCTATAATTGCCGCAATACCCTGCAAGCCGCTTATTATTATTGCCGACATTTGCCTTTCCCAACTGAGTCGTTCAGGTGGGTATCGTAACTCAACGAATTTGAAAAAGCTTTTTAAACAAATAAAAAAAGGAGAAGAAATATGAGAAAAATAATCGTGCAATCATTTATTACATTGGACGGGGTGATGCAGGCTCCGGGCGGACCTGACGAAGATGCGTCAGGCGGCTTTAAATATGGTGGCTGGGTTGCACCATTTTTTGCCGAAGCCGACGAAGCGGCTGGTGATTTTATGGCAAAATGGATGAAATCTACAGATATCCTTTTGGGCACGAGCCGCTAACAAGCACCCTAACGAACTCTAACAGTTGTTGCATCCATAGGCACATTGCAAGCAACGGAAAATAATATTTTAACTCAGTAATTAAATTATGTCAAAAGAACTTTTTGGGAAAATTGCATTAGTAACAGGTAGCAGCCGTGGAATTGGACGCGCAATTGCGGAAGGTTTAGCCAAACAAGGTGCTACAGTCGTAATCAATTTTATATCAGATAAGGAGGCAGCAGACGAAACTGTAAAAGCTATCACAAATGCTGGCGGCAAGGCTATTTCTATTCAAGCTGATGTTTCAAAGGTTAAAGAAATTAAAAGACTGTTTGATGAAGCGGAACAGGCTTTAGGAAAATTGCATATAGTAGTATCCAATGCAGGAACAGCAGTTATCAAACCTTTCATTGAAGTAACAGAAGCAGATTACGACAAGGTTTTTAATACAAATGCTAAAGGAGTATTCTTTACAATGCAGGAAGCAGGAAAACGTATTGAAGAAAAAGGACGGATTATTGTAATCTCAACCGGTGGTGTAAAAATGCTAATCCCCGGAAATGCACTTTATCTGGGCAGCAAAGGAACGATTAATCAATTAGTGCGTACAATGGCACAAGAATTGGGGCACCGCAATATTACTGTTAATGCTGTGTTGCCCGGCTATACCAATACTGATTTGTTGCCAGATAGGGACCGCAAAGTTGCGGCTGATGCATCACCTTTCAAACGAGTAGGCGAGCCTGAAGACATAGCCGCCGCCGCAGTTTTTTTAGCAAGTGATGAAGCTCGTTGGATAACCGGTCAGGAGATAGGGGTTGGCGGTGGTGTATTTTAGTTTTTAAGAAATTAGTAGATTAGTTTTCTGGACATTTTAAGCGTACCAATACATAATATATGGGTCTGCACTTGACAGTTCAGTTTTAATTTTGCTACATGGAAAACTCCGTCGATAGCTTACAAAAACTACTGATGCAACTCGCCGGTGTGTTGCCGCAAGATGCGTTACCACTTCTCAATCTTACCCGAGTGGTAAACATTGACGCCCAGGACATATATATCCGCGAAGGAGAAAGTAGCCGCAAAGTCGCCTTCATCCAACAGGGTATAATTCGCGCGTACTGCATAAATGACAGTGGCGATGAATTCACCTTATTTCTGCGCTGGGAAGGACAGATCATTGCTTCTCATGACTCAATCATAAACCATCAACCATCCCGCTTCATTTACCGGGCGCTGGAGCCGGTGAGTTTATTAGAGATTGATTACGATGTTCTTGAAAAAACATTGAAAATGCAACCCGAATATGAACCACTGCGTACTTTTTTCCTTATGAGAATGTTATCTGATAGCCTTAAAGGAATTGAAGCTTTCGTAACGCAATCACCGGAAGAACGATATTGTAATCTTATCGCCGAACGTTTCGATCTGGTCAACCGGGTACCTGATAAATATATCGCTTCGATGCTGGGAATCACCCCTGTATCTCTAAGCCGGATCCGCAGTAGGATCAACAAAAAAAGAAAATTATAGCCTGCTTATTATCTTTTGTTAATTAATTTGCTCAGATCGCATTTTAATTTTATGATCAAATTCATTCATATATGGATGCGATCATAAATATATTCTTTAAGATTTGGGGTATGTCATTGGTTAGGTATTTCGTTCTTGCCGGAATACCGTTTATATTATTCTACCGGCTGCTGCCATCAAAATTCAGGCGTTTCAAAATACAGCCCCGTTCCGCCTCTGCAAAAGATTTCTGGCGTGAGATATTGTATTCAATCCTCAGCGTTTCGATCTTTACGCTGTATGCCTTTGTAATACTTTTTACACCTTTGCGCCAGTATACGAAGGTATATAACCAGGTAAGCGATTATTCTGCTATATATATATTTATAAGCCTGGTGTTGAGTTTAATTATCCATGATACCTATTTTTACTGGATGCATCGCTTACTGCATCAGAGGCGTTTGTTTACAGCGGTTCACCTCGTGCATCACAAAAGCAATAATCCTTCGCCCTGGACATCTTATAGTTTTCATCTGTTTGAGGGCTTTACAGAAGGCTTCATCTTATTGATACTGGTTTTTATTTTACCCATGCATCCCATAACCATCATCTTGTTTACGGTAACGGGGTTCATCATCAATGTATACGGACATCTGGGCTATGAAATTTTACCAAAATCGTTTCGCCATTCCTGGCTGTTTAACGTCCTGAACACTTCGGTGCATCACAATCTTCACCATAGCAAGTTCAAAGGAAATTACGGTCTTTATTTTCGTATATGGGATCGGCTAATGGGAACCGAGCATCCTGACTATGTTAAGGAATACGATAAGCTGCAAAAGCAACGTTTTGGCTAATTAATTGCCATACAACATATCTAAAATCCCTTCATTCCTGATAATCAACATCCCCTGTCGGTCCTCGGTAATACCTTCCTGCAAACGATAGGTATATTTCGGTCGATTACCGTCCATAATAGTGGGCATATACATGAACCTGATATTATCTAAAGGTTTCAATGCTTCAGCTACTTCTATGATGTGGGTGGAAACGATAAACAAACATTCTTTGTAATCTGCAAATCCTTCCGTCACCGCCAGCGTGCCATCGTATGCATCTTTTACATTCGTACCTTTGAACAATTCATCAAACATAAGTAACAAACTTTTACCGGTGGCAGCTGCCTTTGCAGCCTGTTTTACCCGTATCACCTCGGCATAAAAATGACTGTACCCCAAACCAATATTGTCAGCTACATTAATGGAAGAATACAAGCCTTCCCGCACAGAAAATATCATTCTGGATGCAGCAACCGGAAAGCCGATGTGCGCCAGGTACAAAGAAATGCCTATCGATTTCATAAAAGTAGACTTCCCCGCCATGTTTGCTCCTGTGAGAAATAATACATTACAGTTTCTCCCTAACCTGATATCATTGCCTACTGCTTTATCGATACAGGGATGCGAAAGGTTGGATGCCTCCAGCACATTTTCATTACGCGACAGTGCCTGCGCGTATACAAAACCCCTGGACCGGGCCACGTCACTTACAGTTATATATAAATCAGTTTCAAAAATAAACGACAGGATCACCTGCATTTGCTGATGAAGACGGCGCTTGAGAAGGTAGTCGTAATTAGCCAGTGTTTTCACTGGTATTGGACGATAAATATCAGTGTTGTATAATCTTTCTATCCGTTTATCCAGCAGAATCTGTTGAATAGCCGCAATTCGGCTGGAATACGGTCCCATTTGTTTTTGCATGGTTGCAACAAAGGCCTGGCATTTATGCAACGTAATGATTGTTGCCTGCAATCCCTGCATTATTTTTTTAAAGTGTACGTCCCTTGTTAAAGTGGCCAGTCCTTTTTTGATGAAAATGCCTGCGAGAGCAAAGACAGGATTACTGCCAGTGTCCATATCGAGGTACTCACGCATGAGCATTACCTGCTTCGGGTCAAAAGGAAAAGTCAGTTGTTGTTCCTGGAAAAAACGGAAGATGGCAATGCGATTATTAATGAGTTGTTCATCCATTAGCGGCTGATTGAACATTTTATCCAGTTCCTGTTCCCCTCCCCTTGTTTTGGTATGATTAAATAAATGATATACGGAGCCCTGCCTGAATTTTCCCGGCAGGTTCAGCTCTTCCAGCGTTTGTTTATCGGTTTCAAAAGACATGTTAGTGAGCGTATTTTTTTCCATTAGCCAATATATCCAGGATCCCTTCATTTCGGATAATGATCATACCGTGGCGGTCGTTTGTAATGCCTTTTTCCAGCGTATAAGAGTATTCGGGAACATGATTTTTCATACGCGTAGGCAGGTATACGAAATTTATATTGGATTTTTGTTGCAGGTCAGCACCCGCTTCTACAATATGTGAAGATATTATGAACATGCTATTCTGCATCCTTGCAAAACCTTCTATTACCGCCACAGTAGCCTCATGTGCATCTTTCACATTAGTGCCACGAAACAATTCATCAAACAAAATAAAAAAAGACTTTCCTGAACTCAACTCCGTAGCTATTTTTTTAACTCTTAATACTTCAGCATAAAAATGGCTGGCACCAATTCCGAGATTATCTGGAAGGTTGATCGTTGTATATAATCCATCCATCACTGAGAATTCCATAGATTTCGCCGCCACCGGAAAACCAATATGAGCCATATAAAGTGCGGAACTCAGCGAACGCAGAAAAGTAGATTTGCCAGCCATATTGGCTCCTGTCAAAAACATCACGTTTTTTGAAGTGCTCATGATGACATCGTTTCCTACCGGAGTTTCAAGCGCAGGGTGATAGACCTGTTCTATTTTCAACAGGCACAAGGATCTGTCCAAAGCCCTGGGAAAAACAAATTTTCTCTCCCGCGCTACCTGAGCTACCGACATGTATACGTCAAGAAAATAAATATGCCGCAGCAATTTTTCTATTTTATCTCTTTCGCTAACTCGAAATAGTGCATCAAATGCTGTAATAGCCCCATAAGATAATTTCTCTTTCGAATGATCTTTCAGCACGGGTTCAAAAACTTTTTGAGTAAGCAGGAATACAATAGCTTCACGGTCGGACTCGTAAGCACGCATCTGAAATAAAGACCGTTCTTCAATAAAAGATTTCGTACCCTGGATAAGTTCTATTACTGCGCTTACCCCGTTTTGTATTTCCTTTTCACTGAGGGTAGCGCGATTATTTCTGTTTTTTTCATTCCCCTCACTGTTAGCCAGGTATTTTTCCACCATGTCAAACAAAGCTACATTGTATGGAAAGGAAAGGTTTGAACTGGCAAAATCCTCAATTATTGAGCTGCGTGTGTTGATGGAGTCTTTTTCTGCCAATGGGTTTAGGAATAGTTGTTCAAGCATGGCTTCGCCGCCACGCGTATGTACCTGGTTATAGATACCATAGATACCTTCGCCCTTTTGTTTACCAAATATCCCGAGATCCAAAATGGTTTGTTCGTCGGTACGTAACATATTCATAGCAAAAGCTTATTGTCGTTTTCGCCTTATTAATAATATCGTTGCTGATAATAATATCAATCCTGGTAAAATCCACACATATACTATTCTTTGAACTTGCGCTCCGTTCTCACCTATGTTTAACAATATATCTTTGGGTGCAGGACGAAACATTAGAATGGGAAATTCATTACCGGTAATATAGCTATAGAGAGCTACGAGATAATCATAATTATTTTTGTAACGCATATTACTGGCAAAATCGGCATCGGCAAAAATTATAATGCGTTGTTCTTTATTATTGATGCGTCGGCTTAATTTTACTCCAGTTGTAAAACTGTTTTCCAATAAATCGCCCTCAGCGGGATTCATGGCCGGCAGTGTAGAATCGACTACCAAATTTCCCGCTTTCAACCAGGTCCTGCCAGGCCTGCTCCTCAGTAATGGCATCATGGTAAAAGAACTATCGGGTGTGCACGCAATTCCCATTACTCCTGGCATTAATATATTGGAAGTATCGCCATTTTTCAATGCCTGGTCTATTCTACCAAGCGTTTCAGTAAGCTGAATATTTGCTGCTGTAAGGTAAGGAGTCACTTTATCAGGAGTTTCATGATAACTCGGCTGAACCAATTGTCCGTTTATGAATTGCACTCCTACATTTTGAATAAGTGGATTGAGGACGGCTTGTTTCCCTGGTTCGCCAATTATGAACATATTCCCGCCAAGTTGTAAATAATTGTTCAGTTTTTTTTGAACAATATTACTCATATCCATTTTAGGATCAGCCAGTATCAATGCAGTGCAATTGGTGGGTATTTCCTGAGTGGCAAGGTTAAGCGAATCGATATTAAAGCCAATATTTACCAACGATGTTCGTTCTGTTTTCAATGTGGTGTAAAGAGCATATTGCCGCTCCGAAAATTTAAATATATTCCGTTCCAGTTCACCGGTGACAAAATAAACGGTGGGTATCTTATCAGGATGCAACAGCCGTTTGAAGACAGCTGCTACGTTTGTAAGGTCGGGCCACGGGTTATTGTAACTTGGATAGGTACGCAACAATTCAGAACGTCCACGATAAGTGAGCCGCATGATCAACCGGTAATCTTCCGGCTGCAGATTCACAATCTTACGTATCTCTTCCGGAGATTTGACTATCGAGATATCAAGGCCAAGTGCTTTTGCCCTGTCTTCGGCCCTTTTTCTCAGTGTTTGTCCCGATGATGAGTGTAAAAAAATGCTGTCATTTGTGTCGTAATAGTAAACGTATGAAAAATGGATTGCCGGTTTAAAACGGAGATAGGGTTCCCACATTTCTGCCATATAGGACACGTTTCTGGCTTCAGGTAAACCGTTAGAAACATCGCTTGAAAGTAAATTGCCATACAAGGTTACTTCCAGGGCAGTATCACCCATCTTCTGGATAAGATCCTGCATGGATTGCGGAATGGTATTCGTCTTTCCAGCCGTGGCATCGAGGTACAATGAAAGCTTCGGTCTTGAACTAAGATACCCCACTACCAATGTAATAACCAGTACGGCGAGATATCTTACCATTTTTACATACCATGGTCTGGCTTCCCTGCCTGATTTTAGTTTTACGATGGTGAAACCTACGAACATGAGGGCTACAACCACAAAATAAATTACGTCGCGGCTTACGATCAGTCCTTTCAACATCTTATTGGTTCGATCCTGAAGAGAAAGAAAATAGGTAAGATCACGAACTAAATCAAAACGCTGCCATAACCCTCCCACCAGGCTCAGCACGAAAATGATCACGAAAGTGCTCAGTGCAGCGATAATCTGGTAACCTGTTAACGACGACATGAAAAGACCGATAGATGAATAAGTGCAGGTAAGCAAATAAAAGCCCAAAGCAGCCGATAATAGCAGGCCATAGTCCACATGCTGGATATTGATGCAGGCAGTGATCATAAAAAACATCAATATTCCCACCAGCAAAAGGTTATAAAGTAAAATGCCAATATATTTTCCCATAACAATCTGCCGAATATTTACAGGAGCTGAATATAATAACATGGAAGAACCGCTGTGCGTTTCGCGACTGATAAGACCCATTGTGAGCACTGGTATAAAAAAGCATAAGTTCTGTAACACGTTCCCAAAAACATTTCCACTGATGAACAACCCGGCTGTCAAAGAGAAACTAAACCCTGTAAAAGTGGGACTGTTCTTCTGCATTATGTCCTGCCAATTGGCATAATAATAAAGTGGACTGCAATACAAAAAAGCGCATTGCACCATGAATACCAGTAGCACAAACCACGCAACGGGTGAATAGAACAGGTAACGCCACTCGTTTTTTGCTATTTGAAAGAGAATTTTCATGAATCATTTTTTAATGCCTATTGCCGTTTTCTTCTCACCAGCAAAACCGTAGCTATTATTAACAGGATGCCTGGCAATACCCATACATAAATAATATTTTGAACCGCTGCTCTTCGTGGGCCAAGAATAATTACATTGTCTTTGGCGACTGGCGAATTGGTATATACAGGAAAACGATTATACACAAGCCAACTGTACACAGAACGCACCATATCTGTCTGTAACCGAAGGTTGCTGGCAATATCTGCGTCGCCGTAAACCACGATCCGTTGTTCTTTGTTCTGCATCTGGCGCGTTAACTGAAGAGCAACATAAAACGAAGGTTTTGAAATATCTCCCTGCTCAGCACTGAATATGGGAGGTACAGAATCTGTAACAAGCGTTCCCACCTTTGACCATGTTTGGTTAGTCATTGTCAGCAATAAAGGTGTGACCTTAAAATCACTGTTGTGCAAAGATGAAATTCCTGCTACGCCCTGCAGCATTCCTGCTGTAGTATCCGGTGTTAAATCAGTAGTTAACCACCGTTTCCAAAACAGGAAACCCTGTTCATCTGCCATATCAAAGTAGGCAGGTTTCCAATACGGTATTATTTTATCGGGTGTTTCTCCGTCAGAAGGTTGCACCAATTGTCCATCAATGAGCATTAAACCCAGTTGCTGAAGTACAGGGTTGATTACGTTTTGCTTGCCAGGTTCGCCCAGTATAAACAGGTTGCGGCCTTGGTTAATATAGTTATGCAATTTTCCCAACACAGTGGCGCTAAGCTGCCTTTTCGGATCTGCAAGTACCAGCAACGCAATGTCCGCTGGTATATCCTGAGTTGCGAGGTTTAAAGTATCCAGATCGAAACCGAGGCTTGACAATGCCTGGACTTTTACTTCATAGGGCATCAATTTTGCGATAGAATGCCCATAATATTCGCGTTCACCCAACTTGTAAATACTCCGCTCCAGCTCGCCGCTTACAAATGCAATTTTGGGCATCCCATTACCAAGGAGCCGGTTGAAGGCGGCAATCAGATGCGGTTCTGTTGATCCCTGCGTTATATCCAATCCGGTAGCGCCGGGCAAAAAACGTAAAATAATACTCCGTCCTTTATATTTAATATTCGCGAACAGCGTATAATTTTCCGGATCATTCAAATCTATTTGTTTACGTATTTGTTCGGGTGATTTGAACATCGCAGAATCAACCTGCAATCCTTTGGCAACAAGCCCCGCAATTTGCTGAAGATTTTTCCCCGGGAAGGTTTTGTAATAAGAGCTGTCACCAGGCTGTATGGCATAAAAATATTCATACCTGAATTCAATATCTGATTTAACCCGGATATATGGCTCCCACAAGTCTAACCAGGCATTACGGGTTTTCGGCAAACCTGTTGCTGCATCTTTGGATAATAAATTGGTATATAGCGTTACTTCCAGCTTGCCATCGGTTAACTTATTTAAAATTTCCTGTGTGCGTGGATGAAGTGTATTTACCTTTGTTGAAGTAGTGTCCCAGTAGCCAACAAGATTGGGTCGCGCACCAACATAACCTATCATTAATCCCGACACGATGATGACAAGATATATTGCTGCTTTAGCATACCAGGGCTTGCTTTCTCTCCCCGCGCGTAACTTCATGATGGTAAATCCAATAAAAAGGTATATTATGACTAAGTAGTAAATAATGTCTTTGGTTCGGATCAGCCCCTTGATCATTTTTTCCGTACGGTCTCTTACAGACAGCAGCCAGGTAATGTCCCTGAAAAAATTATATTGTTGCCATAATTCTCCAATTGACATTAAGCCTAAAAGAATTGTAAAGCTGGCAATGGCCGCCACAATGGGATAAGAGGTGAGACCTGATGTAAAAAGACCGACGGCTGTTATGGCGCACATAAACAGATAAATCCCTAAGCTGGCAGAAAAGGTCTGCCAATAATCCAGATTTATGATATCGAAAAACCCGGATATGATAAAAATATTTGCGATAAGCAGCAAAAGCAGGTTGTAGGTCATAAGAGCGAGGTATTTGCCCAATACAATCTGCCAGGTGCTCACTGGTGAAGAATACAGTAACTTGTTAGTGCCATTATTGAATTCGCGACTGATAACACTCATGGTTAACAGTGGAACAAATAAATACAATTTTGATAATAAGGTTGAAAAATAAACCTGATATACGGAAGAGGTTACTGATTGCGTTAGCACTTTTGTAATACCAGGGCTGTTTTTCAGGGCCTCAGATGCAAACCCGGCAGAAGGCAGCATAATGCTCATGTATGTATACCCACACAATATCAGCAGTATAATAGCGAGGAACCATGCCACAGGCGAGTAAAAAATGTTACGTAGCTCGTTTTTCGCAATATGTATTAATGTTTTCATCGTTAAGCCGGTGCCTGGGTAGATAAATATTTAAATACGTCATCAAGCAATTCCTTATCCAGTTTGATCTCGCGCAAGCGCCAACCGCCTTCAACGGAAGCTGCAACCAGGGCGTCACTTACCTCTTCATGACTGTATTCGAAATGAATCCTGATCTGCTGATCATTTAAATAATCTACATCAGTTACACCCGGCACTTTCAGCAATACTTCCTTTTGTGGCGGGTTGTCCAGACGAACAAGTATGGCCTTCCCTTTGGAATAATTATTAAAGGCATCCATCGTATCGGCAAAAACGATGCGACCTCCCTCTATCATGATGATTTCACGACAAAGCAGGTTTATTTCCGAGAGGATATGCGAAGAAAGCAATACCGTATGCTCACGAGCAATTTCTCTTATCAGTTTACGTGCCTCTATCAATTGGTTCGGATCTAACCCATTGGTAGGTTCATCCATTACAACCAATTTTGGTTTGTGTATAATTGCTTGTGCAATACCCACGCGCTGCCTGTATCCACCAGAAAGATTTTTGATGAGCCTGTTGCTGAAATGATTAATACCACAGCGTTCCTTTACTTCATCTACTGCTGCTTTTATATTGCGCTTATCCATCAAACGCAGCTGAGCGCTATAGGTAAGAAACTCGTCAATGGTAAGGTCTGTATATAACGGTGGATTTTGCGGCAGGAAACCTATCTGCTTTTTGGCTTGTTCCGGTTCTTTTCGTAAATCGATACCATCTACAAATACTTCTCCCTGGGTTTGGCTAAGCACACCACAAATAATATTCATTGTAGTTGATTTACCAGCACCATTAGAGCCCAGTAAACCAATAATGCCCTTTTCCTCAATACTGATATCGATATCGCGTATAGCCCATGAGCTACTGTATTTGTGAGAGAGATTCGTTGTTTTTAGTATAATAGCCATTTTGTATCTGTTTGTACACTTCTTCGATTTCTGAATTTGTGTTCCTCTTATCTTCTTTGAAATATAAATCCCTCAATGGCTGTTTTGTACTATTTGAAAGAAAAAATAGTTGATAAAAAACAAAAAGCGCACTCATCAGTCCGACCGTTTGAATATGTTCTTTCATGGACTGAATGGCTTTGAACAAATGGTTCTTGACTGTATTGGGAGAAATGCTTAACTGGGAGGCAATTTCCTGTCGACTTAATCCCTGTTCACGGCTGAGGCGATATACGGCCTGCTGCTTTTGAGGAAGCTGCATATATGCGGTATCAAATGTGACTTGATTTTCTTTTCGCAACAAATGATCTTCTACATCGGTATGCCAGTTTTCCCTGCACGTATGTAATTGGATATAGAGGTTATCCCTTTTCGCTTTTTTTATATGTTTATAGGCGAGGTGTTTAGTTACGGTATACAACCACCCGCCGGTATTATAATTCAATACCTTGTCCCTGTTTTGCCAAAGTCGCAAAAAAGTTTCCTGCACGATGTCTTCCGCAGATTGTTGATGGTTCGTTATACGAATTGCGGTACGGATCAAGGTGTCATAATGCGATTGCACGATACCATTAAAGTAACGTTCATCTATCACCGGTATTTCATTCATTATTGAGGCAATTTAAATTTCATACCCGTCAGTATATTTCTCAAAACGTCAAACTTTTGAAGTACCGGTGGATAGTTTGCATACTGGGCTTTGAAATTAGCAGGGGTATTTGAGAATACCGCACGCAGGTAGGAATCCAAATCCCTCGATTTTTCCGGCGAATAAATTTTGTTGCCAGCTTTAACTGTAGTAATAAATCCAAAATCTTCAAATGTTTGAGTACCATCTGAAATTTGAGCTAATAGTACATGAAAGGGATCAAGCCAGGGTGATAATGATCTGGAAATAAAATAAAACTGATTTTCAAGTTCAGTGCTTTTTTGCGCTTCCAGTTTTTGAGTGGCAATCCTCGTCAACACAGACAGCACAAAAGAATTTCTGGTGGCGACGCTCATCGTATCGGTAATAACAGATCTTATGACAACTGTATTAAACCCTAACTGGGCGTCGCGTATGATTTTAGAACCCGGTGACGGCGTATATAAGGAATCTGTAAGAAATATACTCGGGAAAGGTGGAAGTACGGTCAGCAAATCGCTTTTCACCAGATTCAACATGCCCATAGACCGCCTGTTTTTAGGCAGCAACGTAAACGCAAGACTATTTGAGGGACCTGTGGAAGGACTGTAGTTTGCCATTAGTCTGATATAAAAATATTGAGGTATACCGGCGCTGTCCCCTACCTGTCTGCGCGCAATAGTGTCATTGTAAAAGATCGGGATGCCTGTTGCTTTAAATATTTGATACACTTCATGGTCGATGAGGTCATTGGGGTTATCGCGTACCACCAGGTAATTCTCATCTTTATTGCTGGGTTGCAGCGCCACTTCTTTTTTACTGCATGCTGCGAGGATGAATAGCGATAATAACAAGCAGTTAATTATTTTCATGGTTATCTATTATTTTATTAACGGCCGTGCTGGTCGTTCCTGATTCGATAATGTTTTTTGGCTGAATTCAATTTCAAGTGGGTGAAGAGGAACCACATATGCCGCCGCATCCTGCGAATATGGTTTCAGTTCATAATATCCCTGAACGTAACTTTCCAATGCGGCATTGTATGCGTAGGAATTATGACGGATGGATTTAGTGAAAGGATACTTACTGTTTACCGCATAGCGCCGCAAATCGAACCAACGATGACCTTCGAAACAAAGTTCACGTCTTCGCTCGTCGCGGATAAATTTCACTAATTCTTCACCGCCTGCCGGGGGAACGGGTGGAGCTGTGGCAAAACGATTCTTCCTTAATTCCTGCAAAGTCGAGATTGCTTCACCATTGCGACCCAGCACAGCCAGTGCTTCAGCTTTATTCAAATAAATTTCCGCAATTCTCATCATGAAAATTTCTGACACATTGCCGTTCAAATCGAAACTTCTGACTTTTGCATACAGCTGTCCCGGTCTATCGCCCAGGTCGAAAAAAACAGATGGCCGCAAATCATCCGGATCAAAACTTTGCACCAGTTCATCCGAAGCGCGATAGGCATCAACCGAACTACTCAAGTCGTGAACGAATAAACAGGGACCGATTACCGGATATAAAAAATTGGGGGCATCTTCTCCCATATTGAAGATGGTTTCCGGAGAGCGCAGTTGTAGGAAATTATTAGTGAAATCGAAATTGTTTAGGTTGGTTATCCGGTAGTTTTTGGCCATCACCTTGTTAGCATATGTCACTGCTTTTTCATACTCTTCGGTGTACAGGTACAAGCGGCTCAACAAAGCCTGGGCCGCCGCCTGGTTGGCGCGTATAACAGATTGTTTGTTGAATGCCTCGAGGTTTTGTTCCGCTTTCAGCAGGTCGTTAATTATCTGGTCGTAAACTTCCTTCACAGAGGCCCGACTTACGGGACCTGGTTCAATAGCAGGTTCTGTTTTCAGTGGCACCCCATAATCTGTATTGGCGCTGGCCTTATTATACGGTTTGCCATAAGTATTAACTAAAAGAAAATAATACAATGCGCGCAAAAAATGTGCTTCTCCATCTACTCTCGTTAGCACATCCCCTGGCTCGCCCTTGGCTCGCATCAATGGCACGTTATATATGACCGTATTGACTGTTGAAATATTTTTATAGACTTTATTGTAGATTGATACCTGGTTGTCTTCCTGATATCCATCGCTGAAACTATATGGATTAGGTTGCCAGTTATAATAACCACTAAAGCGGGAGGTTTCAACAGACTGGAAAGGTTGTAATACAGGAACAGGATTTTCCTCCACATCGTCGTCCATGATAAACAACATATGCGTATGTCCATTCCCTAAAAATGATGGAGTATACGATCCGCCAATCAACAGCTCGTCCAGGTCCTGCGCTGTTTTGAGAAAGTTATTGTTTTGCGAACGGGTTTCGAGGAATTTTTTGCAGGATAAAGCTGGCAATAACACCAGTATGATTAGTAGGGATTTTATGATTATGCGACTCATCATAAACTTACATTTAGATTGAATGAATAAACCGGACGTATGGATAAATTGATATTGGGCGCGCTACCGGATTGCGATGGATCCTGCCCTCTCAATGCCTTGTTGGCAAGCGTAAATAAATTGGATCCGGCGATGCCGATCGTGGCCGCTTTCACCCCCAGGTGTTTACAAAACTTCTGAGGTGCATTATAATTAAGACTGGAGGATTGTAATTTAACATAGTCCCCTTTTACCACCCTTATATCCGCATCATCGTACATCTGGTAATAACTGTTTCCAATAGAAACATTCAGGTTTTTTTCCAACCACCAGGGATCGCTATCCGTACCATTTCCGTTAATGGCGGGAATATTAGTTCTATCCTCATCACCGGGATATCGCCAGCGATTAACAAATTCCTGCCGCAGATTTTCCTGAGATTTTGGACGGTTGGAACCATAATTGCCGGAGGCGATACGCAGCAATCGCACTTTATTGCCAAAGCTGTAGGTGAACACAAAATTGAGAGACCAGTTGCCATAGCCAAAATAATTTGAAATACCACCTTGCAATACGGGTTCGCGGCGCCCAACAGGCACCATTACCTGCCGAAATATTTCCATAGCCGGCATTTTGGAATACTGCGCAAACAATGCATCCGCATTTTCTGCCTCTGTGCCATAAAATTCAGGGCGGCCGGTATTATGATTGAGACCTTTGAAACGGTAAGCATAGAAAGTGTTAACCGACATGCTATTAATATAAACAGAGCCATTTAAGAAATCCTGATAAGTGACTACGCCCGAATTCAGGGCACTTGCTATTTCTCCCACTACCCGATTATCGCCTTTATTTAATGCGTTGTCTAAAAGTTTGTTGAATACCTGGCCCAATTGCGGATCTATGCGCCATATAAATCTTCTTTTGTTTGTGGCACCTATATTATTGATGGGTGTAAAGCCGAATGACAGTTCCATTCCCTTATTCTCCAAAGTGCCGCCATTCACAACATATTCCCCGATACCATTCACCGAAGCTACCTTTGTAGTTAAAAACGCATTGCTGGTTTTCTTATAATAAAAGCCGACAGAACCGTTTATTTTGTCGTTAAATAATGAGAAATCGAAGGCAGCATTATATGAATCGGTTTTTTCCCAACGGAGATTTGGATTTGGATAATAGGCAATGGTAGAACCAAAAGTATTGTAATATGAATTCATATAACCAATATCGATAATGGTATAAGGAGTTTGATATGGCAACATATTGCCTTGCGTACCATAAGAGATACGTAGTGCCGCATTATTTATCCAGGGCATATTTTGTAACAGGTCCTTGTGCATATTCCAACGGGCGGACAAACTCCAGGTAGGCAAAAATTTCTCATTACTGCGATCGCCAAAGGCATTTGAGAAATCGGACCTCGCATTAGCACTTACTATATATCGATCATTAAAAATATAAGTGGCCGTTGCATAGGCAGAAAGAAGGTGGGTGAGGCCTTCCGAAATGCGAATCTTGCCTCCATTGGGCGGCGCTTGCTGCAACCAGTTGCGGTAAGCATTATAGCGACTGGGATCTATATCTGCAAAGCGCTGACCCCTGTCCGGGTAATAACCTCTCCGGTTTTGTTCGATGCCGCTGTTTTGATTGGACGACACTTCACCACCCAGATTTGCCTGGAAAAAATGTTTCCTGGCTGCGTCCATAAAGTGGCTGTAATTCGCCTGGCCCCGCACATTGTACATTTTCATGCGGTTATTTCGCTGGCGCAACTCGCCGCCGAAAGGGATGGCATCCCGATCGCGACCAAGAGTTTCATCACCGGGATATGTGCCTCTTTTTGAATACACCCAATTTGTATTTTCATCAAACCAGGAACGTTGTTCCGAATTGGCAGTGGTATAGGAAAGAATGGCTTCCAGCTGAAGTTCGGGTATTACCTGGTAATTAAGGTTCGCCATTGCAGTATAAGTGCTCCCATCCACGTCTTCGCTGGAATGATTCATCTCATTGAGCACGTTAAAAGTTGCTTTCTGTGCAAAGTCCTGCTGGCCTTTCGGGTAGAAATAGAGGCTGCCATCTTCATTATATAATGGTATGGCGCGGCTGGTGCCATATGCATAATTCAGGATACCCAGATCGCTGGGAACATATCTTCGCTGAGTGGTATTTACATTTATGCCAAACTGAGCTTTGAGCTTCTTATGATTCACATCGAATTTTACCTGACCCGAATAGCGTTTGTTGTACTCGCCCTTAATAACGCCCTGTTCATTGGTATAACCAATAGACGCGTAATAGCGGCTGGATTGAGTACCGCCTGATATGCCAAGGCTATGATTGGTGGCAAATTTATCATTGGTTACCGCTTTGAACCAATCGGTATTCATTGTTTCAGCTCTGCTTACCTGTTTTTTGTAAGAATCGAAATCGATTTCATTATTGTAATAATCGATGGTGGCTTTTTCATACGCCTCGTAAGGTCCATAGAGTTTTAGATGTTTTTCAATAAGCTCACGCGAAACGTCTACTCTGTCCAGTGAATTCATCACATACACCTCTTTGTCCGTATATCGAGGTCGGCGGGTATAGGTGCCGCTTACTGAATAGGTTACCACAGGTGGGCCGGGCTTCCCTCGTTTGGTTGTAATTACGATTACACCATTGGCAGCCCTGACGCCGTAAAGCGCCGTAGCTGCGGCATCTTTCAACACATCGATCTGTTCGATATCGTTTGGGTTCAAGCCCGATATGGCATTACCCACCAGATTTACAAAGTCGAGGTTATTGATATTTTTTGCGTCAACCGGGATAGGATCCACCTGCACAATTCCATCCACTACCCACAGCGGTTCGCGCGTACCCAATATAGTAGAAGTACCGCGTATGCGTAATTTGGGTGCCGCACCCGGCTGACCGCTATTTTGCATGAATATCATTCCGGGTACACGGCCCTCAAGCATTTTGTCAACCGTGCTTAGCCCCGGCTGCCTGATAGAATCCATTTTTAAGGTAGTAACGGAGCCGGTCAAATACCTTTGTTCGATTTTTTGATAACCAGTGGAGATTATAACCTCAGCCATGGAACTTACTAGTTTCTCTAGCGTTACATTCATGACGGATCGTCCTTTGATGCGTATCGTTTGAGGCGTATAATTTACATAGGAAAAAATGAGCTGGTCCTGGGAGCCGGCCATAATCGTAAAACTTCCATCGCTGCTCGTCATAGCGGTGATGTTCTTATCTTTTACATGTATGGTAGCTCCCTCGAGTGGTTGACGATCGGAATTTATCACCTTGCCGCTAACAAATCCTGGTAGCGAGTCATTGGATATCGTTTCTATTTCTTTTTCTTGTTTTTTCCTAATCACTATTGTTCCATCCACAATGCTGTAGCTTAGGTCGCGATTGTTAAAACATTGTTCCAGCACCTGTTTAACCGGCATGTCTTTCACATCAAGCGTAATATTTTTCACACCGGAAATAATTTTTTCGGAAACCACGACGTTCAAGCCGGTCTGAGCGTGTATGACCCGGAATATTTCGCGGATCGGCTGATCTTTAACAGAGAGGGTAATTTTCGGCTCCGAATCCTGCGCCACAGCACGCAGCGCGCATAACATAAACAATACTGAAAGCACAGTAATTGACGGAAAGCTTCTCATCATAAAAGCAGTTTGTTTTGGAATAGCAAAATTTTAATTTCTCCGCCGGCCATTGTTGTAGGTCCGGAACAGTTATTGGCTGAATTTCACAGTCAGTCGCTTTCCGCTAATACTGAATTCAACACCATTACTCTGCAGCGCTTTTAATACGGCTGAAAGACTGCTGTTACGGTTAACGATCACGAAGAATTTATCTTTGCTGATCGTTCCTTCATAGCTTACTTCCAAATTGTACCATCTTGCCAATTCGCGCAGGATGGTTGGCACGTCGGCACTTTCAAAATGAAAAAGTCCCTGGCGCCATGCCATAATCTCACTGATATTTAAATTCGTGTTAACGGAAAGGCTCCCATTTGCGTAGGATAAAGCTTGTTCATTAGGAGATAAGGTTACTGTCTTGTTATTCCTTGATACTTTTACTCCCCCTTCCAGGACAGTTGTAGTAAAAAGAGGTTCGTCAGCATATGTTTTGACATTGAAATGGGTGCCGGTAACTGTGATTAACATATTATCAGCTGCAACGCGAAATGGCTTTGATTGATTCTTTGCCACTTCAAAATAGACCTCACCGCTTATGGTAACCTTGCGTTCGGAGCCGGTAAAAGCAGTAGGAAAGGTAATCGAAGAAGCTGCATTTAACCATACGTTGGTACTATCCGGTAATTGCAGTTTATATTGCCGGCCACTTTGCGTTGTAAGGGTGTGATATTCTATTTTATCCGCCGTACCCTTATATTCCAAAGCGCCCTTTTCGTTATTAACTGTCAAATAGCCTTCTTTCACTATGCTTCCCTGCGCGCTATCAAGCAACAACTGTTTGCCATCAGCAAGTTTAAGGACAACATTTCCTTTGGCGGGCATAACTTCATTAATGGGTAGTTGCGCTACAGAGGTTTGCCTGGCAGGTTTGTTTATGTTTAATGCCCAGAAGTAAATACCTGCGCTCATCAATATTAAAATAGATGCCGCTACCCATCCCCACCGGCGCATGAAATGAACACGATGCACATGCACCTGGCGGTAGCGGGAAAGGATACGATCGATCATCAATGCTGTTTCATCTTCCGAGAATACCGATTCATGGCTTTGAGCATTCCACGCTTCCTGAAAGGCCAGTTCTACATCGGGCAACAAATTTCGCTCGTTCAACAGTGTTACTAGTTGCTCCTTCCCTTCTCGGGTGATAGTATCGTCCATCCATTCCCGGACCAATCGTTTGATATGATCTTTCCTTTCCTCCATCAAAATGTGACAATTAGCGATTTAATAATTAAGACACCGGTTTTTGCGTTGAGGGGCTACCGAATCTGAAGATTTTTTAAAAAAACTTTTGCAACAGGATACCTGCCAAAGCAACAAGCACTTTTTGCTGAACGTGTTTTGTTATGGAGGCCTGTGCGTATTGTAGGTATTTTTTGACAGTTTCGCGTGACAATCCCATTTCTTCCGCAGCTTCCTGGTATTTTTTTTCCTGTACCCTACACAAAATCCATACTTTTTTTTGTTGCTCCGGCAGTTGTTCCACGGCTTCTTCAACAAGTCCCAGATAGGGTGAATAATCTTGTGGAGTTTCATTTCCGTCCCTATTAGAAGATTGATCCTGAAGCCATTTGAGATGTCGCCTTTCCTCGCGCATCATATTTCTAATGGCATTAAGGGCGTGGTTGCGGCTGGCGACATATAAATAACGTCTAAAATCTTTGAGCTGACTCAGCGATTCGCGGGATAACCACATTTGAGTAAAAATATCCTGTACTATTTCCTGGGTCTTCTCTTTCGACTTGGTAAATTTTAAAATATAGGGGGCTAATAAAGGAGTAAAATGTTGCACTAATTGTCTGAAAGCGATTTCATCACCTTTCGCAATTCGGTTTAACACTTCCTTTTCCTCATATCGTTGTTGACTCGACAATAATCTGCTACTTAATAATTTATCTATAAAAAGAAGTTGATAGGATAGGCAGGATAGTCACGTGGTCAATGTACCGAAACCGAATATGACTAGGCCAAATATAATTTTTTTTTCTAAGCAAATACTAGTAGCTCATCCCGGGATTTAACATAGGTTCAATGCAGTTTGCAGATGATTCTGAGACAAGGTATCGTCTTTTCTTATTTTGATTTCGGGAAAGGAATTTTGTTCGAACATGATTTTGGCATCTTTAGTCATTGATTCATTACTATTCTCATTAGAACGTAAACAAGTTTCAACTTGCGTAATGTAAAAATTTGTTTCAGTTTCAATGTGTATAACGATCTGACCTAATGACCAACTTGCCTCAAATGGTTTTTCAGCAATATATTTAAGCTATATTTATTTACTGTGTCAATCCATTTGGCAATTGTCTTATTAAACTGAAATTTCAATAAGTATACAGGAAACATAAATGCAAGTTATACCTTTTATAAAAACGGGATGTTCTTCAACCTCTCAGCCGTTATGATTTCATTTATTTCAAGCAACTATCACCTTACTTCATATATCTTCGCTTGTAGAATATCTAAGAAGGCATTTAATGCCTTACAATCTTTAGTCCCGTTCTCTCGCCCTGAATATGAATTCCATCGAGCGAGCTCACATTGTCTTCCCGTAGATATTTCCTTTGGAATCCCGACTCACAAATTACTCAACAGTTTTTTGAGGAATTAGGAGCAATCTGATTAGTCAGTAAAAACAAAAAAGCACGCAATTCAATGATTTGCGTGCTTTTGACTTCTTTTGATATTGATTCGGGCGGAGACTGAGGGATTCGAACCCTCGATACCCTTTAGAGGTATACACACTTTCCAGGCGTGCTCCTTCAACCACTCGGACAAGTCTCCAATATTAATCAATCAAGATTCTACGGTCCTGAAAAACTGAAGCGCTATTCAACCGTAATTGCTACTGTTTTTCAGGGCTGCAAAAATAAGCTTTTGAGACCTACAGACCGAATAATTTTGAAGCATTATTAGACGTAATAGAATCGATATCTGATGCAGCAATACCTTTCAACTCCGCCAGCTTTCCCACTACATAGGTTATATACCCACATTCATTGCGTTTGCCCCGGTAAGGAACAGGTGCAAGGTAAGGTGCATCGGTTTCCAAAACGAGTTGCGAAAGATCAATATCCGCTATCGCTTTATCCAAACCGGAATTCTTAAAGGTCAATACTCCGCCAATTCCCAAATAAAATCCGAGGTCAACAATCTTCTTAGCCTGCTCTGCCGTTCCGGAAAAACAATGAAACACTCCTTTCAACTTTCCATCCTGGTGCTCTTGCACCACTTCAATGCATTCATTCGTAGAATTACGTGAATGAATAACCAATGGAATATCATAATGCTTTGCCCACTCTGCCTGTTGATGAAAAGCTTCATACTGCTGATCCTTATAGGTAAGGTCCCAATAAAAATCCAGCCCTGTTTCTCCTACTGCAATGAATTTTCTTTTTGAGAAATACTCTTCGATGACTTTTAATTCATCTTTATAGTTTGATTTTACCGAACATGGATGCAATCCCATCATACTAATGCAGTATTCCGGCTGACTTTCTTCCAGCAATAACATCTTTTCATGCGTTTCGGTATCGATAGCAGGCATCAAAATGTGGCTTATTCCCGCAGTTTTCGCTCGAGAAATGACCACTTCTATGTCATCATCAAATTCATCAGCGTATATATGTGCGTGTGTATCAATCATTGGTTAACCATTGTTTTGAGAACAAAAAAGAGCAAAAAACTCACACAAAGAATCCTTATAAACTATTGGAAATTAGTTTGGATTATTTAAAAATTATTTTACCTTTAAACCAGTTTTCATAGGGTACGGATTAAAAACGGGCCAGGGTTTCTACCCAGGCCCTAAATTTTTGTATGATTATCAACACTTTATAATCAATCCCTTACAAATAAGCAATTTTTCTTCTCTTTTCCTCTTCTTTATAATTCGGCCGGTTTTTCAAAAGAAAATCCCTTTCTCTCAAAAAATTTCAGTGTTTCAGGCAGGCAGAATTTAAGCCTCGGAAATGCCTTCTCACTATCGTGAAAAACTACAATTGAACCCTTCGTTGTATTCAGTATTACATTC
>Ga0207648_10001811_pt1 | contig 23439 bp, 19 predicted proteins | sample KBSMisM32_FD_184310 | JGI IMG/M metagenome (GOLD analysis project Ga0207648, IMG submission 184310) | Miscanthus rhizosphere microbial communities from Kellogg Biological Station, Michigan, USA - KBS Miscanthus M3-2 (SPAdes) (version 2) | ecosystem: Host-associated > Plants > Roots >...
CGCGCTACGGATGGGCAGCGCGTGCGGCGCACTCGCGGTCGCCGCGAGTGGCGATCAGTCGGGGCTGCCGGACCGGGTCGAGCTGGCGCGTCTCCTGGCAGGCGCGGGGGGACCCGACACGCTCCGCTGAAGCGCCGCGTCCCAGGCGCCGATCGCCTCGCGGACGCGGGCTGACGTCTCGGCCGGCGTCGTACCACCGCCGAGGCGATCGAGTCCCAGGAGGGCCGCGCCGGCGACCGGCGGTGCCGACAGGCCGACGACCCTGGCCGCGGGTGCGATGGCCGCGACCCCCGTCTCGATGCGCTCGTAGAAGGCGGCGTCGCGCGTCCGAAACACGCCACCGGCGAGGACGACATCGGGATCGCGGCGCGTGAGGTGCAGGCGTCGGATCATCGCGCCAGCCATCGTCACGATCTCGTCCGCGAGCCGGTCGACGATCTTGCGTGCCTCGGCGTCACCGGCTCCGGCCGCGCCGAATACCACCGGCGAGAGCTGGCCGATCTGGCGATACCGGATCCGGCCCGTGTAGAAGGCCTCAGTCACCGCCGCCGGCGTCTTCAGGCCCCAATGGGCCGGCACGTCCTGCTCCAGGGCCGTGCGGGGGCCACGGCCGTCACGAGCCCGGACGGCAGCCGCGAGCCCCGCCCACCCGACGTCGGTACCCCCGCCCCAGTCTCCGGAGATCTCCCCGAGGGCATCGAGCCGGGCAGTCTGCCCGTCCGGGGCGATGCCGGCCGCGTTCACGCCCTGACCGCAGATCACGACGACGCCCCAGGCTCTATCCGTCCCGGCGCGCAACGCCCCGAACGCATCGTTGAGCACAAGCTGCTCCGCCGCAAACCCTCGCTCCTCGAGCGCCGTCGAGAGGAGGCGCACGTCGGGGCGGGTATCCGCTCCGGCTACTGAGTAGACGCCGAGGTCGGGTCGGGCATCGATGGAAGCGTCGGCCACCGCTTGCGCTACCAGGGCCGCGAGACGCTCCATCCCGACCGCGAGCCCGGCGGCCTGGTGCGACGACGTCTCGCCCCGGGCAGCGCCGAGAAGACGTCCGTCTTCCCCGACGATCGCGACGTCCGTCTTCGAATTCCCGCCATCCACGGCGAGGACCGTCCTCACGCCAGCGCGTCCACCTGCACGAACGTGGCGCCGGCCTCCCGAAGACCATCGATCAGCGGCGGTAGGGCCCGTTCCGTCGCTGTCGTCCACGGATGGAAGAGCAGGACCGCGCCATCTCCGCGGGCGATGGCATCACGGGTCATCCGGCGCGCCATGCCACGTCCGCGGGTGCTCGGCCGCCAGTCGAAGCCCTCCACGTCCCACGACACCTCCCGATAGCCGAGACGTCCGATGCCGGCCAGGACCTGCGGATCGCCGGACCCGGCGCCGAACGGGCAGCGGAACCACGGCCGGGGGTCGACGCCGGTGACCGCGATGATCGCTCGCTCGGCTGCTCGGACATCGGAGCTGAGACCCGACGGGGAGAGGAGCGGCATCCGGGCATGGTAGAAGGAGTGGTTCCCGATCAGGTGGCCGCGCTCGGCGATGGACCGGGCGAGCGGCGGATACGCCTCCGCCCAGCGACCCTGGATGAAGAAGGTCGCCGGGATACGTTCGGCATCGAGGATCTCGAGCACCCGTTCCGTCCCGCCGATGCGGTGGGGACGGTCCGGATGCTCGGCGTCGAACGTCAGCGCGACACGGAAGGTCATCGCAGGTCGCGCGCGTCGCCCGCCGCGGCGAGCCCGGCGACGGTCACTTCTCGACGCCGGTGATGACGATCCCGCGCGTGAAGAAGCGCTGGGTCAGCAGGAACGCGATGACCGGGATGACCAGCGTCATGAGCGTGCCGGCCTGGATCAAACCCGGCTCCCGGTAGTAGATGCCGTTGAACCGCTGTAAGCCGAGCGCCACCGTCTGCAGGTCGACCTTGCCGGCCGTGTAGATGAGTGGCCCGAAGAAGTCGTTCCACGAGTAGACGAGGTGGAAGACCGCGACGGCCACGATGACCGGCCAGGCCTGTGGCAGCACGACCGAGATGAGCGTCCGGAACGGTCCGGCGCCATCGATCGCCGCGGCCTCGTCAAGGTCCGTCGGGATCGTCATGAAGTACTGACGCATCAGGAACACGTCATACGCGTTCGCGAAGAACGCCGGGACCAGCAGCGGTAGCCAGGTCCCGACCCAGCCCATCCGCTGGAAGATCGTGTACGTGGGGATGATCGTTACGGCCGCCGGCAGGAAGATCGTGGCGATCAGAAGGGTGAATAGGAAGCTGCGACCGGGGAACCGGAACCGCGCGAATCCGTAAGCCACGAGCGTGCACGAGATCAACGTCCCGATCGTCGATATGAGGGCGATGATCACGGTGTTCAGCAGGAGCCTCGGGTAATCGATCAGGTCCCAGACCTTCCCGAAGTTCTCCCAGTGCGGCGCGAACTGCCACACCGGCTCGAGCGTCCGCCACGAGCCCTGCCAGACGATCGGTGCAGCCGTCGGGTCCTGCGGATCGACGAATGTGCTCTGGCGCCGCAGCGCCTCGACGATCGCGAGCTGGCGCATCGTGCCGTCCGGCAGCGGCACGTTGTAGACCGGCAGGTCCTTGCCGTTGAAGTTGAACGTGACCGGATCGGCCGGATAGAGCGGTGAGTGGGCCTGCGTGATCTGGTCGATGCTCTTGACCGAGTAGGCGACCGACCGCAGCAGCGGCGACAGGAAGGCCGCGACGACCAGCACGGCGATGAGCGTGATGAGGAACGACCTCGAGCTGTCGCCGCGCTGCCGCGGCGGCCGACTTCCGGCCGCGGTCCGGGTCCGGCGGCGGATGCGGAGGATGCGACCGCCCGCGAGCGATGTGGCGGTCATCGAGCCTCACCGGCGTAGTAGACCCACTTCCGGGCGGTCCCGAAGAGGATCAGCGTGACCGCCAGCGAGATGATGAACAGGACCCAGGCCAGCGTGGCGCCGTAGGACATGTTCTGGAACGTGAAGAAGTTCTTGTAGATGTAGAGGTTGTAGAACATGGTCGAGCCGCCCGGCTCGCCGGTGCCGTTCTGGAGCACCAGCGGGACGAGGAAGTACTGGAGCACCTCCACGACCGACAGCACGACCGTGTAGAAGATCACCGGGGTGATCATCGGGATCGTGATATGGCGCAGCGACGCCCAGGGCCCCGCCCCATCGATCTTGGCCGCCTCGTAGAGGTCGGTCGGCACGCCCTTCAGGCCGGCGAGGTAGACGATCATCCCGGCGCCGATGCCCCAGAGGCCGATCATCGCGAGGCCCGGGTAGACCCAGCCTGGGTCCTCGAGCCAGCCTGGAGGGCTGTTGACCCCGAGCGCCTTCAGGAGGCCGTTCACCCAGCCGGTCTCGGGATTGAGCATCCCCTGCCAGATGAACACCGTCGCGATGAACGGCACGACGTACGGCAGGAACAGCAACACCCGGAACACGCCGGATGCGACCAGGTGGCGCGAGTGCAGGAGCAGCGCCACCAGGAACGGCAGGATGACCGCCACGGGCAGCGCCAGCAGCATGTACTTGAACGTGATCCCGAGCGACGCCCAGGCCTGCTTGTCGTTGAGGAGCGTCTCGTAGTTCTTCAGCCCGACGAACTTGAGCGGTTCGGCCTGGGCAAGGTTGATGTTCGTGAAGGTGAAGGCCAACGTGGCGATCATCGGGAGTGCCGTGAACAGCACGAACCCGATGAGCCACGGCGCGATGAAGACGTACCCCCAGCGCGCGCGCCGCCACGCCAGACCGGAGAAGCGCGGCAGGACGCGGGGGCGCGCGATGCTGGGGGCCGCCATCGGTCAGCTGGCGTCCCAGGCGGCCTGGATCTCGTCCTTCATCGCGCTGATCTCCGTATCGAGGTTCAGACCAGGGGTGGTCTGCCACTTCGTGCCGTACTTGAGGATGATCTCGAACGTCTGGTTGTACGCCGGCGTGTACGACTCGAAGTTCGGGACGTCAGCGAAGTTGATGCCTTCCTTGGCGACCTTCCAGTCCGGTTTCTGCGAGTAGGCCCCGAAGACCTTCTCCAGATGCGCGTCCTGCTGTGACTCGATGGCAGGGGTGCCGCCGTAGAGCTCGAGAAGGTCGGTGTTCGCCAGGAGGTACTGGAGCACCTCGAAGGCCTTATCGGGATTCTTGCTCGACTTCAGGATCCGGAACGTGTCGGCGTTGAACGCGGCGGTCGTCTTGCCCTTGTACGCGGGTGTCGCCGCCATGTTCCAGTCGGTCCCGGTCGTCTTGTCCTCGAGGCAATAGGTCGACCAGAGGTAGTTCGTGCTCATCGCCACCTTGCCGGCGCAGAAGGGGTAACCAGCCGGATTGAGGTCGGTGGTCTGGAACTGGGCGCCGGTCATGCTCACGTGATCGGTCCAGATGCCCTCGTAGAACTGCTTCCACGCCGCGACCCACGGATCCGGCATCTGTGCCGTCTTGCCGTCCGATGCAAGCAACGCGCCGGCCCCGAAGTAGGCGCCCGTCTGGCGCAGGTCGTCCCGCTGGGGCTCGAAGCCCCATTGGGCGATCTTCGTCGGATCGAACTCGGCTTCGGTCGCATCGTGGCCGTTCTGGTCCACGGTCAGGATCTTGGCGATCTCGCGCACCGTGTCGTAGTCCCACGGCCGCGTCGAGCCGTCGGGCATCGTGTAGGTGCTGTTCCACTGGTGCGGCGGCTCCTTGAGCCCCGCCTCCTTGAACATGTCGGCCTTGTAGAACAGGACCGACGGGTACACCGCGTACGGGATCCCGAGCTGGCCCTCGCCGCCCGCGTTGTACAGCTTCACGGTGGACTCGGGGTACTGGCTCATGTCGATGCCAGCCTTGTCGATGTACGGCTGCAGATCGAGCCACTGGCCCTTGAACCGCTCCGCGCCACCGACACCGACCGGCCCGACGACGTCGGGGCCACTGCCGGAGCCGAGCTGGACGGACAGGGCGTCGGCCGCCGCGGCGTAGACGTAACCCTCGAACTGGAGGTGGATACCAGGGTGCGAGGCGTTGAAGTCGTCGGCGACCTTGCGCTCGACCTGGACCTGCTCGGGCGCATCACCGGTCCCGAGGCAGCAATACCAGCGGATCGTCACGTCGCCGGGCTTGGCCTGCGACTCGTTCGCCGGGAGGGGCGTCGGCGGCGGCGGGCTCGCCGACTCGGACGAGGCCGCGGACTCCGACGGCTGCTCCGAGGCGACGGCGGTCGACGACGACGGCGCCGATGACGCCGTGGACTGGCTGCACGCCGCGAACATCAGCGCCAGCACGGCCAGGAGGACGGCGAACCGTCCGGTTCCGACTCTCATGAGGGCTCCTTCCGTGTGCGTCTTTCCGTGGATGTCCCGTTCATCCGCTCGCTCCTCCTATGCGTACGGTGGCTTCGATCGCGGTCGACCGGATCGGCCGGTCGACCTCACGTTCGACGAAATACCGGGAGCGATCGCCGCGTACGAACGTCCGGCCGAACTCGACCCGGGCGCCTTCGGCGTCGAACGCGATACCTTCGATGAGGAGCGCCGCGGCACCCCGTCGTTGATCGAGGAGGCGGGCCTCTCGAGCCCGGAGGAGTACGGGCTCGAGGGCCTCGCGCGCGCGCACGACCTGGGTGCCGTAGCGCGTGGACAGAAGCTCATACAGCGAGCTGTGCTCGAGATCCATCGAGAGCAGCCCAGGGAACCGCTCGGCCGGCAGGTGGACCTGCTCGAGGAGATAGGGCTCCCCGCTGGCCAGCCGCTGTCGTTCGAGATAGAGGATCGGCGAGCCGGCCTCGATCCCCAGGGCAACCGCCACGGACACTGAGGCAGATTCCGGTCGAGCCGAGATCAGGCGGGTGTGGGGGTCGAGCCCGCGCTGGCGCATCTCCTCGGCGAAGCTCGCTCGCCCGGCGATGTCGCGATCCAGTCTCGGATGCAGCACGAAGGTGCCGCGTCCGCGGGTCCGTTCGATGCGTCCTTCGCGCACCAGCTCATCCAGCGCACGACGGACGGTGATCAGGCTGCAGCCGTAATGGCCGGCAAGCTCGCGTTCAGTCGGAAGTTGGCGGCCCGGCGCCCAGCGCCCCGAATCGAGGGAGCCGAGCAGGTCGAGATAGACCTGATGGTGCAGCGGGACGGGGCCGAGCTCGAGCCGGAACCTGGCCAACCGAGGCGCTCCTCCTCTGGATGCGACGGCGGAACTGATGGGTTGCGCGGGCTCTGAATGCTGATAACGTTATAAGCAATCCTGTCAAGACCCCGGAGGTTGGATGGGCACCCGGATCACGGTCGTCGGTGCGGGCAGCACGTACACACCCGAGCTCGTCGAGGGTTTCGCGCGCCGGTCGGACCGCCTCCCCATCGATGAGCTCGTCCTTCTCGACATCGATCCGGAACGGCTCGAGGTCGTCGGCGGGCTGGCGCGGCGGATGCTCGACCGGCTGGGTTGGAACGGCAAGCTGACGCTGACGGGGGACCGCGACGCTGCCCTCGACGGCGCAGATTTCGTGCTCCTCCAGCTACGCGTCGGCGGTCAGGCGGCACGGCTCATCGATGAGACGTTGCCGCTCAAGTTCGGCGTCCTCGGTCAGGAGACGACCGGTGCCGGAGGCTTCGGAAAGGCGTTGCGGACGGTGCCGCGCGTCCTGGAGCTCGCCGAGCTCACCGCCCGGCGGGCGAACAAGGACGCCTGGATCGTCGATTTCACGAACCCCGTCGGCATCGTGACGCAGGCCCTCATCGACGACGGTCACCGGGCGCTCGGGCTGTGCAACGTCGCGATCACCCTTCAACGCCGGCTCGCTGCTCGCTTCGGGGTCGAGCCGGAGCGCGTGCAGCTCGAGCATGTCGGGTTGAACCACCTGAGCTGGGAACGCGCGGTCCGGGTGGACGGCGAGGATCGGCTCCAGGACCTGCTCGACGAGGATGCTTCCGAGCTGGCCGAGGAGCTGCGCTTCCCCGTCGAGATGCTCCGCTGGATGGGTGCGATCCCCTCCTACTACATCCGCTACTACTACCTGACGAGGACCGTCCTCGCGGAACAGCAGAACGGCCATACCCGCGCGCAGGACGTGATGGACATCGAGGCGAAGCTCCTCGAGATGTACCGCGACCCGGCACTCGCCGAGAAGCCAGAGCTGCTCGACCATCGCGGCGGAGCCTTCTACTCCGAGGCGGCCGCGCAGCTGATCGCGTCGCTCCACGACGGCCGAGGTGACGTCCAGGTCGTCGACGTCCGCAACGGCGGCGCCATCCCCGACCTGCCCGACAGCGCCGTCGTCGAGATCCCAGCGGTCATCGACCGTGACGGTGCGCATCCCCTGCCCCTCGCGCCGCTGGCGCCAGAGCAACGCGCGCTCATCCAGGCCGTGAAGGCGTACGAGGAGCTGACGATCGAGGCGGCGCGGACGGGTGACCGGGAGATCGCGATCCGTGCGCTCGCGGCGAACCCGCTCGTCGGTGCCGAGATCGCGGCCCCGCTGCTCGACGCCATCCTCGAGGCGGACGCCCAGCATCTCGAGCGATTCGCCAAGCGCTAGATCCGACGCCTCGCGAGCACGGCGCGAGCGGGGTGTGACACGCCCGCGTCACGAACGGACGACCAGGGTCGTCAACCTGTTCACGTCTCTTGCGCCATCCTTAACGGCAGAGAGCGCCCTCTCCCAACGCCTCGGAGACCTTCTTGTCGTCTGCCTATCGTTCCCACGCTTACCAGACGCGCCCCGACCTGCCGACATCGCGGCCACGGTCGACCGTCGGGTGGCTCGCGGTCATCCTCTTCGCCTTCCTGGCCGGCATCGGCATCATCGGCGCCATCTCCGCGGTGACGGTCTATGCGGCGTTGGCGAACGGTCTGCCTGACGTCAACCAGCTCAACGACCTCAAGCTGCCGCAGGAGATCGTCATCACCGACCGCACCGGGAAGGTGGAGCTCGCCCGATTCGGCGAGTTCAAGCGCGAGGTCGTGACCTTTGATCAGATCCCACCGGTCCTGGTCGACGCCACCACGGCCGTGGAGGACAAGACGTTCTGGGAGAACGCGGGCTTCGACCCGACCGCGATCATCTCGGCGGGGATCGACTCCATCCGCGGGTCCAGCCGAGGCGCCTCGACGATCACGCAGCAGCTCGTCCGCGCCCGACTGCTTGACCCGGACCTCGTCCAGGACCCGAAGCGGACCGCGGAGCGAAAGCTCAAGGAGATCATCCAGTCGATCCGCCTCACCAAGGCCTTTCCCGGCGAGGAAGGCAAGCAGCAGATCATGGCCGCGTACCTGAACAACAACTACTACGGCAACCAGAGCTACGGGGTGAAGGCGGCCGCGCGGTCGTATTTCGGCAAGGACCTTGCCGACCTGACGCCAGGCGAGGCGGCGATCCTCGCGGCGCTTCCGCAGTCGCCCTCGAATTACGACCTCGTACGGAATGCCGAAACGACGTGCGATGTGGTGCTCGACGACCAGGGGGGTTGCGTACCCGCCAGCGCGGCTCACCTCATCCTGGAGCCGGACACGAAGATCGCCCAGCGGCGCGACACCGTCCTCGACCTGATGGCTGCCGGGCGGATGCCGCTGTCCGGGAATCAGTACTCTCCGGCGGACCTCGAGGCCGACAAGGGGCAACCGATCGAGCTGGCCCGCCAGACGGCGCCGCGTTGGAAGGCGCCCCACTTCGTCTGGGCTGTCCAGGCTGAACTTGCACGAAAGCTGTGCGGACCCGACGTTCCGACGTGTGACGAGCTCCAGCAAGGCGGCCTGCGCGTGACGACCACGCTCGACTACGGCCTGCAGCAGATCGCCGAGAAGTGGGTCAGGGCGGCTGCGCTTGCTCCGCACGTCGGCAACCCCAGGAAGTTCGTCACCGAAACGCTCAAGTTCGACTCATACCCGGCGTGGATCCAGAACCTCGAGAACAAGAACGTTCGCAACGGCGCGCTTGTCGCAGAGGACTACCAGACCGGCGAGATCCTCGCGCAGGTCGGCTCCGCCGACTACTACCGCGCATCGAAGGACAAGCGGTTCCAACCCCAGTTCGACGTGGTGACCCAGGGCTACCGCCAGCCGGGCTCGGCGTTCAAGCCGTTCAACTACGTCGTCGCCATCGATGACAAGGCGATCACCGCCGGCGACATGCTCATGGACAGCGCAACCGACTTCGGCGGTGGCTACTCGCCGACGGACGCCGACAACCTCGAGCGAGGCCCCGTCCGGGTCCGGAATGCGTTGCAGTTCTCGCTGAACATCCCGGCGGTCAAGACGGCCGTCATCAATGGCCCTGATCACCTGTTCGCGCGGGCGAAGGACTTCGGGATGACCTTCCAGACCGAGACCCAGAACGCCGGCGCGGCCATCGCGCTCGGTGTCGCCGAGACTCGTCCCATCGACCTCGTCGGTGCGTACGGGACGCTTGGCAACGGCGGCGTTCGCGTGGAACAGACGACGATCATCTCGGTCCAGGACGCCAGCGGCCAGAACGTCAAGCTGCCGGAGCCGGCGAAGCCCGTCCAGGTCGTGAAGCCGCAATCGGCCTACATCATCACGGACATCCTCAACGGCAATACCCAGCCGCGCATCAACCCGTTCTGGGGGAAGTTCCTCATCCGTGGGCCGGACAAGGCCCGGCGCCCGGCGACCCTCAAGACCGGCACGAACAACGACGCGAAGGACCTGAACGCGTACGGCTACATCGCGCCGCCCTCCAAGGAGGGACGCAAGGACGGTGCGTATGCGCTTGCCGTCGGCGTCTGGAACGGCAACAGCGACAACACGCCGGTGTCCACGCCGGCGCGGCCCGTCTTCTCGATCGATGTCGCGACCTACGTCTGGCAGGGCTTCGTGACCGAAGCCAGTGCCACGTGGCCGATCACCCGCTTCGCCCGGCCCGATGGGCTGACACAGGCCGCGGTGGACCCGTTCACCGGCGAAAAGCCGTCGTCCGGCCAGGGCGTCGAGGAGTGGTTCATCAACGGCACCGAGCCCAAGGCGGCCCTGCCCAAGGACACGTGCGGCTTGGCCGCGATCCAGGCCGCGCCGCACGAGAGCAAATACCAGAACTGGCTCCAGGCCGACCAGGACTGGATGCGTCGCGCGCAACGGGGGCCCGGCACGGCCGGAGGACCGGACCGGACGCGGACCGCGTACTTCTACAACAACGCCTTCACCCCGTATGGACGGACCTGGGGCCCGTACGTGCAGGGTCACGGCTGTGGCGCTTCACCGAGTCCATCGCCCTCGTGTATCCCGCTTCCGACGCCGGACGAAAGTGGCGTGATCCCATCCTTCGAGATCCCGTCGCCATCCGGCTCCGAGATCGCGGCCGTCCCGTGCTCACCGCCGCCGGCGACGCCGACCCCGAGCCCGACCGAGACCGCGACGCCCACCGAGACAGCGACACCGACGCCGGAACCGACACCGAAACCGACACCTGAACCCACACCGCAACCGACACCTGAGCCGACTCCCGAGCCGACACCGACGCCGACTTGACGTCACGCGCTCGTCATCGAGCGGGTGCAGGATGACGCTGTGAATGGGTCGACGCGAACTCGCGGACTGGCGGCGCTCGCTGGAGTCGCTGCGGCGGCGCTCGGGCTCGGCGTGTCGGAGGCCATCGCCGGGGTCCTCCCGGGCGCGACCTCGCTGGTCGACGCCGTCGGCCAGGTCGTCATCAACCTGCAGCCCGCAGGCGCCAAGGAATTCGTCGTCAGCATCTTCGGGACGAACGACAAACTCGCGCTCGAGGCCCTGGTCACGGTCGTCGCGTTGGCCTTGGGTGCGCTGTTCGGCGTGCTCGCGATTCGACGGTTCGTCGTGGCGGGAGTCGGCTTTGGGATCTTCGGGGTGATCGGCTTCATCGCCGCCCTCGGGCAGCCCCTGGCTGACCCGGCGATGGTCGCCGTCCAGGCGGCCGCGTCGACGGCGGTGGCGATCCAGACCCTGTCCTGGCTGCTCGGACGGCTCGGTCCCGTCGAGGGCCGATCATCGATGGCCGATCCGGCCCGACGCTCGTTCCTGCTACGGACGACGGCCGTCGGGATCGGGGCGCTGGCCGCGGGGGCCTTCGGTCGGACGGCGATCGCGTCGAGTACCAGCTCGCCGACGCCATCGATCCCGCTGCCGCCACCGGTCGACGTCGTGCCGCCGTTGCCTGCGGAAGCCGACCTTGCCCCATCGACACCCGGGCTGACACCGATCGTCGTTCCGAACGACGACTTCTATCGCATCGATACCGCGCTTCTCGTTCCCTCCCTGGATACAGCAACCTGGCAGCTCCGCATCCACGGGCTCGTCGAGCGGGAAACGACGTTGACGTGGGACCAGCTGATCTCCCAACCCATGTTCGAGCAGTACTGCACGATCGCCTGCGTCAGCAACGAAGTCGGCGGACATCTCGTCGGGAACACGAAGTGGACCGGCGTCCGGCTGCGCGACGTCCTCGCCATGGCTGCGCCGACGGCGCAGGCGACGCAGCTCGTCGGACGATCGGTGGATGGCTGGACGGCCGGCATGCCGATGTCATGGGTGATGGACCCCGCCCGGGAGCCGATGATCGCCGTCGAGATGGACGGCCAGCCGCTCCCGCGACGCCATGGCTACCCGGCGCGCCTGATCGTGCCCGGGCTCTATGGGTACGTCTCGGCGACCAAGTGGCTCTGGGAGCTGGAGCTGACGACGTGGGAGTCGTACGACGGCTATTGGGTGCCGCTTGGTTGGTCGAAGGAAGGGCCGATCCTGACCCAGTCCCGGATCGATACGCCGACCGGGAACATCGCCACTGGGTCGGTCGCCATCGCCGGCGTCGCCTGGGCGCCGGACCGCGGCATCAGCAAGGTCGAGGTCGGTATCGACGACACGTGGTACGAGGCACGTCTGTCCGCCCCGATCTCGAAGGCGACGTGGGTCCAGTGGACGCACTCCTGGGACGCGACGCCGGGTCCGCATCGTCTCCAGGTGCGTGCCACCGATGGCACCGGCACGCTGCAGGACGAGACCCCGTCGCGACCGGCTCCCGACGGCGCCCGCGGCTGGCACACCGTGGACGTCAACGTCGGCTGACGGGCGCTGGTGCGATTGGGTATAGAGTCGGACCATGCCGCGACGGCGCTACATCTTCGACCCACCCGACCGATTCGTCGCCGGCACGATCGGTGAACCGGGCGATCGAACCTTCTTCCTGCAGGCTCGCGAGGGCACCCGCGTGGTCTCGGTCGTGCTCGAGAAGGTCCAGGTCGCGGTCCTCGCCGAGCGACTCGGGGCGCTCCTCGATGAGCTCGATCTTCGAGGGATCGCGGGCGTCGGGGAAGACGACCCGGTCGGCGTGACGACCGACGGCGACACCGACGACGAGGTGCTCGACGAGCCGTTGAACGAGGCGTTCCGGGCGGGCTCGCTCACGCTCGGATGGGACGGTGGCGCGGAGCGCGTCCTCGTCGAGGCCCGTGCCCAGGACGAGGACGGCGAAGCCGTCGACCCCGAGGACGATGACGACGAGGATGACGACGGTCCCGACCTCTTGCGGGTGCGCATGACCGCGACCGCGGCCCGCACGTTCGTGGCGCGCGCCACGAACGTCGTCGCCGCCGGCCGCCCGCCGTGCCCGCTGTGCGGGGCGCCGCTGGATCCGCAGGGGCACATCTGCCCGCGGCGGAACGGCCAGTACGTGAATTAGGACGCGTGCTCGACCGCGCATCCACGCTGGAAGTCCTGCGCGACGGCGAGATCGAGGTCGTCGGCCGCATCCTGGGGTCGAGCAACAACGCGCTGTTCGTCACCGTCACGCTGCCGTGCCCGGATCCGGGTGAGCCACCGCGTGTCATCGAGGCGATCCACAAGCCGACGATCGGCGAGCGGCCGCTGGACGATTTCCCGGATGGGACGTTGACGCGCCGCGAGGTGGCGGCCTACCTGGTCTCGGAGGCGAGCGGGTGGGGCGTCGTCCCACCCACGATCCTGCGCGACGGCCCGTTCGGCGAAGGGATGATCCAGGCATTCATCGAGCCCGATCCGGCGGTCGACGTCATCGGCTGGATCAACGACGACGATCCGCGTCTACGGCCGATGGCGGTCTTCGATGCGGCCGTGAACAACACCGACCGCAAGGGCGGGCACATCCTGCCGGTCGACGGCGGGGGCCACGTGTATGGCGTCGATCACGGGGTGTGCTTCTCGGTCACCCCGAAATTGCGGACCGTGCTGTGGGCGTGGCGGGGCGACCCGTTGCTGCCCGAGGAGCTCGCGGGGCTCGAGCGGATCCGCGATGCCCTCGATCGCGATCTCGGGTCCGACCTTCGAGGTCTGTTGAGCAAGGCAGAGGTGCGGGCGACGGGGCGCCGGGTCGACGACCTGCTCGCGCGGAAGATCTTCCCCTTCCCATCCCCGACCTGGCCGGCGATCCCCTGGCCACCCATCTGAGGGCGACCGAGACCCCGCGCACCAGACAAGAAAAGACCCGGCGGACGTGACGTCCGCCGGGTCTCGATGATCCGAGGTCAGACCGACCGGGCGGACTTGACGACCTGGGTGTTCGCGAAGGTGTCGTGCCAACCCTGCTTGGTCGGGCTCTGGGCCATCGTGTAGATGAGCCAGATGTACCAGACGAGCCCGGCGAGGCCGATGACGACGCCGATGAGCGGGATCGCGTTGAAGACCTGCGCGATGATCGCGGGAGCCGAGAGCGCGACGTATCGTCGGATGCCCTGGTTCGTGGTCATCGTCGCCCCATCGCCGGCATTGCCGATCTGCATGCCGAGCACGCGCATACCAAGCGTGGCGCGCATCCGCGTCCACGTGTAGATGAAGTAGGCGGCGCTGATAAGCAGTCCGAGGATGCCCTGGACGAACGCGCCGGCATAGTTCACCGACACGGACAGATCGGGATTGACCGTCACCGCCGTGAGGCCGAGGCCGGCAAGGATGACCCCCACGACGAAGGTGAAGAGGCCCACGAGGATCGCATCAAGGATGTACGCGATGATCCGGTTCGGTACGTCTGCGTAGACGAGACCGCTGGTCGAAACTGGGGCAGCCGGAGGGCCGCCCGGGGGTGGTGCGCTCGGGAAATCTGCGCTCATTCGGTGACTGCCTCCCTTGTGAGCCACGCGTTGGCGGCTCCCCGGGGCATGGTAGAGCCATACCCCGTCCTGACAAGGCCCCTTCGGGCCATGCCCTTGCTGGGACCTCAGTCGATAAGCTCGTCCGCCAGGAGCTCCATCAGCAGCCCGTCGATCCACGTGCCGTCGGACATCCGCTGATAGCGACGCATCGTGCCGACCCGCCGGAAACCGACCTTCTCGTACGCGCTGATCGCGTGCTCGTTATCGGCGGCCGGGTCGATGGTGATCCGATGATGACCGTCTTCTTCGATCAGGCGGCGGGCGACGAGGCGGATGGCTGTCGGGCCCACGCCGTGGCCCTGGACGTCGTCGGCGAGGAAGAGATCGATACCGGCGTGGCGGAACTCGGGCTCGGACTCCTCGTAGCTTTGGATCGCGCCGACGACGTGGCCGTCGACCTCGATCGCGTACACGCGGAGGTCGGGTTCACCGACGATCAGCTCCTTCTCGACGCGTTCCTCGTCGAACGCGCCCCACCACCGAGCGACGGTCGGATGGGCCATGATCTCGACGAGGGCCGGCGCATCCTCGGGCAGGATCGGCCGGATCGTGGTCTCGGGCGGCGCGGAGACGGTCATGCCGCGCAGGGTAGCGCCTTCAGGCAAGTCCCAACGGCGACGATGGTCCTGTTTCGGGGGTTCGGAACACCTGTGCTATAGTGTGCTAGTCGTCGGTTCGAAGTGACGGCGCCGGTCGAGCTTCCCCCAACGGACGCTCCCGGGAACCGCCCGAACCATTGACCGCTCCCGCCCTATCCCGGCGTGACAGCGAAAAACGATCGAGGGTCGCAGCCCAGGCCTACCCCGCCTGCGGCGCGCCAGAAAGAACGAAAGAACCAAGAAGCCCATGATGTCCCGCTCAGCGACCTCGACGTACGCAGGTCGCGCCAGCTCCATGCGTCGCCTGCGCCGTCGCGCCGTCGCCGCCCAGTCCCCCTCCCGCCCGTTCTGCCGCACCAACGGCTGCGCGAGCTTCCTCGACGTCGACCCGACGTCCGGGGTCGCGACGTGCCACGTGTGCGGCGCTACACAGCGACCGCGCAGTCGGGCTCGCGCCCATTGACCCCCTGAGACCCTAGTCCGGCGGTTCCCCGCGAGCCGCCCGCTCGAAGCGCGCCAGCTCGACATCGATGTCGAGGAGCGCTCGCTGCTGACGATCGGTCGGGGCCTCGATATTCACCCGGATGATCGCCCGGTTCGCCGCGTCGACCAGTCGCCGGAGCTCGTCACGCCCGCGCCGACGCCCCAGGGCCGACGACCGGGGCGCCCGTTCCATCAGCCGGTCGCGTTCGCCGAGCAGCGCCCGTGCCTGCTTGTCGGCCTCGATCCAGGCGGGTGCGACACCGGCGTTCTTCAGCATCCGATACGCCAATGCCCACTCGCCGGCTAGCACATCGTCGTCGATCGGCAGCCGCTCGCCCTGGTGCGGAAGATCCGCGAACCGCCCGTCGTCCATCGCCTCGCGGATCTGTCGCTCGACGAGCGTCTCGCGCACCGTCTGGCGCGCTGGTTCGGCTGGATCCGGGCGTTCCGGGTCGCGCTGCCAAGCCATGATCCGAGCGTAGCGCAGGTCGACGACAGGCAAGCTGTCGCTCGCCGCGGCTAAGGTCTTCGCGTGCAGTCGATCGACGGTCGGCCCGTCTACGCCGCGACCGACCTCGTGGCCTTCCTGGCGTGCGAGCATCTGACCGAGCTCGAGCGCGCCGCGATGGCCGGCCTTGTCGAGCGGCCGATGCGCGCCGACCCCGAGCTCGACATCATCCGCAAGCGCGGGTTCGAGCACGAGGCGCGCTATCTCGCGGATCTCCAGGCCGAGGGCCGGAGCGTCACGCGCATCGAGCTCGACGGATCCATCGAGGACGACGGCGATCGCCTACGCGCCGCGGCCCAAGCGACGATCGCGGCGATGGCCGCCGGTGATGACGTCATCTATCAGGCGACGTTCTTCGATGGGACGTGGCGCGGTCACGCCGACTTCCTGCTCCGCGTCGAGTCGACCGAGCGGCCTTCCACGTGGGGGCCATACCACTACGAGGTCGCGGACACGAAGCTCGCGCGACACGTCAAGGCGAGTGCGGTGCTCCAGATCTGCTCCTACATCGACCAACTCGAGCGGCTCCAAGGGGTCCGACCCGAATGGCTGCATGTCGCGCTTGGTGGCTCCGCGCGGACGATCGAGCGTCTCCGGGTCGACGACTACATGGCCTACTACCGGGCTGCAAAGGAACGCTTTCTCGATGCCGTCAGCGATCGGCGCCCCGTGGCGTTCCCCCCGACCGGCACGTATCCGGAACCCGTCGATCACTGCGAGGTCTGCCGCTGGGCGGCGGAATGCAGCGCCCAGCGCCGGGCCGACGACCACCTCAGCCTGGTCGCCGGGATCTCCGGACGCCAGCGTCGAGCGCTGACAGAGCGCGGCGTGACGACGCTCGAGGCGCTTGGCGATCTCGCGCTGCCGCTGCAGCCCAAGCTCGAGGGCACGTCCGAAGGGGCGCTGCTGCGCGTCCACGAGCAGGCGCGTATCCAGCTCGAGGGCCGGCGAGGGCACCTGCTCAAGTACGAGCTCCTGCGCCCAGACCCTGGCCAGCCGTACGAGCCGGAACGGGGGCTTGCCTCGCTCCCGCCACCATCCCGGGGCGACCTCTCCTTCGATATCGAAGGCGATCCGTATGCCTTCGACGACGGTCTCGATTACCTCTTCGGCCTCCTCGAGACCGACGGTACGTTCCACGCCATCTGGTCTCGCGATGACTCGGGCGAGTTCTCCCTCGACGGTGAGCGGGCCGCCTTCGAGCAGCTGATCGACTTCCTGATGGATCGCCTCGCCGCCGACCCATCGATGCACATCTATCACTACGCGCCGTACGAACCGACGGCGCTCAAGCGGCTCATGGGCCGCTACGGCACACGGGAGGCCGAGGTCGATCGACTGCTGCGCGAGGGCGTGCTGGTCGACCTGTTACGCGCGGTGCGGCAATCGCTGCGCGCATCCGTCGAGAGCTATTCGATCAAGAAGATGGAGGCGTTCTACGGTTTCGAGCGCGAGATCGACCTGCGCGACGCAGGCTCGAGCATCGTCGCCTTCGAGACGTGGCTGGAGCTCGGTGAGGGCGAGCGACCGGAGACCGACATCCTCGAGCGCATCAAGCACTACAACCGCGACGACGTCGTATCGAACCTGCGGCTACGCGACTGGCTCGAGGCGCGGCGCGATGAGCTGATCGCCGATGGCGTCGACGTGCCGCGGCCGGCACCGCACGAGAACCCCTTGCCGGCCGAGCTCACCGAGCAGCAGGCGCGCGTCCAAGCGCTCGCCGACCGGCTCACGGACCCCGCGGTCGTTCCGACCGACCCGCTCGCGCGCACGCCGGAACAGCACGGGCGATGGCTCCTCGGACAGCTCCTCGGCTGGCACCGCCGCGAAGACAAGGCGATGTGGTGGGAGTTCTTCCGGCTCATGGAGCTCACCCCTGAGGCGCTCGTCGATGAGAGCGAGCCTGTCGGCCTCCTCGAGCCGGTCGAACCGGTCGACGATGTCAATCGGAACGGCCGTCAGACGTGGCGATACACGTTCCCCCCACAGGACTTCGATCTCGGACGTATCGGCGGGCGGCTGTTCGATCCGGCGCGGCAGCAGCAGGACCCTGATGCTTCGCCGTTCGACTGGGGTATCGGCGACCTCGTCGCGGTCGATCTGCCGAACTTGACGGTCGACATCAAGCGCGTGACCACGGATCCACATCCCCGGGCGGTGGTGCCGCTCCCCTGGATCCAGACACGCGATCAGCAGGCGCGCCTCTTCGACCTGGGCGAGTGGGTCGCTGAGCACGGGATCGACGCACCAGGGCCGGAGCGCGCGATCCGCGACATGCTGCTCGGCCGACCCCCACGCGCAGGTCAAGCCGACGGCGCCCCGATCGCGGAACCAGGGGAGACAGACCTGGATGCCGCACGTCGGTCGGCCCTTGCCCTCGACGAGACCGTCCTCGCGATCCAGGGTCCGCCGGGTGCCGGTAAGACCTACACCGGCGCGCGCATGATCACGACGCTCCTCGCTGCCGGGAAGAAGGTCGGCATCACGGCGACGAGCCACAAGGTCATCGGCAATCTGCTGGAAGCCGTCCTCGAGGCGGCCGACGAGGAGCGCATCGCGGTCCAAGCGATCCAGCGCGGCGACGCCGACGTCATCGTGGCCGACGACCGGGTCGCCCACGCGAAGGCGACGAAGGACGTCGTCGACGCGCTCGAGAACGGGTCGGCGACGCTCGCCGCGGGTACGTCCTGGGTATGGGCGAGCGAGCGGATGAAGGCTGCCATCGATGTCCTGTTCGTCGACGAGGCAGGACAGATGTCGCTGGCGTATGTCGCGTCGATGGGCCACGCGACTGACAGCATCGTGCTGCTCGGCGACCCGCAGCAGCTCGATCAGCCACAGCGCGGCACGCATCCACCGGGTGCCGAGCGCTCGGCTCTCGCCCATGTGCTGTCTGGATCGGCGACGATCGCACCGGATCGCGGCCTGTTCCTGGAACGGACGTGGCGCCTTCACCCAGCGTTATGCGCGTTCACGTCCGAAGTCTTCTACGACGACCGCCTCGAGCCGGAGGCACACCTCGCGGAGCAACGGGTCCGGACCGAGGCAGCACTCGTTGACGGCGTCGGTCCACGCGTGCTGCCGATCCACACCGTCGGCGCCGACAACGAGTCGCCCGACGAGGCCGCCGCGGTCGCTGCGTTGGCGCTGTCCATCGTCGGCGGATCGTGGACCGATGCGAAGGGCGTGACGCGACCGCTCGGCTGGCGGGACGTCCTCATCGTCGCCCCCTACAACGCGCAGGTCGGCACGATCCAGCGACTGCTGCCGCCAGAGGCACGGGTCGGCACCGTCGACAAGTTCCAGGGGCAGGAGGCAGCGGTCAGCATCTATTCGCTGACGACGTCCACGCCCGAGCTTGCGCCGCGCGGTCTGGACTTCCTCTACAGCCGCAACCGACTGAATGTCGCGACGTCCCGTGCCCGCTGCGTGGCGGTGGTCGTCGGGTCGCCCGACCTGTGGCGCGTCCGCGCGCGCACACCCGCGCAGATGCGCCTGGTGAATGCGTTCTGCCGCTTCACAGAGCTCGCGACGGGCGAGGGACGCCCGGAGCCCGAAGGGCGTCCGGAGGTCGAGATCCTCACCCTCGACCTCGTCTGAGCCGTACCATCGCGGCGATGGCCGATGCTGCATCCCTGACTTCCACGAGGCGGTTCCACGGCGCCGAGCTCGAGCGACTCCGGAAGCGCACCGTCGGAGCGCTCGTCGCCGGGGTCGCGCTCGGCAGCACCGGTCACATCGCTGCGGTGACGGTCGCGACGATCGTCGCGACCCACATCGCAGGTGGGACGACGGCATGGAGCGGCGCGCCATCGGCGACGGTCGTGCTCGGCGCGGCCGCCGGTGCAAGCGCGTTGTCGTGGCTGATGGTGCGGCGCGGCCGGCGGGTCGGGCTGGCGGTCGGCTATGTCGTCAGCGTCATCGGGGCGATCGTCGCGACCATCGCCATCATCTCGTTGTCCCTCCCCCTGCTGCTCGCCGGGACGGTGCTGATCGGCTTCGGGAACGCGTCGAATCAGCTGTCGCGGTACGTCTCTGCCGACCTCGCGACACCCGACCGTCGAGCGTCGGCGATCGGTCTCGTCGTGTGGGGCGCGACCATCGGCGCCGTCGTCGGCCCGAACCTCGTGGCGCCCGCAGGGAATATCGCCGTCGCGCTCGGACTGCCGGAGCTCGCGGGTCCGTACCTCGTGCCGATCGTGTTCGTCGGCGCGGCGGCGCTGTTGTCGTTCTCGCTCCTGCGACCGGATCCCTACGAGCTCGCCGATGAGTCCTCGCGACACGACACGCAGGCCGACCGCTCGGTCGCGGTTTCGTTCGCGAGCGTCTTCGCCCGTCCGAACGTGCCTGTCGCGATGGTCGCCCTCGTCGCGGGCCAGTTCGTGATGGTCCTGATCATGACGATGACGCCGTTGCACATGGCTGCCCACGGCCACGACCTGGCGGCGGTCGGGGTGGTCATCAGCGGCCACACGTTCGGGATGTTCGGCCTGTCACCGATCTCCGGCCGCCTGACCGACCGGTTCGGCAGCGTGCCGGTCATCCTGTCCGGGCTGGCCGTCGTCGCGATCGCGTCCGTGCTGGCCGCCATCGCGCCACCCGACGGCGGGCTGCTGCTGTTCCTCGCCCTGTTCCTACTCGGGTATGGATGGAACCTCGGCTACGTGGCGGGGTCCGCGCTCCTGACCCACGGACTGACGCTCGCCGAGCGCACCCGGATCCAGGGCCTGACCGACACCCTCATCTGGAGCTCTGCCGCGATCGCCAGCCTTGGCTCGGGGATCGTACTCGCGTACGCCGGGTACGCCATCCTCGGCCTCATGGGTGCTGCCCTGGTCGTGGTCCCGATGCTGCTCGTGGCCGCGCGACGTTCGGCGGTCGCATAGGCCCACCGTCGACTAGGTCGCGCCGATCTCGCTCCTGACCCATTCGGCCAGCACTCGGGCGCAGGTCTCGACCTCGTCGAGCGGCACATATTCGTCGGCGCTATGCGCGACGCGCACGTCGCCCGGACCGAAGATCACGCACGGCGTGTCGCCGCGGTTCACGAACATCTGCATATCGGCGCCATACGGCTCGCCGAGCAACGCAGGACGACGACCCGTGACCCGTTCGACGACGTCCGCGAGACGCGTGGGCAAGGGGTGGTCCGATGGCACCCGCGCCGAGCCGAATCGCCCACCGGTGATCTCGACCGTCGCCGGGTGGTCCCGCAGGAAGCCATCAGTGGCACATGCCTCGGCGATGGCTACACGAAGATCCGCCTCGGCCTCGGCCGGCGACTGCCCGAGCTTGACGCCATAGCGGCCGTACGCGACGACCTTGTCGAGGACCGTCGACGCCCACTCGCCACCCTCGACGATCCCGATGATCGTGGGATACGGGAGACCAAGGGCCGTCATCAGCGGATCCGTCTCCGCCTCGTTCCGGCGGCGCTCGTCCCCCTCGAGCGCACGTGTGAGCTCGAATAGCTTGTCCAGCGCCGAGATCCCCTCGCGTCGTTGCGACGCGTGCGCCGCCCGGCCCGGCACGGTCAGCCGGAAGGTGATGGCACCGGCATGAGCGACGACGACGTCGAGCTGCGACGGCTCGGTGATGATCGCCATGTCGGCGGTCGCGCCAGAACGGATGGCGCCGAGTGTCCCCTGCCCGCCATCCTCCTCGGACGGGACGAGCACCACCATCAGCTCGCCGTCCAGCCGGTGCAGCGAACCGTCCACACCGAGTGAACGCACCGCCGCCAGGATCGCGGCGACACCGCCCTTCATGTCGCACGCGCCGCGTCCGTACAGCCTGTCCTCCCGGATCTCGGCGCCCCACGGATCGACCGTCCACGACGCCGGGTCGCCCGGCGGAACGACATCCAGGTGCCCGGACAGGATCAGTCGGCGTCCATCGGCGCTTCCCGCTCGCCCGACGACGATCGGGAGCGTCGTCCGTTCCATCTCCTCGCCCGGCCACGCCGGATCGTCGCGCAGGCGCTCGAGATCCGATCGCGCGACCTCGACGCGCAGGCCGAGCTCGAGCAGCGCCCCTGCGGCCCAGTCGGCGATGTTCTCCTCCGAGCCGGTGATGCTCTCGATCCGGACCAGTGTCTCGAGGTCGTCGATCAGGCGGTCGCGGTCGATGTCAGCCACGGAGGATCGGGCGGGTCATGCATGTCGGCCCGCCGGAGCCATTGATCCCGATCTCCCTCGCGGGGTACGTGTGGACTTCGCAGCCCGCCGCCACCAGTGCGCCGGCTGTTACCGCGTTCCCCTCGGCCAGGATCACGACCCCGGGTCGTACGGCCAGGACGTTGCAGCCGAGGGTCGGGAACTCCTCGTCCGGAACCTCGATCAGGCGGATGCCTAGATCGGCGAGCAGTTCCCACAGTCCGACCGGCAGCAGCGGCAGGTACACGACGGCAAGGTCGTCGGCCACAGGCGAGATGACGCTGAGCAAGTGGATGAGCTCAGCCGGTCCCTTCCAGTACGGGACATCGAAGGTCCGCACGTCCCCGCCGACCAGACTCGCGAGCTGGGTCGCTCCGGCCGAGTTCGTCCGGAGCGTCCGGCCGATGCAGAGGAGATCGGGCCGCAGCCAGAACGTATCGCCACCCTCGATGGTCGCTGGCGCCTCGATGCGACCGAGCGTCGGGATGCCGGCGGCAGTCGTCCACCGCTCGAGCACGGCCGGCTCCTCGGCACGGTTCGGCTTGCCGGGCCGCAGCGGGATCGCACCGCGGTCGGAGATCAGGAGTGGGTCGAAGGTGTAGACGAGGTCGGGATCGTCGGTCTCCTCGTCGAGGACATGGACCGTCGGCCCGAGACTTGCGAGGACATCCACGAACGCCTCGTGCTCGCGGCGTGCCAGCTCGAGGTCGCAGGCGTGCAGGAAGCCGTGCGCCGGGTCGTCGAACGCCCGCCCGAACGCCGCGCCGGGGGCCTTCACGAGCACCGCGTGCAACGGGGCGGTCATGCTCTGCGCGCCGTACGTCTTCGCCGTGATCACGGCCGAAGGATAGCCGGGGGCCGATCGGCGGAGTAGGCTGGACGAGCGATGGCCGCCTATGCCGTGATGGCCCACATCGGACGCATCGATCCGCATCTCACGATGCACGACGTCGAGGAGGACGCGGAGCCGCGGCCGCCTGCCGGGCTCGCCGCCGACGCCATGTCGAACGTTCCCACCGTGGAGATCGATCAGGTCTCCGAGCCTGGGCCGTTCGCCGAGCGGCTCGCTCGGATCCAGGAGCTGTGGCGGCAGACCACGTTCTTCCTGTTCGACGCAGAGAGCTGGCGGGCCTAGACCTCTCGCCCCGCTGCAGGGCGACGGGCGCGCATCGTCCGGCGGATCGCCGTCCACGGCAGGTTGATCGCGAACACGAAGAGCAGCACGATCGTCGGCATGCCCGGTCCCGTCGGATCGAGGATGTCGTTCCCGACCTTGATGACGGCAGCCAGGACCCCACCGTTGTCGACGGTGAACTGGACGACGAGCGCCCCGCTTCCGGTCCCCGTCGCGATGCTCGAATCGGTCCTGACGAACAGGCGGTGGACGCCGTCGGGCAGAGTCCGCGTATCGGTCGAGATCGAGCCCTGATACGTCGACGGTCGATCGAGGAGGCCCTGCCTGTGGTCGACCGGGTTCGCGTGGAAATGCGGATCGAGCGACACGAAGACGCGCGTCGGGTTCGACCCGCCTGAACCCTTGGCGAGCTTGATGTTGCAGACCCAGACGCCGGATACCGGCCCGGTCGGCAGGTTCGTCACGACTCGGGCGT
>Ga0207648_10001812_pt1 | contig 23431 bp, 16 predicted proteins | sample KBSMisM32_FD_184310 | JGI IMG/M metagenome (GOLD analysis project Ga0207648, IMG submission 184310) | Miscanthus rhizosphere microbial communities from Kellogg Biological Station, Michigan, USA - KBS Miscanthus M3-2 (SPAdes) (version 2) | ecosystem: Host-associated > Plants > Roots >...
GTCGACGCTGCTCAACCTGATCGCCGGCCTCGATCGCGCGACGGAAGGCTCGCTGCACATGTTCGGGCAGGACCTGGCCGCGATGTCCAGCCTCGAGCTGAGCCTGCACCGCCGCCGCAACGTCGGCGTCATCTTCCAGTCGTTCAACCTGGTCCCGACGATGAGCGCGGCGGAGAACGTCGCGCTGGCGATGATGTTCGCCGGCGTGGCCCGCGACGAGCGGCAGCGCCAGGCGGCGCACCTCCTCGGCGCGATGGGCCTCGGCGATCGGCAGCAGCACCGCCCACGCGAGCTCTCAGGCGGCGAGCAGCAGCGCGTCGCCATCGCGCGCGCGCTCGCCAACAAGCCGCACCTGCTGCTGGCCGACGAACCGACCGGCAATCTCGACAGCCGGACGACGCGCGAGATCATGGATGTGCTGAGGGACCTCAACGCCCGCGAGGGCAAGACCATCATTCTCGTCACGCACGACGCCGCGCTCGCCGAGCGGTACGCGCATCGCCTCGTGACCCTGCTCGACGGCACGATCGTGTCGGAGCGCGCGATGGCCCGGGGAGCCTCCGGTGACGAGGGGGATTCCGCGTGACGCTCCGCGACGCCATCGACCTCGCGTTCAGGAACCTCAGGCAGGCGAAGCTGCGCACGTTCCTGACCACGCTGGGCGTGTCGATCGGCATCGCCTCGCTCGCCGGCATGGTGTCGCTCGGCGTCGGCCTGCAGGATCAGACCGTGGGGCGCCTGCAGCGCTCGGGGCTGTTCGACGCCGTCACGGTGCTTCCGGGAGGCGATCGCCCCGGCGTGATGATGGGCGGCCGTCTCGGCCCCCGCGGCTTCGGCCGCCGCGGCGATCCCGGAGCGCCGGCGGCGGCGCCCGATCGCGTCGAGCGCGACATCAACGACCAGGCGCTCGCGGACCTGGCCGCGGTCGAGCACGTCCGCGACGTCTATCCCGCGCTGCGCATTCCCGTCGAGATGAAGTACGGCGGCGAGTCCGAGTTCGCCCTGGCGGCCGCCGTGCCCGTCAGCGTGCGCGGCGAAGGGGCCTTTCAGTCGATGACCTACGGACGCTTCTTCGCCAGCGACGCCGAGATCGCGTGCATGGTGAGCCTCGACCTGGCGAAACGGATCGACGAGAAGGCGCCGGGCGCGCTGGTCGGCAGGTCGCTGACGCTGAACTATGCGGCGGTCACCCCGACCGGAGTGCCGCAGCGCACCGAGTTTGCCTGCCCGATCGTCGGCGTTGTCGAGCGCGAGACCGGGCCGTTCGCGGCGGCCGCCGGCGTGTCGCCGCTGATGGTGCCGATGGGCAAGGCGCGCGAGATGTACGCCGCGTCGGCGATTGCCGCGCCGGGCGTGTCGCGCGGCACCTCCGGCCCGCGCCCCTACGGCTCCGCGGTGGTGCGCGTCACCGCGGCGCAGTTCGTCCCCGACGTCCAGGAGCGGATCAAGAGGATGGGCTTCAACGCGTATTCGGTCGGCGACTCGATCCAGGGGATCAAGCGCGCCTTCATCCTCCTCGACATCATCCTCAGCCTGATCGGCTCGATCGCGCTGGCGGTGTCGTCGCTGGGGATCATGAACACGATGGTGATGTCGATCCTCGAGCGGACGCGCGAGATCGGGATCATGAAGGCGATCGGCGGCAGCGACGGCGACATCCGCCGCATCTTCCTGATCGAGGCGTCGGCGATCGGCTTCCTGGGCGGCGTGGCGGGCGTGATCCTGGGATGGGGGGTCGGCCGCGCCATCAACTTCGGCGCGAACATCTATGTCGAGCAGCAGGGCGGCGCGGCAGGGAATCTCTTCTCGCTGCCGTTCTGGCTGATCGGCGGCGCGATCGGCTTCTCGATCGCGGTCAGCCTGCTGGCGGGAAGCTACCCGGCGGCGCGCGCCGCGCGCCTGGATCCCATCCAGGCGCTACGGCACGACTGAGGTCAGGCGGTCACGCCCGCGGGCTTGGCCTTGGGATCCGCGGGCACGGTGAGGTTGAACCCGTTGCGCTTGAGCAGCGCGTCGAACGCCGGCTTGTCCACGGCCTTGGCGTAGGCCTCGGCCGGCTCCACGAGCTTCTTCATCACCAGGTCCATCAGCGCGTCGTTCAGGCTGATCATGCCGTTGGCCTTGTTGACCTGGATGATCGACGGGATCTGGAACGTCTTGCTCTCGCGAATCAGGTTGCTGACCGCGCCGGTCACCAGCAGCACTTCGAGCGCCGCGATGCGCCCGCCGCCGATCTTGCGGCACAGCGTCTGGGCGATGACCCCTTTGAGCGACTCCGACAGCATGACGCGGATCTGCGCCTGGCGGTCCGACGGGAACTGGTCGATCACGCGATCGACCGTGGACGCCGCGGTGGTCGTGTGCAGGGTGCCGAAGACCAGGTGGCCGGTCTCCGCCGTCTCGATGGCGATGGCGACGGTCTCGAGGTCGCGCAGCTCACCGACCAGGATGATGTCCGGATCCTCGCGCAGCGCGGCGCGCAGCGCATCTTTGAACGAATCGGTGTGCGTGCGCACTTCGCGCTGGTTGACCAGGCACTTCTGGTTCTGGTGCACGAACTCGATCGGGTCCTCGATGGTGATGATGTGATCGTGCCGCGTCTTGTTGACGTAGTCGATCATCGCGCTCAGCGTCGTCGACTTGCCGGAGCCGGTGGGGCCGGTGACCAGCACGAGCCCCTTGTTGAGCGCGCACAGGTTGAGGATGTGCTGCGACAGCCCGAGCTGGTCGGCGGTGAGGATCTTCGACGGGATGACGCGGAACACCGCGCCCGGCCCGCGCCGGTCGGCGAAGATGTTGGCGCGGAAGCGCGCCAGCCCCGCGATCTCGTAGGCGAAGTCGGTGTCGTGCCGGTCGGTGTACTCCTTCCGGTTCTTCTCCGGCATGATCGGCGCGAGCAGCTGCACCAGGGCTTCGCCGGTCAGCTCCGCCGCCTCGGCATCGAGCGCCTGCATGTGCCCGTCCTTGCGCACCATCGGCACCGAGCCGACGCACAGGTGCAGGTCGGAGGCGCCGTTCTTCACCATCTGGTGGAACAATTGATCAATCGGAGGAGGCGTCGGCTGACTCACGATCCAGGTACCTCATGGACGGCGACGATATGAGCCGCGTTCACGATGATCGTGGCTTCGTCGGATTCGATGTAGCGGAAACTTTCCGGCTGCCGCGCCCAGTCGCTCAGCCGGTCGCGCCCCTCGGGACGGTAGATGCGCACGCCGCCGGTGACGCGGCGGCCGTCGGTCAGGTGCACGGTGACCTGTTCGCGCGGCGCGACGGAATAGCCGCTCTCGTCGCGCGCCTCTTCCTCGAACACGCGGACGCTGATCACGTGCGGACGGTTGTAGAGCACGGTGCGGCCGCCGGAGTCGTGCAGCTCGAACGGGAAAAACCCCATCTCGGCGTTGAGCAGGTCGCCGACCCGCTCGGCGCCGGCGTGAAGCAGGCTGCCGGCGGCAACGAAGAACCAGCCTCGGACGGTCTCGCCGCCGAGCAGTGTCACGACGGCTTCGGCGCGGCGTTTTTCGTAGCGTAGATCGGGACGGGAGCTCATAAGCAGGCGATACCGGCGACTTCGCGGCAGCCCGACAGAGGCTGCGGATCAGCTAGGCTGGGCCCAGGCAATCCTTCCTAGGATACCAGCGGACAGGCCGCGGTCCCGCCGCCGGCGTCCATTGTTTCAACCGAGGTGGCCCATGTCAGTCATGACAATCGACCGTTATACCAAGGCTGTGCTGACCGTGATCGCCGGATGCCTGTTGTGGATGTGCGCCATGGGCACAGGGCGTGCGGTATCCGCACAGCAGCCGACCGCCGATCTCTCGACCTTCAAATCCGGCGCCCAGCCGGTCGTCATCGTCGGCACCGGCTCGATGGACGACGCCGGCAATATCGCGCTCAACCTGGCGCCGGGCGGCGGGCCCCGCCGGACCAACCCGACGCTCGCGGTGTCGCTGCCGTACACGACCGCCCGGCCGTTGCCGGTCGGCTTGCCCTACGACGCCGCGAACCCGCTCCCGACCGAGCTGTCCCATTCCGAGGCGCAGCCGCTTCCCGTGCGGATCACCGCCATCAAGAAGGGCACGGTGTGGGAGCCCATCCGCGTGGACGTCGAAGACGCGCGCGTGCGATCGCGGCCTGGAGGGGGGGACCGATGACGGCGCTGCTGCGAGAGATGTACGTCCACCAGGAGTGGGCCGACGCCGAGCACTGGCGCGCGATGGGCATCGTGCCGGCCGCGCGCGAGTCGCAGCCGCTGCTGCGCCGCCTGCACCACATCCACCAGGTCCAGCGCATGTTCGTGTGGGCCGTCGGCGATCGCGCCGCCATGCCGACGCCGACGTCGCCGAAGGACTTCAAGACGTTCGACGACCTCAAGGGCTACGCCCGCGGCGCGCACGAGCAAATCCGTCAGATGCTGGCGCAGCTGCCGCCGGAACGGCTGTCCGAGACGATCGTCATGCCCTGGTTTCCCAGCCGCTGCGAGCTGACGGTGGAAAGCGCGCTCGCGCAGATGGCGATGCACAGCCACTACCACCGCGGCCAGAACGCGATGATCCTGCGCGAACTGGGCGGCGAGCCGCCGACCACGGATTTGATCGTCTGGCACTGGAAGGGACGGCCGGATCCTGATTGGGGCGCCATGGATGAAGGCCACGGATGAACACGGATAAACACGGATAAAGACAGATCTGTGTTTGGCGGTAGCACCTGAGTGCCGGGGCCGTGGCGCGGGGCTCGGGCTACAATAGCGGCTCAACCCGCCAACCGGATGGAGGACTCCTGATGCGTGCTCGGTTTGTACTCGCGGCGTGTGCGGCCACTGTTTACGGTGGCCTGGTGATCGCCCAGGGTGGCGGCGGCAAGCACCTCAACCCGCTGATCGAGCTGCACCAGCAGAAGAAGCCGGTCTTCGGTCTCTACGCGCCGAGCAATCCGCGCAGCAACCAGGGGGCGCCCCAGGTCGGCACGCCGAGGTCGGTGGCGGAACTGGCGAAGGAAGCGGCGTCCTACGACAAGAGCGATTTCGTCTTCAGCGGCACGATGGAGCGGAGCGTCGAGCGCGGGCTGCCGGCGTTCACCGAGTTCGTGAACGCGCTGATGACGGCGGCGCCGACGGCCGACGCGCGCTGGCGGCACCCGCTGTCGGTCAAGACGGAGAAGATCGCGACGGACCCGGCCAAGGCCGTCCAGAACATCAGCCAGCAGCTCAATCTTGGCGTCAGCACGGTCGTGTTCGTCGGTGTCGAGAGCGCCGACGAAGTGAAGACCGGGCTGGCCGCGATGCGCTTCAAGTCGAAGGGGGGCACGCGCCCCGACGCGGTCGGGTCGGCGCCGGCCTACTGGGGCATGGACGAGAAGCAGTATCGCGAGAAGGCCGACGTCTGGCCGCTCAACCCGAACGGTGAGCTGACCAACTGGACGATCGTCGAGAGCAAGGAAGGCCTGGCGCACGTCCGCGAGATCGCCGCGGTGAAAGGCATCTCGGTGCTGTTCCCCGGCGCCGGCACGCTGCGCGGCGTCTTCTCGCCGGTCGGCGCCGACGGCCGGCCGGCCTTCGACGAGCAGGGCTGGGAAGCCGCCATCCAGCAGGTGCTGGCCGCGTGCAAGGAGTTCAACGTGCCCTGCGGCTACCCCGCGACCGAGAAGGACATCGAGGCGCGCATGAAGCAGGGCTTCAGCGTGTTCATCATGAACTGGGGCGAGCCCGGCTTCCGCGCCGTCGACATCGGCCGCCGCGTCGGCGGACGGTGAGGCAGGCCGCGCGCGCCGCCTGCCTGGCGCTCGCCGTCGCCGCGGCGGCGTCCGCGCAGGACCAGGGAAACCAGCCGGCGGATCCCTTCCGGATCGCCGGCAATCTCTATTACGTCGGCTCCAGCGACCTCGGGTCGTACCTCGTGGCGACCGAGGCCGGCCACATCCTCATCGACGCCGGCTATCCGTCGACCGTCCCGATCATCGAGGCGAACGTCGCCAGGCTCGGGTTCAAGATCGCCGACGTCAAGATCCTCCTCAACACCCAGGGCCACGCGGATCACGCCGGCGGGTTCGCCGCCCTGAAGCAGCGCACCGGCGCGACCCTGATGGTCAGCGCCGCCGACGCCGACCTGATCGAGCGCGGCGGAACGCGCGACTTTTCGCTGGGCGACTCGCTGACGTTCCCGCCCGCCAAGGTCGATCGGCGGCTGAAGGACGGCGACACCGTCTCGATCGGCGGGATGACCCTGACGGCGCGTCTCACCCCCGGGCACACCATGGGCTGCACCACGTGGACGTTCGGCGTCCAGGACGCCGGCCGCACCCTGCACGTCGTCGACGTCTGCGGCCTGTCGATCCTCGAGAAGACCCGCGTGAGCGGGATGCCGGGCTATCCGAACATCACGCAGGACTACCTGCGGACGTTCGCGACGCTGAAGAAGCTGCCGGTGGACATCTTCATCGGCGCGCACGCCAACTACTACGGTGGGATGGAGAAGGCCGCGGCGCGGCAGGCGAACCCCAACGGCCCCAACCCGTTCATCGATCCCGCGGGCTACCGGAAGTACATCGAGGACGTGGAGAAGCGCTTCAACGAGCAACTGAAGCGCGAGCGATCCCGCTGACACTTGCGGCAGCGTGAAGGCTCGCGGCTGCTCCCCTCACCACAGAGGCACAGAGGACACAGGCGCCACGAACAGCGATCGAGCGGCCATCTATCTCCGCGTTCTCCGTTATCTCTGCGGATCAGCGAAGGGAGCTCTCCGTGTGATCCGTCTTCGCCGCGGCTCGGCGGCGCGGGCGGGTCTCGGTCACTCGTGCCGCAGCGCGATCATCGGGTCGACGCGCATCGCTCGACGCGCTGGTAGATAGCAGGCGACCAGCGCGATGCCGGTCAGCAGGCCGGTGACCATCACGAAGGTGATCGTGGTGTCGTTGCCGCCGGAGAGGAAGAAGATGCGCGCCAGGGCGCGGGTCACGAGCGCCGCGCCGCCGATTCCGCAGACGATCCCCGCGACCACCAGGCCGGCGCCCTGGCGCAGCACCAGGCCGCCGACCCGGATCGGATTGGCGCCAAGGGCGAGGCGGATGCCGAGCTCGCGCGTCCGCTGCGCCGCGCCGTACGAGACCACGCCGTAGACGCCGACCACCGCGAGCAGCAGCCCCAGCACCCCCATCGCGCCCGCCTGCAGCGTGCCGACGCGGAAGATCACGAATCCCATCCCGCCCTGGATGATCTGGGTCAGCGTCTTCAGGTCGGCGATCGGCATGTCGGGATCGAGCGCCTGGATCTCGCGCTGCACCAGCGGCGCCAGCGTTTCGGGCGGCGCCGTCGACCTCACGTGCAGCACGCGCAGGTACGAGGTGCTCTGATCGATGGGGAAGTAGACGTGCGGCAGCGCGGTCTCGAACACCGCGAGGTACTTGCTGTCGCGCGCGACGCCGACCACCTGCCACAGGCGTCCTTCGAAGCGCGGGATGACCAGCCGCCGGCCGACGGCCTCCTGGCCCGGCCACAGCCGCCTCGCGAGCGTCTCGTTCACGATGACGACGTGCAGCGAGTCCATCACGTCCTGCGGCGTGAACCCGCGGCCGTGCAGGATCGGGATCCGCATGAGGGAGAAGTACTCGGCGCTGACCGAATTGCAGCCGACGTTCGATCGCGGCTCGTCGGTCGCGAGCACCTGCCCTTCGGGCGCGGCGACGCAGCCGTCGAAGATGTAGCCCATCGGCACGCTGAACGCCGTCGCGGCTTCCTCGACGCCGGGCAGCGCGCGAACCCGGCGATCGAGCTCCTTGTAGAAGGCGGCGGTCCGCGGCCAGTCGTAGCCGATCTGGTGCGGATCGATCCGCACCGTCAGCACGTTGGCCGGATCGAAGCCGAGATCGATGAGCTGCGCCCGCTGCGTCGAGCGCACGCACAGGGCCGCGACGATCAGCAGGATCAGCGATCCCGCGACCTGCGCCACGACCATGAAGTTGCGGAGGCGCTGGCGTCCTGCGCCGGCGGACCCGCCGTGCGCGCCGTCGTGCAGCAGCGCCGTCACCTGCGCGCGCGAAGCGCGGATCGCGGGCACCAGCCCCATCAGCGCGCCGGCGACCGCGGCGATCGCGCTGGCGTAGACGAACACGCGCCAGTCGTAATGGAAGTCGAGATTGAGCGGGATGTCCACCGCGACGTTGATCCGGCCGAGGAACAGCCCCGTCGCCCATCGCGCCACGACCAGCCCGGCCGCCGTGCCCGCGGCGGCGAGCAGCAGGCTTTCGGCGAGCAGCAGGCTCACCAGCCGCCCGCGGCTCGATCCCAGCGCCGCCCGCATCGCCATCTCGCGCTGCCGCACCGTGGCGCGCACCAGCAGCAGGTTCGTCACGTTCATGCAGGCGATCAGCAGCACCAGCGCCGCCAGGCCGAGCATCGATCCCTGGATGAACGGCAGCAGCTCGGAGAGAAACCGCATCGGAACCGGCCGCGCCAGCGGCTCGGGCAGCACGCGCGCCGTGATGTCCTTTTCTTCCGGGTACTCGCGCTGCAGCCGCCGCGCGATGACGTCCACGGCGCGCTGCGCCGTCTGCAGGCTGACGCCCGGCTGCAGCCGCGCCAGCAGCGTCAGGTAGCGCAGCGTGCGATCGGTGAACAGCCGTCCGCTCCGCGCCGCGCGCCCCTGCATCGAGCCGAGCGGAATGTAGCCTTCGATCTCGGCGCCCTGGTACAGCCCGTGAAACCCCGGCGGCGCCACGCCGACGATGCGCGCGGGCACTCCGTCCAGCCTGACCGTCGCGCCGATGACCGCCGGATCGCCGCCGAACCGGCGCTGCCAGAACTGGTACCCGAGCACCATCGTCGTCTCGCCGCCCATGTGCTCGCCTTCGCCCGGCTCGAAGAACCGTCCGGCCACCGGTGTGAGCCGCAGCCCGGCGAAGAGATTGCCGCTGACGGCGTGGTAGACGAACTGCGTCGTCCGCCCGGCGGCGGTGATGCCGGCGATCCGCGTGTCGAACGCGAAGACGTCGGAGAAGACCTGCGTTTCCCTGCGGTAGTCGTTCAGGGCGAGATACGAGAAGCGATAGCGGAAGCCGGTCTCGTCGCCCGGCATCTCCGCCGCAATCACGACGATGCGGTCGGGGTGAGGCACCGGCAGCGGCCGCATGTAGCCGTTCAGCAGGCTGAAGATGCCGGTGTTGGCGCCGATGCCGAGCGCCAGCGTCAGGATGGCGCTGGCGGCAAACGCCGGCGCGCGGCGCATCTGGCGCAGCGCGAACCGCACGTCCTGTCCCAGCGACGACAGCGCCTCGATCATTCCTGCCGCAGCGCCACGATCGGCGCCACGTTCATCGCGCGCCGCGCCGGGAAGTAGCAGGCCACGAGCGCCGCGACGGACATCGCCGCCACGACCGTCGCCAGCGTGAATGGATCGCGCGGCGAGATGCCCCAGATCTGGCTGGCGAGCACGCGCATGACGCCGAGGCTGCCGAGCAGGCCCAGCACAACTCCGGTCACGACGAGCCGGAGCGTCATGCGCAGCACGAGACGGAGCACGTCGCGGCGCTGCGCGCCGAGCGCCATGCGGATCCCGATCTCGTGGATCTGCCGCGACACGGTGTAGGAGATCACGCTGTAGACGCCGATCGCCACCAGCACGAGGCCGACGCCGGCGAACACGCTCAGGAGAATCAGGCTGAAGCGCGGCGACGCGTACGAGAAACGCTTGAGATAGTCGTTCAGCGTGCCGATGTCCGAGAGCGCCACGCTGCGATCGACCGACCAGATCTCCTTGCGCACGCTGTTCAACAGTCCCCCCGGCTCGCCCGCCGTGCGCACGAGGATGCCCCGCTCGAAGCCGCCGGTGACGGTGTAGGGGATGAGCGCCTCCGGCTGCGGCGGATCCTGGATGCCGTTGTTCCGGGCGTCGGCGATCACGCCGACGATCTCGAAGAGCGGGCTGGGGACGGCGCCGTCACGGAACGTCTCGAGCATGACCAGTTTCACGTGGCGCCCGATCGGATCGTCCGGCCCGAAGTACTTCTTCACCAGCGTTTCGTTGACGACCGCCACTTTCCTCGCCGCGATCACGTCGTCGGACGAGAGCATCCGTCCACGCGTCAGCCGCAGGCCGAGCGTGCTCGCGTACCCCTCGCTGACGAGCTGAAAGAGCGCGTTCCACTTCTCGGTCGGCGTCTTGCCCGGGATCTCGATGTCGCTGCCGATGCCGCCATACGGCGGCAGCGAGCTCGTTTCGGTCGCGGCGACCACGCCGGGAAGCGCGTGCAGCTTGCCGAGCAGCGCCTGGAAGAACCGCTGCTTCTCCGCCGCCGTGGTGTAGGTGCCCCGCGGAAACGGCAGCCGTACGACGAGGATGTTGTCGGGGTTCAGCCCGAGGTCGACGCGCTGCAGCTCGATGAAGCTCCGCATCAGCAGCCCGGCGCCGACGAGCAGCATCAGCGAGAGCGCGATCTCCGCCGTCACCAGCGCGCCGCGCAGCTTCCCGCCGCGGAATCCCGAGCCGACGCCCTTCCCGGTCTCCTTCAGCGGCTCGACGATGTTCCGCCGCGCCGTCTGCGCGGCCGGCACCAGCCCGAACACGACGACCGTGAGCGCCGCCACCGCCAGGCTGAATGCGAGCACCGGCAGGTTCAGCCGGATCACCACTTCGCGCGGAATCATCCCGTCGGGAATGAGCGGCGCGACGCCCTTGATGCCGACGTAGGCGAAGAGGCATCCGAGCCCGACGCCGCCGGCCGCGAGCAGCAGGCTCTCGATGAGGAGTTGACGGATCAGGCGCGATCGGTTGGCGCCGAGCGAGGCGCGGACCGCCATCTCCCGCGCCCTGGCGGTCGATCGCGCCAGCAGCATGATCGCCACGTTGAAGCAGGCGATCACCAGGAGCAGCCCCACCGCGGCCGACATCGTGTAGAGCGTGTTCTTGAACGGTCCGACGATGCTGTCCACCCAGCTGACGACGATGACGTTGAACTGCTTGGGATAGGTGCGTGGGCTGGCCTGCGCGTAGCGGTGCGCGACGAGGTCGAGATCGGCGGCGGCCTGGTCGAGCGTGAGGCCGCGCTTCAGCTTCGCCTGGAACATGAAGAAGCGTTCCTTGACCAGCGGATCGGCGCGGTTGAGCACTACCGGCCGCCAGACGTCGGCCGCCAGCTTCGTGAAGCGCGCCGGCATCACCCCGACGACGGTCGTCGGGATCCCGTTCAGCGTGAGCACGCGGCCGACGACGTTCGGGTCGGCGTTGAAGTGCTTGACCCACATCTTGTGGGCCATCACGAGGACCGGCGGCGCGCCGGCCGCCGCGTCGGCGGCGCCGATGGTGCGGCCGAGGAGCGCCGTCACGCCCAGGAAGTCGAACATGTTTGGGGTGACGGCGCCGCCGGTCAACTGCTCGGTGCCATCGGCCGTCGTCCACAGCACGTCCTCCGGGATGCCGCCGATGACCTCGTCGAAGACGTGGCTCTGCTCGACGTAGTCGAGGAACTCGGGCGTCTGGAGCACGCCGCGGCCGAACGGCTGCGGGTTCGTGGTGTCGTGGATGCGGATGGCGACGACCCGGTTCGCGTCCTTGTAAGGAAACGGGTCGAGCAGTACGTTCTGGATCACGCTGAAGATCGTCGTCGCCGCGCCGATGCCGAGCGCCAGCGTGAGGACGGCCAGCGCGGTGAACGCCGGCTGGTTGCGGATCGACCTGAGGCCGTAGCGCAGGTCCTGCCACATGACGTCACCAGATCCTTACGCGCGCCTGCGGCGCGCGAAACAGCCGGTCTCCGGGTTTGACGTTGAACGCCTCGTAGAAGCCGTCGACGTTGGCGGCGGCGGCATTCGCGCGCAGCGATGCCGGGAGGTAGACGCTGGTCTGCAGCGTCGAGCGCACGTACTCGTCGCGTTCCTTCGAGCGCCAGATCTGCGCCCAGCCCATGAACAGGCGCTGCTCGCCGGTCAGGCCGTCGACGACCGGCGACTTCTTTCCCTTCAGCGACAGCTTGTAGGCGCGATAGGCGATGGTGAGTCCGCCGAGATCGCCCATGCTCTCGGTCAGCGCGAGCGTGCCGTTGACGTGCAGGCCCGGCAGCGGCTCGTACTCGTTCATCTGCTGGATCAGGCGGCCGGCGAGCTGGTTGAAGCCTTCCGCGTCGGCCGCCGTCCACCAGTCGCGCGAAGCGCCGGCGCCGTCGAAATGACGGCCGCGGTCGTCGAACGCGTGGCCGATCTCGTGGCCGATGAGCGCGCCCGCGCCGCCGTAGTTGACCGCATCGTCGGCGCGCACGTCGAACAGCGGCGGCTGCAGGATCGCGGCGGGGATCACCATCTCGTTGGCGGCGGCGCTGTAATAGGCGTTGACGGTCTGCGGCGGCAGCACCCACTCGCCGCCGGCGGTGCCGGCGACGTTGCCGAGGCGGTACTGCGCCTCGAACTTCAGGGCGCGCTGCCAGTTGCCGAGCAGGTCGTCGGGCTTGACGACCAGCGCGCTGTAGTCGCGCCACCGCGCCGGGTAGCCGACCCCGGTCGAGAGCGCGGCGAGCTTCTCGAGCGCTTCGTGCTTCGTCTTCGGCGTCATCCAGGCGGCGTCGCGAATCGCCTCGCGGTAGGCCTGCACGACGTTGGCGAGCATCGCCTGCACGCGCGCCCGCGCCGTCGGCGAGAAGTGCTTCTCGACGTAGAGCCGGCCGAGCGCGTCGCCGAGATAGGCGTTGACCATGCTGACGCCGCGTTTCCAGCGCACGCGGGGCAGCTCCTGGCCGGTGACCGCGGTGCCGAAGAAATCGAAGCGCGCGTTGTCGAACGGCGCGCTGAGGTACGGGGCCGCGGCCGTGAGGTAGCGCGCCAGCAGCCACGCCCGCCACGTGGACAGCGGCACCTGCGGCACCATCGCGGCGAACGCCTTGAAGAACGACGGCTGCGCCAGGATCACCGCCGGCGAGTGATCGATCCCCTGCGGCTTCGCCCACGCCATCCAGTCGAAGCCCGGCATCTCGGCGGCCAGCTGTTTCAGCGTGAACCGCGTGTAGGTCGCCGAGATGTCGCGGCTCTGCGCTTCGCTCCACGAGACGCGCGCCAGCTCGGTCTCGAGGGCCAGCACCGCGCGCGCGTCCTCCGCGGCCGCCGGTCGTCCCGCCAGCTCGAAGACGTGCGACAGGTACTGCTCGTACTTGGCCCGCACGGCGGCGAGCGCCGGGTCGTCCTTCAGGTAATAGTCGCGATCGGGCAGCAGCAGGCCGCCCTGCGTCACGCGCGCGACCGGCGCGCCGGGATTGAGCGGGTCGATGCCGACGGATCCGCCGAACGGGCCGCCGACCGCGATCGACGAGAGGTAGCCGGCCTCCGTCGCGAGGTCGCGCGTCGACTGGATCGCGTCAATCCGGCGCAGCTCCGGCTGAATCGACGCGGCGCCGATCTGCGCGAGCCGCGCTTCGTCGACGGTGCTGGTATAGAGATCCGCGATCTGCTGCGCCGCGGATCCCCGCGTCCGGGGGCGCGCGACGAGATCCTCGATGATCGCGCGCAGGTCCGCTTCGGTGCGATCCGCGATCTCGGTGAAGGCGCCGTAGCTGACGCGATCGCCGGGCATCGCCGTCCGCGCCAGCCAGCCGCCGTTGACGTGGCCGTACAAGTTGTCCTGCGGCGTGACGCTGCGATCGAACCCCGCGACGTCGAGGCCGGACCGCAACCCGTCGGCGCGCGTCGTGATCGCGGCGGCGACCACGGCGGCGATCGCCAGTCGAGCGACCCGCCGGAGTCCGGGTGACATAGGCGGATATTAGAGCAAGACGCCCGTCCGAGGACCGAGGACCGAGGACCGAGGACCGTCTATTGTTCCCGCAGAATGGCCAGTGGTTTGCGGGCGGCCACGTCAAAGGTGGCCAGCACGCCCACGACGATCACGACAGCGGCGGTCAGCACAGCGCCGGCGACGTTGATCCAGGGGTGCAGGGCCCAGGGCAGCGGGCGGTTGCCGAAGCGGCTCAGCGCCCAGGTCACGCCGATCGAGGCCGCCGAGCCGATCGCGCCGGCGAGCAGGCCCAGCACGCCGTACTCGACGACCGTAATCCGCAGCAGCACGCGGCGCTTCGCCCCGAGCGTCTTCAGCACCGCCGCCTCGTAGAGGCGCTGCATCCTGGTCATCGCCACCGCGCCGACCAGGATCAGGATGCCGCACGCGAGCACGAAGCCGCCGAGCACCGATACTCCCGTCGACACGTCGTCGATGCGGCGCCGCACTTCCTCGATGTCGTCGAGCGCGTCCACCAGCGTGAGGCCGGGAAACTCGGCCAGCACCTCGTTCTGCAGCCGCGCGCGGGCCGGGCCGTCGGCCGGGCCCCTGGCGCCGCCGACATACGTGTGCGGCAGCGCGTCGAGCGACCCCGGGCGGAACACGATGTCCGAGCGCACCAGCGACGCCAGCGAGCGCACGCGCCGATCCTCCTGGCGGATGCTGGTCACCGGCACGTCGACACGGCGCCCCGCCATCTCGAACACCAGCACGTCGCCGACGTGCAGCTTCAGCCACTCGGCCAGCCCCGTTTCGACCGAGACTTCCGGGCGGGACGACGGCGAGGGCGGCCAGAACTGTCCCTTCAGGATCGTCTCGTTCGAGCCGAGCTCGGGCTTGTGCGTGACGCGGAACTCGCCGCCGATGCGGTTGGCGGGCACGCGATTCGGGTTGAGCGGATCGCGCCTGAGCCCCACCAGCCGCGCCCTGGACAGCGGCAGCAGCGTCACGGCGGTCGCGCCGAGCCGCTGCAGCGCCGCCTCCACCGGCGCGCGTTGATCGGGCTGCACGTCGATCAGGAACATGTCGGCCGACAGGGCGCCCAGGTCGAGCATGTACTCGTGCTGCACGTTGACCTGGAACAGCCGCACCGCGATCACGAACAGCGCCCCGAGGCCGATCGTGAACATCGTGACGCGCGTCTGGTTTCCCGGCCGGTGCAGGCTGCCGATGCCCTGCCGCAGCACGAACGACCGCAGCCGGCGCACCCGCGACAGCACGGCCATCAGCGCCGTGCCCGCGCCGCTCAGCACGATCGCGGTGGCCGCGACGGCCCCGACAAAGAGCGCCGCGTCGCGATACGTGCCCGCCTGCCACCCGGCGAGCGCGGCAACCGCCGCGGCGAGCAGCACCTGCGCCGCGATCTTCAGCCAGTCGATGCGGCGGCGGCCGACGGCGGCGTCCTGGCGCAGCACCAGGATCGGCTTGACGTCGCGGATCTCGAGCAGCGGCGGCAGCGCGAACAGCAGCGCCACCAGCACGCCGACCGCCACGCCTTGCACGCAGGCCAGCGGCGACAGCCGCGGATCGACGTCGAGCGGCAGACGCGCGCTGGTGTAGCCGGCAAAGCCGGTGGTGATCGCCTTGGCGACGACCAGCCCGAGCAGGCTGCCGGCCAGGCTGAGCGCGAACACCAGCGCGACGTACGCGCCAATGACCCGGCGGTTCCGGCCGCCGAGCGACTTCAGGATCGCGACGGTCCGCACCCGCTGCTGCACGAACACCCGCGTCACGCTGGCGATGCCGATGCCGCCGAGCACGAGGATGGCCAGCCCGATCAGGCTGAGGAAGCCGTCGATGTTCGACAGGCTCTGCGACAGCCAGTTCTCGATGTAGTGGAACGATCCGATCGAGCCGCGGATGCGGCGATCGCCGTACTCGCTCCACAACGCCTGCGTGAACGCGCGTTCCTGCCCGTCGGGCACGTTGAACAGCCAGCTGTAGCGCACGCGGCTGCCGAAACCGGTGAGCCCCGCCGCTTCGACCTCCTGGTAGTCGGCCGCGACGCGCGGCAGCGGGCTGAAATTCAGGGCGTTGCCCGGCATCCGCTCGATCGCGCCGCGGACGGTCAACGGCGCCCCGCCGACGATGATCCGATCGCCGATCCCGACGTGCAGCCGTTCGAGCAGCGATCCGGAGACGAGCGCGCCGCCGCCGGCGACGAGATCGTGCGAGTAGCGCAGTCCGCCGGCGAGCCGGAATTCCCCGCGCAGCGGAAAGCCCGCCTCGATGCCCTTGAGCTCCACGAGCACCGGACGCGCCTCGGGATCGTTCGCGGCGCGCGCCACGGTCTGCGTCTCGAGCAGGCGCGTCTGTCCGCTGACGCCGTACGCCGCCGACTGCCGCGCGAAGATGTCACCCTGCTCGGCGGTCCAGGCTTCGCCGCTCTCGATCCGGACGTCGGCGGAGAGCAGCATCCGCGAATCGCGCGCCAGCGATCCCCAGAACACGCGCGTGAACGATCGCAGGCTCACCGTCGCGCCGACGCCGAGCGCGATGCAGAGGAAGAAGAGCATCAGCCGCCGCCACGACGCCCGCACTTCGCGCCACGCCATGGCGACGATGAACCTCATGTCGCCGCCTCGTGCCACGGCACTGCCGCATCGTCGGCGATCACCCGGCCGGCGCTGAGCACGATGCGGCGATCGGCGGCGCGCGCCAGCTCCTGCTCGTGCGTCACCAGCAGCAGCGTCGTCTTCCGCTCGCGGTTCAGCCGCACCAGCAGGTCGAAGACCTTCGCGCCGTTGGCCGTGTCGAGATTGCCGGTCGGCTCGTCGGCGAGCAGGATGCTCGGGCGGTTGGCAAAGGCGCGGGCGATCGCCACGCGCTGCTGCTCGCCGCCCGAGAGCTGCGACGGATAGTGATGCGACCGCTCGCCGAGGCCGACCGCGTCGATGAGCGCCCGCGCGTCGGCGGAAGGATCGGGCTGGTCGGCCAGCTCCATCGGCACGAGTACGTTCTCGTACGCGGTGAGCGACGGGATCAGGTGGAACGCCTGGAACACGATGCCGACCAGCGCGCCGCGCAGGTCGGCGAGCGCGTCCTCGCGCATGCGGCTGATGCGCTGCTGCGCGAGATAGACCTCGCCCGACGTCGGCGAATCGAGCCCCGCGACGAGCGAGATCAGCGTCGACTTGCCGCTGCCCGACGCGCCGGTCACGGCGACGAACTGCCCCGCGGGAATGAACAGATCGACGTTGTCGAGGATCGTCAGCTGCTCCGCGCCGCTGGCAACCGTCTTGGTGACCCGCTCCAGGCGAATCATGGTGTGACTATAATGAAGGTTTGCTCGACTTCATTCGCGCCATCATCACGGAAGACCTCGCGGCCGGCCGCAACGGCGGGCGTGTGTACACGCGCTTTCCGCCCGAGCCGAACGGCTACCTCCATATCGGCCACGCCAAGTCGATCTGCCTGAACTTCGGCGTCGCCCGCGAGTTCGGCGGCAGCTGCAACCTGCGCTTCGACGACACCAACCCGACGAAGGAAGACGTCGAGTACGTCGAGGCGATCGAGGACGACGTCCGCTGGCTCGGCTTCGAATGGGCGGGGATGCACTTTGCCTCCGACTACTTCGAGCAGTTGTACGGCTACGCCGTCGAGCTCATTCGCAAGAACCTCGCCTACGTCGACAGCCAGTCAGCAGAGGAGATGCGGCGCAGCCGCGGCACGCTGACCGAGCCGGGAACGGACAGTCCGTTCCGCAACCGGACAGTCGAGGAGAACCTCGACCTGTTCGCGCGGATGCGCGCCGGCGAGTTCGAGGACGGCGCGCACGTGCTGCGGGCGAAGATCGACATGGCCTCGGGCAACATCAACCTGCGCGACCCGGTGCTCTATCGCATCCGCCGCGCGCATCACCACCGCACCGGCGACGCGTGGGTGATCTACCCGATGTACGACTTCGCGCACCCGCCGTCGGACGCGCTCGAGCACATCACCCACTCGCTCTGCACGCTGGAGTTCGAGGATCACCGGCCGCTCTACGACTGGCTGATCGAAAACCTGCCGGTGCCGGCGCGGCCGCGCCAGATCGAATTCGCGCGCCTCAGCCTGACCTACACCGTCATGAGCAAGCGGCGGCTGCTCGAACTGGTGCAGAACGGGGACGTCAGCGGCTGGGACGATCCCCGCATGCCGACCATCGTCGGGATGCGCCGCCGCGGCTATACCCCGGAGGCGATCCGCGCGTTCTGCGATCGGATCGGCGTCGCCAAGCGCGAGAACCTCATCGACGTCGCCCTGCTCGAGCACGCCGTCCGCGAGGACCTGAACAAGACCGCGCCCCGCGTCATGGGCGTCATCCGTCCTCTGCGAGTGGTGATCGAGAACTACCCGGAGGGCGACAGCGAAGAAGTGGACGTCCCGAACAACCCCGAGGATCCGGGCGCCGGCGCGCGGCGCGTGCCGTTCTCGAAGGTGCTGTATATCGAGCAGGACGACTTCCGCGAGGATCCGCCGAAGAAATACTTCCGCCTGGCGCCGGGGCGCGAGGTGCGCCTGCGCTCCGCGTACTTCGTCACCTGCACGGGGTTCACGAAGGATCCGGCCAGCGGCGAGGTGACCGAGGTGCGCTGCACCTACGATCCGGCCACGCGCGGCGGCGACGCCCCCGACGGGCGCAAGGTCAAGGCGACGCTGCACTGGGTCTCGGCGGCGCACGCGCTCAACGCGGAAGTCCGCCTCTACGATCGCCTCTTCACCGTCGAGGAGCCCGGCAAGGTCGACGACTACCGGCCGGTGATCAATCCGGCGTCGCTGGAAGTCGTCGCCGGCGCCAGGGTCGAGCCGTCGGCGGCCACCGCGCCGCCCGGCACGCGATTCCAGTTCGAGCGTATCGGCTACTTCTGCGTCGACACCGACAGCACGCCCGACCGCCCGGTCTTCAACCGTACGGTCACGCTAAAAGACACCTGGGCGAAGATCGAAAGAGGAACTTCCGCCTAAAGGCGGAAGCTACCTACCCTCGGACGCTACCTACCCTCGGACGCTACCTACCGCGGAAGCTACCTACCCGCGCTCACGTGGCTTCCGCCTTTAGGCGGAAGGACACGCACGCGGTCAATCGAACTCCTTGCACGCGATGCGGTGTACCAGCTCGTGCAGTGAGCGTATGCGCGGGCAGTCGGCATCGGGCCTGAGGTCCGCCTCGTCGAGCAGCACGCCGCGGAGGCCGGCGTTGCGGGCGCCGATGACGTCCACGTAATACAGATCGCCGACGTGAATCGTCGTCTCCCGCGTCGCGCTGCTGCGCGCGAGCGCGATCTCGAAGAAGCGCGGGTCCGGCTTCTCGACCCCCTCGTCGGCCGAGTCCAGGATCACGTCGAAACGCTTCGTGAGATCCAGCCGCTCCATGTGCGCCCGCAGCGTGCCGTTCGCGTTCGAGACGACGACCAGCTTCTTCCCCTGCGCGCGCAGCGCCTGGAGCGCGGGGACGACATCGTCCGGGACGTACTCCCAGAGGTTGCTGGCGGTGTGATACGCGTGCAGCTCGGTGAGCGCCGCGGCGGTGGCGTCGGAGCGGCCGATGCCGGCGTGCTCGAGCACGAGGTCGAAGAACAGCCAGCCGCGCGTCGCGTCCGTGGTGCCGCCGATGACCTTCATGTCGTCGAGCTTCCGCCGCGCGCGCGGATCGGCGTGGATGAGGGCTTCGGGAGAGACCGGGACGCCGTGCTTCGCCAGCGCCTCGGACACCCGCCACCAGTTCGGATAGATGATGACGCCCCCGGCGTCGAGGAACACGGTCTGCAGTGACATACCGTGTTTATATCCTGACGCTGACTTCCGGCTAAAGCCGGAAGCCACGTGGCTTCCGCCTTACAGGTGGCTTCCGCCTTACCGGTGGCTTCCGCCTTATCAGGTGGCTTCCGCCTTTAGGCGGAAGGTTTTAGACATCCGTCAGTGCAATCAGCGGGTCGATGCGCGCGGCGCGGCGCGCCGGCACGGCACAGGCGATGAACGCCACGACGGCGAGCGTCACGGCGACCGTCGCCAGCACCACCGGATCCATCGGCTGCACTCCGAACAGCTGTGTTTCCATCGCCCGGCGGATGGCGAAGGCGCCGGCGATCCCGACCACTACGCCGACGCCGAGCAGCCAGAGCCCTTCCGACACGATCAACCCGAAGATGCGCCGGCTGTCGCTGCCGAGCGCCATGCGGATGCCGATCTCCTTGCGCCGCTGCCCGACCTGGAAGGCGAGCACGCCGTAGATGCCCACCGCCGCGAGGAAGAGCGCGATGCCGCCGAAGAGGCTGGCGATCAGCATGGGCGTGCGGCGGCTGACGAGCGATTCGCTGATGCGCTGTTCCATCGGCTTCACGCCGAAGAACGGCAGCTCCGGATCGATCTCGCGCACCTGCTGGCGGATCGGTGAGATGATCGTGCCGGGATCGCCGGCGGTCTTCACCACGAGCGTCATGCCGCGGCCCGGGTTCTGCGCGAACGGGAAGTAGTACATCCCGACCGGTTCCTTTTCGGTGAGGCCGGTGACCCGGATGTCGCCGACGACGCCGACGATGGTGTAGTAGGTGCTCTTCGGGCCGGGGCCGTCCTTGAGCTCTCCCGGCGATTCGGGCTTCCACATCCGGCGTCCCACGGGACTTTGATCCTTCCAGAAGCGCTTTGCCAGCCGCTGGTCGATGATCAGCACCTTTTGCGCCCGCTCGTCGTCCGACGCGGTGAACAGGCGTCCGGCCTTGAGCGGAATCGACATCGCTTCGAAGTATCCCGGCGACACCGACGTGTTGTATGGCGAGATGAGCGATTCGCCCGGCGCCATCACGTAGCCTTCGGCAAGGATGACACTGTCGCTGTAGCCGCCGCCGAACGGCAGGTTGGTCGTGGTCCCCGCGGCCTGGACGCCGGGCAGCGCGCGTACGCGGTCGGTGAGGCGGTTCCAGAACGCGATCAGTTGCGAGTCTTCCTTGTAGCGCGCCGCCGGCGGACTGACGATGCCGGTGACGACGTGGCTCGCGTCGAACCCGGGGCGGACGGCGAGCACCCGCTGGAAGCTGGCGAGCAGCAGGCCGGCGCCGATCAGCAGCATGAACGCGAAGGCCACCTGCGCGGCCACCAGCGCGCGGCGGACGACGCGGGCGCCACGGCCGGCAGTGCCCGAGCGTCCTTCCTCGCGGAAGGCCTGGCTCAGGTTCATGTGCCGCAGGCCTACGATCGGCACCAGGCCGATCAGGATCGCGAGAACGACCGCCAGCGCGAAGGTGAAGGCGACGACCGTCGCGTCGATCGCGACGTGCGTGCCCTGCGGCGTCGCCTCCACGCCGAACGACGAGAGCGCGCGGACGCCGGCGTAGCCGAGGCCCAGGCCGATCGCGCCGCCGGCCAGCGCCAGCAGCGCCGCCTCGGTGAGCAGTTGCCGCGCGATGCGGCGAAGCCCGGCGCCGAGGGCGTGCCGTGTTGCCAGCTCCTTCATCCGTGCGCTCGATCGCACCAGCATCAGGTTGGTGACGTTGACCGCGCCGACGAGCAGCACGAACACGACGCCGCCCCAGAGCAGGTAGAGCGTGCTCTTCACGTCGCGCACCAGGTATTCCTGGAACGGCTGGACGACGGTATGGAAGCCGGCGTTGATCAGGATCTGCTTGAGCGCCGGAAAGATGTCGAGGTTGCGTGTGTTGAGCGCGTCGATCTGCTGGCGCGCCTGTTCGACCGTGCGTCCCGGTTTCAGCCGCGCCACGTACGACCAGTTGTTGCTGTGGCGGTTATCGTCCGAACGTTCCTGCGCGGTGAACGCGACCGGCAGCCAGACCTTGACGTCGGGGTCGAGAAAGCTGAAGTCCTGCGGGAGGACGCCGACGACCGGGTACGGCTCGCCGCCGATGCGGATATCGCGGCCGATCGCGCTGTCCTTGCCGCCGAACCACGCCTGCCACGCGGCGTAGGTGAGGATCGCTTTGTGGGTCTTGCCGAGCTCGCCATCCTCTTCACTGAAAATGCGGCCGCGAATCGGCTGCACCTGCAGCAGGCGCAGCAGCGACGGCGTGGCGATCATCGCGGTGATGCGCTGCGGCTCCGCCTCGCCGCCGAGCGTGACGCCGCGCGTGTTGTAGAGCGCCTGCTCCTGGAAGACGTCGGTCTGCTTCAGCCGATCGTAATAGTCGGTCACGCCTGACGAGCCGAAGACCACGCCCGCGCCGGGGTAGGCGTTGTACATGTAGACGAGCTGCTCGGCGTGCGGCACCGGCAGCGGCTTCAGCAGCACCGAGTTGACGATGGCGAAGATCGCGGCATTGGCGCCGACGCAGAGGGCGAGGGTGAGAACGGCGGTGGTGGCGAAGCCGCGGTCCTTCCAGAGGACCCGAGCGGCGAACCTGGCGTCCTGGACGAGTCTTTCCATGCGGCGGGACCTCGCTTGCCCGCCCTGGCCGTGGCGAAGGCGGGACTCCGGGGTATACGTGTGCCGGGTGCCGATGGTTCAGCGGGCGGGCACGCCGATGTTGGCGATGGTCTCCCCTTTCGTCATCGACGGCACCGCGCGCACGAACAGCACCACGCCGCTCTCCGGCGCCCTGGCCTCGAGAACGGTCTTGCCCAGGTAGTCGGTGACGTAGCCGACCTTCATGCCTTTCTGCACGTACGCGCCCCGCGTCACCAGCGGATAGAAGATCCCGTTGACGTCGCTGGTGATCGACGCGATCCGCTCGATCCACACCGGCGACTCGACCATCGCGGGCGGGCCGTCCATCATCTTCAGGTAGCGCATCACGTTGACGCAGCCGTCGACCAGGGCCTTCACGTCGCCCGCTTCGACGGTCCCGGCGTGCCCCGCCTCCGCGGTGATGGACGGCTTGCCGCGCGTCGACGCGGTGTTCTCGAGATAGCGCGACGCCGCGGGATCCTTCGGCCGATCGCTGGAGATGATGATCGTGTCGAGCCCGAAGGCGAGCACCATCTCGCGCGAGATCGCGTCCTGCTTCTCGTTGCCGGTCTTCGTCCAGTACGAGTAGGGCCGCAGGCTCTCGTCGATGTCGCCGCCGTGCAGATCGATCAGGTGATCGCTCTTCTCGACCACGTCCTTCGTGATCGCGAGCGAGGCGCGCTCGGTCTGGGTGCCGTCGGCCTTGCCCGGGTAGAAGCGGTTCATGCTCTTGCCGTCGATCGGGTTGACGTGGGCGATCTTCTGCTCGAAGGACGGCACGTTGACGAGCGGCACCAGGATGACCGTGCCGCGGACCGCCTGCGGATCGAGCAGCTGGATCAGCCGCTCGACGGCAATGATCGAGGCGTACTCGGTGCCGTGCGCGCCGGAGACGACCGCCAGCACCGGGCCGGGCTTCGCGCCGTTGACCACGGCGACGGGGATCGAGAGGGCGGCGTCGGCGCCGGCCGGCACCTCGATCGCGCCGCGCCCGACCGTGCCGCGCGCGGCCGACGCGGTCCCGACGCGAAACGGGTCCTGGGCGACGAGTGCGGCGGCGAGGAGGAGGGCGTGCATGGCGGAGTTGTATCACGCCCCCGGGACGGCAACCTTTCCGCTTCTGTTGACGTCCAACAGGAAAGCGGGGTATCTTCCTGTTGGCAATCAACAGGACCGACGACCGACGACCGACGACCGACGACCGACGACCGACGGGCAACTGGCAACCGGTAACTGGCAACTGATATGGGCAACAAGAGCGACGTGCTGCAGGGCACGCTGGACCTGATGGTGATGAAGACGCTCGAGG
>Ga0207648_10001818_pt1 | contig 23351 bp, 23 predicted proteins | sample KBSMisM32_FD_184310 | JGI IMG/M metagenome (GOLD analysis project Ga0207648, IMG submission 184310) | Miscanthus rhizosphere microbial communities from Kellogg Biological Station, Michigan, USA - KBS Miscanthus M3-2 (SPAdes) (version 2) | ecosystem: Host-associated > Plants > Roots >...
CGGCCTTCTGCTCCGGAGGCAGACGCTCTATCCCCTGAGCTACGGGGGCGCACGATAGAAAGATTGCGCCGATGGGCTCCGACAGCCTAACGCATCCAGGCGACCGGAAACGGATTCGGGGCCTGACCACCCCAGACCATAGGATGAACAGCCGTGACACCCGCCGACCTGGCCGACCTGCTCAAGACCACCGCCGCCGCGGTGCTGGCCGACCATGGTCTCGACACCTCAGCGTTGCCGGCGACTGTCACCGTCGAGCGTCCCCGCAACCCCGAACACGGTGACTACGCCACCAACCTGGCGCTTCAGCTCGGCAAGAAGGTCGGTGCCAACCCGCGTGAGCTAGCCGGCTGGCTGGCGGCGGCGCTGGCCGAACAGGACGGCATCGCGGCCGCCGACGTCGCAGGTCCCGGCTTCGTCAACCTGCGCATCGATGTCGCAGCACAGGGCGTCATCGTCAACAACATCCTCGCCGCAGGCCCCAACTACGGCGACTCTGAGGCGCTCAAGGGCCAGAACATCAACCTCGAGTTCGTCTCCGCCAACCCGACCGGGCCCATCCACATCGGCGGCACCCGCTGGGCGGCCGTCGGCGACGCGCTCGGCAGGCTGCTGTCCACCCAGGGCGCCCGGGTCGTGCGTGAGTACTACTTCAACGACCACGGCGCCCAGATCGACCGGTTCACCAACTCCCTCATCGCCGCGGCCAAGGGCGAACCCGCCCCGGAGGACGGCTACGCGGGCGACTACATCAAAGAGATCGCCGCCCAGGTTCTCGCGAAGGAACCCGACGCGCTCAGCCTGCCCGATGCCGAGATGCGCGAGACGTTCCGCGCGATCGGCGTCGACCTGATGTTCACCGACATCAAGCAGTCGCTGCACGACTTCGGCACCGACTTCGACGTCTACACCCACGAAGACTCGATGCACACCTCCGGTCGGGTTGACCAAGCCATCGCCAAGCTACGCGAAGCCGGCAGCATCTACGAAAAGGACGACGCAGTTTGGCTGCGCACCACCGACTTTGGTGACGACAAGGACCGCGTCGTCATCAAGAGTGACGGCGCCCCAGCATATGTGGCCGCTGACATCGCCTACTACCTGGACAAGCGCGAGCGTGGTTTCGATCTGTGCATCTACATGCTCGGCGCCGACCATCACGGCTACATCGCGCGGCTCAAAGCCATCGCCGCCGCGCTCGGTGAAGATCCCGCGACGGTCGAGGTGCTCATCGGCCAGATGGTCAACCTGGTCCGCGACGGCCAGCCGGTCCGGATGAGCAAGCGCGCGGGCACGGTCATCACCCTCGACGACCTCGTCGAGGCCATCGGCGTCGACGCCGCCCGTTACTCGCTGATCCGGTCCTCGGTCGACACCCCGATCGACATCGATCTGGAGTTGTGGTCGTCGGCGTCCAACGAAAACCCGGTCTACTACGTGCAATACGCGCATGCCCGGCTGGCGGCGCTGGCCCGCAATGCCGCCGAGCTGGGCCTCGCACCCAGCACCGAGCACCTCGAACTGCTCACGCACGAGAAAGAAGGAACCCTGATCCGCAATCTGGGCGAGTTCCCGCGCGTGCTGAAAACTGCTGCGGACCTGCGGGAACCGCACCGCGTCTCCCGCTATCTCGAGGATCTGGCCGGCGACTATCACCGGTTCTACGACTCGTGCCGGGTGCTGCCGCAGGGCGATGAGGCCCCCACCGATCTGCATGCCGCGCGGTTGGCGCTGTGCCAGGGCACTCGCCAGGTGATCGCCAACGGCCTTGCCATCCTCGGCGTAACCGCTCCGGAGCGGATGTGATCGCTCACCCCGCCGGGCCCAGGCATGCTGAGGAGATCCACCACGCCGGGGCCCCGCCCCGGCCGCAGTCTCCTGCCGACGTGCTCAAGCTCGCCCCGAACGTGTGGCCGCGCAACACTGTTCGCGGTGACGACGGAGTGGTATCGATCGCCGGGGTACCCGTCACCGACATCGCGGCCGAGTTCGGCACTCCCGTTTTCGTGATCGACGAGGACGACTTCCGCTCGCGCTGCCGCGCGATCGCCACCGCGTTCGGCGGAGGCGACAACGTGCATTACGCCGCCAAGGCGTTCCTGTGCACCGAGGTGGCGCGCTGGGTCAACGCGGAACGCTTGTCGCTTGACGTCGCCAGTGGCGGCGAACTGGCCGTCGCGCTGCACGCCGACTTCCCGCCCGAGCGGATCACGTTGCATGGCAACAACAAATCCGTTGACGAGCTGACCGCGGCCGTCAAGGCCGGAATCGGCCACGTCGTGCTCGACTCGATGACCGAGATCGAACGCCTCGACGAGATCGCCGGTGCGGCCGGCGTGGTCCAGGATGTTCTCGTTCGGATCACGGTCGGCGTGGAGGCGCACACCCACGAGTTCATCTCCACCGCACACGAGGACCAGAAGTTCGGGCTGTCGCTGGCCAGCGGCGCGGCCATAGCCGCGATACGGCGTGTGTTCGCGACGGACAACCTGCGCCTCGTCGGACTGCACAGCCATATCGGATCGCAGATCTTCGATGTCGACGGCTTTGAACTGGCCGCCCACCGGGTGATCGGCCTGCTGCGCGACGTTGTCGCCGAGTTCGGCGTCGACAAGACAAGCCAGCTCGCAACCGTCGACCTTGGCGGCGGACTCGGCATCTCCTATCTGCCGCAGGACGATCCGCCACCGGTACACGACCTGGCCGCCAAGCTCAGTGCCATTGTCCGCAATGAATCCGCCGCGGTCGGCTTGCCCGCGCCGCGGCTCGTGGTGGAGCCCGGCCGCGCCATCGCCGGCCCCGGCACCATCACGCTGTACCAGGTCGGCACCGTCAAAGACGTGGCTGTCAGCCCCACCGCGCACCGCCGATACGTCAGTGTGGACGGCGGCATGAGCGACAACATCCGCACGTCGCTGTACGGCGCCGAGTATGACGTGCGACTGCTTTCGCGTACAAGCGAAATGCCCGCTATGTTGTCCCGCGTCGTCGGAAAGCATTGTGAGAGCGGCGATATCGTCGTGCGGGACACCTGGCTGCCCGACGACGTCACACCCGGCGACCTGCTGGGTGTTGCCGCAACGGGCGCGTACTGCTACTCCATGTCGAGCCGTTACAACCTGATCGGCCGGCCCGCCGTGGTGGCCGTGCGCGACGGGCAGGCTCGCCAGATTCTGCGCCGGGAGACGGTCGACGATCTGCTCAGTCTGGAAGTGAGGTAACACCGTGAACGGTGACGAAAAGCCCATCGGCGTAGCCGTATTGGGACTTGGCAATGTCGGCAGCGAAGTGGTCCGCATCATCGAGGAGAGCGCACGCGACCTGACCGCCCGCATCGGGGCCCCGCTCGTGTTGCGTGGCATCGGGGTGCGTCGGGTGGCAGCCGACCGCGGCGTGCCGGTCGAATTGCTCACCGACGACATCGAAGAGCTGGTGTCCCGCGACAACGTCGACATCGTCGTCGAACTCATGGGTCCGGTCGAGCCTGCCCGCAAGGCGATCCTCAGTGCGCTGGAGCAGGGCAAATCCGTCATCACCGCCAACAAGGCGCTGATGGCGGTGTCCACAGGGGAGTTGGCGCAGGCCGCCGAGCACGCCCACGTCGACCTCTATTTCGAGGCGGCCGTGGCCGGTGCGATCCCCGTCATCCGCCCGCTGACCCAGTCGCTGGCGGGCGACACGGTGTTGCGGGTCGCCGGCATCGTGAACGGCACCACCAACTACATCCTCTCGGAGATGGACAGCACCGGTGCCGATTACGCCAGTGCCCTTGCCGACGCCAGCGCTCTTGGCTACGCCGAGGCCGACCCGACCGCCGACGTCGAGGGGTACGACGCCGCGGCCAAGGCGGCGATCCTGGCCTCGATCGCCTTCCACACCCGCGTGACTGCCGACGACGTCTACCGTGAGGGCATCACCAAGGTGACGACGGCTGACTTCGCCTCGGCCCGCGCGCTGGGGTGCACCATCAAACTGCTGGCCATCTGTGAGAGGCTCACCACCGACGAAGGCCAGCAACGTGTTTCGGCGCGGGTCTACCCGGCGCTGGTGCCGCTCGCCCACCCGCTGGCCGCGGTCAACGGCGCTTTCAACGCCGTCGTGGTGGAAGCCGAAGCGGCGGGCCGGCTGATGTTCTACGGCCAGGGCGCGGGCGGCGCACCAACGGCCTCCGCAGTGATGGGTGATGTCGTCATGGCCGCCCGCAACCGGGTGCAGGGCGGCCGCGGCCCGCGCGAGTCGAAGTACGCCAAGCTGCCGATCTCGCCGATCGGATTCATCCCCACGCGCTATTACGTCAACATGAACGTCACCGACCGTCCCGGCGTGTTGTCTGCCGTCGCAGCCGAATTCGGCAAGCGCGAGGTGAGCATCGCCGAGGTGCGGCAAGAGGGCATGGTCGACGAGGCCGGCCAGCCCTGCGGCGCCCGGATCGTGGTCGTCACCCACCAGGCGACGGACGCCGCACTGTCGGAGACCGTGGCCGCGCTGGCAGACCTCGATGTCGTGCAGAGCATCAACAGCGTGCTCCGCATGGAAGGAACCAACGAATGAGCACACTGCCCAAGGCTGTTCACCAGCCCTGGCCAGGGCTGATCGCCGCCTACCGCGACCGGCTGCCGGTCGAGGAGGGCTGGACCGCGATCACGCTGCTCGAGGGCGGAACCCCGCTGGTGCCTGCGCCGCGGCTGTCCGAATACACCGGGTGCACAGTGCATCTCAAGGTCGAGGGGCTCAACCCGACGGGCTCCTTCAAGGACCGCGGCATGACCATGGCCGTCACTGAGGCGGTGGCCCGTGGGCAGCAGGCGGTGCTGTGCGCGTCGACGGGCAACACGTCGGCGTCGGCCGCGGCCTACGCGGCGCGGGCCGGCATCACGTGTGCGGTGCTGGTGCCGCAGGGCAAGATCGCGATGGGCAAGCTTGCGCAGGCCGTCATGCACGGTGCGAAGATCATCCAGATCGACGGAAACTTCGACGACTGCCTGGAATTGGCCCGCAAGCTCACCGCCGACTTCCCGACCGTCTCGCTGGTCAACTCCGTCAACCCATTCCGTATCGAAGGCCAGAAGACCGCGGCGTTCGAGATCGTCGACGCGCTCGGCACGGCACCTGATGTGCATGCGCTGCCAGTCGGCAACGCAGGCAACATCACCGCTTACTGGAAGGGCTACACCGAGTACCACCGCGACGGGTTGTCCGACCGCCTTCCCCGGATGCTCGGCACCCAGGCCGCGGGCGCGGCCCCGCTGGTGCTGGGGGAGCCGGTGAGCCATCCCGAGACCATCGCCACGGCGATCCGGATCGGCTCTCCGGCGTCGTGGACTAGCGCGGTCGAGGCGCAACAAGAGTCCAACGGCCGCTTCCTGGCAGCCACCGACAAGGAGATCCTCGCCGCATATCACCTGGTGGCGCGCACCGAGGGCGTCTTCGTCGAACCCGCCTCGGCGGCCAGCATCGCCGGCCTGCTGAAGTCGATCGAGGACGGCTGGGTGGCGAACGGGTCGACGGTGGTGTGCACGGTCACCGGTAACGGGCTCAAGGATCCCGACACCGCGCTCAAGGGGATGCCCGCCGTCACTCCCGTGGCGGTTGATCCTGTGGCCGTCGCCGCGGAGCTTGGCCTGGCCTGAGCCGCACACGAGGACCAGGAGACTTCGACGGTGACGCAGACGCTGCCGGCCGGGCTGACGGCGACCGCCGTCGTGGCGGCCTCGAGCGCCAATCTCGGGCCCGGTTTCGACAGTCTCGGCCTGGCGCTGAGCCTGTATGACGAAATCATCGTGGAGACAACGGAATCCGGCCTCACGATCGATGTCGAAGGCGAAGGCGAAGGCGAAGGCCAGGTTCCGTTGGATTCGACGCACTTGGTGGTGCGGGCCATCGAACATGGGCTGCAGGCCGCGGGCGTCACGGTTTCCGGCATGAAGGTCTGCTGCCGCAATGATATTCCGCACTCTCGCGGGCTGGGGTCGTCGGCTGCCGCCGTCGTCGGCGGTCTCGCCGTGGTGAACGGTCTTGTGACGGAGGCGGGCTCGACACCACTCAGCGAGCCGCAATTGATCCAGCTGTCGTCCGAGTTCGAGGGACACCCCGACAACGCGTCGGCCGCCGTCCTGGGTGGCGCGGTGGTGTCTTGGACCGAGCACGAGGGCGTGCTGCCGAGGTATGCGGCGGCAGCGCTTCGCCTGCACCCCGACATCCACCTCTTTCCTGCGATTCCCGAGGAGCGGTCGTCCACGGCGGAGACCCGCGTGATGCTTCCCGATCAGGTGAGCCACACCGACGCCCGCTTCAACCTCAGCCGCGCGGCACTGCTCGTGTTGGCGCTGACCGAGCGGCCCGATCTGCTGATGGAAGCGACGGAAGACGTGCTGCACCAGCCGCAGCGCGCAGCCGCCATGCCGGCGTCGGCGGAATACCTGCGGATACTGCGGCGTTGTGGAGTTGCGGCGGTGCTTTCCGGGGCTGGTCCTTCGGTCATCGCGCTGAGTCCCCACCCAGAGTTGCCCGCAGAGGCCTTGGAGTTTGGCGCCGCCAACGGGTTCACCGTCAACAAGATGGCTGTGGGTGAGGGCGTCAGGTGGACGTCCGGCGTAGCCGTTCGGAGCTAATTGTGCGAACCACACAAGTAACACGCGAATCACGGTGTTTCTTGCTTCCGGCTCCGATGCGGGTTATCCTCGCTGTCGTCCAGCAATCGCAGCGTCTCTGACTGCGTCGACACTAGGACGACCACTTCCCTTTTAGGTGCTCAATCTTGTGGACTGACGGTTCGCCGCACACAGGCGAATCCCGGCGATCGCCGTTGCAGAAGCAATGGTGGGACCTCCGCATTCAGCGCATCAGCTGAATGCCCCGGACCCCCACGTCGGCTAGACGAGTGGGGGATCAGAAAGGAAATCCGTGACTGAAACGGACCTCATCACGGCTGGTGGCACTGGCGAAAACGTCGAGCTGCCGCAATCCCAAACCGTGAGTTCAGATATTTCAACTTCCCAGGACCGCGCCGAAGCGGACGGCACAAACGGCACGTCCACCGCGGAAACCGCGCCTCCGGCCGATGCCGCGTCGGGCGCTCGTCCTGCGTCTCTCTCGAGCATGGTCCTGCCCGAACTGCGTGCGCTGGCCAAGGAGATCGGCGTCGAGGGCGCGTCCGCAATGCGTAAGAGCGAACTCGTTGCCGCCATCCGCGAGCGCCGCGGCGAGTCCAGTGGCCGTCCGAAGGCGGCTACCGCCACCGAGACCGACGACACTGCCAAGCCTGCGGCCGATACCGCGAGCGAGACCGGCACGACCGAGCAGGCCACCGAGGGGCAGACCCCGCCTCGCCGCGAGCGTCGCGGCGCCTCCCGTCAGGCCGGCACGCCGAGTGCCCCGGAGGAGAACAAGCAGGACTCCGACCAGCAGAACAAGGCCGACACCGAAGGTGAGCGGGTCCAGAAGCAGGACACCAAGCCCGACGACCAGCAAGGCGATCAGGGCAACCAGAACCGCGGCGGCGATGAGGACGGCGAGGGCCGCGGTGGTCGCCGCGGGCGCCGCTTCCGTGACCGCAGGCGCCGCGAGCGTGGCGGTGACGGCGGCGGTGGTGACCGCGACACCGAGTTGCGTGAGGACGACGTCGTTCAGCCCGTCGCGGGCATCCTCGACGTCCTGGACAACTACGCGTTCGTCCGCACTTCCGGCTATCTGGCCGGCCCCAACGACGTCTACGTGTCGATGAACATGGTGCGCAAGAACGGCCTGCGCCGCGGCGACGCCATCACTGGCGCGGTCCGGGTGCCCAAAGACGGCGAGCAGCCCAATCAGCGGCAGAAGTTCAATCCGCTCGTTCGTCTCGACACGGTCAACGGGGGTCCCGTCGAGGACGCCAAGAAGCGCCCCGACTTCACCAAGCTGACCCCGCTGTACCCCAACCAGCGGCTGCGGCTGGAGACGACCACCGAGAAGCTGACCACCCGCGTGATCGACCTGATCATGCCGATCGGCAAGGGCCAACGTGCGCTGATCGTGTCGCCGCCGAAGGCCGGTAAGACCACGATCCTGCAGGACATCGCGAACGGGGTCACCAAGAACAACCCGGAATGCCACCTGATGGTGGTGCTCGTCGACGAGCGACCTGAAGAGGTCACCGACATGCAGCGCTCGGTGAAGGGTGAGGTCATCGCCTCCACCTTCGACCGGCCGCCGTCCGATCACACCCAGGCCGCTGAGCTCGCGATCGAGCGGGCCAAGCGCCTCGTTGAACAGGGCAAGGACGTCGTCGTGCTGCTCGACTCGATCACCCGCCTCGGCCGTGCGTACAACAACGCGTCCCCGGCGTCGGGCCGCATCCTGTCCGGTGGTGTCGACTCCACGGCGCTCTATCCGCCCAAGCGGTTCCTCGGCGCAGCCCGCAACATCGAGGACGGCGGCTCGTTGACGATCGTCGCCACGGCGATGGTGGAGACCGGTTCGACCGGCGACACGGTGATCTTCGAGGAGTTCAAGGGCACCGGCAACGCCGAGCTCAAGCTCGACCGCAAGATCTCCGAACGGCGGGTGTTCCCGGCCGTCGACGTCAACCCGTCCGGCACGCGCAAGGACGAGCTGCTGCTCTCGCCGGACGAGTTCGCGATCGTGCACAAGCTCCGCCGCGTGCTGAGCGGTCTCGACCCGCATCAGGCCATCGACCTGCTGATGAGCCAGCTGCGCAAGACCAAGAACAACTACGAGTTCCTGGTGCAGGTTTCCAAGACCACGCCGGGTTCGATGGACGCCGACTAATCAGCGATTTCGGCGCGCTAACGGACGCTCAGCGTCCCTAACGGCGCCGAAATCACACGGCGGGGTCTGTCCGCAGGCCGGGCATGACGTAGCGGCGCACATAGGCGGCTACCGCGTCGGCGTCACTGGGGTCAAGTGTGTCGCCGGGCACGGTGGCAAGCGAAAGCAGTACGCGGGCAACCCATTCCGATGCTTCGGTGATGTCCGTATCTTGGTGGATCTCACCGCGGTCGCGCGCAGCGATGAGATAGCGCGACCAGAAGTCGGCCAGATCGGGCACCAGCCCCTGCACGCCCGCACCCGCGCACGCCGCGAACTCCTCGGGCTCATCCATGCGCAGCTTCATCAGCAGCGCCCCGGGATCGTCGTATGCGGAGCGGGCGCGCGCTATGCCCACGGCCATCTGGCGGTCCAGTCCCTCGACCCGTTCGAGCACCGCGTGCGCCTCGGACCAGTACGCGTCGTTGAGGCGGACGATCGCGGCGCCCAGCAGTGTCACCTTGTCGGGAAAATGCCGGTACAGCCAGCCCCGTGATACCCCGGCGACCTCGGCGACCTCGGAAACCGTCGTCGACCGGATGCCCTTGTCACGCAGACAGACTTCCGCGGCGTCGATCAGCCGATCGCGGACATTCTTGGTGGCGGTACCGCTCGTCACCAGAGCATTGTGCCACCGTAGACACATTTTCGGATCTGTTCACAAAGCCGAGGGCGGGCCCGCGGCCGCAGGAATAGCCGCCCCCTGGCACGCGTTTAGGCTGCTGGCGGTTGAGCTGGCATAATGGACCGTCGACCCCTCGGCTCCGGTTCACGCCGACACCTCCACTTCGGGAGGGGCGACCCGGGGCCCACGATTGAAGAGGAAACCATGAAAACGGGTATTCACCCTGACTACGTCGAGACGACGGTGCACTGCGGCTGCGGCGCCACCTTCACCACTCGCAGCACGAAGAAGAGCGGCCAGATCCACGTCGAGGTCTGCTCGCAGTGCCACCCCTTCTACACCGGCAAGCAGAAGATCCTCGACAGCGGCGGTCGCGTGGCCCGCTTCGAGAAGCGCTACGGCAAGCGCAAGGCCGCTGCCGATAAGGCCGACGACAAATAGCTGGCTTCCCGACGCCCGATCTGACGCGCGAGCGCAGGCCGGGCGTCGGTTTGCGTTTCGGGGAAGGAGGTCGACATGACGGATACCACGCCGAAGATTGACGCGTTGCTTGCCGAGCATGCCGACCTCGAACGCCGGCTTGCCGACCCGAACCTGCACGCCGATCCCGGCGCTGCCCGCAAGGTGGGACGACGGTTCGCACGGATCTCACCGATCGTCGCGACGCACCGCAAGCTGGAGGCCGCCCGTGGCGACCTGGAGGCCGCGCGCGAACTCGGCGCCGACGATGAATCCTTCGCCGCCGAGATCCCTGGGCTCGAATCCACGGTCGACGAGCTCGAAACCCAGCTGTCCGACCTTCTCGCCCCGCGAGACCCGCACGATGGCGATGACATCGTGCTCGAGGTCAAGTCGGGGGAGGGCGGTGAAGAGTCCGCATTGTTCGCCGCCGATCTGGCCCGCATGTACATCCGCTACGCGGAGCGTCACGGCTGGACCGTCGCGGTGCTCGACGAGACCTTCTCGGACCTGGGCGGCTACAAGGACGCGACACTGTCGATCAGGAGCAAGGGCGACGCCGCCGACGGCGTCTGGTCGCGGCTGAAGTTCGAAGGCGGCGTGCACCGTGTGCAGCGGGTTCCGGTCACCGAGTCGCAGGGCCGCGTGCACACGTCGGCGGCGGGCGTGCTCGTCTATCCCGAACCCGAAGAGGTCGAGGAAGTCCAGATCGATGAGTCCGACCTTCGCATCGACGTCTACCGGTCGTCGGGCAAGGGCGGCCAGGGCGTCAACACCACCGACTCCGCGGTGCGGATCACCCACCTGCCCACGGGCATCGTCGTCACCTGCCAGAACGAACGCAGCCAACTGCAGAACAAGGCACGCGCCCTTCAGGTGCTCGGCGCGCGACTGCAAGCGCTGGCCGAGGAGCAGGCGCAGGCGGACGCCTCCGCCGACCGGGCCAGCCAGATCCGCACCGTCGACCGTAGCGAGCGCATCCGCACGTACAACTTCCCGGAGAACCGGATCGCCGATCACCGGATCAACTTCAAGGCGCACAACCTCGATCAGGTGCTCGACGGTGACCTTGACGCACTGTTCGACGCGCTGGCCGCCGCCGACAAGCAGGCCAGGCTGCAGCAGGCATGACCAGGCTCCACCACGCGATTGACGCCGCCGCGGTGGCACTGGCCGAGGCGGGGGTCGGATCGCCACGTGCCGACGCCGAACTTCTCGCCGCCCACGCGGCAGCCACCGAGCGTGGTCGTCTGGCCTTCGCCGACATCGCACCTGACTTCTGTGAACGCTACGACGCGCTCGTGGCGCAGCGCGCCAAGCGGGTGCCGCTGCAGCACCTCACCGGCACCGCGGCGTTCGGCCCGGTGACCGTCGAGGTCGGTCCCGGTGTGTTCATCCCACGACCGGAGACCGAGTCGCTGCTGGAATGGGCTGTCGCCCAACCGCTCTCACAACGGCCGGTCATCGTGGACCTGTGTACAGGCTCCGCCGCGCTCGCACTGGCGCTCTCGAAGAACTGGCCGGCCGCCCGCGTCATCGCGGTTGACGACTCCGACGACGCGCTCGCCTACGCCCGACGCAACACCGCCGGAACATCTGTCGAATTGATGCAGGCCGACGTCACCGCGCCAGGGCTGCTCGCGGAACTCGACGGCCAGGTGGACCTCGTCGTCGCCAACCCGCCGTACATTCCCGACGGTACGGTGCTGGAACCTGAAGTGGCCGAACACGATCCGCCGCACGCGCTGTTCGGCGGCCCCGACGGGATGGCCGTCGTCGATCGGATTGTCGAGCTGGCCGCCCGCCTGTTGCGCGTCGGCGGGCGCTGCGGTGTCGAACACGACGACACCACGTCGGCGCGGGCCGTCGAAGCGTTCACCCGCACAGGGCGATTCGTCGACGTCACCGCCCGACACGACCTGACCGGCCGACCCCGCTTCGTCACCGCGGTACGTGAGAGGCTGACGTCGTGACCTCCGAAGTACCGGAGCGAGTGGGAGTCGAGGCATGACAGAGCAGTTCGACTGCAATGACCCGAAGCAGCGAGAGACCGGTATCGCTTCGGCCATCAGTGCACTCAAGGGCGGCCGGCTTGTCGTGCTGCCCACCGACACCGTCTACGGCATCGGTGCGGATGCGTTCGACAATGACGCCGTCTCCGCGCTGCTTTCGGCGAAGGGTCGCGGCAGGGATATGCCTGTTCCCGTCCTGGTCGGTTCGTGGCACACGATCGACGGCCTCGTGTACACGGTGCCGCACAGCGCGCGCGAGCTGATTCAGGCGTTCTGGCCAGGGGCGCTGAGTCTTGTAGTGCGCCAGGCCCCGTCGCTGCAATGGGATCTCGGTGATGCAGACGGCACCGTGATGCTCCGCATGCCACTGCACCCGGTCGCGATCGAATTGCTCCGCGAGGTCGGGCCGATGGCCGTGTCGAGTGCCAACATCTCAGGCCGTCCAGCGTCCGTCACCGTCGATGACGCGCGCGATCAGCTCGGCGACCTCGTCGAGGTGTACCTCGACGGCGGACCGTCCGAACAGCAGGCGGCATCGACGATCGTTGACCTCACCGGCGCACATCCGCGCGTGCTGCGCCAAGGTCCGGTCACGCTGGAGGCCATCGCAAAAGTGCTCGGCGTGGAACCCGAGTCGCTCACTGACTGATCAGGGACGCACCCGAACACCGAGCATGTGAAACACGTAGTCGGGCGTCACCCCGAACGCCAACGATCGCGACGGCAATGCCGCGAGCACGTCGTCGGGCAGGCTCGTCTTGTCGTTCAGCGACGGCATCCGCGAACCGTACGCTCTCAACCTCTTCCAGTACGGTTGCGCCAATGGTGAGCAACGTGGGCGACGGACTGCTCGCGCTGTCCGATCGGGGCGCGGGTGTGCCGCTGCGTGAGCTCGCGCTCGTCGGGTTGACCGCGGCGATCATCACCTACCTCGCGACCGGCTGGGTCCGAGTACTGGCCAGGCGGCTCGGCGCGGTCGCGTATCCGCGAGAGCGCGACGTGCACGTGCAGCCCATCCCGCGCATGGGTGGCCTCGCGATGTACATCGGCGTGGTGGCGGCGGTCTTGTTGGCATCGCAACTGCCAGCGCTCACTCGTGGCTTCGTCTATTCGTCGGGCATGCCCGCGGTCGTCGTCGCGGGGGGACTGATCATGGCCATCGGCCTCATCGACGACCGTTGGGGCCTGGACGCGTTGACGAAGTTCGCCGGCCAGATCACCGCCGCCAGTGTGCTTGTCACGATGGGCGTCGCATGGAGCGTGCTCTACATCCCGATCGGCGGTGTCGGCACCATCGTGCTGGATCAGGTGTCGTCGATCCTGCTCACCCTGGCGCTGACGGTGGCGATCGTCAACGCGATGAACTTCGTCGACGGCCTCGACGGGTTGGCCGCAGGGCTCGGTTTGATCACCGCGTCAGCCATCTGCATCTTCTCGGTGGGTCTGCTGCGTGACCACGGCGGCGACGTCCTCTTCTATCCGCCCGCGGTGATCTCAGTAGTGCTGGCAGGCGCATGCCTCGGCTTCCTGCCACACAACTTTCATCCCGCCAAGATCTTCATGGGCGACTCCGGGTCGATGCTGATCGGGCTGATGCTCGCCGCCGCGTCCACCACCGCGGCAGGCCCGATCTCGCAGACCGCCTACGGCGCGCGCGACGTGTTCGCGCTTCTGTCACCGTTCCTGTTGGTGGTGGCGGTGATGTTCGTGCCTGCGCTCGACATGCTGCTCGCGGTCATTCGCCGGACACGTGCGGGTGTGCACTTTTCGACGCCGGACAAGATGCACCTGCACCATCGGTTGCTGCAGATCGGTCATTCGCACCGGCGAGTGGTACTCCTCGTCTACTTATGGGTCGGCATCATCGCGCTGGGCGCCGCGAGCACGATCTTCTTCGATCCCCGCTACACCGGAGCCGTCATGCTGGCCGCGATTCTGGTCGCGATCGTGGTCACCCTGATCCCGCTTCTGCGCCGCCGCGACGACCGTTTCGAGGAAATGTACGACGAAAAGTAGTAGACCCCTTTTCTGCCCTTTACCATGTGTTAGGGTGCAGGCAGAACCCGAAAAAACCTCGCGGGTTGCCGGCCTTCGGGCCGACGGTTGATCGCCGATCGGCACGGAACAACGACCGACAAAGGGAGCTGCCCCTTGGGTGATTCCAGCGAGCCCGTCGCCCTTCGATACGCTCATGGCGCGACTCACAGAATCATCGGGACAGCAACTGGTGACCGCGGGATTGAGGTGAAGCAGTGACGACACCAGCGCAAGACGCGCCGTTGGTGTTTCCGTCCGTTGCTTTCAGGCCGTTGCGCCTGTTCGCAGTCTGCGTAGTGCTTGCCGGCCTTGCGACGCTCGCCGCTGGACTGCTCGGCCACGTGATGGTCGGCGTGTTCTTCGGCATCGGCCTCGGGCTGGGTTTGGTCAACGCAGTGCTGGTGCAGCGGTCGGTGGAAGCCATCACCGCGGACGCGCATCCGCTCAAACGCAAGATGGCGCTGAACTCCGCCACCCGCCTGTTGGTGATGACGGTGATCGGGCTGACGATCGCATTCATCTTCCGGCCGCAGGGGCTCGGCGTCGTATTCGGAATGGCCCTCTTCCAGGTGGTGCTGGTGATCTCGACCGCGCTGCCGGTGATGAAGAAGATCAGGGCCGGGGCGGCTGACGCGGACGCGAGGAGCAGCAACGGACTTGGACTCGAAGGGGAGGCCACACAGCAATGACCGAGACAGTCCTCGCCGAAGCCGCGATCGAGGTCGGTCACCACGAGACCGCGAAGTGGTTCGGGCTGACCGTCAACACCGACACGGTGCTGGCGACTGCGATCGCCGCGGTGATCGTGATCGCGCTGGCATTCTTCTTGCGCGCCAAGGTCACATCGACCGGTGTGCCCGGCGGCGTACAGCTGTTCTGGGAAGCCATCACGGTCCAGCTGCGCGACCAGATCGAGACCGCGATCGGCATGAAGATCGCCCCCTTCGTATTGCCGCTGGCCGTCACGCTGTTCGTGTTCATTCTTGTCGCGAACTGGCTGTCGGTGCTGCCGGTGCAGTACACCGACGGGACGGGCGCCACCCACGAGCTACTCAAGCCGCCGGCAAGCGACATCAACTTCGTGCTGGCGCTCGCCCTGTTCGTGTTCATCTGCTACCACGCGGCAGGCATCTGGCGCCGCGGCATCATCGGGCACCCCGTGAAGCTGCTCAAGGGCCACGTCGCGTTCCTCGCGCCGATCAACCTCGTCGAGGAGCTGGCCAAGCCGATCTCGTTGTCGCTCCGACTCTTTGGCAACATGTTCGCCGGCGGCATCCTGGTCGCGCTGATCGCGCTGTTCCCGCCGTGGATCCTGTGGTTGCCCAACGCGATCTGGAAGAGCTTCGACCTGTTCGTCGGCGCGATCCAGGCGTTCATCTTCGCGCTGCTGACGATCTTGTACTTCAGCCAGTCGATGGAGCTCGATGAAGACCATCATTAGCCGACCCGAACACGCAGGACCCGCAAACCGGTAGGACCACTACCAGTTATCAAGGAGGATAAGGAATGGATCCCACTATCGCTGCCGGCGCGCTCATCGGCGGTGGACTGATCATGGCCGGCGGCGCAATCGGCGCGGGTATCGGTGACGGCATCGCTGGTAATGCGCTGATCGCCGGCATCGCCCGGCAGCCGGAGGCGCAGGGCCGCCTGTTCACACCGTTCTTCATCACGGTCGGTCTGGTTGAGGCCGCCTACTTCATCAACCTGGCGTTCATGGCGCTGTTCGTGTTCGCCACCCCGGTTGGCTAATGCCCACCATGGCTGACCCGAACGTCGTCCTTCTGGCGGCTGAGGAAGGTGGCGGCACCAGCAACTTCCTCGTCCCCAACGGCACCTTCTTCGTCGTGCTGATCATCTTCTTGATCGTGCTCGGCGTGATCGGCAAGTGGGTCGTGCCGCCTGTTTCCACGGCGCTGCGCGAACGCGACGCCATGGTGAAGCACACTGTCGAGGACACCCGAGCGGCAGCCGACCAGTTCGCCGCCGCCGACCAGGACTACCAGGCCGAGATGGCCAAGGCGCGCGGCGAAGCCTCGAAACTTCGTGACGAAGCGCGAGCGGAAGGGCGAAAGGTCTTGGAGGACATGCGGGGCCGGGCTTCCGAGCAAGTGGCGTCGACGCTGCAGCAAGCCGACTCGGAGTTAAAGGAGCAAGCCCTATCCATCCAGGCGGACCTGCGGTCGTCCGTGGAAAACCTGTCTGAAACCCTGGCGAGCCGGGTGCTCGGCGTCGAGATCAACACGGCCACATCGGCTTCGGGGCGGTAGGCAATGGCGATTTTCATCGGTCAGCTCGTCGGCTTCGCGTTAATCGTGTTCATCGTGTGGCGCTACGCCGTTCCGCCGGTGCGTCGGATGATGGCCAATCAGCAGGAAACCGTGCGCAAGCAGTTGGCGGACAGCGCCGAGGCCAAGAAGCGGTTGGCCGAGGCCGAGGAGGCGCACGAGAAGGCCGTCGAGCAGGCCAAGGCCGAGGCCAAGCAGGTGACCGAGGAGGCGCGGGCGGACGCCCAGCGCCTCGTCGAGCAGCTGCATGCCCAGGCCGATGCCGAGGTTGAGCGGATCAAAGTGCAAGGTGCCCAGCAGGTTCAGCTTCTGCGTGCCCAGTTGGTTCGCCAACTGCGTCAGGACCTGGGTACCGAGTCTGTCCGCCGCGCGGGCGCATTGGTCAACGAACACGTGTCGGATCCCGATGCGCAGTCGGCCACCGTCGATCGGTTCATCGACGAGCTCGACGCGATGGCACCGTCCGAAGCGGTGATCGGAGACCGGGCGACGGCACGGCTGCGCTCGGCGAGCCGGGAGTCGCTGGCGGCCCTGGTGGAGAAGTTCGACGAGGTGGCGGCCGACCTCGGACCCGACCAGTTGTCTTCGGTGGCCGATGATTTGGCCTCGGTCGCCAAGCTGCTGGCGCGCGAGTCGGTCCTGACGCGTCATCTCGCCGACCCGGCCGACGACCCGACGCCCAAGGTGGGCCTGCTGGAGACGCTGCTCGAAGGCAAGGTCGGCGACACGTCGCTGGAGGTGCTGAAGGCTGCAGTGTCGGGACGCTGGTCGTCCGATGCGAACCTGGTCGACGCCATCGAACATGTCGCGCGGTTGGCGCTACTGGTACGTGCGGAGCGCGAAGAGGTGGCCGGCGACGTCGAAGAACAGCTTTTCCGGTTCAGCCGCATCCTGGATACACAGCCGGGGCTGGCCACTCTGCTGAGCGACTACAGCGCGCCCGCCGAGGGCCGGGTCAAGCTGCTGCGCGATGTCCTCGACAGCGGCTCCGGAGTGAATGCCACGACGGTCCAGCTGCTTTCGCAGACGGTCGAGCTGCTTCGCGGCGAGCGCGCCGACGACGCGGTGCTCGATCTGGCCGAGCTGGCGGTGGCCCGCCGAGGCGAGGTGGTTGCGCACGTCAGCGCCGCGGCCGACCTCAGCGACGCGCAGCGGACCCGGCTGACAGAAGTATTGACCCGCATCTACGGGCACCCGGTTTCGCTGCAGCTGCACATCAACCCGGAGCTGCTGGGCGGGCTGAACATCGCCGTCGGCGACGAGGTGATCGACGGCACGCTCTCATCGAAACTGGCGGCCGCCGAGATGAAGCTGCCTGACTGACCGACGACGAACGACAAGACCCCACACCGTAAGAGCAGGAAGACGAAAACCCATGGCAGAGTTGACCATCTCCGCTGACGACATCCAGGGTGCGATCGAGGATTACGTCTCGAGTTTCACCGCAGACACCGCGCGCGAGGAGATCGGTACGGTCATCGACGCCGGTGACGGTATCGCACACGTCGAGGGCATGCCCTCGGTGATGACGCAGGAGCTGCTGGAGTTCCCGGGCGGAGTGCTCGGCGTGGCGCTCAACCTCGACGAGCACAGCATCGGCGCGGTCATCCTCGGTGACTTCGAGAAGATCGAAGAGGGCCAGCAGGTCAAGCGCACCGGCGAGGTGCTGTCGGTCCCAGTCGGCGACAAGTTCCTCGGCCGGGTGGTCAACCCGCTGGCCCAGCCGATCGACGGCCGTGGCGACATCGAGGCGGAAACCCGTCGCGCACTGGAGATTCAGGCTCCTTCAGTGGTGAACCGTCAAGGCGTGAGCGAGCCGCTGCAGACCGGCATCAAGGCCATCGATGCAATGACCCCAATCGGTCGCGGCCAGCGCCAGCTGATCATCGGGGACCGTAAGACCGGTAAGACCGCGGTCTGTGTGGACACTATCCTCAACCAGCGCCAGAACTGGGAATCCGGCGACGAAAAGAAACAGGTTCGCTGCGTCTACGTCGCGATCGGGCAGAAGGGCACGACCATCGCCGCGGTGGCCCGGGTGCTCGAAGAGGGCGGTGCGATGGAATACACAACCATCGTCGCCGCACCGGCTTCGGACTCGGCGGGCTTCAAATGGCTTGCGCCGTACACCGGCTCGGCCATCGCTCAGCACTGGATGTACGACGGTAAGCACGTGCTGATCGTGTTCGACGACCTGAGCAAGCAGGCCGAGGCCTACCGTGCGATCTCGCTGCTGCTGCGCCGTCCGCCTGGCCGCGAGGCCTACCCGGGCGACGTGTTCTATCTGCACTCGCGGCTGCTCGAGCGCTGCGCGAAGCTCTCCGACGAGTTGGGCGGCGGATCGCTGACCGGCCTGCCGATCATCGAGACCAAGGCCAACGACATCTCGGCCTACATCCCCACCAACGTCATCTCGATCACCGACGGCCAGTGCTTCCTGGAGAGCGACTTGTTCAATCAGGGTGTGCGCCCGGCTATCAACGTCGGCGTGTCGGTGTCTCGTGTGGGTGGCGCCGCGCAGATCAAGGCCATGAAGGAGGTGGCCGGCTCGCTGCGGCTGGATCTGTCGCAGTACCGCGAGCTGGAGTCGTTCGCGGCCTTCGCCTCGGACCTGGACGCCACCTCGAAGGCCCAGCTGGAGCGCGGTGCCCGACTCGTGGAGCTGCTCAAGCAGCCGCAGTACCAGCCGTTGGCGGTCGAAGAGCAGGTCGTCTCGATCTTCCTCGGTACCCAGGGACATCTCGACTCGGTCCCGGTCGAGGACGTCAGCCGGTTCGAAACCGAGTTCCTCGATCACCTGCGCGGGTCGGAGGACGGCATCCTCACGGAGATCCGCGAGTCCCAAAAGCTCAGCGATGAACTCAGCGACAAGCTCACCGAGGCGATCAACCATTTCAAGAAGGGCTTCGCGGGCACTGGTGGTGTCTCGGTGGTGCCCGATGAGCACGTCGACGCGCTGGACGAGGGAGACCTCGAGAAGGAATCGGTGAAGGTTCGCAAGCCCGCACCGAAGAAGAAGTAGTCGAGATGGCGGCCACACTTCGGGAATTGCGCGGGCGGATCCGCTCCGCCGGGTCGATCAAGAAGATCACCAAGGCCCAGGAGCTGATCGCGACGTCGCGTATCGGCAGGGCGCAGAATCGCCTGCAGTCGGCGCGCCCGTACGCTCTTGAGATCACCGCGATGCTGACAAATCTGGCTGCAGAGGCGGCGCTGGATCATCCGTTGTTGGTTGAGCGTGACGAGCCCAAGCGGGCCGGGATTCTGGTGGTGTCATCCGATCGGGGTCTCTGTGGTGGATACAACTCGAATGTGTTCCGTCGCGCGGAGGAGCTCTTCTCCCTGATGCGGCAGGAGGGCAAGACCCCGATCGTCTACACGGTGGGGCGTAAGGCGTCGAACTACTACAAGTTCCGAAACTGGAAGATCACCGAGTCGTGGAGCGGGTTCTCCGAGCAGCCCACCTACGAGAACGCTCAGGAGATAGCCTCCACACTGGTCGATATCTTCCTCGCCGGCGCCGACGACGTCGGTGATGATCCCGGGCCGGACGGCATCCTGGGCGTCGACGAGCTGCACATTGTCTCCACCGATTTCAAGTCGATGATGTCGCAGTCGGCGGTCGCGCACCGCATCGCGCCGATGGTGGTCGAGTACGTCGAGGAAGATACGGGTCCGCGCACGCTGTACTCGTTCGAGCCAGATGCGACAACGCTTTTCGACGCGCTACTCCCGCGCTATCTGGCGACCCGCGTCTACGCCGCGCTGCTCGAGTCGGCGGCGTCGGAGCTGGCATCGCGCCAACGAGCGATGAAGTCGGCCACCGACAACGCGGACGACCTCATCAAGGCCCTAACTCTTGAGGCCAACCGCGAGCGGCAGGCCCAGATCACCCAGGAAATCAGCGAGATCGTCGGTGGCGCGAACGCGCTGGCCGGCGCCAGCCGTTAGCCAGAAAGAAGAAGAGATGACTGCTACCGCCGAAAAGACCGACAAGGCAACGAAGAAGGACACCAACGGCCGCGTGGTCCGGGTGACCGGCCCGGTGGTCGACGTTGAATTCCCCCGCGGGTCGGTGCCCGAACTGTTCAACGCACTGCAGGCCGAGATCACGTTCGAGGAGCTGGCCAAGACGCTGACGTTGGAGGTGGCCCTGCACCTCGGCGACAGCCTGGTGCGCTGCATCGCACTGCAGCCGACCGACGGTCTGGTCCGCGGCGTCGACGTGGTCGACACCGGGCGGGCAATCTCGGTGCCGGTCGGCGACGGCGTGAAGGGCCACGTCTGGAATGCCCTTGGCATCTGCCTGGACGAGAAGGACTACGGAAACGACTTCGACCGCTGGCCGATTCACCGCAAGCCGCCGGCCTTCGACCAGCTCGAACCCCGCACCGAGATGCTCGAGACGGGCCTCAAGGTCGTCGACCTGCTGACCCCGTACGTGCGCGGCGGCAAGATCGCGCTGTTCGGCGGCGCGGGCGTCGGCAAGACCGTGCTTATCCAGGAGATGATCAACCGTATTGCCCGCAACTTCGGCGGCACTTCGGTTTTCGCGGGTGTGGGCGAGCGCACCCGCGAAGGCAACGACCTGTGGGTCGAGCTCGGCGAGGCCGATGTGCTAAAGGACACAGCGCTGGTGTTCGGTCAGATGGATGAGCCGCCGGGCACTCGTATGCGGGTCGCGCTGTCGGCGCTGACCATGGCGGAATTCTTCCGCGACGAGCAGCAGCAGGACGTGCTGCTGTTCATCGACAACATCTTCCGGTTCACCCAGGCGGGTTCCGAGGTGTCCACGCTGCTCGGCCGCATGCCATCCGCGGTGGGCTACCAGCCGACGCTTGCCGACGAGATGGGTGAGCTGCAGGAGCGCATCACCTCGACCCGTGGCCGGTCCATCACGTCGATGCAGGCCGTCTACGTTCCCGCCGACGACTACACCGACCCCGCGCCGGCAACAACGTTCGCTCACCTGGACGCCACGACGGAGCTGAGCCGTTCGGTGTTCTCCAAGGGCATTTTCCCGGCGGTCGACCCGCTGGCGTCGAGCTCGACGATCCTCGACCCAGCCATCGTGGGCGATGAGCATTACCGCGTCGCGCAGGAAGTCATTCGAATCCTGCAGCGGTACAAGGATCTTCAAGACATCATCGCGATCCTCGGTATCGACGAGCTGTCCGAAGAGGACAAGCAGCTGGTGCAGCGCGCCCGCCGCATCGAGCGCTTCCTGTCGCAGAACATGATGGCGGCCGAGCAGTTCACTGGCCAGCCGGGTTCGACCGTTCCGGTCAAAGAAACCATCGAGGCGTTCGACCGGCTCGCCAAGGGCGAATTCGACCACGTGCCTGAGCAGGCGTTCTTCCTGATCGGCGGCTTGGACGATCTGGCGAAGAAGGCCGAAACCTTCGGTGTGAAGCTGGAGGACGGTGGCAGTGGCACCGCGAAGTCGGACGAGGGCGAGAAGAAGGATGCTTAGGCGTTGCCCACACCGAAAGGTGATGTGAGATGGCCGAACTGAACATCGATATCGTCGCTGTCGATCGCAAGATCTGGTCGGGTCAGGGCACGTTCCTGTTCACCCGCACCACCTCGGGTGAGATCGGCATCCTGCCCAACCACATCCCGTTGGTCGCGCAGCTGGTCGACGACGCGATGGTGCGGGTGGAGCGCGAGGGCGAGGACGACCTGCGCATCGCGGTCGACGGAGGTTTTCTGTCCGTCACCGAGCAGGGCGTGACCGTCCTGGCCGAGAGCGCCGAATTCGATTCGGAGATCGACGAAGCCGCCGCACAGCGCGACGCCGAATCCGACGATCCAGCCACCGCCGCCAAGGGTCGAGCGCGCCTGCGCGCTCTGGGCCAGATCGACTAGAGGGCCCCCGATGAGCGCGTCCATGTTGTTGATGGTCGCGCTTGTCGGTGTACTGCTGGTTGTTGTCGTCGCGCTCTGTTATCGGCTGTGGAAGCTGCGACAAGTGGGCGGTACGGCGGCGATCCTGCGGGATGTCCCTGCGGTCGGCGGGCATGGCTGGCGTCACGGCGTGATGCGTTACCAGGGTGGGGAAGCAGGCTTCTATCGGCTGTCCAGTCTCCGTTGGTGGCCGGACCGGAGGCTGAGTCGACGCGGGCTGGAGATCGTTGCGCGGCGGTCGCCTCGGGGCGACGAATTCGACATCATGACCGACCAGATCGTCGTGCTGGAACTGCGCGACACCGCCCCGGATCGCCGCCGGGGATATGAAGTCGCACTGGACCGGGGTGCGTTGACGGCGTTTCAGTCGTGGCTCGAGTCGAGGCCGTCGCCGCGGGCGCGGCGCCGGACGTTCTAATCGGTTGCGGGACCGCGCCTGTTGGTCCTCGCGCTAGCGCTCATCCGCCCGGTTTCCAAAGTACGTCGCCGTCGGGGTTTGCTACCCGCGACAGGATGAACAGCAGGTCTGACAGCCGGTTGAGGTATTTGGCGGTTAGCACGCTGACCGACTCTTTGTGCGTATCGACAGCGTCCCAGGCCGAGCGTTCCGCGCGGCGTGCCACCGTGCGCGCCACGTGCAACAGCGCAGACAGTGGTGTACCTCCCGGCAGCACAAACGAATTCAGCGCCGGCAGCGGCTCGTTGAAATCGTCACACCACGACTCCAACCGGTCGATGTAACTCTGGGTGATCCGCAGCGGCGGATGTTCGGGCTTGTCTACCACAGGAGTGGACAGGTCAGCGCCCGCGTCGAAGAGGTCGTTCTGAATCTGCTGGAGCACCTTGCGAATTTGCTCACCGGGGTTACCCAATGCAATCGCGACGCCGATGGCGGCATTCGTCTCGTCGCAGTCGGCATACGCGGCGAGTCGCGCATCATTCTTTGAGACCCTGCTGAAATCGCTCAAACCCGTGGTCCCGTCGTCGCCGGTCCGGGTGTATATCCGGGTTAAGTGAATTGCCATGGTGAAACCGTACCGGGCAGAGTGGCCTGGGAAACTGACACCGTCCCATGCCGCTGTTTACACTAACCCGCGTGAGCGAGCGATTCGTGGTGACCGGCGGAAACCGGTTATCGGGCGAAGTTGCTGTCGGGGGAGCCAAAAACAGCGTATTGAAGCTGATGGCGGCGTCGCTCCTGGCCGAGGGCACCAGCAC
>Ga0207648_10001820_pt1 | contig 23335 bp, 34 predicted proteins | sample KBSMisM32_FD_184310 | JGI IMG/M metagenome (GOLD analysis project Ga0207648, IMG submission 184310) | Miscanthus rhizosphere microbial communities from Kellogg Biological Station, Michigan, USA - KBS Miscanthus M3-2 (SPAdes) (version 2) | ecosystem: Host-associated > Plants > Roots >...
GCAGATGGAGATCGAGCTGATCGCCCCCATCGCGATGGAGAAGGGACTTCGCTTCGCCATCCGTGAGGGCGGACGCACGGTGGGCGCCGGAACGGTCACCGAAATCGTCCAGTAGGCAGATAAAGCGGGAACGGGAGAGCAGCGCGCATGATGATGAATGAAAAGATCCGGATCCGGCTCAAGGCCTACGACTACCGGATCCTCGACCAGTCGACGAGTGAAATCGTCGACACGGCGAAGCGCACCGGTGCGCGCGTGGCCGGGCCCATCCCGTTGCCGACCGTGATCAACCGCTGGACGGTCAACCGCTCGCCCCACGTGGACAAGAAGTCGCGCGAGCAGTTCGAAGTCCGCACCCACAAGCGGCTCCTCGACATCTTCGAGCCCACCCCGCAGACGGTGGACGCGCTGATGAAGCTGGACCTGCCCGCGGGCGTGGACGTCGAGATCAAGGCGTTCGGGAAGGAGCACGCCAAGTAGCCATGGCCATCGAAGGCATCATCGGACGGAAGATCGGCATGACCCAGGTCTATGCCGAAGACGGGCGGGCCATCCCCGCCACCGTCATCCAGGCCGGCCCCTGCGTCGTGGTGCAGCGCAAGAGCAAGGCCGCGCGCACGGCCACGCGCAAGAACAAGAAGACCGGCCACACGAGCACGCGCCAGGTGACGGACGGCTACGAGGCGGTGCAGCTCGGCCTGGTCGAGGACCGCAAGGTCAAGAAGGTGACCAAGGCCCAGGCCGGCCACTTCAAGACGACGGGCGGCGACCTGCCGCCGGTGAAGGTGCTGCGCGAGTTCCGCCTGAAGGACGGCGACGAGGCCAAGGTCGGCGACAAGGTCTCGGTCGAGATCTTCAAGGCGGGCGACACCGTCAACATCATCGGCACCAGCAAGGGCAAGGGCTTCCAGGGCGTGGTCAAGCGCCACCACTTCCGCGGAGGCGCGGCCACGCACGGATCGATGTTCCACCGCGCGCCCGGCTCCATCGGCTCTTCGGCGTTCCCCAGCCGCGTGCTCAAGGGCATGCGCGCCGCCGGCCACATGGGCGCGGACCGGGTCACGCAGAAGAACCTGACCGTGGTGCGCGTGGACGGCGAGAACAACATCCTGGTCGTCAAGGGATCGATACCCGGCGGACACGGCGGGTACGTGGTCATCCGGAAGAGGGGCTAGGGACATGGCCGAGAAGAAGAAGGCGGACGCCAAGGCCAAGCCGAAGGGCGAAGTCCGCAAGAAGAAGAAGGACCCGATCGCGGACGCGGACACGGCCGACGTGGGCAGCACGGCCAAGGAGTTCGCGAAGAGCGCGGTCGACGTGGTGAACACCAGCAACGAGAAGGTCAGCAACATCGTCCTTCACCCCGACGTCTTCCGCACGCGCGTGAACAAGCACCTCCTCTACGAGGCGGTGAAGCAGTACCGCGCGGGCGCGCGCGCGGGCACGCACGCGACCAAGAACCGCGCCCTGGTCAGCGGCTCCGGCAAGAAGCCCTGGCGGCAGAAGGGCACGGGACGCGCGCGGGTCGGCGAGACGCGCACGCCCCTGTGGCGGCACGGCGGCACCGTGTTCGGGCCCCAGCCCCGCGACTACTCCTACGACATGCCGAAGAAGGCGCGCGCGGCCGCCCTGCGCTCCGCCCTCAGCCAGCGCGCCCAGGACGGCGGGCTCAAGGTCGTCGATCACTTCGACATCGCGGAGCCGAAGACGAAGGAGCTGAAGGCGATCCTGGTCAAGCTCGGCCTCGACGGCAAGACGCTGCTCGTCGACAGCAAGCCCACGGACAACCTCATCCTCTCCGGTCGCAACATCCCGGGCCTCAAGGTCGTGGACGCGAGCCAGGTGAACGTCTACGACGTCCTCGACTGCCGGACGCTGCTCGTCTCGCAGGAGGCCCTCACCAAGCTGGAGGAGCGGCTCACGCCGTAGGTATTCCATGAAGAACGTCTACGAAGTCCTCCGGCGTCCCCTGATCACCGAGAAGTCCACGGCCTTGAAGGAGACCCAGCGCACGCTGGGCTTCGAGGTGCACCGGGACGCCACCAAGCCCGAGATCAAGAAGGCGGTCGAGACGCTCTTCGGCGTGAAGGTCGAGGAAGTCCGCGTGGCCAACGTGCACGGCAAGGTGAAGCGGCAGGGCCGCTTCGTGGGCCGGCGCCCCGACTGGAAGAAGGCCTACGTCGTCCTGAAGAAGGGCGAAAAGATGGTCGAGTTCTTCGACCAGGCATAGGAAATGGCACTCAAGAAATTCAATCCGACGTCGCCGGGTCGCCGCCACATGACCCACCTGACGTTCGACGAGATCACCAAGAGCACGCCGGAGCGGTCGCTCACCGAGCCCCTCAAGAAGACGGGCGGGCGCGACAGCCGCGGCCGCATCACCGTCCGCTTCATCGGGGGCGGGCACAAGCAGCGCTACCGCACGGTGGACTTCAAGCGCGACAAGCCGGGCGTGCCGGCCAAGGTGGCGGCGGTCGAATACGACCCCAACCGCTCCGCGCGCCTGGCCCTGCTCCACTACGCGGACGGCGAGAAGCGCTACATCCTCTGGCCCCTCGGGCTGGCCGTGGGCGCCACCGTGGTGAGCGGCGACGAGGCGGACATCCTGCCCGGCAACGCGCTGCCCCTGAAGCTGATCCCCGTCGGCACCATGATCCACAACATCGAGCTGCGCCACGGCAAGGGCGGGCAGATGGTGCGCACGGCGGGCGGACAGGCCCAGCTCGTGGCCAAGGAAGGCGAATACGCCCAGGTCAAGATGCCCTCGGGCGAGATCCGCAAGGTCGCGGTGATCTGCATGGCCACCATCGGCCAGCTCGGCAACATCGAGCACAAGAACGTCGCCATCGGCAAGGCCGGGCGCAAGCGCTGGCTGGGCAAGAAGCCGCACAACCGCGGAGTGGCCATGAACCCCGTTGACCATCCGCACGGCGGCGGTGAAGGCAAGACCTCCGGCGGCCGCCATCCGGTGACGCCGTGGGGCAAGCCCACCAAGGGCGCGAAGACGCGGAACAACAAGCGCACCCAGCAGTTCATCGTGAAGGGGCGGAAGAAGATCTAATGGCACGCTCACTGAAGAAGGGCCCGTTCGTCGACGATCACCTGATGAAGAAGATCGACTCCATGAACGCGGCCAACGAGCGCAAGGTCGTGAAGACCTGGTCGCGCCGCTCCACCATCACCCCGGAGATGGTCGGCCACACCCTGGCCGTCTACAACGGGCGCAAGTTCATCCCCGTGTACATCACGGAGAACATGGTCGGCCACAAGCTCGGCGAGTTCTCGCCCACCCGGCAGTTCAAGGGGCACTCGAGCAAGGTGGAGAAGGTCGCCAAGGTCGCGGGCGCTCCGGGCGCGGGTCCGGGCGGCGCGGGCGGGGGCGGAGGCGCGGGCGCCGGCGCCGGCGCTCCGAAGAGTTAAGCCATGCTCGAAGTGAAGGCCACCAGCAAGTACCTGCGCACCTCGGCCCAGAAGGCGGGCCTCGTGCTCCAGCTCATCCGGGGCAAGAAGGCCAGCGACGCCCTCTCCATCCTCCGCTTCACCAAGAAGTCGGTGGCGCGCGACGTCGAGAAGACGCTGCGCTCCGCCATCGCGAACGCGGTGAACGTGGCGGACAAGAACCAGAAGCGGCGCCTCGACGAGGACGACCTCGTCGTCTCCGCCGCCTACGCGGACCAGGGCCCGACCCAGAAGCGCGTGCGGCCGGCCCCCATGGGCCGCGCCTACCAGGTCCTGCGGCGCACCACGCACGTCACGGTGTGCGTGGCCGAGCAGGAGGAGGGCGCCAAGGCCAGCGCGGCTCCGAAGTCGTCCAGCCGCGGCCGGGCACGTCAACCGAAACAGGAGTCGAAGTAATGGGACAGAAGGTCCACCCCATCGGGTTCCGCCTGGGCTTCAACAAGACCTGGCGCAGCCGGTGGTACGCCGAGAAGGAGTACGCGAACCTCCTCCACGAGGACATCCTCCTGAAGAAGGACCTCAAGAAGCGCTTCGCCCACGCGGGCGTCTCGCGGGTCGAGGTCGAGCGCGCGGCCAACAAGCTGAAGATCTCGATCTTCACCTCGCGCCCCGGGATCATCATCGGGCGCAAGGGCCAGGAGGTCGACAAGCTCAAGCAGGAGATCCAGAAGAAGACCGGCAAGGAGGTCTTCATCAACATCCAGGAGATCCTGAAGCCGGAGCTCGACGCCCAGCTGGTGGCGGAGTCGGTGGCCCTGCAGCTCGAGAAGCGCATCGCCTTCCGCCGCGCCATGCGCAAGGCGGTGGACGCGGCCCTGCGCTTCGGGGCCAAGGGAATCAAGGTCCGCGTGTCCGGCCGCCTGAACGGCGCCGAGATCGCGCGCTCCGAGTGGTACCTGCACGGCCAGCTGCCGCTGCACACCCTGCGCGCGGACATCGACTACGGCCTCCACGAGGCGCGCACGAACTTCGGCGCCATCGGGGTGAAGTGCTGGATCTTCAAGGGCGAGCAGGACGCGCTCAAGCCGAACAAGGGGCTCTAACGAGAATGAGGAGGAGCATCGGCATCGATCAGGGGCGTTTTCCTCAGCGGAGGCTTTCCGCTGCGCCGAGCCGCGATTCACTCGCGGCGAGTGCGTTGATCGAAGTGCAAGCCGGAGCTGAGGACGCCAAATGTTGATGCCGAAGAAGGTCAAGTACAGGAAGCAGCAGCGCGGGAAGATGAGGGGCAAGGCCTGGACGGGCTCGCAGGTCTCCTTCGGCGACTACGGCCTCAAGGCCCTCGAGTGCGGCTGGGTCACCGACCGCGAGATCGAGGCCGGCCGCATCGCCATCACCCGCTTCATCAAGCGCAGCGGGCGCATCTGGATCCGCATGTTCCCGGACAAGCCCATCACCAAGAAGCCGCAGGAGACGCGCATGGGCAAGGGCAAGGGCGCGCCCGACCAGTGGGTCATGGTCGTGAAGCCCGGCCGCATCCTCTACGAGATGGAAGGGGTGCCGGAGAAGGACGCGCGCGAGGCGCTGCGCCTGGCCGCCCACAAGCTCTCCATCCGGACGCGCTTCGTGAAGCGGTTCGAGGCGGAGGTGGCGTCATGAAGGCCGACAAGGTCCGTGAGATGAGCGCGGAAGAGCTCAACGCCAAGGAGCGCGAGCTGAGCGAGCAGCTCTTCAAGCTGCGCTTCCAGAAGTCGATCGGCCAGCTCGACAACGCCCTGAAGATCCGGGAGACCCGCCGCGACATCGCGCGGGTGAAGACGGTGCTCAGGCAGAAGCGCGCCCAGGCTGCGGCCGAGGCGGGCAGGTGAGCTTTTCCGCAGCGGGGACGCGAGGTTAAGAGGTCATGGCGCGCAATAGAGACAACGAAGCGACGACGAAGAAGGCCCGCAAGGACGCCGGCACGGAAACGGTTCCGCTCCAGAAGACGGGAACGGAGACGGGCACGGGCAAGGCCGCGGCGGGGCACCGCAACACCCAGGTCGGCACGGTCGTGAAGGCCAAGATGGCCAAGACGGTCGTGGTCGCGGTGGAGCGGCTCGTCCAGCACGACGTCTACCGCAAGACGATCAAGCGCACGTCCACCTTCATGGCCCACGACGAGAAGGGGGCCAAGCAGGGCGACCGCGTGCGCATCGTGGAGACGCGCCCGCTCAGCCGCAACAAGCGGTGGCGCGTGGAAGAAATCCTCACCCGGGGGCTGGCGGAAGACGTCGCCGGCGTCCAGGTCTAGGTAGAGAGGCTCGTCATGATCCAGATGCGGACGATCCTCGATGTCGCGGACAACTCCGGGGCCCGGAAGCTCTCCATGATCCTCCCCCTCGGCGGGTCCACCGGCCGCTACGCCGGCCTCGGCGACATCATCACCGCCAACGTCAAGGAGTCGGCCCCGGACGCCCCGGAGCCGGTCAAGAAGGGCAAGGTCGTGCGGGCGGTGATCGTGCGCTGCGCCAAGGAGCACCGGCGCCGCGACGGCTCCTACATCCGCTTCGACAAGAACGCGGCCGTGCTCATCAACGAAGCGGGCGAGCCGGTGGGCACGCGCGTCTTCGGCCCGGTGGCGCGCGAGCTGCGCGACAAGAAGTTCATGAAGATCATTTCCCTGGCCCCGGAGGTCCTGTAGTCATGGGCGCGGCCGCACCACGGGCGAGGACCCGCATCAACCTCAAGAAGAACGACACGGTGACGGTGGTGTCGGGACGTGACGCCGGGAAGCAGGGCAAGGTCCTGAAGGTCATCCCCGAGAAGAACCGGGTGATCGTGCAGGGCGTGGGCTTCGTGAAGAAGCACACGCGGCCCAACCCCCAGCGCAACATCAAGGGCGGCATCGCGGAGCGCGAGGCCGCCATTCACGCCAGCAACGTGATGATCGTCTGCGGGGAGTGCGGCAAGCGCACGCGCATCGGTCACAAGACGCTGGGTGACGGCCGCAAGGCGCGCGTGTGCCGCCATTGCGAGGGAGTGCTGGACAAGTGAGCGAGAAGGACAAGGATCAGCAGAAGGCCAAGGGCGGGGAAGCCAAGGGCGGCGACAAGGCCCACGGCGCGGACAAGCGCGATCCCGCGGGCGCGGAGAAGGCGGCCGCGCGCGCGGCGGCCAAGGAGAAGAAGGGCGGCGGGGACGCCGATTCGGCCGAGAAGCCGAAGAAGGCGGCCAAGCCCGCCGGCCCCAAGGTCCCGGCCCGGATCAAGGAGCGGTACGTCAAGGAAGTGGTTCCGAACCTGATGAAGGAGCGGAACTACCCCAACGTGATGGCGGTGCCGCGCCTGCGCAAGATCGTGGTGAACATGGGCGTGGGCGAAGCCACCCAGAACATCAAGCTCCTGGACACGGCCATCGACGAGCTCGGCCGCATCACCGGCCAGCGCCCGGCCATGCGCCGCAGCCGCAAGTCGATCGCGGCCTTCCGTCTCCGCCAGGGCATGCCCATCGCGGCCACGGTGACCCTGCGCGGGGACCGCATGTACGAGTTCGTGGACCGGCTGTTCAACGTGGCCCTGCCCCGCGTCCGTGACTTCCGGGGCGTGCCCACGAATTCGTTCGACGGCCGCGGCAACTACACCCTGGGGCTGAAGGACCAGCTCATCTTCCCCGAGGTGGACTACGCGAAGGTGGACAAGATGCGCGGGATGAACGTCACGTTCGTGACGTCGGCCCGCACGGACGAGGAGAGCAAGCTTCTCCTCCAGCACCTCGGCATGCCTTTCCGGCATCAGGAGGGTCGATAAGTGGCGAAGACGTCTCTGATTGCCAAGCAGCAGCGGACGCCGAAGTTCGGCGTGCGCAAGTACAACCGCTGCCGCACGTGCGGCCGTCCTCGGGGTTACCTGAGGAAGTTCCAGCTCTGCCGGATCTGCTTCCGTCAGAAGGCCCTCGCCGGGGACGTCCCCGGCGTGATCAAGGCGAGCTGGTAGGCCGGAGGTAATTCCACATGAACATGACCGATCCCGTCGCCGACATGATCTCGCGCATCCGCAACGGGGTGCGCGCGAAGCTGCCCAAGGTCGACGTCCCCTCCTCGAAGCTCAAGGTGGAGATCGCCCGCATCCTCAAGGACGAGGGCTACATCGCGAACTTCAAGGTCACCGAGGACGACAAGCAGAACGTGCTGCGCGTCATCCTGAAGTACGGCCCCGGCATGGAGCGCGTCATCACCGACGTGCAGCGGGTGAGCCGTCCGGGCTGCCGGATCTACTGCGGCAAGGACCAGATCCCCCGCGTGTACGGCGGCCTGGGCATCAACATCCTGTCCACCTCGCGCGGCCTCATGACGGGGCGCAGCGCGGCCCGCGAGGGCGTGGGCGGCGAGATCCTCTGCAACGTCTGGTAAGGAGTTTCCATGTCTCGGGTCGGACGTAAGGTCATCCCGATCCCCAAGGGGGTCCAGGTCCAGGTCAAGGCGGACCGCCTGGAGGTCCAGGGGCCCAAGGGCAAGCTGACGACGCCGGTGCCGGAAGGCATCACGTTCAAGCTGGAGAACGGCGAGCTGCAGGCCTCGCGCAAGAACGACGAGCAGGCGCAGCGCGCGTTGCACGGGCTCGCGCGCGCGCTGGCCAACAACGCCATCCGCGGCGTGACCGAGGGCTTCTCCAAGGAGCTCGACATCGTCGGCGTCGGCTACCGCGCCAACGTCGAGGGCCAGAAGGTCGTGTTCGCGCTGGGCTATTCGCATCCCGTGGTGTATCCGATCCCGGCCGGCATCAAGATCGCGATCGACGCCAAGGCCAACCGGGTCACCGTCACCGGCATCGACCGGCAGCAGGTGGGCCAGGTGGCGGCGGAGATCCGCGGCCTGCGCAAGCCCGACCCGTACAAGCAGAAGGGCATCCGCTACGTGGGCGAGGTGCTGAAGAAGAAGGCGGGCAAGGCCGGAGCCACAGGCGCCAAGTAGGAAATGGGGACCGCTTCAGATGGACGATGTCTGAGGTAGCGCCCAGCAAGGAATGTTGAACCGATGAAGACCAAGGAAGAAATCAGGACCCGGCTCCACAGCCGCATCCGCAAGAAGGTGGCGGGCACGCCCCAGCGGCCGCGGCTGGCCGTGTTCCGCAGCCAGACCCACATCTACGCGCAGGTGATCGACGACGACCAGGGCAAGACCCTGGCCGCCGCGTCCTCGCTCGACAAGGACCTGAAGACCGAGCACAAGCGCGGGGCCAACGTGGCGGCGGCGAAAGCGGTCGGCAAGCTGATCGCGACGCGCGCGAAGGAAAAGGGGATCGAGCTCGTGGTCTTCGACCGCGGCGGGTTCCAGTACCACGGCCGCATCAAGGCGCTGGCCGACGCGGCCCGCGAAGGCGGACTGAAGTTCTAATGAGGGGTTTGGCGGGTGCCCTCGTGATGCCCACCCCCCAGAATTGAAGAAATGAAGCACATTTTCGAGAAGATCGACATCGGCAGCCTCGAGCTGAAGGACCAGGTCGTCTCCATCAACCGCGTGACCAAGGTCGTGAAGGGCGGCAAGAACCTGTCCTTCTCCGCCCTGGTCGTGGTGGGCGACAGCGCCGGTCACGTCGGCTACGGGATGGGCAAGGCGCGCGAGGTCTCCTCCGCCATCAAGAAGGGCGTCGAGGCGGCCAAGAAGAACATCGTGCGCGTGCCCATCACGGACAAGGGATCGACGATCCCGCACACCGTGACCGGCCGCTACGGCTCGGGCGCGGTGCTGCTCAAGCCGGCGTCGGAAGGCACGGGCGTGATCGCGGGCGGCGCCGTGCGCGCGGTGATCACCGCCGCGGGCATCCAGAACATCCTCACCAAGAGCCTCGGCTCCACCACCGCCCACAACGTCGTGAAGGCGACGGTGGACGCCCTCCTCCGCCTGAAGCGGCCGGAGCGCGTGGCCCGGCTGCGCGGCAAGGAGCTCGCCGACATCGTGCCCGCGGAACGGAAGAGGGCGGAGCCGGCCGCGGCCACCCCTGCGCCCGCCCCCACGGCGGAGCCGGAGGCCGGATCCGGGGAGGCGCCCGCGCCGGCGCCCCAGGTCTAGCGAGGAACCATGGCCAAGAACGCGAAGGCCCCCGCCAAGACGGGCGGCACCATCAAGGTCAAGCAGATCGGCTCCATCATCGGCTGCACGGACAAGCAGCGCGCGAGCGTGCGCGGGCTCGGCCTGCGACGCATGCACCAGGTGGTCGAGCGCAAGGACACGCCGGAGATCCGGGGCATGGTGAACGCCGTCCCGCATCTCGTCACCATCGTCACCGAGTAATCGAGGAGAAATCGTGGCGCTCAATGATCTGAAGCCCGCGCGCGGCAGCGTCCGCAACCGCAAGCGCGTGGGCCGCGGGCCCGGCAGCGGGCTGGGCAAGACGTCCGGACGCGGCGAGAAGGGCCAGAAGAGCCGCAGCGGCTTCTCGCAGAAGCCGGGGTTCGAGGGCGGCCAGATGCCGCTGCACCGCCGCCTGCCCAAGCGCGGCTTCTCGAACGCGCGCTTCAAGAAGGAGTTCGCGGAGATCAACCTCGGACGGCTGGAGGTCTTCGAGGCGGGCACGATCGTGACGCCGGAGATCCTGCTCGGCCGCGGGATCATCAAGCGCGTGCGCGACGGCCTCAAGGTGCTCGGCGACGGCGATCTCACCAAGGCCCTCACCGTGCGCGCCCACAAGTTCTCGGCCCGCGCGACGGAGAAGATCACGGCCCTCGGCGGCAAGGCCGAGGTGATCGAAAAGGCGTAAGGGATCGAACCGACCAGGAGCTCAGGCGCCGCGCAGCGGCGGCTGAGTGATGGGGGGTTTCAGGGGGGGAGCCTACTGCGACCGGTGATGATCAGTCGCGTTCCCCCCCTGAGATTAAAGACAAAGACTAGGTAGGGACATGCTGCAGAGCCTGCGTAACATTTGGGACATCCCGGACCTCAGGAAGAGGGTGCTCTTCACCCTCGGCCTCCTGGCCGTGTACCGCCTCGGCAACCACGTCCCCACGCCGGGCATCAACGCCAAGGCCCTCATCGACTTCTTCGAGCAGAACCGCTCGAACTGGTTCGGGCTCGTGGACATGTTCTCGGGCGGCAACCTCTCGCGGGTCACCGTCTTCGCCCTCGGGATCATGCCGTACATCTCCGCGTCCATCATCCTGCAGCTCCTCACCGTGGTCTGGCCGTACCTGGAGAAGCTCTCCAAGGAAGGCGAGCTCGGACGCCGCAAGATCACGCAGTACACCCGCTACGGCACCGTGCTCCTCTCCATCGTGCAGTCGCTCGGCATCGCCGTGTACCTCGAGAAGATGACGCTGGGCCAGCAGTTCCAGATCGTGGAGAGCCCCGGCATCGCCTTCAAGATGATGACGGTCCTCACCCTCACCACCGGCACCGCCTTCATCATGTGGCTGGGCGAGCAGATCACGGAGCGCGGGATCGGCAACGGGATGTCGCTCCTCATCTTCGCGGGCATCGTGGTCGGCTTCCCCCGCGGCGTCATCGACAGCGTGCAGCGCATCGCGCGCAATGAGATCGGCCTCATCACCGCCATCCTCCTCCTCGTGATGATGGTGCTGGTGGTGGCGGCCATCGTGTTCGTGGAGCGCGGCCAGCGCCGCATCACCGTGCAATACGCGAAGCGCGTGGTCGGGCGCCGCATGTACGGCGGCCAGTCCACCCACCTGCCCCTGCGCGTGAACACCAGCGGCGTCATCCCCGTCATCTTCGCGAGCTCGATCATCGCCTTCCCGCAGACGATCGCGTCGTGGTGGTCGGCCCAGAACCCCTGGATGCAGTCGGTCAGCGAGCAGCTCAAGTGGGGGATGCCGCTCTACAACCTCCTCTACGTCGCCTTCATCATCTTCTTCTGCTACTTCTACACCGCGATCGTCTTCAACCCGGACGACGTGGCGGAGAACATGCGGAAGTACGGGGGCTTCGTGCCCGGCATCCGCCCCGGCAAGCGCACCGCGGAGTACCTGGACCACATCCTCGGCCGCATCACCTTCGGGGGCGCCATCTACCTGGCCCTCATCGCCATCCTCCCCGAGTTCCTCATCACCGGCTTCAAGGTCGCGCCCATCCCCGTCATCGGGGCCTGGCTCGACACCTTCCTGACCAACAACAACATGTCGTGGGTCACGGAAGGGCTCGGCCTCAACTTCTACTTCGGCGGGACTTCTCTCCTGATCATCGTCGGCGTCGCCATGGACACGGTCGCCCAGGTGGAGGCGCAGCTCATCATGCGCCACTACGAAGGCTTCAGCGGACCGGGCAAGGGGAGAAGGATCCGTGGCCGACGCTAGGCCAAGGCCTGAGCCGGCGATGGGCGCGCGCGTCATCTTCCTGGGGCCTCCCGGTGCGGGCAAGGGTACCCAGGCCGCGCGCCTGGCCGGACACCTCCGCGTCCCCAAGATCTCGACGGGCGACATGCTGCGCGAGGCCATCGCCGCCGGCACTGCGCTCGGACGCGTGGCGGGGCCGCTCATGGAGAAGGGCGGGCTCGTGCCCGACGACCTCCTCAACGGGATCATCGACGAGCGGCTGCGCCAGCCCGACTGCGCGGACGGCTACATCCTGGACGGCTTCCCGCGCACGATCACCCAGGCCGAAGGCTTCGAGCACATGAAGCGCGGGGACACGACGTCGGAGGTCTACGTCCTGAACGTGGAGGTCCCGCGGGACGAGCTGCTGCGCCGGCTGTCCGGCCGCCGCTGGTGCCCGCACTGCCAGTCCACGTACCACATCTACAACAACCCGCCCAAGGACGACTCCCTCTGCGACAAGGACCGCACGCTCCTCATCCAGCGCGAGGACGACAAGGAGACGGCGGTGGCGCGGCGCCTGGCCGAATACGACGAGCGCACGGCGCCCCTCATCGAGTACTACCGCGGCCGCTCGCGCTTCTACACCGTGAACGGCTACCGCGCCCCCGACGTCGTGTTCGGGGACCTGAAGACGATCGTGAAGGCGGATTCGTGATTCTGAAGTCCTGGAAGGACCTGCAGAGCATGCACCGCGCCTGCACCATCGTGGTGGAGACGCTGGAGGTCCTGGCCCAGGCCGCGGTGGCGGGCACCACCACGAAGGAGCTGGACACGATCTCGCGCGAGCGGATCGTCAAGGAGGGCGCGAAGCCGGCCTTCCTGGGCTACCGCGGGTATCCGGCGACGCTGTGCATCTCGATCAACAACGAGGTCGTGCACGGGATCCCGTCCGCCAAGCGCAAGCTCAAGGACGGCGACATCGTGAGTCTGGACCTCGGGTGCATCGTGGACGGCTTCTACGGCGACGCCGCGCGCACGGTCGGGGTGGGCGCGATCAGCGCGGACGCGCAGCGGCTGCTGAAGGCCACCGAGGAGTCGCTGCACGCGGGCATCGCGCAGTGCTTCACCACGAAGCGCATCGGGGACATCGGGGCGGCCGTGCAGGGCGTGGCCGAGGGCTACGGCTATTCGGTCGTGCGCGAGTTCGTCGGCCACGGGATCGGCACCAGCCTGCACGAGGACCCGCAGGTGCCGAACTACGGGCCGCCCGGACGCCGCGAGCGGCTGGTGCCCGGCCTGTGCCTGGCCATCGAGCCCATGGTCAACGTGGGCCGGCCCGAGGTACGGGTGCTGGACGACGGCTGGACGGCGGTGACGGTGGACGGCAGCCTGTCCGCCCACTTCGAGCTGTCCCTGGCCGTCACCCGCCACGGCCCCTGGATCCTGTCCGAGCCGTATCCCTACGGGCGGGAAGAGGAAACGGAAGCGGCGGCGCATGCCTGAGGGCCGCGAGGAGCCACGCTCCGAGACCCTGGAAGTGAACGGACGCGTGGTCGAGAGCCTCCCTAACGCGCTCTTCCGCGTGGAGTTGGAGACGGAGAAGCGCCAGCAGATCACGGCCCACGTCTCCGGGGGCTCGAGCCTGCTGCGGCTCCTCCCCGGGGAGCCGGTCGTGGTCGAGCTGATGGCCTACGACCTCGGCCGGGGCCGGATCGTCCGGAGGCGCAGTTGACGGTATGACTTGGAATGGTTTTCGTGTAAAATCAGTGGTTCCGCCAGCCTGCAGGTGGGGCGGGAACCCCCAGAGGAGCCGAACAGCGTGAAGGTCAGGTCGTCGGTCCGGAAAATCTGCGTGAAATGCAAGGTGGTGCGCCGCCAGGGCGTGGTCCGCATCATCTGCCCGAATCAGAAGCACAAGCAGAGGCAGGGATAAATGGCACGTATCGCAGGCGTCGACCTGCCTCGCGCGAAGCGCGTGGAGATCGCGCTCACCTACATCTACGGGATCGGCGTGAGCCGCTCGAACAAGATCCTCGGCAAGGCCGGGATCGACCCCAGCGTCCGCGTGAAGGACCTCTCCGAGGAAGAAGCCAGCCGCATCGCGAAGATCATCGACCAGGAGGGCGACGTCGAAGGCGACCTCCGCAAGGACGTGGCGATGAACATCAAGCGGCTGATGGAGATCGGCTCCTACCGCGGCATGCGCCACCGCCGCAACCTCCCCGTGCGCGGCCAGCGCACCCATACCAATGCGCGCACGCGCAAGGGCCCGCGCCGGGCGCTCATCCGCCCCAAGGCCGCCGCCCCCAGCAAGCCGTAAGGAAGGAATCGAATGGCCGAGCCTGTATCCGCCGCCGCTCCCGCCGTCCCGACCAAGAAGTCGAGCTCCAAGAAGCCCAAGAAGGAGAAGCGCCACGTCGTCCACGGCGTGGCCCACATCCACGCCTCCTTCAACAACACGCACGTGACCATCACGGACATGGAAGGGCACGTCGTGACCTGGTCGAGCGCGGGCACGCTCGGCTTCAAGGGCTCGCGCAAGGGCACGCCCTTCGCCGCGCAGCAGGCCGCGTCCGCCGCCGCCACCGTGGCCAAGGACTCGGGCCTGCGCTCGCTGGACATCCGCGTCAAGGGCCCGGGCTCGGGACGCGAGTCGGCCATCCGCGCTTTGCAGGCCGCGGGCGTCGAGATCAAGTCCATCAAGGACGTGACCCCGATCCCGCACAACGGTTGCCGGCCGCCCAAGCGGCGCCGGGTTTAAAGAGGACATCGCATTGGCAAGGTATACGGGTCCGGTCTGCAGGCTGTGCCGCCGCGAGGGCATGAAGCTGTTCCTCAAGGGTGACCGCTGCTTCACCGAGAAGTGCGCGATCGAGAAGCGGAACTACGCCCCCGGGCAGCACGGCAAGGGCGGCCGGGTGAAGACGAAGCTGCAAGGCTACGGCCTGCAGCTCCGCGAGAAGCAGAAGGTCAAGCGGCTGTATCGCATGCAGGAGGGCCAGTTCGGCCTCACCTTCGACCGCGCCGCCGCCGAGAAGGGCGTCGTGGGCGAGGTCCTGCTCAGCAAGCTGGAGCGCCGGCTGGACAACGTGATCTACCGGCTCGGCTTCGGCGCCTCCCGCGACCAGGCGCGGCAGCTCGTGCGGCACGGCCACGTCAAGGTCAACGACAAGAAGGTCAACATCCCCTCCTACCAGGTGGAGGAAGGCGACGTCGTCAGCCTGAGCCCGCGCGCGGCCAAGAACGCGCAGGTCACCGCGTCCGTCGAGGCGGTGAAGGGCCGGGGCGTGCCGAAGTGGCTGGAGCTGGACGCGGCCGGCATGAAGGGCCGCGTGATTTCCATGCCCGCGCGCGACGACGTCAACTTCCCCATCCAGGAACAGCTCATCGTCGAGCTGTACTCCAAGTAATCTCGCCGTAGCGTAATTTCGCCGGAGGACTAGTACACGATGCTTTGGAAAGGTTTCCAGAAGCCGAAGCGGCTCGAAGTCGACAAGGACGGCCTGTCCGACAACTTCGGACGGTTCACCGCCCAGCCCTTCGAGCGGGGCTTCGGCACCACCGTCGGCAACGCGCTGCGCCGCGTGCTCCTCTCCTCGATCGAGGGCGCGGCCATCACCGCCATCCGCGTGGAGGGCGTGCTCCACGAGTTCTCGCCCATCCCGGGCGCGATGGAGGACACGACCGACCTCATCCTCAACCTGAAGCGGCTGCCCCTGAAGATGCACGTCGAGCATCCCAAGACGCTGCTCCTCAAGACCTCGGAAGCGGGCGAGGTGCGCGCCAAGCACATCACCCCCGATCCGGACCTCGAGATCCTCGACCCCGAGGCCTACATCGCCACCCTCGGCCAGGGCTCGACCCTGTCCGTGGAGATGCGGGTCAAGCAGGGCCGCGGCTACCAGTCCGCGGACAAGAACTTCGACGAGGACCTCTCCATCGGCTGGATCCCGGTGGACTCCGTCCACTCCCCGGTCAAGAAGGTCAACTACTTCGTCGAGAACGCGCGCGTCGGCCAGGCCACCGACTACGAGAAGCTCACCCTCGAGGTCTGGACCAACGGCGCCGTCACCCCTCGTGACGCCGTCGGGCTCGCCTCCAAGCTCATGAAGGACCACCTCGCCATCTTCATCAACATCGAAGAGGACGAGGACGACTCGGGAGAGACCCCGGTCGAGCTGAGCGAAGCCGACCGCGAGGTGTGGTGGGAGAAGCTCAACAAGAGCGTGGACGAGATGGAGCTGTCCGTCCGCTCCTACAACTGCCTCAAGAACGCGAACATCAAGACCATCGGCGAGCTCGTGCAGAAGACCGAGGCCGAGATGCTCAAGACCAAGAACTTCGGCCGCAAGTCGCTCAACGAGATCAAGGAGATCCTGGCCGGCATGGGGCTCTCCCTGGGCATGAAGCTCGACAACTATCCGTCGCCCACGCCGTCCGGAGAAGCGCGGTAACGACCAACAGAGGCCAGGAGTAGAACTCGCGCGCGGCCGCTGCGCCGCGGCCGCGCGGGGTCACCTCGAAAAGTATGAGACATAAGGTCGGCTTTCGTAAGCTCGGTCGTATCACGCCCCATCGGATCGCGCTTCTGCGCAATCTCGCCACCGCCCTCTTCGAGCGCGAGCGCATCCGCACCACGCTCATGAAGGCCAAGGAGCTGCGGCCCTACGCCGAGAAGCTCATCACCCAGGCCAAGCGCGAGGACGACCGGGCGCACGCGCGCCGGCTGGTGGCGCGCGAGATCCGGGACGTGGTGGTGGTGACGAAGCTCTTCGACGACCTGGGCGCGCGCTACGCGACGCGTCCGGGCGGGTACACGCGCATCCTGCGCCTGGGCCCGCGCCGCGGCGACGGGGCGGAGATGGCCATCGTCGAGCTGCTCGGCTCGGAGTACAAGCCGGAGAAGCCCGAAGAGAAGGGCAAGAAGGCGGAGACCGAGAAGAAGCCCGAGGCCAAGGCGGCCAAGCCCGCGGGCAAGGCCAAGGAACCCAAGGCGGCCAAGGCCAAGAGCAAGTCCGAGGACGGCGAGAAGAAGAAGGCCTCCGCCAAGAGCAAGGGCAAGAAGAAGGCGGCGGGGAAGGAAGCCTAGGTAGAAGCCCGTCTCCTCGCTCGAGGGCCGCGGAAAAGGGCCGACCGATCAGGTCGGCCCTTTTTTCGTTACGGCCGCTCCAGCGCGCCCTGATCCAGGCGGAGGACCGCCTGCAGGAGCACGTTGGCCCCGCTCGCGATGTCCTCCGGCCGGCTGCGCTCCTTCGGGGAATGGCTGATGCCGTCCACGGAGGGCACGAAGATCATGCCCATGGGCGCGATCCGTGCCAGCTCCTGGGCATCGTGCCCGGCCCCGCTGGGCAGGTTCAGGTGGCGCAGGCCGAGCTCGTCCGCCGCGGAGGTGATGATCGCGCGCATGCGGGCGTCGCTGAGGGCGGGGCGGTCGGGCGGACGAAGGACGTAGTCCAGCGTGCATCCCTGGCGTTCGGCGATGGCGCGCGCCTCCGCCTCGATCGCGCTCCACAGGGACTCGATCGTCTCCGCGCGCAGGTCGCGCAGCTCGACCGTGAACGCGACCTCGCCCGGGATCACGTTGGGGGCGCCCGGCCGTACGGACAGGCGTCCGACGGTGCCGACGTGGCGGCCGGGTCGCGCGCGCACGATGCGATCGACGGCCAGCACGATCTCGGAGGCGGCCAGGAGGGCGTTTCGCCGCTTGTCCATCGGGGTGGTGCCCGCGTGGTTCGCGAAGCCGCGCACGGTCACTTCGTAGTGGTGGATTCCGACGATGCCCTCCACCACGCCGATGGGGACGCCGGCCGCGTCCAGGGTGCCGCCTTGCTCGATGTGCAGCTCCAGGTAGGCGGCGATGGAGCCCGGCTCGTGACGGGCCGCCGCCAGCCGCGCGGGGTCGCCGCCGATGCGGCGGATGTTCTCGGCCAGCCGCGTCCCGTTTCGGGCGGGGCGCTCCAGCTCCTCGGGCGCGATGTCGCCCACGAAGCCGCGGCTGCCCGTGAGCCCGCTCTCCTCGTCGCACCAGATCGCGACTTCGAGGGGGCGGCGGTTGCGATAGCCCTTCTCGCCGAGCACCTGGGCCACCTCGATCGCGGACATCGATCCCACGTCGCCGTCGTAGTTGCCGCCCTCGGGGACGGAGTCGATGTGCGAACCGAAGAGGATGGGGGCGGCCTCCGCGTCGAGGCCGGGCCGCCGTCCGAGGATGTTCCCCACGGGATCGATGCGGACGTCCAGCTTCGCGGCGCGCATCATCTCCATCGTGAAAGCCCGGCCCTCGACGTCGGCCGGGGAGAAGGCCACACGGCTCACGCCGCCCTGCGGGTTGGCGCCGAAGCGCGAGAGGTCCTGGAGGCGCCGCTCCAGCCGGCCCGCGTCCACGCGCCAGGTGCGCCCGCTGGCTTCGGGGACGGCGGCCGGAGCGGGACGTGCCCGTGCGAGGCCGGCGGCAGCCGCGGCCAGCCCGGCCGCGGCGGCGCGGACGAAGGTACGACGGTCGATCCCCGGCATGGCGCCGAGTCTACTCCGCGGATTGCTCCCCGCGGGACGCGAGCACGGCGGCGACGGCCGAGGCATCGGGCCGGAAGCGGAGGCGGGCGCAGGCCACCTCGGCCGCGACGCGCGCGCACAGGCCGAGCACGCGCGCGCTGCCCGCGGCTTCCCAGGGCGGCGGGAAGGACCGCGCGAACAGCTCGGCCGCGGCCGCGGGCGGGGACATCGCGGTGACGGACGGCTGCCGGCCCCGCGCGAGGAAGAAGATGCCGCCCAGGGGCAGCCCGCGCGGCGAGGCGAAGCGCCCCGAGCCGTGCCAGGGCGTGCCGAACGCCCACAGCCGTCCGCCGCGCGCGCGCACGATCATGCGGTCGTCGCTGAGGATCTCCGCTCTCCGCCGGTGGCGGCGCCAGAGGCGCGCGGTCGTGGTCTTGCCCGCGCCGGAGACGCCGCAGAAGAGGAGCGCCTGTCCGCCCTCGGCCACGCCGCAGGCGTGGACTTCCATGCCGCCGTGGCGGGCGAGGTGGTGCTGGAAGAGCAGCTCGTCGAGGGGATAGTGGAGGGCGAAGGGCGCGCCCGGAGCCAGGAAGAGCTTGCCCTTCCGCCGTCCCTCGTCGATGAGGAGGGCGGAGAGCGGCGCCCGGCCGCGCACGGGCTCGCGGATCACGTAGAGGAGCCGGCGTCCCTGCCGGTACACCGTCCAGAGGCCACCGGAGACGAAGAGCGGCGGAGACGGCGGCATCGGCGGCGGCGGCGCGGTCACGACCTCCACGTCGATGTCGGCACCGCCCCCCGTCGCGCGGAATGCGCGCAGCTCGGCGGGCAGGGCCAGGGGAGAAGAGTCCCGGGAGTGCAGCCGCAGGGTCACTTCGCCGACGCGCACGCGGACGCGCGAAGGGCGGCGGGGGCGGGCGGAGGAGCGGCGCGAGGTCAGGCGGGACGCCGGCCGATCTGGATGAGCGGGGCGGCGGTGTCGCGGCCGGACGACCCGCAACCGCAGCCGCCTCCGGTGCCGCAGGCGGACGGCCCGGGGGTCGTGGCCAGGACGCGGGCGGCGGCGGCACGCGCGGCCTCCAGGCAGCAGCTCGCGTCCGCGCGATGCCCGGGGACGTCGGACGCAAAGGCGTGTGCGCGGCGATGTGTCACCTCGCAGGAGTGGGCGACGATCGTTTCCGGGTCGCCGTGCTCGAGCTCGGCCGCGCCCGCGCAGCTCGCGCACAGCGAGATGAGGCTGCAGCGCCGGCAGATGTCGTTGGCCTGCCAGGTGCGCTCGCGCAGGCGCGGGAAGTGCACGTCCCAGCCTTCACGGAACGTGCCCGCGCCGAGGTCGTAGCCGTTCCGGCGCGAGAGCTGGCAGAGCTGGAGCGAGCCGTAGGGATCGACGGTGAAGGTGTTGCGCCCGGCGCCGCAGGTGTAGACGTGATCGTCGCCGGGGCCCGTGGCCACCGCGGCCGCGGCCAGGGCCTCGTCGCAGGCCTGCTTCAGGACGCGCGCCTGCTCCGGATCGTCCAGGTCGAGGGCAACCACCTGCGCCGGCGTGAGCTGCAGCTCGCCGTTGCGGCTGGCCCCGCAGTCGACGCGGCGGTTGAGGATGCCGTCGTGCTGGAAGTCGCAGCCGCGCGCGCGCGCGAACTCCCGCATGGCCGGGATCTCGTGGGCGTTCCAGGTGAGGGCCATGGTCTTGAGCTTGAGCCGGATGCCGCGGGCGAGCAGGCGGTCGATGCCCTCCAGGCAGCGCGCGAAGGAGCCGGGCACGCGCGTCACGCGGTCGTAGGTCTCCGCGGTCATGCCGTAGAGCGTGATCTCGACGGAGACGGGGCGGTGCCGGTCGAACAGGTCCGCGATCTCGTCCGTCACCATCGTGCCGTTGGTGAACACGGTGACGCGCAGGCCACGGGAGAGGGCGTGGAGATAGATCTCGGGGAAGTCGCGCCGGACGAGCACTTCGCCCCCGGTCAGGAGGAGGCTGAGGCAGCCCGCGTCCGCCACCTCGTCCACGAGCGCCTTCACCCGCTCCGTGCTGAGCTCGCGCGCGCGGACCTCGGCCGCGCCCGCGGGCTCGTTCACGTAGCAGTGCACGCAGCTGAGGTTGCAGCGGAAGGTGGGCTCGATCGTGCCCTGGATGGGGATGCGCCTCGCCTCCGCATCCATCTCCGCCATCAGGTCGCCGAGGGTGATCTCGGGGATCGACGGCGAGGCCACGGTCAGCTCCCGATGGTGCGGATGAAGAGCTGGGTGCCGCGGCGGCAGAGGGTGGGCGTGATCTGGGTGGCCTTGCACCCCGCCACCGCCATTTCGCCCGGCACCAGCTTCACCTTGCGGATGAGCGGCGGCTCGTACGCCTCGCGGGCGGCGGGCCGCCGCGGATCCTTCATTGCCGCGCGCCTTCGACCGGGAGCGTGAGACCGGGATCGCCCAGGAGGCTCCAGCCCTCGACCACGCCGCGCCCGTCCGGATCCAGGCGGAGCGTCTCCGCCTTGGCCCGGCGCAGGGCCTCGCCCAGCGACACGCCGCGCACCAGGTGGGGATAGAGCCGCCCGAAGAGGACGGCCTGGTCCTTGGCGTCGGTGATGCCGGTCGGGCCCACCGTGGCCAGGGCGCCGCCTTCCGGCGCGAGCAGCATCGCCTCGCCCACCGACGGCCCCATGCCGAAGAGGTAGTTCTGGCTCACGCAGGTCCAGGCGAACAGGAGCGTCTCGTGCCCGGCGTTGCCGAGCGAAGTGGCCTGGCTCGCGTCGAACAGATGCTCGTCGGCCCAGAAGTCCTCGCCGCCGTGGCCGAAGTAGTGCGTGGCCAGGGGACCGGCGGCCAGGCCCTCCGCGAGGTCCGTGCGCGCCTGATCCACTCCCTGGGCCACGTCCGCCCAGGAGGTGTCCGCGCCCGCGCCGAGCAGGGCGGCCACCTTCGAGGCCTCGCCGGCGAAGTTCGGATCGCGCGGGCCCTGGTTGTCGACCACGAGCAGGTGGCGCCTTCCGGCGTCGCGAAGGACGTCGGCCTGGCGGGAGATCTTGTCCACCATCACGTCCGCCTCTTCCGAGGTCTGCACGGGCAGGCGGCCGATGGCCACGTCCGGGGAGCCGTCGCCGTCCACGTCCGCGTAGCGGTTCTCGGAAGGCACGCGGCCGTATTGGCCGTCCCAGCCCATCAGGGAGGGGACGTACGACTCCTGGCCGAGGCCGGAGAAGTCGCGGGGGTCGAAGGTGTCGTCACCGACGAGGAGGACGGTGCGGACGCCCGCGCGCGCGCCCTGGCGGATGAGCGCCTGCACGGCCGCCGGCTCCGTCACGCCGCCGCTGAAGCGATCGTACGCGTTCTCCACGTCCACCACCCACGTCCGGTGACCGTCCGCTTCCTTCAGCGCGGCGATGCGGCGCGCCTGCTCCGCGAAGGCAGCATGGGTCACGATCAGATAATCGGCGCCCGCACCCGCTGGTAGGCCCGCATCATACGCGGAGACCCCGTCGATGGAAACCGGGTCGGTGGGGGGCGCGACGCCGGCCCCGAGGTCCAGGACGTCGAGGAAGAGCAGGCCCGGGTCTTCGTCGGTCGCGGCGGGCGCGGCGTAGGTGAGGCTGAGCTCGTTGCCGGCCGCGCGCAGCGTGCCCGCGGAGACCGACCCCTCGAGCATCACCGCCTTCTTGCCCGTGAACTTCACCGTCCCCGCGGGCTGGCCGTTGATGAAGGCCTGCACGGTGTGCGCGTGGTCGGAACCGCCGATGAGGCCGACGCGCACGGGCACGGAGCCGCCGGCCGCGCGCAGACCGGGCACGTCGAACACGTAGGGGCCCGCGGGAACGCCGGAGACGAGCACGTCCCAGATCCAGGGATCGGCGCCCTGGGCGACGAAGGCGGCGTTGAACACGTTCTGCTCCACGCGCAGGAAGCCGTTGCGGCGCGGGAAGCCGGACACCGTGAAGTCCACGGAAGGGGCCGGGGGCAGTCCCTTGCCCCAGGACAGGATGTACGCGTTCTGGCCGGAGTAGTCGGTCGAGAGCGCCTCCGCCGTGAACTGCAGGGAGCGCACGCCCATGAGGTCCATGGCCACGCGGAACGGCACCGGCCGGCCGAGGTTCGTGAGGCGCAGCGTCTCCGGCCGCGCGGCGTAGGCGGCGGGCAGGCCCGCGGCCACGAGGTCGGAGAGGGGGGCGCGCACGGGGCCGGCCGCGCTCGTCTCGAGCTTCAGCCCTTCGTCCGCGCGGCGCAGGCGGCGCAGCCGGCGCCGCAAGTCGTCCCGGCGCTCGTCGTCCGCATCGCGGCGATGGGCTCCGCGGCGCAGCAACACCTGGTGCGCCCCGCGGCGGTCGACGCCGACGTGTTCGGCGCTCCACCGCTCGACGCGCTCGTAGCCGAGGCGCAGGACCTCGTCGCCCACGCGGAAGGGCCCGATCATGCGCTTCTGGCCGCTCGTCTCGGTCTCCTCGATCACGAGGAAGGAAGCGGTGATGGGGCTCGTCTCCGCGCGGTAGAGGATGGGGGTGCCCGAGTTGGGCACGGGGGCGGCGATGGGGCGATCGGTGAGGCGCACGCGCCCGCGGCGGCCCGTCGGGTCCTCCGTCTGGAACAGGTCGAAGCCGAGCGTGCCGCGCTGACGCAGCGTCGCGAACTCGACCGTGCCCGAGGGATCCACGCGCACACCGCACACGGAGGCATTGGTGGCCAGGGCACAGGGCTGGACGCCGATGAGCTGGGTGGACCCCGTGTTGATGAAACCGTTTGCGCCCCCCGTCGCGCCGTAGTTGATCTGGGGGGTGAAAGTACCGTCCACGAGATTGGTCCAGCCGGCCGCGCCGCCGACGAAGTTGCTGGCGGTGAGCGTGTTGCTGGACACGAAGATGGCGCCGCCGCCGCCGCCGCCGCCCGGACCGTGGGACGTGCCGCCGGTGCAGCCGGGGTTGGCGCCCGGAGGGTTGGCGACGTTCGCGTAGCCTCCGTCGCCGCCGTTGACGTTGACGGTCAGCCCGGTCAGGTTGCCGGTCGCGGCGATGAAGAGGACGCGGCCGCCCGCGCCGCCGCCGCCGGCGCCGTCGTTACCCGACCCGAGCGCGGCCGAGCCGCGCGCGTTGATGGTGGCGGTGCCCGTGACCGAGCCCGCGCGGACGAAGACCATGCCGCCGCCGGCGGCGCCGTGGCCGGGTCCGCAGTCATTGCGGTCGCCCGCGCCGCCGCCCCCGCCCAGGATCTGCCGGTCGATGGTCACCAC
>Ga0207648_10001822_pt1 | contig 23296 bp, 26 predicted proteins | sample KBSMisM32_FD_184310 | JGI IMG/M metagenome (GOLD analysis project Ga0207648, IMG submission 184310) | Miscanthus rhizosphere microbial communities from Kellogg Biological Station, Michigan, USA - KBS Miscanthus M3-2 (SPAdes) (version 2) | ecosystem: Host-associated > Plants > Roots >...
GGTCTGCGCCGTCAGTGTGCGACCCAGATCGTGGTGCTCGATGGCGAAGATCTCGGCTTCACGGTGTCGATCGGCGTGGCAAGCTTTCCGCACACCGCGCATTCGCAGCACGAGCTGATGGCCGCTTGCGAATCGGCGCTTGGAGAGGCGCGGCGCCGCGGCGGCAACACGGTCGCGCTGGCCAGCATTCGCTTCGATCCAGCCTGACGACCAGGCGTCGAAGCCTCAGGGCGCGGTCACGCCGCGCCACAGCATGTCGGCCGCCACGCATACAGGCACGCGAACAACACCTCGTGCGTGGTGCGCGCGCAGGCTCGAGATCGGGTGAACACATGGTCGCCACCGAGGTGGCGATGGCCATCTTCACGGACAGCGCGGGCTCGACGCCGCGGCTCAGGCGCGCAGCAGCGACAGCACCGAGCGCCACTCGTCGGGTTGCACCGGCGTGATCGACAGCCGGTTGCCGGGGCGCAGCACGATCATGCTCGCCAACTCCGGACGCTCCCGCATCTCGCGCAGGCTCAGCAGTCGCGTCTTCTTCACCAGCTTGACGTCCACGTGCATCCAGCGTGGCGTGTCGCGCGTCGACTTGGAGTCGAAGTACTTGCTCTTGCGGTCGAACTGCGTCTGGTCCGGATAAGCGGCGCTGCACACTTCGGCCAGACCCGCCACGCCCGGCTCTGCGCATGACGAGTGGTAGAAGAGCACGCCGTCACCGATGTGCATGCGATCGCGCATGAAATTGCGCGCCTGGTAGTTGCGCACGCCGGTCCACGGCAGGCGCTTACCTGGCGCCTTGGCGAGGTCATCGATCGACGCCTCGTCGGGCTCGCTCTTCATCAACCAATATTGGGTCATCTGGAGTGCCCAGGCCGGCGGCCCGCGCCGCCGCGATGGGAGGTGCAAAGTGTCCGCTGCGCACCGAAGGCCGCATTCCTGAACCCAGGGGATTCAGGTGGGCCCGGTCAGCAAGGCTTCGGGTTCATCTGACGCGAGACGATCGCACCTGCCAAGCAATGTTCCAAGCCCTAGCTCGTTGAGCATCGGTTCAAGGAAATAAGAACCTCCGCGAACGCAGCGGACGGATTCATTCTACGCGCCAGCTCGTGCAACGCAATGCGATGCGGACAGACCCTGGGCGTGACGGATCAACGCTTGACGCGCGATGTGAATCAGAGCAAGCGGCCGTCGTCGCTCAACGCATGGTCGATGCGGCGCACGAGCCGGTCGAGTTCGGCGGAATCGATGGCTGCTTCGCTCGGGCGCGGCGGTGCTTCGGCAAGCTGATAGGCCAGATTCAACGCAGCCAGCACCGCGATGCGCTCGCGCGCCTTGACTTTACCGGCATCGCGGATTGCACTCATCTCGCGATCGACCATCGCCACCGCCTCGAGCAGATCACGTTCGCCGCCGTCGGGGCAGGCCAGCACGTAGCTCTGGCCGAGGATCGTGACTTCCAGTTGGCTCACCGCAGCGCCTCGCGCGTGACGTCAGCGCTCGGGTGCGCCGTGGTTGGCCGCCCCGGCAGGCAGACGCTCGAGCAGCGCATCGATGCGGGCGCGGGCAGCACCCAGGCGCGATTTCAGACTGTCGCGTTCGCTGCCCACGAGCGCCAGTTTTTCTTCCAGAAGGGCGTTGGTGCGCTTCAATTCATCGTGGCGCAGCACGAGGCGCTCGATGCGATCGGCAAGCTCTTGCAGCGTGGCCATGGGCGCTCGGGGTGATCGGCAACGGCGACGATTGTAGGGCCCATGTCGAACACGACGACACTAGCGCAGCGTCGGTGCGCCTCCGGAGGCTGCAAATGCCGCGCACACGCGGTTGATCGCGCACGCGCGGCAATCGGGCAGCCGCGCCGTGCAGACGTAGCGGCCGTGCAGGATGAGCCAGTGATGCGCCTCGACGCGGTACGGTTCGGGCACCACGGCGAGCAGACGCTCTTCCACCACCTCGGGGTTGTCACCCGGCGCCAGCCCGGTGCGGTTGGCGACTCGGAACACATGCGTGTCGACGGCCATCGTCGGCTCGCCGAAGGCGACGTTCAGCACGACATTGGCGGTCTTGCGGCCCACCCCCGGCAGAGCTTGCAACGCGTCGCGTTGGCGCGGCACCACGCCGCCGTGCCGCTCCACCAGGATCCGACATGTCTCGATCAGATGCTTGGCCTTCGTGCGGAACAGCCCGATGGTGCGGATGTGCTCGCACAACGCGGGCTCGCCCAGTTCCCACATCATCTGCGGCGTTGGCGCCTGCGCGAACAAGCGCCGCGTCGCGCGGTTGACGCTGGCGTCGGTCGCCTGCGCCGACAGCAGCACTGCGGCAAGCAGTTCGAAAGTGCTGCTGTACAGCAACTCGCTCGCGGGGTGCGGATTGGCGCGCTGCAGCGTCGCGAACAGGGACTCGATGTCGATGGGCGTCATGCGTCGCGTTTGCCCTCGGCATCGTCATTGGACGTCACAGGTGGGGGCGCGGCGCTGCCGCGCGCCAATGCAGCGGCGACTCCGGCGCGTTTGCGCTGCAGCGCGCTGGGGTCGGTGATGCGGCTGTGCTGCTCCAGCTCGGCCAGCTTGTGCGCCGCGCGTTGCGCCATCTGCTGATCGTGCTCCTGTTGCTCGCGTGCCAGGCGCAGCTGGCGATGCTCGTAGCGCTGGCGGGCGCGCGCTGCGGCCGGCTGACTCCACGCTTGCCAGCCGGTGGCGGGCGAGGTGGTGTCCACCATCGCGATGCAGTCCACGGGGCACACCGGGATGCACAGCTCGCAGCCTGTGCACAAGTCATCGATGACGGTGTGCATGCGCTTGGCCGCGCCGACGATGCAGTCCACCGGGCAGGCATCGATGCACAGAGTGCACCCGATGCACCAGTGTTCGTCGATCAACGCCAAGCGGCGCGGGCCTTCAGTACCGCAGACGGGATCCAGCGCCAGCGTCGCCTGGCCCGTGAGTCGGGCCAGCCGTTCGATGCCTTCCTGGCCACCCGGCGGACAACGGTTGATCGCAGCCTGATCGTTGGCAATCGCTTCGGCGTAGCCACGGCAATCGGGGTAGCCGCAACGGGTGCACTGGGTCTGAGGCAGCGCGTCGTGGATGCGCGCGACCCTTGAGGCAACGTCGGTCGACGCGGTCACCGGGGTTGCGGCTAGCGCACCACCTTCGTGGCGGTGGGGGATCGACGTTTCGCGGCAGCTGCGGCGCGGCGGCGCACTGGCGCCGCGCTGCGGCTGTGGCGATCGATGAACTGCTTGACTTCGGGGTAGACCTGCTCGCGCCAGCGTCGTCCCGAGAAGATGCCGTAGTGCCCCGCACCGACTGCGTCGTAGTGGAACTTCCGCGCCTTCGGGATGCCGGTGCACAAGGCGTGCGCAGCGCGGGTCTGACCCGCGCCCGAGATGTCGTCGAGTTCGCCCTCGATCGTCAACAGGGCGCTGCGCGTGATGTCCTGCGGCCGCACGCGTTCACCGGCCACGTCCCACGTACCGTCGACGAGGGCGAACTCTTGGAACACGGTGCGAATCGTGTCGAGGTAGTACTCGGCCGGCATGTCGAGCACCGCGTTGTACTCGTCGTAAAACTGGCGGTGGGCCTCGGCGCTCTCTTCGTCACCGCGCACCAGGTCGAGGAAGTAGTCGTAGTGCGAGCTCATGTGGCGATCCGGATTCATCGCCACGAAGCCGGTGTGCTGCAGGAACCCCGGGTACACACGGCGCCCCGCGCCCGGGTAGTTGTGCGGCACGCGATAGATCACGTTGTTCTCGAACCACTCGAAGCTCTTGTTCATCGCCAGGTTGTTCACCGCGGTGGGTGACAGCCGTGCATCGATGGGCCCGCCCATCATCACGAGTGCAGGCGGCGTCGGCTCGCCGGCGCTGGCCATCAGCGACACCGCGGCCAGCACCGGCACCGTTGGCTGGCACACCGAGATCACATTGACGTTGTGGCCGATCGTGCGGATGAACTCCTGCACGTAGTGCACGTAGTCGTCGAGATGGAAGGGGCCCTGGTCGAGCGGCACCATGCGCGCGTCGGTCCAGTCGGTGACGAACACCTTGTGGTCGCGCAGCAGCATGCGCACCGTGTCGCGCAGCAGCGTGGCGTGATGACCGGACAGCGGCGCCACCACCAGCACGGCGGGCTGCGACTTCATGCGTTCGAGCACCTTCGCGTGGTCGGTGAAGCGCTTGAAGCGCAGCAAGCGACAGAACGGCTTCTCGAGCGCCACCTGTTCCTGTACCGCGACTTCGACATCGTCAACCGTGGTGCTCTGGATGTCGAAGCGCGGCTTCTCGTACTCTTTGGCGAGCCGGTGCATCAGGTCGAAGCTCGCCGCCAGGCGCTGCGCCAGTGGCACGTGGGTGAACGGCGACAGCGGATGGCTGTACAGCTTGGACGACGCGCTCGCAAACTCGGCGAATGGCGCCATCAGCGCGCGCTGCGATTCATAGAGCTGATACAGCATGAACGGGTGTCTCCCGACCTGAACCTCGTGCCCGGCATCCTGGTCAGGGTGCCGCCGGGTCACTCGTCTCGCCGCGCCCATGATGCGGCGCAGCAAGGTCGCATGCTACCCGAGCGCAGCCGGCACCGCCGACATTGCCTTGGCTTGGCAGTCCAGCGCCAGGTGCGCCGTGCAATCCGCCGCGACTGTGCGCTACACCACCTGGGCGATTGAACGCGCCACGTGGTCCAGGTTGCGCTCGTTGAGCGCGGCCACACAGATGCGGCCCGAATCGACGCCGTAGACGCTGAATTCGCTGCGCAGCCTCTTCATCTGCTCGGCCGACAGGCCGCTGTAGCTGAACATGCCCTGTTGCGCGGCGATGAACGTCATGTCGTGGCGCACGCCGGCATCGCGCAGCTTGTCGATCAGGCGCTCGCGCATGCTGCGGATCCGCTCGCGCATCTGCGCCAACTCCTCGTGCCACAGGTGCCGCAGCACCGGGTCCGCCAGCACGGTCGCGACCGCCTTGGCGCCGTGAGTGGGCGGATTCGAATAGTTGGCGCGAATCAGCACTTTCAGTTGCGACAGCACGCGCTGCGCCTCCTGTGCCTGCTCGCACACCACGGACAGCGCACCGACGCGCTCGCCGTACAGCGAAAAGTTCTTCGAGAACGACGTCGCCACCAAACACGGCACGCCAGCATCGGCGAACAGGCGCACCGCCGCGGCATCCTCGTCCAGCCCACGGCCGAAGCCCTGGTACGCCATGTCGAGCAGCGGTACCCAGCCTTGCGCCTGTGCCGACGCCACGACCTGGCGCCACTGCTCGCGCGTGAGGTCGCAGCCGGTCGGGTTGTGGCAGCAGGCATGCAACACGACCACGGTGCCGTTTGCAGCGGCGTTGAGCGCCCCCAGCATCGCCTCGAAGCGCACGCCGTGCGACGCCGAGTCGTAGTACGGATACATGGCGACCACGAAGCCAGCCTGCGTGAACAGCGCCCGGTGGTTCTCCCAGCTGGGATCGCTGATCAGCACCCGGGCATCGGGACGCAACCGCTTCAGGAAGTCGGCCGCAACCTTCAGCGCCCCGGTGCCGCCAAGCCCTTGCACCGTGGCAATGCGGTGCTCGGTGACTGCGGCGGACGAATCGCCGAACGCCAAGCGCTGGGCTGCCCTGTCGTAGTCGGCCATGCCGTCGATTGGCAGGTAGCCCCGGGCCATGGGCGACTCCACCATCGCCTGCTCGGCCGCAGCCACGCACTTGAGCAACGGCAGCCGCCCGTTCTCGTCGTAGTACATCCCGACACCGAGGTTCACCTTGTAGGGCTTCGGATCGGCCGCAAATTGTTCGCTGATGCCGAGGATGGGGTCGCGCGGCGCCGACTCGACGGTGGAGAACAGGGTCATGAATGGTTCCGGGGCGGAGGGTCGTCGCCGGCAATTGGGATGACGCCCGTCCGCCGGCTGCGTTAGTCTGTTGGGTCCGGCAGCGCCTTGAGGAGCGCGCCGGCACTCCGATTTTATTCGTTGACCATGGCTACCTCCGTTCAATCCCCACTGACCGAGGCGAGCGAGCCTCCGCCGGGCGCCGCCAGCGGCCGCTTCGTGGAGTTTCCCGGCTCGCCGTTTCAGCTGTTCCAGCCCTACCTGCCCGCGGGCGACCAGTCGCAGGCGATCGAGCGGCTGGCCGACGGCGTGTCCGACGGATTGAGTTACCAGACGCTGCTTGGTGTCACCGGCTCGGGCAAGACCTTCACGATGGCCAACGTGATCGCGCAGCTGGGCCGGCCGGCGATCGTGTTCGCGCCCAACAAGACCCTGGCGGCGCAGCTGTACAGCGAATTTCGCGAGTTCTTTCCGAAGAACGCGGTCGAGTACTTCGTCAGCTACTACGACTACTACCAGCCCGAGGCCTACGTTCCGCAACGTGACCTCTACATCGAGAAGGACAGTTCAATCAACGATCACATCGAGCAGATGCGGCTGTCGGCCACCAAGAGCCTGCTCGAGCGCCGCGACGTGGTGATCGTCGCGACGGTGAGTGCGATCTACGGCATCGGCAACCCGAGCGACTACCACAAGATGGTCATGACGCTGCGCGCCGGCGACAAGATGGGCCAGCGCGACGTGATCGCTCAGCTGATCCGCATGCAGTACACGCGTAATGAGATGGACTTCAGCCGGGGTACGTTCCGGGTGCGCGGCGACACGATCGACGTTTTCCCGGCGGAACACAGCGAACTGGCCCTGCGCATCGAGCTGTTCGACGACGAAGTCGAATCGCTGTCGCTGCTCGATCCGCTGAACGGACGCGTGCGGCAAAAGATTCCGCGCTTCACCGTGTACCCGTCAAGCCACTACGTGACGCCGCGCGACCGCGTGGTCGCCGCCATCGACACCATCAAGGCGGAGCTGCGCGAACGGCTCGACGAGCTGGTGAAATCCGGCAAGCTGGTGGAGGCGCAGCGCCTGGAGCAGCGCACGCGCTTCGACCTCGAAATGCTGCAGGAGGTCGGACACTGCAAGGGCATCGAGAACTACACGCGCCACCTCTCGGGCTCGGCGCCCGGCGACCCGCCGCCGACGCTGGTGGACTACCTGCCGTCCAACGCGATCATGTTCCTCGACGAGAGCCACGTGCTGATCGGGCAGCTCGGCGGCATGTACAACGGCGACCGCTCGCGCAAGGAGGTTCTGGTCGAGTACGGCTTCCGGCTGCCGAGCGCCCTCGACAACCGGCCGCTGAAGTTCGCCGAGTTCGAACGCAAGATGCAGCAGGCGATCTTCGTCTCGGCGACACCGGCGGACTATGAGCGTGAGCACGCCGGCCAAGTGGTGGAGCAATTGGTGCGGCCGACCGGCTTGGTCGACCCGGCGGTCGAGGTGCGCTCGGCGGCGACGCAGGTCGACGACGTGCTGCAGGAGATCCGCGAGCGTGTGCAGGTCAGCGAGCGGGTGCTGATCACCACGTTGACCAAGCGCATGGCCGAGCAGCTGACCGATTACCTGGCCGACAACGGCGTCAAGGTGCGCTACCTGCACAGCGACGTGGACAACCTCGAACGTGTCGAGATCATCCGCGATCTGCGCCTCGGTGTATTCGACGTGCTGGTCGGCATCAACCTGCTGCGCGAAGGGCTCGACCTGCCCGAGGTGTCGCTGGTGGCGATTCTCGATGCCGACAAGGAAGGTTTTCTGCGCTCCGAGCGCAGCTTGATCCAGACCATCGGCCGCGCTGCCCGCCACCTTCACGGCAGGGCGATCCTGTACGCCGAGCGGATGACCGACTCGATGCAGCGGGCGATTGACGAGACCGAGCGCCGCCGCACGCGTCAGGTTGCGTACAACACCGAACGAGGCATCACGCCGCGCAGCGTGATCAAGCAAGTGCGCGAGCTGATCGACGGCGTGGTCGACTCGCAGTCCGACAAGGCCAAGCTGAAGGGCGCCGAAGACGCCGCACGCGTGGGGGCGCTGAGCGAAAAGGACCTCGGCAAGCGCATCAAGGCGCTTGAGCGCCAGATGCTGGAGCACGCCCGCAACCTTGAATTCGAACAAGCTGCCCGAGTGCGCGACCAGTTGAGCCTGCTGCGCGAGCAGGTGTTCGGCGCCTCCGCGGGCGGCGCAGTCGTGTCAACGACCGGCGCGGGAGGTGCTGCATGAATGCGACCCTGCGCGTGCTGATGGTTTGCACCGGCAATATTTGCCGTTCGCCGACGGCGGAAGGCGTGCTGCGGCGCAAGCTGACCGACGCCGGGCTGCAGAACCAAGTGGAAGTGGCGTCGGCCGGCACGGTGGACTATCACGTCGGCTCGCCGCCGGACCACCGCGCCCAGCAAAGTGCGCTGCGCCGCGGCTACGACCTCTCGCGCCAACGAGCACGCCTGCTGCGCGTGGAGGATTTCGAACGCTTCGACTTGCTGGTCGCGATGGACACCGACCACGTCGGGCGCATGGTCGAGATGTGCCCGGCACCCTTGGTGGGTCGTATCCGGCTGCTGATGGACTCCTCGTCTCGCCGGCCGCGTGGCATGGGGGTGCCCGATCCGTATTACGGCGCGCCGGCCGGCTTCGAACGGGTGCTTGACCTGATCGAGGAGGCATGCGATGGGCTCGTCAAGGAACTGCAGGCCCGGCTGAGGCAGCCGCCGGGTTGACCCCATTGCCGACCAAATTAGTCGGCTTCCGCTATACTTGACCAAAGAGCTCGGGATTCGAGTTCTCGATCGTTGTCCGGCGACGCGGGTCGGGCACGGCAAGGCTGTCAAGGAGCATTCCATGCGATTGACCACAAAAGGACGGTTCGCGGTCACGGCGATGATCGACCTGGGCTTGCGATCCACCAACGGCCCGGTGGCCCTGGCCGCCATCAGCCAGCGCCAGCAGATCTCGCTGTCTTACCTCGAGCAGCTGTTCGGCAAGCTGCGCCGCCACGAACTGGTGGAGAGCACCCGTGGCCCCGGCGGCGGGTATACCCTGGGTCGCAAGGCCGAGGAGATCTCGGTGGCCGACATCATCGTGGCGGTCGACGAGCCGATTGACGCCACCGGCTGCGGCGGTAAAGAGAACTGCATGGGGGAGGACACCGGCCGTTGCATGACGCACGACCTGTGGGCCAACCTGAACCAGAAGATGATCGAGTACCTCGATTCGATCTCGCTGCGCAAGCTGGTCGACGAGCAGCTGGCCAAGGGCGTGGCGATCGAAGAAGCGCCGATCAAGCGCGCGATCTCGAACGTGCCAGTCGTCAAGCCCATCAAGGTGACGGCGCCCAACTCGGTGTTCGCCCTCGGCAGCGCCATGTCCAAGTGATGGTGAGCGGCGTTCCGGCCCCCGACGTCCCAGCGACTTTGCTTCGACCATGACTCCTCATTTCCCGATCTACATGGATTATGGCGCGACCACGCCGGTGGATCCGCGTGTCGTCGACGCGATGATCCCGTGGCTGCGTGAGCACTTTGGCAACCCGGCATCGCGCAGCCATGCGTGGGGCTGGGAAGCCGAAGAGGCTGTCGAAAAGGCGCGGGGCCAGGTCGCAACGCTGATCGGCGCCGATCCGCGGGAGATCGTCTGGACATCGGGCGCCACCGAGTCGAACAACCTCGCCATCAAGGGTGCGGCGCACTTCTATTCCTCGCGCGGCAAGCACCTGATCACGGTCAAGACCGAGCACAAGGCGGTGCTCGACACGATGCGCGAGTTGGAACGCCAAGGCTTCGAGGTGACTTACCTCGACGTGCAGGAAAACGGCCTGCTCGATCTCGATCGCTTCAAGGCGACGCTGCGCCCCGACACGATTCTGGTGTCGGTGATGCTGGTCAACAACGAGATCGGCGTGATCCAGGACGTGGCGACGATCGGCGCGATGTGCCGTGAACGCGGGATCATTTTCCATGTCGACGCGGCGCAGGCCACCGGCAAGGTGGCCATCAACCTGATGGCGCTGCCGATCGACCTGATGAGCCTGGCGTCGCACAAGACCTACGGCCCGAAGGGCATCGGTGCGCTCTACGTGCGCCGCAAGCCGCGTGTGCGGATCGAGGCGCAAATGCACGGTGGTGGCCACGAGCGCGGATTGCGCTCGGGCACGCTGCCGACGCATCAGATCGTCGGCATGGGCACCGCCTACGCGATCGCAGGGGCCGAGATGGGCGCCGAGATCGAGCGCATACGCATGCTGCAGCGTCGGCTGCTCGACGGCTTGGCTGACATCGAACAGGTGTTCATCAACGGCGACCTGGAGCGCCGGGTGCCGCACAACGTCAATGCCTCGTTCAACTTCGTCGAGGGCGAGTCGCTGATCATGGGCATCAAAGGCCTCGCGGTGTCCTCGGGATCCGCCTGCACGTCGGCCAGCCTGGAGCCGAGCTACGTGCTGCGCGCGCTGGGCCGCAGTGACGAGCTGGCGCACTCGAGCCTGCGCATCACGATCGGCCGCTTCACGACGCAGCAAGACATCGACTACGCCGCGTCCACGCTGAAGGACCGTGTGGCGAAGCTGCGCGAGCTGTCTCCGTTGTGGGAGATGTATCGCGACGGCATCGACTTGAGCACGATCCAGTGGACCGCACATTGAGCATGAGAGTTCTGGAGTACTGACATGGCATACAGCGACAAGGTCATCGACCACTACGAAAATCCACGCAACGTCGGTTCGTTCGACAAGGGCGACGCCACGGTGGGCACCGGCATGGTCGGTGCGCCGGCCTGCGGCGACGTGATGAAGCTGCAGATCAAGGTCGACCCGAGCACCGGGCTGATCCAGGACGCGCGCTTCAAGACCTACGGGTGCGGTTCGGCCATTGCGTCGAGCTCGCTGGTCACCGAGTGGGTCAAAGGCAAGACGCTCGATCAGGCAATGACGATCAAGAATGCGCAGATCGCCGAAGAGTTGGCGCTGCCGCCGGTGAAGATCCACTGCTCGATCCTGGCAGAAGACGCCATCAAGGCGGCGGTCAGCGACTACAAGGCGCGCCACGCCGAGCCGCAAGAAGAAGCAAAGGTGAGCTGAAGTTCATGGGTGTCTCGTTGTCGGAAGCCGCTGCGCGTCATGTCACGCGTTACATCGCCAAACGCGGCAGAGGCGTCGGCGTGCGCCTGGGCGTCAAGACCACAGGCTGCTCGGGGCTGGCCTACAAGCTCGAATACGCCGATGACATCGCGCCGGAAGACCACGTGTTCGAAGAACACGGCGTCAAGGTGCTGGTCGATCCCAAGAGCCTGCCCTACATCGACGGCACTCAACTCGACTTCGTGCGCGAGGGGCTGAACGAAGGGTTCAAGTTCCACAACCCGAAGGAAAAGGACCGCTGCGGTTGCGGCGAGTCGTTCCGAGTCTGACGCCGCCGTTGTCGCGGCAGCGGCAGGTAGCCGCTGCTTGAGTTGCCTCGCCATGTCACCCGTGCCCATCGTCATTCGCCCCGAGCGGCCCGACCACCCCGAGGTGCGTCGGCTGCTGCGCGAACTCGACGACTATCTGGCGGCGCTGTACGCGCCCGAGGCCAATCACATCCTCGATGAGCAGGCGCTGCTCTCGCCTGCGGTGTCGTTCTTCGTGGCTGAGGACCATGGGCGCATCGTGGGCTGTGGTGCGGTGCGCCGTGTGCCGGCGCACGCCGAGACCGGCCTGCGAGCCTATGGGGAAATCAAACGCATGATGGTCGATTCGGCCCAGCGCGGCCGAGGCATCGGCGTGCAGCTGCTGGGGGCGCTCGAGTCGGTGCTGCCGGTTCATGGCATCGATCGAGCTTTGCTCGAGACCGGAGCGGCGCAAGCGGCGGCAGTGCGGCTCTACGAACGCAGCGGCTACCGCCGTCGCGCGGCCTTTGGTGGCTATCCGGACAACGGCCTGTCGTTGTTCTTCGAGAAGGCGCTCGCGGCATGAAGCTCGACCAGGACGACTTTGCGCTGCTCGGGCTGCCGCGGCGCTTCGCGCTCGATGCGGCCGTGCTGAACGAACGCTGGCGAGCGGTGCAGTCGAAGGTGCATCCGGACCGTTTCGCGTCCGAGGGTGCAGCTGCGCAGCGGCTTGCGATGCAGTGGGCAGTGCGGATCAACGAGGCCCATCGTCGCTTGAAGGACCCGTTGGCGCGCGCCAGCTACCTGTGCGAATTGGCTGGCCATCCGTTGCGCGAGCACGAGGGCGCAGCGATGCCGCACGAGGTCTTGGCGCGCCAGATGGAATGGCACGAAACGCTCGCAGCAGCGACGTCGCCCGATGCCGTGCACGCTCTCGAGCGCGACGTCGCAGCACGGCTGAAAGTCGTCCACGATGCGGTCGCCGCCGACCTTGACGAGCGACACGATGCGGCGGCCGCTGCGCCGAAGGTGCGCGAGTGGATGTTCCTCGCGCGCCTGCGCAGCGAGATCGAGCGTCGGCTGGAGGCGCTGGAGCACGCATTGGCGAGCTCCGAGGCGGTGGACGGGTTACGCGTCGCGCAGGCCGCCATCGGGGCGGTGCGGCGCGTCCCCAGGTGACACCATGGCGCTGCTGCAGCTGTCGGAGCCCGGGCAAAGCCCCGACCCACATGCGCGTCGGGTGGCTGTCGGGATCGATCTCGGCACCACGCATTCGCTGGTGGCTGCAGTGCGGCACGGCCACGCCGTCTGTCTGCCGGACGCGCAAGGACGCGTGCTGTTGCCGTCGATCGTGCGCTACCGGTCCGACGGCGGCTGCGATGTGGGCCCGACCGCGCAGGCGATGCAGGGCGAAGATCCGGAGCACACCATTGCGTCGGTCAAGCGCCTGATGGGGCGCAAGCTTGCCGACTTGCCCCACGCCGGCCGGCTGCCGTACCACTTGGTGGATGGGCCCGGCATGGTGCAGGTGAGCACGCCGCAAGGTCACAAGTCGCCGGTCGAAATATCGGCGCAGATCCTGGCCACGTTGCGGCAGCGCGCCGAAGACACGTTCGACAGCGAGCTGTTCGGTGCGGTGATCACCGTGCCGGCGTACTTCGACGACGCACAACGCCAGGCCACCAAAGGCGCAGCCGAGTTGGCCGGGCTCAAGGTGATGCGTCTGATCAATGAGCCAACCGCCGCGGCGCTGGCCTACGGCCTCGACAACGGCAGCGAGGGGCTCTACCTGATCTATGACCTCGGTGGCGGTACCTTCGACGTGTCGCTTTTGCGGTTGTCGCGCGGCGTCTTCGAAGTTGTCGCTACCGGGGGCGATTCGGCGCTCGGCGGTGATGACTTTGATCGTGCCCTCGCGGCGTGGGCGCTGACGCGCGGCGGTCTGGCTGCCGAGACGCCGCGCGACAAGCAAGCGGTACTGAGCGCTGCGCGCACGGCCAAGGAGGCCTTGACCGCGCAGACCCAGGCACTCGTCCAGGGCGTGCTCTCGACCGGGATGCTCGACGTGGTGGTCGAGCGCGACGTGTTCGACGCCGCGACCAAGCCGCTGATCGAGCGCACGATCGGCGTGCTGCGCAAGGTGATGCGCGATGCGCGCGTCGACCATGGCGAAGTTCAAGGGGTCGTGCTGGTGGGTGGCGCGACGCGCATGCCCGCTGTGCGGCGGGCGGTCGAGGCGTATTTCGGGCGTCCACCACTCACCAACCTCGATCCCGATCAGGTCGTGGCGCTCGGTGCTGCGATCCAGGCCAATGCACTGGCCGGCAACTCGCGCGAAGGCGAACTGCTGCTGCTCGACGTGATTCCACTGTCGCTCGGCGTCGAGACGATGGGCGGCCTGGTCGAGCGCATCATCGAGCGCAACACCACGATTCCGGTGGCCAAGGCGCAGGAGTTCACCACGTTCAAGGACGGTCAGTCCGCGATGGCGATCCACGTGGTGCAAGGCGAGCGCGAGTTGGTGGCCGACTGCCGCTCGCTGGCGCGCTTCGAACTGCGCGGTATCCCGCCGATGGCCGCCGGCGCAGCGCGCATCCGCGTCACGTTCCAGGTCGACGCCGACGGTTTGCTCTCGGTGTCGGCACGCGAACTGACGGCAGGCGTCGAGGCCTCGGTGGTGGTCAAGCCCAGCTACGGCCTGACGGACGACGACGTTGCGCGCATGCTGCGCGAGGGCTTCGGCAGCGCCGAGGTCGACATGGAGCAGCGCACGTTGCGCGAGGCGCGCGTCGATGCCGAGCGTCTGGTGCTGGCGACGCGCTCGGCGCTCGCGACCGACGGCGATCTGCTGAATGCCGACGAGCGGGCTTCGATTGAGCAGCGCATGGCAGAACTCGAATCTGCTCGCGCCGCCGATGACGTCGCTGTGATCCGTGCCGCGCTCGATGCGCTGGCCGACAGCACCGAAGGGTTCGCGGCGATGCGAATGAACCGCAGCATTCGCTCGGCGCTCACGGGGCGCCGCGTCGAAGAGGTGTGATGCGCATGCCTGTCGTTCGGATCCTGCCGCATCCCGAGTACTGTCCGGAGGGCGACGACATCGAGGCACCTGCCGGCACGTCGTTGTGCGAGGCGATGCTCGAGAACGGCATCTCGATCGAGCACGCCTGCGAGATGAGTTGCGCCTGCACCACCTGCCACGTGATCGTGCGCGAGGGTTTCGAATCGCTCGGCGAGATGGACGAGTCGGAAGAAGACTTGCTCGACCGCGCGTGGGGACTGGCGCCGACCTCACGGCTGTCGTGCCAGGCGATCCTCTCGGATCGCGACGTGACGATCGAGATTCCCAAGTACTCGATCAACCACGCCAAGGAAAAACATTGACGCCGCCGCGGGAGGGCCGCCGGTGGATCGTCGAAAGCAAAAGGCCCGTCAGGTGACGGGCCTGCGGTGCATCCGGTCGGCTCAGTGCGTTGCGTTTTCGCCGTGCAAAGCGCGGCGCAACCAGCCGCCCAGTGGCCCGAACAGGCTGGGCGATTCCTCGTGGTCGCGCTCACGCAGCAAGCCACGCTCCGACAGCATCTGCAGGAACACGCGCACTTCGAGCTTGGTGGCGCCGCTGCTGTCGCACAGCTGCTGCGCCGTCACGAAACGGTGCGACATATCGCTCAACATGCGGCGATAGGCGATCCGTTGGTACGGTGCCGGTAGTTCCGGCCATGCAGTGAGCTTGAACTCTTTCATGGTCCCAACGAATGTTCGATTTAGAAAACTCGCCCTGTCCTCGGCCTGGTGCGCCGCAAGAGTAACTGCGTGATAGTCCCACAACAAGCGCCGCGGCTCGCATCGCGGGTATGTCCCGATGCCGATGTGTGATGTATTTCTGCCAAGTGCGGCAATCGAGCACAAAGATACGGCCAGTTACAGGAGTGTCCGCTGAAGGTCCTCGGCATCGAGTCGTCGTGCGATGAAACCGGCGTCGCGCTCGTCGATGCGCAAGGCGACGGGGTACCGCGTCTGCTGGCGCACGCGTTACACAGCCAGGCCGACATGCATCGCGACTACGGCGGGGTGGTGCCCGAGTTGGCTTCGCGCGACCACGTGCGGCGGGTGCTGCCACTGGTGCAACGCGTGCTCGCGCAAGCGGATCAGGCCCTGACGGACATTGATGTCATTGCCTACACGCGCGGCCCGGGTCTGGCAGGTGCGCTGCTCGTCGGTGCCGCGAGCGCCGCGGCCATGGCCGCGGCGCTCGAGCGGCCGTGTCTCGGCGTGCATCACCTCGAAGGTCACTTGCTGTCGCCGTTTCTGTCGGGCGACCCGCCGAGTTTTCCCTTCGTCGCACTGCTCGTGTCGGGCGGCCACACGCAATTGATGCACGTGCGTGAGGTGGGCCATTACACGCTGCTGGGTGAAACCGTCGACGATGCCGCCGGCGAAGCCTTTGACAAGACCGCCAAGCTGTTGGGGTTGGGCTATCCCGGCGGTCCAGCGCTCGCCGCACTGGCGCAACACGGCCGCCCGGAGGCCTTCGCGTTGCCGCGCCCCATGCTCAACAGCGGCAAACTCGATTTCTCGTTTGCCGGTCTGAAGACTGCGGTGTGGCTGCACCATCGCAAGCTCGGACTCCAGCCCAGCGACGCACAGCGGGCAGACCTGGCCGCGTCGACCCAGGCTGCGATCGTCGACGTGCTGGTGCACAAGGCCCTACGCGCGCTGACCGCAGCCGGCGTCGATCGGCTGGTGGTAGCCGGCGGCGTGGGCGCCAACACGCTGTTGCGGCAACGCCTCGGCGCGCTCGCAACCCAACGTGGTTTCCGAGTGCACTACCCGGAAGCCGCGCTGTGCACCGACAACGGCGCCATGATTGCACTGGCGGCTGCGATGCGTCTGCAACGCGGCGCCGCCGCAGAGCGCAACTACGCGTTCGACGTGGCGCCGCGCTGGCCGCTCGATCAGCTGGCGCCGCCGGCTGTCAGTTGATCGCGATCTGCTTGACGTTGCTGGTGACGCGCTTGGCCAGCTCCAGCTTCAGCACGCCGCTGTCGAGCTTGGCGGTCGAACGCTGCTGGTCGAGTTCCACCGGCAGCACGAAGCTGCGCGCATAGCTCGATGCGGCGCGCTCGCGATACACCACGCGATCGCTCTCTTTGCGCTCGTCGCGATGCGCTGCTTGCGCTTCGACCTGGACACGTCGGCCTTCGATGGTGACCTTCACGTTGTCTTTCGCCACGCCGGGCAGATCGAGCGTGACTGTGTATGCTTGCTCGGATTCGGAAACGTCAAGTGCTGGCGTGCGCGGCAACGCAGCAGGCGCCTCGCCGGCGAAAACGCCGTCGAATGCACCGTCGAAGAAACGATCGAAGCTGCGCAGCCAGTCTGCGCGGCGAGTCAGCGGAACGAGAAACATGATTGACACCTCTTTGAACGGTTGGGCGCAACCGAGCGCCGTCTGGGCACGAGTTGGCTGCGGCCGCGCCAAATTCAAGGGCTGCCAGGCCGTTTGCAGCACGACGGGCGGCCGCCATGCGTGACGTCGTCGTTGCGATGCAGAGCTCGCGCATCCGCGAGGTGGCCAACGCATCGCTGAAGAACCCCGACGTGCTCGCCTTCTGGTTTGGCGAAAGCGACGAGGTCACGTCGCTGCCGGTGCGCGAGGCCGCCATGCGCTCGCTCGAACGCGGCGAGACGTTCTATGGCCACAACCTCGGCCTGCCAGAGCTGCGCAATGCGCTGGCGCGCTACACCTGCGCGCTGCATCCAGCGGTGAGCGCCGAACGGATCGCAGTGACCAGTTCGGGCGTCAACGCGCTGATGCTGGCCACCGAGTTGCTCGCCGGTGCCGGCGACGAGGTGGTGGCGGTGGTGCCGGTGTGGCCCAACCTCACTCAGCAGCCGACGATGATGGGCGCGCGTGTCCGGCGCGTGGCGCTGCGGCCCGACCCGGCGGGCGTGTGGCGGCTCGACGTGCAGGCGCTGATCGATGCGGTGACGCCGACGACCAAGGTGCTCCTCGTCAACTCGCCCAACAACCCCACCGGCTGGACGCTCGAGCGCGACGAGCAGCGCTCGCTGCTCGAGCACTGCCGACGCACCGGCACCTGGCTGGTGGCCGACGAGGTGTACGAGCGCATGTGGTTCGGCGCCGGGCGCAGCGCGCCGAGCTTTCTGGATCTGGCGTCGCCTGAGGATCGCTTGATCGTCGTGCACAGCTTCTCGAAGAGCTTCTTGATGACGGGCTGGCGGCTGGGCTGGATGGTGGTGCCCGATGGCGTGGTGGCGCAGGTCGGCAAGCTGATCGAGTTCAACACCTCGTGCGCACCGGAGTTCGTGCAGCACGGTGGGCTGGCCGCGCTGGCACTGGGCGACACCTTCGTCGATGGGCTGGTACAGCGCCTGCGCACCTGTCGCGACCTGCTGCTTTCGCAGCTGCGCCAACTGCCGGGCGTGACGGTCGCGGTGCCCGACGGCGGGCTGTATGCGTTCCTGCGCGTCGAAGGACAGCACGATTCGCTCACGTTGGCCAAGCGCCTCGTGGCCGAGCAGGGCCTGGGTCTGGCGCCCGGCATCGCGTTCGGACCCGAGGGGGAGGGCTGGCTGCGCTGGTGCTTTGCCTCGCGCGAGCCCGAGCGGCTGGTGCGTGGGGTGGAGCGGCTGGCCAAAGCGCTCAAGCTATAATTGGTGGTCGCTTGCTGGGGCCGAGCCCTGGCCGCGCGACGGCACGGCGCGGGTCGGTTTCACCTGCGACCGCAAGTGGCAATTGAAACCGCACCGGCCATCGCGACCGGGACGGTTTCACGCATTGAGGAAATCGTTCATGTCGATGGCAGTCAGCCAGAAGGCCGAGATCGTCAAGTCCAACGCGCGCGGCGCCAAGGACACCGGCTCTCCCGAAGTTCAGGTGGCGTTGCTCACCGCACGCATCAACGAACTGACCCCGCACTTCAAGGTGCACCTGAAAGACCACCACGGCCGGCGCGGCCTGCTCAGGATGGTGAGCCGGCGCCGCAAGCTGTTGGATTATCTGAAGAACAACGATGCCGAGCGCTACTCGGCGTTGATCCACAAGCTCGGCCTGCGCAAGTAAGCCAGCAGTTCGTTCGGCGTCCCGCCGATGCCGGCGGGCGCCGTCCCCGGAGCGAGGCACCCATCTTGGCGCTGCTGTGTCATTCCAACGAGGCTCGGACCGCGAGCCGCGCTGGAATGGCATCGCGCCGTGTCTTCACGCTCCCGGTGCGCATGCCACCGTTTCCGCATGCGCGCTGCGTGCCCTGGGCATCGGGGCGGGCAGCAACTTGGAGCATTCCATGAGTCTGTTCAACAAGGTCAGCAAGACCTTCCAATGGGGACCGCACCGCGTCACCCTCGAGACCGGCGAGATCGCGCGTCAATCCACCGGCGCCGTGCTGGTCAGCATCGAAGACACGGTGGTGCTGGCCACCGTCGTCGCGGCCAAGACCGCCAAGGCCGGGCAGGACTTTTTCCCGCTGACGGTCGACTACATCGAGAAGACCTACGCGGCCGGCAAGATCCCCGGCAGCTTCTTCAAGCGCGAGGGCCGTCCGAGTGAACTCGAGACGCTGACCTCGCGTTTGATCGACCGCCCGATCCGGCCGCTGTTTCCGGATGGCTTCTTCAATGAAGTGCAGGTGGTGATCCACGTGCTGTCGCTGAACCCCGAGGTGCAGGCCGACATCGCCGCACTGATCGGCTCGTCGGCTGCGCTGGCGATCTCAGGCATCCCGTTCAACGGCCCGATCGGCGCCGCGCGCGTCGGCTATGTCAACGGCCAGTACGTGCTCAACCCGGGCAAGACCGAGCTGGCCAACTCCAAGCTCGACCTGGTGGTTGCCGGCACCGAGGCCGCGGTGCTGATGGTCGAGTCCGAAGCCGACCAGTTGCCCGAGGAAGTGATGCTCGGTGCCGTGGTGTACGGCCACGAGCAGGGCAAAGTGGCGATCGAGGCGATCCACGAGCTGGTGCGCGACGCCGGCAAGCCGGCGTGGGACTGGCAGCCGCCGGCCAAGGACGAATCCTTCATCGCCAAGGTCACCGAGCTGGGTGAGGCCGCGTTGCGCGCGGCCTATCAGGTCCGCAGCAAGCAGTCGCGCACGCAGGCCACGCGTGAGGCCTACGCCAACGTGAAGGCCGGCCTCAGCGCACAAGGCGTCGAGTTCGACGAAGTGAAGGTCGAAGGGCTGCTGTTCGAGATCGAGTCGCGCATCGTGCGCGGCCAGATCCTCGCGGGTGAGCCGCGCATCGATGGCCGCGACACGCGCACCGTGCGCCCGATCGAGATTCGCGCCGGCGTGCTGCCGCGTGCGCACGGGTCGGCACTGTTCACGCGTGGCGAAACGCAGGCGCTGGTGGCGTCAACGCTCGGCACAGAGCGTGACTCGCAGCGCATCGATGCGCTGGCCGGCGAATACGAAGAGCGCTTCATGCTCCACTACAACATGCCGCCGTTCGCCACCGGTGAAACCGGCCGCGTCGGCAGCCCGAAGCGGCGCGAGATCGGCCACGGGCGGCTTGCCAAGCGCGCGCTGGTGGCGTGCTTGCCGACCAAGGAAGAGTTCCCTTATTCGATCCGGGTCGTCAGCGAGATCACCGAGAGCAACGGCTCGTCGTCGATGGCTTCGGTGTGCGGCGGCTGTCTGGCGCTGATGGACGCCGGCGTGCCGATGAAGGCCCACGTGGCCGGCATCGCGATGGGTCTGATCAAGGAGTCCAACCGCTTTGCCGTGCTGACCGACATCCTCGGCGACGAGGATCACCTGGGCGACATGGACTTCAAGGTGGCTGGCACCGGCGCCGGCATCACCGCCCTGCAGATGGACATCAAGATCCAGGGCATCACCAAGGAGATCATGCAGGTCGCACTGGCACAGGCCAAGGAAGCGCGTTTGCACATCCTGGCCAAGATGGTCGAGGCGGTGGGCGGTGCGCGCGCCGACGTATCGCAATTCGCGCCGCGCCTGTACACGATGAAGATCAATCCGGAGAAGATCCGCGACGTCATCGGCAAGGGCGGGGCCACGATCCGCGCGCTCACCGACGAGACCGGCTGCACGATCGACATCGCCGAGGACGGCACGATCACGATCGCCTCGGTGGAAGCCGACAAGGCCGCATTCGCCAAGAAGCGCATCGAGGAGATCACGGCCGACGTCGAAGTCGGCAAGGTCTACGAGGGTCCGATCACCAAGATCCTCGACTTCGGCGCGCTGGTCAATCTGCTGCCCGGCAAGGACGGTTTGCTGCACATCAGCCAGATCGCGCACCAGCGCATCGAGAAGGTCACGGACGTGCTGAGCGAAGGGCAAGTGGTCAGGGTCAAGGTGCTCGAGACCGACGACAAGGGGCGCGTCAAGTTGTCGATGAAGGCGTTGCTCGATCGGCCCGAGGGCATGGAAGACAACGATCGCGGCGATCGTCCGCCGCGACGCGACCGTGGGGATCGCGACCGTGGCGACCGTGGCGATCGTCCGCCACGCCGCGAGCGCGAGCCGCGCGAAACGGCCGAGCCGGGTGTGGAACAGGCTCAGCAGCAACAGCAGCAGCCGCAGCCATCGCAACAGACCGAGTGACCCGTCGTCGCGCATGAAAGCCGTTGAGATCAAGAGCTTCGGCGCACCCGAGGTGCTGGTGCTGGGCGAGCGGCCCGATCCGCAGCCCGGTGCCGGCGAAGTGCTGGTGCGCGTGACCGCCTCGGGCGTCAACCGCCCTGACGTTCTGCAGCGCAAAGGCGCCTACGCACCCCCGCCCGGCGCGTCGGATCTGCCGGGGCTCGAGTTCGCGGGCGAGATCGTGCGGGGCGATGCGCAAGCGATGGCAGCGGCCGGGTACAAGGTCGGCGATCGCGTGTGCGCGCTGGTGGCTGGCGGTGGGTATGCCCAACTGGCGGTGGCTCCGGTGTTGCAGTGCCTGCCGGTGCCGAAGGGGCTGAGCGACATCGAGGCCGCCGGCTTGCCCGAAACCTTCTTCACCGTCTGGAGCAACGTGTTCGACCGCGCGGGGCTCAAGGCAGGCGAGACGCTGCTCGTGCAGGGCGGCTCGAGCGGCATCGGCGTGACCGCGATCCAACTCGGCAAGGCGTTCAATGCCAAGGTCATCGTGACCGCGGGCAGCGACGACAAGTGCAAGGCCTGCCTGTCGATCGGCGCCGACGCAGCCATCAATTACAAGGCTCAGGACTTCGTCGAGGAAGTCAAGCGCATCACCGACGGTCGCGGTGCCGACGTGGTGCTCGACATGGTCGCTGGCACGTACGTGGCCCGCGAGGTGCAGTGCGTGGCCGACGACGGGCGCATCGCGATCATTGCGGTCCAAGGCGGCGTGAAGAGCGAGTTCAACGCTGGCGACCTGCTGCGGCGCCGCCTGACGATCACCGGCTCGACGCTGCGTCCGCGTCCTGAGTCGTTCAAGGCGGCGATTGCCGCGTCGCTGCGCGCCAAGGTGTGGCCGCTGATCGAAGCCGCCCGCATCAAGCCGATCGTGCACCGTGTGTTCGATGCCGCGCAGGCCGCCGCAGCCCACGCCCTGATGGAATCGGGCGAGCACGTCGGCAAAATCGTGCTGCGCTGGTGAGCGCTCGAGGCAGGGCGGGCATGACGCGCAAGCTGGTGGCGGGCAACTGGAAGATGCATGGCAGCCGCGCGGCCAACGAGCCGCTGCTGGCGACCATTCATCAGGGACGCCCGTACGATTGCGACGTCGCGGTGTGCGCACCGTTCCCGTATCTGGCCGAAGTGGCGCTGGCGTTCGCAGGCAGCGAGTTGCGCTGGGGCGCGCAGGACTGCTCGTCGCACGAGCAGGGGGCCTACACGGGCGAAGTGTCGGCCGCGATGTTGGCTGAATTCGGTTGCCGCTACGCGATCGTCGGCCACTCGGAGCGTCGCCTGTACCACCAGGAGAGCGATCAGCTGGTCGCCGACAAGGCCAAGGCTGCCCTGGCCAAGGGCGTGACGCCGATCGTGTGCGTCGGCGAGAGCCTCGCCCAGCGCGAAGCCGGTGACACCGAGACGGTGGTCAAGCGCCAGTTGTCGGCCGTGATCCACACGCTGGCGCACTGCGCCAGCGAGATGGTGGTGGCCTACGAGCCGGTGTGGGCGATCGGCACCGGCCGCACGGCCACGCCCGAGCAGGCGCAGGCCGTGCATGCGGTGTTGCGCGCACAGTTGCGTGCTGCCACCGCGCACGCCGAGCGTGTGCCGATCCTCTACGGCGGCAGCGTGAAGCCCGACAACGCCGCTGCGTTGTTCGCGCAAACCGACATCGACGGTGGCCTGATCGGTGGCGCATCGTTGAAAGCCGATGACTTCATCTCCATCTGTCGTGCCGCCGGCGCTTGAACGCACGGCCAGCGATCCAGGAGCTCACCTCTCATGCAACTGTTGACCAACATCGTGCTCATCGTGCAGATTCTGTCTGCGGTGACGATGATCGGCCTCGTGCTGATCCAGCACGGCAAGGGCGCCGACATGGGGGCCTCGTTCGGCAGCGGTGCGTCGGGCAGCCTGTTCGGGGCCACCGGCAGCGCCAACTTCTTGTCGCGGTCAACCGCGGTGTGCGCGGGCGTGTTCTTCGTCTGCACGCTGGCGCTCGCGTTCGTGTCGGCCGGCGGCAAGGTGCGCAGCACCGGTGGCGAGACCGTGCTCGACCGGCCCGCTGCGACGGCCAGCGCGCCCGCATCGGAGCCTGCCAGCGGTGCGGTGATTCCCGGTGCGGTGATTCCGGGCGCACCGGCCAGCGCCGCGGTCCCGGCTGCCTCGCGCTGATGCACCGCGCCGGCGCGCTCATGCGCCGCTTGCGTGAGCGCGCGCGATGACAGTGCGCGTGTCACGCCGACAACGGCTGCACCGGCGAATCGCATTAGAATGACAGGCTGTTCAGAGGCCTGTCCTCGAGGCCTTTGCCGGGCAATCGGGCCCTCGTGACCGCTGTGCCGACGTGGTGAAATTGGTAGACACGCTATCTTGAGGGGGTAGTGGCGAAAGCTGTGCGAGTTCGAGTCTCGCCGTCGGCACCAAGGATGCTTCTGAGGCCACTCTGATCCGATGCG
>Ga0207648_10001827_pt1 | contig 23270 bp, 17 predicted proteins | sample KBSMisM32_FD_184310 | JGI IMG/M metagenome (GOLD analysis project Ga0207648, IMG submission 184310) | Miscanthus rhizosphere microbial communities from Kellogg Biological Station, Michigan, USA - KBS Miscanthus M3-2 (SPAdes) (version 2) | ecosystem: Host-associated > Plants > Roots >...
AAGACTCACGATCCGCTGCGCAGGCTGCGCGAGGATCACGCGCTGTCCCGCATCGTCGATGACCGCCACCTGCGCCGTCGCCGCGAAGGCGGCAACCATTGCCGACAGGGCGCCAACTCGTTGCGTCAACACGTATGCGCGCATCACGGCTGCCAGCGCAGGCTCCCGTAAACCGTGGCCCCACCTGTCGCAAAATCGGCGGCCAACTGGTAGTTCTTGTTGAACACGTTGTTGCCGCGCATGAGCAACGACCACCCTCTCGCGAACGGCCACTCGGCCGTGAGATTGACGATGCCGTAGCCGCCCATCTTCACGGTATTCGCCGCATCGTCGTAGCGCAGGGAGGACGCGATGAACTCCAGTCCCAACTGCACTGGCCCGGCCTGTTGCAGCACCTGCACGGCCCCGTGTGTCCGCGCGCGTCGCGGTAGAAGATTCCCGGTGGCGTCGTTCGAGGGATTGGCCAGGTCGATCGAAGCCACCACACGCGTGTCGCGCCAGAACAGATTGAGCCCGAGCGTGGCGCCTTCCAGCGTTGCGCGGTCAACATTTTGGGGCGCGCAGTTGAAGTCCGCGTCGCACGCGAACACGATGAGTTCGCGCACTTGATTGTGATAGCCGATCGCGCGCGCCTCCCACCGCACTTCATTGGCGAGACCCGTCCAATACGCTCCCACTTCCACATTGGTGGCCGTCTCGGGCACGAGGCTCGGGTTGGAGAATCCGGGATAGTAGAGGTCATTAAAGGATGGCGCCCGGAAGCCGGTGCTGGAGCCCAGCGTAAATCGCCAGGCGCGGGACAGGGTATAGCCGAGCGCCAAGCTGCCCGTGGTCTTGCCACCATATTGGGAAGAGTCATCACGCCGAAGATTGGCCTGCAGCGCGAATGCGTCGTGGCGGAGCTGGTAGACCGCAGTGGCCGAATTGGTATCGCGCTGCGTGACCGCGAAGTCGGCATCGGTCGACAGGTGCTCCTCCCGGCGCTCCAGGATTACCCCCAATACCCCCAAGGGCAGCGTCAGATCGTTCTGCCAGAAGTATTGGCGCTGCGTGGTCCTGAACGGGAAATTGCCAAAGTCAGTCTCCGACACGGACCTGTCACTGCCTTCGCCCACGGTCAGCAACGAAGTCCAGACGTCGTTGATCTTGTTGCGGCTGTTGGCGCTCCATGCCTGCACTGTGGTGATCGTGCGATCGTCGAAGTACGGCGCGCCGCCGTCAGATTGCGCGTTCAAGCGATTGCCGAAGTATTGTGCCGAAAGTTCCTGCCCTGCAGCCCAAGTCCATCCGAGATTGGCCGAGAGATTTTTAGTGTTGAATCCATCGCGGTCCGGGTTGTAACTGAAGTTGTCGGGATTGGTGATGGCATTGAATCCGTCGCTGGTACGGCCTCCGACCTGCAGCGAGTAACGCAGCGAATCGGTCGTTCCGGCAAATCCCGCACTCACCGCGCCGGTGTCGTAGGTGCCGAAACCGGCCGAGAAATTGGGCGTAAAGGTCGACCCGCCCGTGCGCTTGGTGAACACCTGGACGACGCCGCCAATCGCATCGGCGCCATACAGGCTCGATGCCGGGCCGCGCAGGATCTCGATGTGCTCGATCTGGTCGAGCGGTATCGCTTCGAGGCTGGTCGCGCCGGAGGACGCAGAACCCGCCCGCAATCCGTCAATCAGTACCAGCGTCTGCCCGGTGTTCGCCCCGCGCAGATATGCGCCGGAGGTGCTGCCCGGGCCGCCATTCTGGGTCACCTCGACCCCGGGTTGCCGCTGCAGCAACTCGGCAAGGCTCTGCACGCCGCTGCGCAGAATCTCATCCTGCCCGATCACTGTAACGTCGGCCAGAACCTGCACGATCGGCTGCGGCATACGCGCAGCCGTGACGACGATCGGGTCGAGCGCGGTGACCGCCGTTGGCGGTGTCGGTTGTGCGCTGCCAGGGGTCGCAGTGCCGAGCGTGCACGCCAAAAGCAGCGCGCACCAGGGCGCGCCGGATGACATCAGAATGGACATCGGTGCTCTCCGCAAATTGCCGCGCATCCCCGCACGGTGGTCAAGCCAAGGAAGCCGGGCCCGAGTCCGTGGTGTCCCGCGGGTCTCGACGCCGGTTGCAGGCCGGTCTCCGGGCTCGCCGGTCTTGTCCGCCCGCCTTCCCGTCCGAGGACAGTGGCGCATGGGGCGGACCACACCTGCTTACCGTTGCGGGGGCAGCCGCGGCTTTCGCGCGAAGGGTCGACAAAACCTGCCAACCGCGCGCGGCACCGCATTCCCGTTTCACCCGCCGCGGAAGGAACCCGCGGCGGACACCTGCTGGGACCAATTGTAGCCCGCCCCGGGCCGCCGCGGCGGCGACGGGCCCCGTGGGCCGCCTGCTATAATTCGCGCCCTTTCACCAGCTCGACTCCCACGGGTTACCCTCCCGCCCCGGAGCCGCGCAGTGGCAAACAAGGCCGTGGCGAAAAAGCTTTTCATCCGCACGTTCGGCTGCCAGATGAACGAGTACGACTCGGACAAGATGGCCGACGTGCTGCACGCGTCCGAAGGACTCACGCGCACGGACCGGCCCGAGGATGCCGACGTGATCCTGTTCAACACGTGCTCCGTGCGCGAAAACGCGCAGGAACGCGTCTTCCACGATCTCGGCCGCATGCGCGAATTGAAGCTAGCGAACCCCGACATTGTCATCGGCGTCGGTGGCTGCGTCGCGTCGCAGGAAGGCGCCGCCATCGTCCGGCGTGCGCCCTATGTCGATATCGTGTTCGGCCCGCAGACCCTGCACCGGCTCCCGCAGCTGATGGCCGCGCGTCGCGCGAGCGGCCGCGCCCAGGTCGACATCTCCTTTCCGGAGATCGAAAAGTTCGACCGACTGCCCCCGCCGAGGGTGGAGGGTCCATCGGCGTTCGTCTCGATCATGGAGGGCTGCAGCAAGTACTGCTCGTTCTGTGTCGTGCCCTATACGCGCGGCGAGGAAGTGTCGCGCCCTTTCGACGACGTGCTGACCGAGATCGCCGACCTGGCCGACCAGGGCGTCATGGAAATCACGCTGCTCGGACAGAACGTGAACGCGTATCGCGGCGCGATGGGCGAGTGCAGGGAAATGAGCGGTCAAGCGGGCGGCGACGTGGCGGACCTGGCGACGCTGCTCGAGTATGTCGTGGAAGTCCCGGGCATCGAGCGCATACGCTTCACGACGTCGCATCCGAAGGAAATGACGCCGCGGCTCATCGACGCGTTCGCGACGATCCCGAAGCTGGCCTCCCACCTGCACCTGCCCGTGCAATCTGGTTCCGACCGCGTCCTCGCGGCGATGAAGCGCGGATACACCGTGCTCGAATACAAGTCGATCGTCCGCCGCGTGCGGGCCGCGCGGCCGGGAATCTCGCTCACGTCCGATTTTATCGTCGGCTTCCCCGGCGAATCCGACGCCGATTTCGCGCAAACGATGAAGCTGGCGGAGGATGTCGGCTTCGACGGCGCATTCAGCTTCCTGTACAGCGGGCGTCCCGGAACGCCTGCCGCCGAGTTGCCGGACGCAACACCGCTCGAAACCAAGCGCGCTCGTCTCGCCGCGTTGCAGGCATTGCTCGACGCGCAGTATCGCGCGCGCAGCGAGGCCATGGTCGGCACGCGCCAGCGCGTGCTGGTCACGGGTCCGTCCGCCCGCGGCGTCCGCGAATTGGCGGCGCGCACGGACAACAACCGCGTCGTAAATTTTGCCGGCGAGGCGACGCGCATCGGCGCATTCGCCGATGTCACCATCACGTCGGCGCAACCGCATTCGCTGCGCGGCGAACTCGTCGCGTGATTTCGGGGGCCCCCATGCTTGGTCGAACCTGCCGCATCGCCATTATTGCCAGCGTTTGCACACTTGCCGCCTGCGCGACGGCACCGGGTGCCCCGGACGCCGTCGTCGCCACCGTCCCTGCCGCAGCGGCCGCCGCGGCGGCCGCGATTCCATCTGCGCAAGCCATTGCCAACGCGCAGCGCCTGGCCGGCGCGCCCGGAAGTACGGCCGTGGCAACTCCGCCATCGACGCTGCGGTCTTTCGCCGACGTCAGCCGCGATGCCAAGGAACTGACGGGACTGTTCCGCGTATGGCAAAAGGACGAGAAGGTCTGGCTGGAGATCGAGCCGGCGCAGTTCGACCAGCCATTCTTCCTTTCTACGTCCCTGGATCAGGGCTTGGGCGAGAACGGCTTCTTTGCCGGATCGATGAGCAGCAGCCTCTCCCGCCGCTATGGTTCGCCGCAGATCGTCGTATTCCGCAAGGTCGGCCCGAACGTCCAGATGATCGCCAGGAACGTGAAGTACACGGCGCAGGCCGGCTCGCCGGAAGCGCGCGCGGTGGCCGCGGGGTTTTCGGACAGCCTGCTGGCGAGCGCAGCCGTCGCATCCCAGCCGCACCCGGAGCGCAAGTCGGTGCTGGTGGAGGCCAATGCGCTTTTCCTGAACGACCTGCCAGGCGCGGCGACGCGCCTGGAGCAATCGTATCGACAGTCGTACGCATTCGATTCCCGCAATTCGTATTTCGCGCAGATGCGCAGCAAGCCGACGTTCATTTCGCTCAACGTGACCGCGCACTACACGTTGAGCCGCGTCGCCACTCCGCCTCCGGGGCAACTCGCAACGGAGCCGCCTTCCACTGTGCCGGACATTCGCAGCTTGTTCCTGGGCTTCCACTATTCGCTGGCCAAGCTGCCGGACACGCCGATGCCCGCGCGCGTTGCCGACAACCGCATCGGATATTTTTCGACCGAACGCTGGGACTTCACGACCGACGATCGCCGCATTCCGATCAAGCGCTATGTCAACCGCTGGCGGCTGACCAAGAAGGACCCCGGGGCCGCGCTGTCCGAACCAAACGAGCCGATCGTCTACTGGATAGACCACAACGTGCCGGAACGCTATCGCGGCGCGATCCGCGATGGCATATTGGAGTGGAACAAGGCGTTCGAACGTATCGGATTCCAGAACGCGATCAAGGTGGAGATTCAGCCGGAGGACGCTGACTTCAATACTTCCGACATCCGGCATGCGTCGATTCGCTGGATGACCAACACCAAGACCAGCTTCAGCGCGATCGGTCCTTCGGTGGTAGACCCGCGCACCGGCGAGATTCTCGACGCCGACATCGGTATCGACGGCTCCAGTATCCGCGCAATGAAGAGCTACGGCGCGGAAACGATTCCGCTGCGGCCCTCGCTCGCCTCCGGCGTCGACGCGCCGCGCGGCGAAGTGCCTTATTGCACCTATAACGCGGAATCCGCCGAGCACGAGGGATTTGCCATGTCGCTCCTCGAGGCGCGCGGTGCAATGATGCTGGACGGCCCCGAGGCGGAAGCCTTCATCCTGGCGCGGCTGAAGGCGATGACGATGCACGAGGTGGGCCACACGCTGGGCCTGACGCACAATTTTCGCGCCTCGGCAGTGTATACGGAGCGCCAGCTTGCCGATCCCGAGTTCACCCGCCAGAACGGCATCGCCGGCTCGGTGATGGAGTACAACGCGGTCAACCTCGCCCTGGCCGGCGAGAAGCAGGGTGAGTACCACATGTCCACGCTCGGCCCCTATGATTACTGGGCCATCGAGTACGGTTACCGTGAGTTCGCGCCTGAGCAAGAGGCGGCGCAACTTGCCCGAATCACGGAACGCTCGACGGAGCCCTGGCTCGCGTTCATGGCCGACGATACGCTCTACTACAGTGGACTCGATCCGCTGGCGAACACGTTCGACCTGGGGCAGGATCCGCTGGCCTACGCCGACCGCCAGCTGAAACTCGCGCGCGAGCTTTGGCAGCTCACGGAATCGCGTTCCCTGCGGCCCGACGAAACGTATGCGCTTCTGCGGCGGAATTTCTCGCGCGGGTTGTTCGAAGTCCAGCAGAGCGCGACATACGCGGTCAAGTACATCGGTGGTCTCACGCTGCGGTCGGACCATGCCGGCAGCGGCCGCGCGCCACTCGAGCCGGTCCCGGTCGACAAGCAGCGCGCGGCGCTCAAGCTGCTTGCCGGAACGGTCCTCGCCGCCGACAGTTTCCGGTTCCCGCCCTCGTTCCTGCGCCGGCTGTCGGTCAGCGACTTCGACATCGACGATGCGCGCGACCTCGGCGGCAGCGTGCCGCCGGTGGATGTGGCCGTCGACCAGCAGGTGCTGGCCGTTCACCGGGCGGTGCTCGGGCCGCTGCTCGGGCCCGACGTCGCGCAGCGTCTCCTCAACAACGAACTCAAGGTGACGTCCGCCGCGCAGGCGTTGCGTCTCGCGGAACTCTATGCGGCGCTGCACGCTGCCGTCTTCAGCGAGTTGAAAACCGGCAAGGACATTCCCCTCATCCGGCGCAACCTGCAGCGCGACTATGTGTCTCGCGTCGCCGTAGTCCTGCTCCGTCCCAATGCGGCAATGCCCGCCGACGCGCGCGCGTTGCTCCGCGCCGACGCCGTGCTGCTTCATGACGAGCTGACGGCGCGCGCCCGCATGCCGCAGGCATCGCCCGAAACGCGGGCGCATCTCGCGGAAAGCATCGCGGTGCTGGAAGACGCGCTGAAAGCCACGTCGGTGCGCCAGGGAACCTGATGGCGACACGGCCATCCCGCGTCACCGTGGCGCTCGCGCCGCCCGACAACCGTGCGCTCGCCAACCTGTGCGGTCCACTGGACATCAACCTGCGCCAGATCGAAGCCGCGCTCGATGTCGCGATTACCCATCGCGCCGGCGCATTCACGGTGGCCGGAGACAATCCTCAGGCGCAGCGCGCCGCGGAGGCGCTGCAGCGGTTCTACGCGGCTGCGGAAAAGCCCCTTTCCGTGGACGATATCCAGCTCGGTCTGGTCGAAATTGCGACGCAACCGAAGGCGAAGGCGGCGCTGGAGCCCACCGCCGACGGCACGCCGCACTTGCGCACGCGCCGCGCCGACCTGCATGGACGCACGCCGAACCAGGTCGAGTACCTGAAGGACATTCTCGGCCACGACATCACGTTCGGCATCGGACCCGCGGGCACCGGCAAGACCTACCTGGCCGTGGCGTGCGCGGTCGACGCGTTGGAGCGCGATGCCGTCAAGCGCATCGTGCTCGTGCGGCCGGCGGTGGAGGCCGGCGAGAAGCTCGGCTTCCTCCCGGGCGACCTGGCGCAGAAGGTCGACCCCTATCTGCGTCCGCTGTACGACGCGTTGTACGACCTCATGGGCTTCGACAAGGCCGCGCGGCTGTTCGAGCATACGACGATAGAGCTGGCGCCGCTCGCGTACATGCGTGGACGAACGCTCAATCACTCGTTCATCATCCTGGACGAGGCGCAGAACACCACTCCCGAACAGATGAAGATGTTCCTGACGCGTATCGGTTTCGGCACCAAGGCCGTGATCACGGGGGACGTCACGCAGACCGACCTGGCACGCGGGCAGAAGAGCGGCCTCGTGGAAGCCGCGCGCGTCCTGGCCGGCGTTCGCGGCATCGCGTTTCGTCACTTCACCAGCGCCGATGTCGTGCGCCATCCGCTGGTGCAAAAGATCATCGACGCCTACGATCGGGACGCGGCGACGGCAAAGTCCGACGACAGGAATCGCGGCTGATGGGCCGCGCCGTTGCCGTGCGCCGGAAGCTGCCGGCGCTTTCGCTTTCGGTGCAATACGCGAGCAACGACGCTGACCTCCCAAGGCGGCCGCAAGTCCGCCGCTGGGTCAAGGCCGCGCTTTTCTCCGACGCCACGGTGACGGTGCGCTTCGTCGACGCGATCGAGGGCCGCGCGATCAACGCCGAATTTCGCGGCAAGGACTATGCGACGAACGTGCTCACGTTCGTGTACGATGACGAGCATCCACGCGCCGGCGACGTGGTGCTCTGCGCGCCGGTCGTGCGGCGGGAGGCGGCGGAGCAAGGCAAGCCGCTCGCCGACCACCACGCACACCTGGTTGTCCACGGCATGCTGCACCTGCAGGGATTCGACCACGAACGCCACGCCGACGCCATGGTGATGGAGGCGCGGGAAACCGCGATACTGGCGACTCTCGGGCTTCCCGATCCGTACGCCTGACCCCATGGACGACGACAAGCACGGCGACAAACCGACGCTGCTCGAAAGGCTCTCCGCGCTGCTGATGCGCGAGCCCGAAGACCGCGAGGAACTGGTCGCCATCATGCGCGGCGCGTTCGAACGCAAGCTGGTCGACGGCGATGCGCTGTCGATGATCGAGGGCGTCCTGTCGGTGTCGGAGACGACGGTGCGCGACATCATGATCCCGCGAGCGCAGATGGACTGCGTGTCCATCGACGACGAGCCGTCGGTATTCATCCCGGTTGTCGCGGAAACGCGGCACTCGCGCTTTCCGGTGATCGGCGAGAGCAAGGACGACGTCGTCGGCATCCTGCTCGCCAAGGAACTCCTCAACTACTACGCCAACCCGGAAGGCTTCAATCTCCACGACACTCTGCGGCCCGCCGTGTTCGTGCCGGAAGGCAAGCGCCTCAACGTGCTGCTGCGCGAATTCCGCGCCAACCGCAATCACATCGCGATCGTCGTCGACGAGTACGGCGGGGTGTCGGGCCTGGTGACGATCGAAGACGTGCTGGAACAGATCGTAGGCGACATCGAGGACGAATACGACTTCGACGAGAGCGAGGACAACATCATTCCGGAGGCCGGCGGCCGCTGGCGCGTCAAGGCGCAAACGGAGATTGCCGACTTCAACACGCACTTCGCCACGCGCTTCGAGGACGACGAGTTCGACACCGTGGGCGGGCTCGTGCTGCGCGCGTTCGGCCGGCTGCCCAAGCGCGGCGAGACGGCGGTGCTCGAAGGCTTGCGCTTTCGCGTGCTGCGCGCCGACAGCCGCCGCCTGTACACGCTGCAGGTCGAGCGCATGGCGCCCCCCGCCGGCGCCGACAGCCCGGAGTGAGCTCTACCGCAGGATTTCAGCGCGCGCTACGCCTTGCGCTCGCGCTGTCTGCCGGCGCGGCGACGGTTTTCGGCTATGCGCCGTTCACCGTCGCGCTGATGCCGTTTGCCACACTCGCCGTTTTGTTCTGGCTGTGGCATCGCGCCGAAACGCCGAGAGAGGCAGCGCTCGATGGATTGGCGTTCGGCATCGGTCATTTCGGTGTGGGCATTTCCTGGATTTCCCTCGCCCTCGAAACCTTCGGCGTGTCGCCGGTTGTCGCCGTCCCGGGCATGCTGGGATTGGTCGTTTACCTCTCCTTCTACTCGGCCCTGGCGGGCTGGGTCGTCGCACGCGCTGCCCGGCCGGGCTCCTTGATGCGCCTGGTCTGTGCCGCAGCCGCCTGGGCGCTGGCGGAGTGGCTCCGCGGCACGATGCTCACCGGCTACGGCTGGCTCGCCGTCGGGTACTCGCAGCTTTTATCCGAGGCCGCATTGCCCCTGGCCGGCTTCGCACCGGTCGGCGGCGTTTACATGGTGTCATTGGCGCTGGCAGCGTGTTCCGCGCTTCTCGTCGCGATGATCGAAGGCATCGCCGAAGGACGCGCACGCGTGCTGCCACTCGGTCTGGCCGGCATCGCGTTGCTGTTAGGCGCGGGGGCGCTTACCGCGCGCATCGAATGGACGCGTCCCGTCGGCGCGCCGCTCGCCGTGTCGCTGGTCCAGGGCAACGTCCAGCCGCACTTGAAGTTTGATCCTGCGTACCGCGCGCGCAATTTCGAGATGTACGAAGCACTGGTGACTCAGGCGCGGGGTCGGCTCGTTGTGCTGCCGGAGAGCGCGTTCGCCGCATTCATCCACGAGGTTCCCCCCGATGTGCTGGAGCGCCTCGCCGCAGCGGGACGCGCGCGTGACGGTGACGTGCTGCTCGGCCTGTTCACGCTGGATCTGCCGCCGGCCGGCAGCGGCCGCGACGTCGACGACGCCCTGATCTACAACAGTGTGATCAGCCTGGGCGCAGCTCCGCCGCAGTTGTATCGCAAGCACCATCTCGTTCCTTTCGGCGAGGCGATACCGCTTCGCTCCGTCCTCGGATGGTTCTTCAATCAGATCCTGAACATTCCGCTGGCGGACCAGGCCGCCGGCCCCGCGAGGCAGCAACCGTTCCCGGTCGCGGGGCAGCGCGTGGCCATCAACATCTGTTACGAAGACGTCTTCGGCGCCGAACTGGCGGAGGTTGCTCCCGCTGCGACGCTGTTCATCAACGTCACCAACGACGTGTGGTACGGGCACTCGATCGGCGCGTGGCAGCACAACCAGATCGCTGCGATGCGCGCGCTGGAACTGGGTCGCCCGATGCTGCGCGCGACCAATACCGGAATAACGTCCGCCATCGCGCATGACGGACGCGTCATCGCCGCGCTGCCCTGGTTCACACAGGGCATCCTGGAGATCGATATCGCCGGTCGCCAAGGCGAAACGCCGTTCGTCCGCTGGGGCGACGTCTTCCTGGTGGCGCTCGCGTCGCTCGTCCTGACGGTTGCGTACGTGCTGGCGCGCCGGAAGCCGCGCTAGCCCGGATGCAATCCACGCCCGCTATTCGAACTCGTCAGCCTCTGCCGCCATCCGCGCCTTCGGCCGTTGCCCCGTCCATGACACATCTCCATAATCCGCGCCTTCGGCCGTGACAGGAACCACCATGACCTCCCTTGAGATCTCCGGTTTGTCCAAGACCTATCCGAACGGCGTGCAAGCGCTGGACGGAGTCTCGCTGACGATCAAGCCGGGAATGTTCGGACTGTTGGGACCGAACGGCGCCGGCAAGTCGACGCTGATGCGCACGCTGGCTACGCTGCAGGATGCCGACGCCGGCTCCGCACGAATGGGTGACGTCGACGTGCTGCACGACAAGGACACCGTGCGCCGGATGCTCGGCTACCTGCCGCAGGACTTCGGCGTGTATCCGAAGGTCTCCGCCGAGCAACTGCTCGACCACCTGGCGCGTCTCAAGGGTCTCAATGACGCCGCGGTCCGGCGCGATGTCGTCGCGACGCTGCTGAAGCAGACCAATCTTTACGACGTGCGCAAGAAGGCGCTGGGCGGCTTTTCCGGCGGCATGCGCCAGCGCTTCGGCATCGCGCAAGCGCTGCTGGGCGATCCGAAGCTCATCATCGTCGACGAGCCAACGGCCGGGCTCGACCCCGAGGAGCGTGTGCGCTTCCACAACCTGCTCGCGGACATCGGCGAAAACGTCATCGTCATCCTGTCCACGCACATCGTCTCCGACGTCAGCGACCTGTGCGCACAGATGGCGATCATCAACAAGGGCCGCGTTCTGCTGACGGGTGAGCCATTGGCTTTGACGCGCAGGCTCGAGGGTCGGGTCTGGCAGAAGGCGATTGCCCGGAACGATCTGGACGCGCTGAAAAACCAGTTGCCGGTGATCTCGACGCGCCTGGCGGCGGGGCGGACGCTGGTCAACGTCGTCAGCGATGAGGTTCCCTCCGAAGGCTTCGTGCCCGTCGAGGCGACGCTGGAAGACGTCTACTTCGCCGCCATTTCGGGTCGCCTCGATTCCACCGTCGTCGAAACGCAGGCGGCCTGATGCGCAACGCGTTCACCATCGCCTGCTTTGAAGTGGCGACGCGCCTCAAGCGCATTTCCACGTGGGTGTATTTTGTGGTGTTCTTCGCGATCGCGATATTCTGGGTCGCGGCGGCGGGGGGCCTCATCAAGAGCGCGGTCGTGTCCTTCGGCAGCGGCAAGGTCTGGATCAATTCACCCTACGCGATCGCGCAGACCGTCTCGTTCCTCGGCATGTTCGGGCTATCGATCATCGCCGCGATCATGGGCCGTGCGGTGCAGCAGGATTTCGAATACCGCGTAGAACATTTTTTCTTCAGTGCGCCGATCAGGAAATGGGAATACTTGGCCGGCCGCTTCGTCGGCGCGATCGTTGTCCTGCTCATCATCCTGTCGAGCATTTCGCTGGGCGGCGCTCTGGCGGTGTCGCTACCGGGACTCGACCCCGACCGGATCGGGCCGATGCGGCCCCTCGCCTACATCGTCCCGTATTTCACCGTCCTGCTGCCCAACCTTGTCATCCTGGGCGGACTGTTCTTCTGCCTCGCGGCACTGACGCGGCGCATGCTGCCCGTCTATATCGGCAGCGTGCTGCTGCTGATCGGCTTCCTGGCCGCGCAGGGGCTGCTGCGCGACATGACCAACAAGACGCTGGCGTCGCTGCTGGACCCCTTCGGCGTCGTCGCGACGTCGCAACTCACCGCGTACTGGTCGATCAGCGAGCGCAACACCCGCCTCCTGCCGCTGGAAGGGTTTCTGCTGTGGAATCGCCTGTTATGGCTCGGGATAGCGGCTGCCGTGCTTGGATTCACGACCTGGCGCTTCCGGATGGCCGAGGCGGGCACCAGCGGTCGCCGCCGCGCGGTCGCCGCGGACGACGACGTGGCGGACGTCGTTTCCGTGCACTTGCGCCGCGTCGCACAGGGCACGGTTAGCGGTCTTCGACTGTTGCCCCGATTGGTTTGGCTCAATTTCCGCGAGACGGTAAAGAACGTCTATTTCGGCGTCATTGCCTTCTCCGGCATGGCGTTTCTGATCGTCACCAGCTCGACCGCCGGCGACATCTTCGGCACCAGCACGTGGCCGGTGACCTGGCAGATGCTGGACCTGCTGTCGGGAACTTTCTCGGTTTTCATGCTGGTGATCATTACGTTCTACGCCGGCGAACTCACATGGCGCGAACGCGAGCACCGGCTGGACCAGATCCACGACGCGCTCCCCATCCCGACGTGGCTGCCGTTCCTGGGCAAGCTGTTTGCGCTGATGCTGGTTCCTGTCGTGCTGCAGGCGCTGTTGATGCTGTGCGGACTCGGAATCCAGGTCGCGAAGGGTTACCACAACTACGAGTTCGGCCTCTACTTCAAGGGGCTGTTCGGCATAGAGCTCATCGACTACTGGCTGGTCTGCGTGCTCGCGATGACCGTGCATTCGCTGGTGAACCAGAAATACCTGGGTCACTTCATCATGATCGTGTACTTCATCGCAATGAGCTTTGCGAGCTTGTTCGGCTTCGAACACAACCTGTTCAAGTATGGCGCTACGCCGCCGTACATCTACTCGGACATGAACGGGTTCGGGCATTTCCTGCTTCGCGTCCGGGCCCTCCAGGCGTATTGGGCCGCCGCCGCACTGCTGCTGGCGGTCGCCGCCTATCTATTCTGGGTACGCGGCACGGTCGCCGGCTGGCGCGAGCGCGTAGTGGCGGCCCGCCAGCGCTTCAATCGTCCTGCGGCCGTGCTGACCGCCGTCGGCGCGCTGTCGATGGGTGGCCTCGGCGCGTTCATTTTCTACAACACCAACGTCCTCAACCACTATCAGACGGCCGACGGCCAGCTCACACTCCAGGCCGACTACGAGAAGAAGTACAAGAGTCTCGACCGCGCGCCGCAGCCGAAGATCACCGCAGTCAAGGTAGCGGTCGAACTCTATCCAAGCGCGCGGCAGGTGCGGATGCGTGGGCAGTACACGCTGCTGAACAAGACCAGCCAGCCGATCGACACCGTGCACCTGCTGTTCGGCTCCTTCGCGGAGACCGTGGTGAACAAGCTGGAATTCGAGGGTCCTTCGACGTTGACCGTGGACGACCTGCCGCACGGTCTGCGCAGCTACAAGCTGGCAACACCTCTGGCGCCCGGCGCGTCCACGCAGCTGACGTTCGACCTGGAAACCGGCGGCCACGGCTTCACCAACACGGGCGCCTTTACGGCCGTCGAGAATAATGGCTCGTTCGTCAATGGACGCCTGCTGCTGCCCGGCATCGGCTACGAACCGCGGGGAGAGATTACCTCCGACCGCGAGCGTAAGAAGTTCGGTCTTCCGGCCGCGGAACGCATGCGCGACCGCGACGACCCCGCGGGGCTCATGGAAAACGGACTTTCGACGGACGCTGACTTCATCACTTTCGAGGCGACGATCGGCACCGAGCTCGACCAGTTCGCCATCGCGCCGGGCTACCTGCAGAAGGAATGGACGCAGGACGGGCGCCGCTATTTCGAATACAAGATGGACGCCCCGATCCTCAATTTCTTCGCGTTCCAGTCCGGACGCTATGCGGTGAAGAAAGATCGGTGGAACGACGTCGCCATCGAGATCTATTATCAGCCGGGACACGAGTACAACCTTGACCGGATGATTGCGGCCACGCAATCGGGGCTCGACTATTTCACGAAGAATTTCGGACCGTACCAGCACAAGCAGTTCCGGATCATCGAGTTCCCGCGCTACGACCGCTTCGCGCAATCGTTTCCAAACACCATCCCGTATTCCGAGGGCATCGGCTTCATCGCACGGGTCCGCGAAGACGAGAAGGACGATATCGATTACCCGTATTACGTCACTGCGCACGAGCTTGCACACCAGTGGTGGGGGCACCAGGTCGCCGAGGCCAACGTGCAGGGTGGAACGATGCTGGTGGAGACGCTCGCGCAGTACTCGGCGCTGATGGTGATGAAACACAAGTACGGCGAGGAGAAGATGCAGCGCTTCCTGCAGTACGAGATGGACCGCTATCTGCTGGGCCGCAGCACGGAGCAGAAGAAGGAATTGCCGCTGTCCCGGGTCGAGAACCAGGACTACATCCACTACCGCAAGGGCAGCGTCGTCATGTATGCGCTGCAGGACTACATCGGTGAGGACAACCTCAATCGCGCAATCCGGGCGTTCCGCGACGAGCACGCGTTCAAGGGCCCGCCGTACCCGAACTCCACACAATTGCTCGCGCACATCCGCGCCGTGACGCCGCCCCAGTACCAGTACGTGATCGACGACATGTTCGAGAACATCACGCTGTACGACAACCGCGCGACCGAGGCGAAGGCGAGGGCACTGCCCGATGGCCGGTACGAGGTCACCATGAAGGTGGTGGCCAAGAAGCGCCGCGCGGATGAACTGGGCAAGGAATCGGACGTCCCGATCGCCGACTGGATCGACATCGGCGTGCTGGACGCGGACAACAATCCGCTGTTCCTGGAGAAGAAGAAGATCGATCGCGAGGAGATGGAATTCACGGTCATCGTCGATAGGAAGCCCGCGCGCGCCGGCATCGACCCGTACAACAAGCTGATCGACCGGCGACCCAAGGACAACGCGATCGCCGTCGAAATGGGCTGACCTGCCGGCACCGACGAAGATTGATTGGTCGGGCCGGCCAAAAGTAATCGCTCGCCGCCACTAGAGACCAATCTGCAACAGCTCGCGGCGGCGAGTTGGCGACGCGCCTTGGGGCTGCGCGGCGATATCCCGTAAAATCAATGTCTTTCGCGCCCGGGGAAGGTCGCGCGGCTCGCTTCCGCGCGCCTCAAGTCGATGCTCACGTTCCAGCAGGTGATCCTGAAACTCCAGACCTATTGGGGCGACCGCGGCTGCGCTCTGCTGCAGCCGTACGACATGGAAGTTGGCGCCGGTACGTCGCACACGGCAACGTTCCTGCGCGCGCTCGGCCCCGAGCCGTGGCGCGCCGCCTATGTGCAGCCGTCGCGCCGGCCGAAGGACGGCCGTTACGGCGAGAATCCGAACCGCCTGCACCAGCATCACCAGTTCCAGGTCGTGCTCAAGCCGTCCCCGCCGGACATCCTCGATCTCTACCTGGGTTCGCTCGCCGCGCTTGGCTTCGACCTTGCGAAGAACGACGTACGCTTCGTCGAGGACGACTGGGAAAACCCGACGCTCGGAGCGTGGGGCCTGGGCTGGGAAGTGTGGATGAACGGCATGGAAATCACGCAGTTCACCTATTTCCAGCAGGTAGGCGGCCTCGACTGCAATCCCATCACCGGCGAAATCACCTACGGCCTCGAACGGATGTCGATGTACCTGCAGAACGTCGAGTCGGTCTACGACCTCGCCTACACCGACTCGATGTCCTATCGCGACGTGTTCTTCCAGAACGAGGTGGAGCAGTCGAAGTACGCGTTCGACGAATCCAACGCACCGAAGCTGTTCGAGCAGTTCGCGTTCTTCGAGTCCGAGGCGCGGCGGCTGCTGGAGGCAAAACTCCCGCTGCCGGGCTACGAAATGATCCTGAAGGCGGGCCACACATTCAACCTTCTGGACGCGCGCGGGGCCATTTCCGTGACCGAGCGCGCTGCCTACATCGGCCGCATCCGCAACCTGTCCCGGCTGGTCGCGACGGCCTATGTCGAGGCGCGCGAAGCATTGGGATTCCCGATGTTGCCCGCGGCGCACAGGCGGGCGGCCGCATGAGCGGCGATACGCTCGTGGTCGAGTTGTTCGCCGAAGAGCTGCCGCCAAAGGCATTGAAGAAGCTGGGCGAGGCGTTTGCCGACGGCGTCGCGGCCGGACTTGCGAGCCGGGACTTCCTGACGGCCGACTCGAAGGTCGCCGGCTTCGCAACGCCGCGACGGCTTGCGGTCTCGATCACCGGTGTTCGCGCCGTCGCGCCCGACAAGGCTTTCAAGGAGAAACTGCTCCCGGTCAACCTCGCTTTCGACGGCGACGGCAAGCCGACGCCGGCGTTGTTGGGGCGGCTCAAGGCCAAGCAGCTGTCGCATGTCGACCCCGCGACGCTGACGCGCGAGCACGACGGCAAGACCGAGTCTTTGTATTACTCCGCCATCGCGAAGGGTGGTCACTTGGCAACGGCGCTGCAAGGCGCGCTGGACGACGTACTCGCCAAGCTCCCGATCCCGAAAGTGATGAGCTATGCCGCGCCCGGCAGCTATTACAACGACGTCAAGTTCGTCCGCCCGGCCCACAAGTTGGTGGCGCTACACGGCGCCGACGTGGTCGACGTGCGCGCACTCGACCTCGCCGCCGGGAACGTAACCGGCGGGCATCGCTTCTTGTCCCGCGGCGACATCGCGATAACGTCTGCTGACGCCTATGCACCGACGCTCGAAGCCGAAGGCAAGGTCGTTCCGTCGTTCGCCGCGCGCCGCGCCGCCATCGTCGTCGGGCTCGAAGGCGCGGCAGGCGACACCACGCCGATCATGCCGGATGCGCTGCTGGATGAGGTCACGGCACTGGTCGAGTGGCCGGTCGTCTACGCGGGCACATTCGACGCCGCATTCCTGGACGTCCCGCAGGAATGCCTCATCCTCACGATGCAGCTGAACCAGCGGTACTTCGCGCTCGCCGACGAGGCGGGGAAGCTGGTCAACCGGTTCCTGCTGGTGAGCAACCTGCAGACGACGGACCCGTCGGCGATCGTCGCCGGCAACGAGCGCGTGCTGAGGGCGCGGCTGGCCGACGCCAAGTTCTTCTTCGACCAGGACCGGCGCCATACGCTCGAGTCGCGCCTGCCCAAGCTCGGCAGCGTCGTCTATCACAACAAGCTCGGCACGCAGGCGGACCGGTCGGCGCGCGTTGGCGCCGTCGCCGCGGCGATTGCGGCGGAATTGGGCGCGGACCAAGCCCAAGCGCAGCGCGCAGCAAGGCTTGCGAAAGCGGACCTGGTCACCGACATGGTGGGCGAATTCCCGGAGCTGCAGGGCCTGATGGGCCGCTATTACGCCGAGCACGACGGCGAGGCGCCCGAAGTGTCCGCTGCCGTCGAGCAGCACTACTGGCCGCGCTTCGCAGGCGATGCGCTTCCGATGGCGCCGATCGCGCAAAGCGTGGCACTGGCAGACAAGCTGGACACGCTGGTCGGCATCTGGGGCATCGGCCTCGTGCCCACCGGCGACAAGGATCCGTTCGGCCTGCGCCGGCATGCGCTCGGTGTGCTGCGCATTCTGCTCGAGCGAAGGCTGCCGCTGGAATTGCCGCGCCTCCTCGCCATCGCGGCGGAGCAGTTTCCTGCCGGCGCGATTGGCGCCGACACGGTACAGGGCGTCAGCGGATTCATGCTCGACCGCCTTCGCCAACTGTTGCGGGATGCGGGTGCCGCGCCGAACGAGGTCGAAGCCGTGCTTGCCGACGATCCGGCCCGCATCGACCTGATCGCACCGCGCTTAGCCGCAGTGCAGGCTTTCGCCGCGCTGCCCGAAGCGGCCGCGCTATCGGCCGCCAACAAGCGCATCGTCAACATCCTGCGCAAGAATGGCAGCGAGGCGGCACAGGCCGTCGACCGCGGCCGGCTCGCGGAAGGCGCCGAACACGACCTGTTCATGGCGTTCCAGCAATTGGCGCCGCAGGTGGAGACCGACTTCACGAACGGAGATTTTGCCGCTGCGCTACGCACGCTCGCTACGGCGAAACCCGTGGTCGACCGCTATTTCGACGACGTGATGGTGATGGTCGACGATCCGGCGATCCGCGCCAACAGGCTTGCCCTGCTGCGCAGCGTTGCCGCGACGATGAACCGCGTCGCCGACATCTCCAAGCTGGCACAATAGCTCATGGTCCAGCTGGCTTCCGACGCCGTCGTTGCAACCCGCGCTGCCAAGCTCATCGTGCTGGACCGCGACGGCGTCATCAATTACGACAGTGACCAATACATCAAGTCGCCGGAGGAATGGCGGCCGATCCCCGGGAGTCTCGAGGCCATCGCGCGGCTCAACCACGCCGGCTACCGCGTCGTGGTCGCCACCAACCAGTCGGGAATCGGACGTGGCCTGTTCGACATGGCGACGCTCAACGCCATCCACGAAAAGATGCACAAGGCGCTGACCCACGTCGGCGGCCGGGTGGAAGCCGTATTCTTCTGCCCGCATACGGCCGACTCCAAATGCGAATGCCGCAAGCCGAAACCGGGCATGCTGGCCGAGATCGGCAAGCGCTTCAATTCCGAGTTGACGGGACTGCCCTGCGTCGGCGATTCTTTGCGCGACTTGACGTCGGCGGACGGCGTCGGCGCGCAGCCGATGCTCGTGCTGACCGGCAAAGGCGAGAAAACGTTGCGTGAAGGCAATTTCCCGAAGAACACCGTGATCTTTCCCGACCTGGCGTTCGCTGTGTCGGCGCTCCTGGCCGGCGACTGACCGGCTGCCACACGCGAACACGGTGTCGGCACTGCGCTCCCTGATCTTCCTGCTGTTCCAGCTGCTCGTGACGCCGCTGTACGCCGCGGCGATGCTGCTGATGGCATGGTCGCCGCGCATCACGACCTATCGGATGGCCGCAAGCTGGTGCGCGGTGAACCTGTGGGGCGCGCGGACGATCTGCGGAATCCGTTGGCGTGTCGACGGCCGGGAAAACGTCCCTCAAGGCAACGCGCTCGCCCCCCATATCGTCCTGTCCAAGCACAGTTCGACCTGGGAGACACTGTCGCTGACGCAGTACTTTCCCAGCCTGGCCTACGTGGCGAAGAAGGAGCTGCTGTCCATCCCTTTCTTCGGTTGGGGCTTCGCGCTGGCCTCGCCGATCACCATCGACCGCAAGGCCGGCGTGGACGCGATGCAGCAGATCGCCACGCAGGGTCGCGAACGCTTCAAGCAAGGATTCTGGATCGCCATCTATCCCGAAGGCACGCGCATTCGGGCCGGCACGCGCAGGAAGTACAAGACTGGCGGCGCCCGCCTCGCCATAACGCTCGACGTGCCGATCATTCCGGTCGCGCACAATGCCGGATACCTGTGGCCGAAAGGCATCTTCGGCAAGAAGCCCGGCACCATCACGATGACGATCGGCAAGCCCATTTCGCCCACCGGCAAGGAGCCGCTGGCGCTGATGCAGGAAGTGGAAGGCTGGATCGAGAGCGAGGTCGCGCGTCTGGGAGTTCCCAGGTGAAGCGCGCGTCCGCACAGCCGGCCACCGCGCATTTGCGCCTCGATGAAATTAGCCGCGGACCCGACGCTCCGCGCCGCATTCGCGACGGCTCGTCCAGGCGCATCGTGCTGGCCGGTGAGACGGTGGAATATTGCCTGATCCGCGCGCGCCGCCGCACCATCGGCATGGAGGTCGATCTCGAGGGCCTGACGGTCCGGGCGCCACGTTGGGTGACGATCTCCGAGATCGAGTCCGCATTGGCGGAGCGCGCGAAATGGATCGTCAAGGCGCTTGTCGAGTGGCGGGGCCGCCGCCGCGACGTGATGCCCACCGTCTGGAAATCCGGCGCACCGATCCTCTACCGCGGGCGGGAACTGGCGCTCGAGGTGTTTCCTTCGCGGCGGACAAACGTGGCGCCAGACCTGTTCCACCTGACGGTGTTGCATCCGCACGCCCACGACGAGGGGGAAGTGGCGGCGCTGGTCGGCAAATGGCTGAAAGACGAAGCGTGGAACCTGGTGGCACCGCAGGTCATCCGGTATGCGCAACGGATCACGTCCACAACGCCTGCCATGCGCCTTTCGAACGCCCGCAGCGAATGGGGCAGCTGCAACGCCCGCGGAGAAATCCGCCTCAATTGGCGCCTGGTCCAGCTGCCGCCGAAGCTGGCGGAGTACATCGTCGCGCATGAAGTCGCGCACCTGCTCGAGCTCAACCATTCGCCGCGCTTCTGGGCAATCGTCGAGTCGCTGATTCCCGGACATGCAGCGTTGCGGCGCGAGCTGGAAGACTGGACGGCGCTTTTGGCGGCGTGAGCAGCGAGAGGGGACCCGCGCGCGCAGCGCGTGGGGGTCGAGCAAGTGCGAATCGACGCGTGAGGCCGACACGCCCCATATCACGGCCATTGTGGGTCGAGGAGGCCGAGGCGGCGTGAGTGGGGCAGCGTGAGCACCGAGGAGGGGCCCCGCGAAGCGGGGATCCGAGCAATTGCGAAGCACTGCCGGAGGCCGACGCGCCAAACTAGAAGCCTGCGGGGACAGGTAAGGAGGCCTCCGTGAGGGGCCCAATGAGAATCGTTACTCCGCTGGCCCCGGCAGCCCCGTCAGATCCACCGTCAACTTCGCCTGTTCGCGCAGGAGCGCGGCCAGCTTCGCGGAAAGTTCATCCCCCGATCGCGTGTCGCGCCACATGCCCGCGTTGGCGCGAAAATGAAAGCCTCCGGTGCGCGCCGCTACCCAGATCTCGCGGTTGGGAACGTGACGGTTAACGATGAGCTTGCTGCCATCCGTGCATTCGATTTCGAGGATCCCATCGTTGAGGCTCCAGTCGGCGTCGTTGTCGTTGGCGTCGTCGGCAAGCGCGGCGTCGAGCGCGGCACCGATGGCGGCAAGAACAGCGTCGGCGGAGGCGATGAAAGCGGTGTCGGTAGCCACGAGTTTCGCGTGATAGGATTCACGCCGATGTTACGACATTTCCGCATCGCCGCCGCGGCGGCCGCGCTGCTCGCTGCAGCAGGCTGCGGCATCAAGGGACCGCTCGTGCTGCCACCGCCTGCCGCGCCGCCCGCGGCCACGCCGGCACCCGCGGCCACGCCCGCCACCAACGGCGACAATCCCGCGAGTCCCAAGCCAGCGACTCCCGAGCGCAAGCCTTGAGCGCCTTTGTCCATCGCGACGGCGAGCTCTGCGCCGAGCGCGTCCCGCTATCGGACATCGCCGCGCGGTTCGGCACCCCGTGTTACGTGTATTCGCGTGCCGCGCTCGAATCCGCATGGCGCGAGTTCGACGCGGCCTTCTCCGCCCTCCCGCACCTCGTCTGCTACGCGATGAAGGCGAACTCGAACCTCGCTGTGCTCGACCTCTTCGCGCGTCTCGGCAGCGGCTTTGACATCGTGTCCGGAGGCGAGTTGGAGCGCGTACTCGCGGCGGGCGGCAATCCCGCCAGGATCGTGTTCTCGGGCGTGGGCAAATCCGAAACCGAAATGGCCGCGGCGCTGGCTGCGGGCATCCTCTGCTTCAACGTGGAGTCCGCGTCCGAGCTCACCCGGCTCGATGCTGTCGCGGGCCGCGCTGGCCGGGTCGCACCGGTCAGCTTCCGCGTGAATCCCGACGTCGATCCGCAGACGCATCCATACATCTCGACGGGTTTGAAGGAGAGCAAGTTCGGCATCGCCTTCGCCGAAGCGCTCCCGCTCTATCGCCGGGCAGCGGCGCTTCCGAACATCGCCGTCCGCGGCATCGACATCCACATCGGCTCCCAGATCACCGAACTGGGACCCTATCGCGAAGCCGCAGGGAAGGTGCTGGAGTTGGTCGACAGGCTGTCGGCCTCAGGGATACCTCTCGCGCACATCGATCTCGGCGGCGGCCTGGGAATTCGCTACCGCGATGAGACTCCGGTGCCCCTCGCAGAGTATGCGGCGATGATCGCGGGCCTGTTTGCAGGGCGACGCGAGAAGCTCATTTTCGAACCCGGCCGTCATCTCGTCGGTGACGCCGGCGTGCTGCTGACTCGCGTCGAATATCTGAAGCCGGGCGAGCCGAAGAGCTTCGCGATCGTGGATGCCGCAATGAACGACCTGCTCCGTCCCGCACTCTACGACGCGTGGCATCCGGTCGAGGCAGTGCGGCCGCGCACCAGTGCCGTTCATCGCTGGGACATCGTCGGACCAATATGCGAAAGCGGCGACTTCCTGGCGCGCGACCGGTCGCTGGCGCTCGCAGAAGGGGACCTGCTGGCCATCGGTGCCGCGGGCGCATACGCCATGGCAATGAGTTCCAACTACAACGCGCGGCCCCGCGCCTGCGAGGTGATTGTCGACGACAGGACCACGCATCTGGTCCGTCGCCGCGAGCACGCCAGCGAGCTCTTCTCGGCGGAATTCAAACTGCCCTGAACGTTCCTTGCGGCGTATCGCGCGAATTCGAATTGGACACGCCGATGAATTGCGCACGACGAAATCGGAAGGTTTGAACCACGTTTTCGTTGTGTGCGAAATCGCAACACTCGTGATTCCAAGCACCGGAATCGGTTACGAAATCTTGCAAATCGGGCAAACGTGGCTACAATGCAGGCAGCAGGCGGAGTAGGTTTGTCAAGTGCTCCAGGAAAAAAAAGGCGCACAAGCGATGACCCGAGGCCTCCTGCTTGGATGAAAAGCAACATAACAGTTACGGTAACTCAGACAGGAGAAACGTAAATGATGGCAGACATGATGTCGATGATGACGCCTGCGGCCCCGGCCGCCTCGGCGCCTAAACGCAAGGCCGCCAAACGCAAGGCGAAGAAGAAGGCCGCCCCGAAGAAGAAGGCAGCCAAGAAGACGACGAAGAAGAAGGCCGCCCCGAAGAAGAAGGCAGCCAAGAAGACGACGAAGAAGAAGGCCGCCAAGAAGTCGACGAAGAAAAAGGCAGCCAAGAAGACGACGAAGAAGAAGGCCGCCCCGAAGAAGAAGGCAGCCAAGAAGACGACGAAGAAGAAGAAGGCCGCCCCGAAGAAGAAGGCAGCCAAGAAGACGACGAAGAAGAAGGCCGCCCCGAAGAAGAAGGCAGCCAAGAAAAAGGCGACCAAGAAGAAGGCCGCCAAGAAGCTGTAAGCTCCTTCGTCAGCAGATCCGTCGCTGGTTAGGGATGGATGACAAACGGGCGACGCCTCCGGCGCCGCCCGTTGTCATTGGTGGCAACTGCGAGGCGATGGCCCCGGCGCCGCCCGTTTTCATT